>Ga0214471_10002180_pt1 | contig 15391 bp, 9 predicted proteins | sample RVTome_5_FD_207665 | JGI IMG/M metagenome (GOLD analysis project Ga0214471, IMG submission 207665) | Soil microbial communities from uranium-contaminated site in the Upper Colorado River Basin, Wyoming, United States - RVT142D155 | ecosystem: Environmental > Terrestrial > Soil > Contaminated >... | reverse complement strand
TCGCTCCCTCGGTCGCGATGGTGCTCCAGGCGAATCGAGAGCTTCGAAACCGTCCGAGCGCGAACAGGCCGCCTCTAATGTCCGGCTGCGGGAGAGTCACCGACGAGAGGGTAAGTGCCTCTGCCCATTCGTAGGGCTCGGCTCCGCGCGGAACCCACTCCGCGAGGGCCGACCCGATGGTCTCGGCGGCGCTCTCCCCCTGGTTGCGGGCGAGAGCCTCCGCTACCCGGCCGCGGACTCTGGGGTCCTCGTCGCCGAGAGCTTCCGTCAAACGCGCGGCGTCGTCGGTGGGAATCGCTCCGTCGAGAATTCCGAGGGCAAAGGCGGCGGTCGCCCGAACGTAGGCCGAAGGGTCCGAGAGAAGGGGAGCGAGTCGGCTCGACGCCGAAGGCGCCCCGAGGCGGCCTAAAGCGAGGGCCGCGCGGGCCCGGACGCGGTCGTCGAAGTCCTGGAGCAGAAGCGCGAGCTCTCCATCGCCCGTGGATCGCTCGTCCTCGAGCTTCATCGCTCGCGCGAGCCTCGCGTCCGTGGACGGCACGTCGAGCCGGGCCGGGGCTTCCGGGCATCCGGCGAGTACCAGGGCTGAGAGCGAGACCCTGAAAACGCCCCAGGGGACTCGCATGGACTATGGCTTCAGGACGCGCCGGGACACGAGGTGCTTCTCTACCCGATCCATCCGCACCTCGTAGCCGATCCCCGGACCGTCGGGCACGGCGATCGTGCCGTCCTTGCGCACCTGGACGGTGGGCTCGATGATTTCCTCCACGAAGTAACGCTTGCTGTCGGCGACGTCGCCGGGGAGGGTGAAATTCTCGAGCGTCGAGAGGTGCACGTTGTGGGCCCGGCCGACGCCGCTCTCGAGCATGCCGCCGCACCAGACGGGAATGCCATGCTCACCCGCGAGCTTCTGGATGTTCCGCGCGCTCGAAAGCCCGCCCACCCGGCCCGCCTTGATATTAATGATACGGGTCGCGCCCATTTCGATGGCCCGCCGCGCGTCCTCGACGGAATGAATCGACTCGTCCAGGCAGATCGGGGTCTTGATCTGCTTCTGGAGCTTGGCGTGATCCCACATGTCCTCGTAGTGCAGGGGCTGCTCGATCATCATCAAGTCGAACGCGTCCATCTTCTGGAAGAGAGGGACGTCTTTGAGGCTATAGGCGCTGTTCGCATCCACCATCAGCGGGGTATCGGGAAAGCGCTCGCGCACCCGGCGAACCACGTCGACGTCCCATCCGGGCTTGATTTTCATCTTGATGCGCCGGTAGCCGTCCGCGAGCTCCTGATCGATCTTGGCGAGAAGCTGGTCGACGCTGTCCTGGATCCCGATCGACACCCCCGAGGCGATCTCCCGCCGGGTCCCTCCGAGGGCTTTCGACAGAGACTCACCCCGCATGCGGGCGTAGGCCTCCCACAGACCCATCTCCACCGCGGCCTTCGCCATGTTGTGTCCCCGGATGCTTCGCATCGACGGGAGGAACTCGTCGGGATGCCCGTACCCGGTCCGGAACGCCAACGGTGCTACGAAGTCCTCGAGGACATGGAGGGCGGTCTTGACGGTCTCGTACGAATAGCTCGGCCCCTCGTCGGCCACGCACTCGCTGATTCCGACGACGCCGTCCACCTGGACGCGAAGGAGGAGAAACCGCTGGTAGGTGACGCGGGAGAAGCTGGTCTCGAAGAAGTGCTTGAGGTCGAGCTTCACCTCGAGGATCTCGATCGATTCAATCTTCATGGACGGTAAGTTCCTCGCGAGATACTAGTGCCGTTCCAACTTGCTCAGCGAATCTCCGCAGCCTGGTTTGGCAGCGAGGTCGAGTTCGTCTGGTGCACTATCTTAGGACGAAATCGTTGGAGCGGCACTAACAGATTCCTCCTGGCGCTTCGGGGCTCGAAGCTCACCAGGGAAGATATTTGCCGATGGCCTCGATCTTCGAGAGGTCCACGTAAATGACGGTCACCATGAGGAGGAGCAGCATGACGAAACCCACCTGGAGAATGCGCTCCTTTAACTGGAGGCTGAAGTCGCGGCCCGCGAGCCCCTCTAGGGCGATGATCGCCATGTGCCCTCCGTCGAGGCCCGGAATCGGCAGGAGGTTGAGAACCGCCAGGTTCACGCTCAGGACCGCCATGAACCAGAAGAGCACCGTCGGGCCCTGGCGAGCCGTCTCGCCCGAGGCCTGGGCGATGCCGATCGGTCCCGACATGTTCTTCATGGAGGCCCGACCGGTTACCAACTTTCCCAGAATGACGAAGGTCATCCGGGTGAATCGATCGATCTCTTTCGTCGCCGCCCCGAGAGCCTGGACCGGACTCCTGTAGCGCTCGATTGTGGTCGGCGAAGGGTTGAACTCTATGCCGATGAGCCAGCGCCCCTTGTCCTCCCGGGGCGTGAGGTTGAAGACGAGAAACTCCTGCCCGCGCAGGACTTCGACCGCGACTTCGCTTCCGGCGCTCGCCTCGATGGCCTTGATGAGCTCGGCGAAGTGGAAGATCGGCTTGCCGCCGACGTTGGTGATCACATCGCCCACGTGAATCCCCGCGTGCTCCGCGGGAAAGCCCGGGGTCAAGCGGCTCACTTCGGGCTGGAGCGAGGGAAAGAATCCGGCGACCCCCGCCCCGTCCTCGTCCCGGGCGATGACCTCGAGCTCGGTCTCGACGCGCTCCCCGTTTCGAAGAACGGCGACCGAGAGCTTTTCGTTCGCGCTCACCATAACGTGATCGAGGACCTCTTTCCAGGTCTCCGTCGTCGTTCCTTCGATCTCGAGAATCTGGTCGCCGGGGGCGAGCCCCGCCCTTCCCGCGGGCGAGTCCTGGGCGACGTAGCGGATCACCGGTGGATCCTCGAGACCCGCGGGTCTCTCGAGCCCCACCATGAACAGAACGGTGAGGATCCCGATGGCGAGCACCAGGTTCGCGAACGGACCCGCGAAGAGGATGGCGAGGCGCTCCCATTTGGACCGGCTCACGAACTCCGCCGGATCGCCGCTCGACTCAGCGGGGTTGTCTCCCGCCATCTTGACGTAGCCCCCGAGGGGCAAGAGACCGATCACGTACTCGGTCTCGCCCCACTTGCGGCCCACGAGCTTCGGCGGAAATCCGAGCGAGAACGTCTTGACCCGCACGCCCACCCACTTGGCGGTGAGGAAATGTCCCGACTCGTGGAAGAAGACGAGGACGCCCAGGACGAATACGAAGGCGAGTAAGGTGGTCATGGTGCTTTAGGAGTCCTCACCCGATCGCGACCGGCGCCGTACGCGAGACGAGGCGCTCCGCCTCCTCGCGCGCGCGGAGGTCCGCCTCGAGCACCGACTCCAGATCGCCCGCGGCGCGGATCTCAATCCGCGACAGCGTCTCCGCGAGGATCTCCGCGATCGAGAGGAAGCCGATGCGGTCGTGAAGAAACGCGTCCACCGCCACTTCGTTCGCGGCGTTGAGCGTCGCCGGCGCCGTTCCGCCCACGTCGAGCGCGCGGTACGCGAGCCCGATTGCCGGAAAGCGTTCGTGGTCCGGCGGATGGAAGTCGAGGCTCAGAGGGGAGTCGAGGTCGAGCGGCGGAAGGTCGGTTTCGACCCGCTCGGGATAGGTGAGGGCGTACTGGATGGGGAGCCTCATGTCGGTCACGCCCAGCTGGGCTACGAGCGACCCGTCCTCGAACTCCACCATGGAGTGAATCGTGGACTGGGGATGGACCACCACCCGCACCCGATCGGCGGGAACGCCGAAGAGCCAATGCGCCTCGATGATCTCGAGCCCCTTGTTCATCATTGTCGCCGAATCGATGCTGATCTTCCGCCCCATGTTCCATGTCGGATGCTTCAACGCCTCCGCTTTCGTGGCGCGCCGCATGTCCTCGAGACTCGAGAGGCGAAAGGGTCCTCCGGAAGCCGTGAGCCAGATTCGCTTGACGTCATGCTTCCGGCCGTCGAGGCACTGGTGCACGGCGTTGTGCTCGCTGTCGACGGGAAGGAGCGTTCCCCCCGAGGTCACGACCGCCCGAGTCATGAGCTCTCCCGCCATGACCAGGGTCTCCTTGTTCGCGAGACCCACGTTCTTTCCCGCCTCGATCGCGCGGAGCGTGGGCACGAGCCCCACCGCCCCCACCGTCGCCGACATCACGAAGTCGCACTCGGGGTGGGTCGCGACCTCGACCATCCCCTCGATGCCCTTGAGCACCTGGACGTCGGGGAACTCGAAGCGAACGCGCGCGCGGTCCTCGTCGGGGGCGTCGGCCGAGAGACTCACCTGTCGCGGGTGATAACGGGCGATCTGCTCCAGCAGCCGATCCGTTTGCCGTCCGGCGGCGAGTCCCACCACCCGGAACCGCTCGGGAAAGCGCTCGACGACTTTCAGAGTATTGGTTCCGATCGACCCCGTGGAGCCGAGAATGGAAACGCCTCTGGATCCCATATCGTGAGCCTTTCTCATTGTAGCCAAAGGCTTGGGATTTCCAAAAAGCCTGCGCGGCTTCGTTTCATAGCTCCGCCCATTTCACGTACAGAAACAGCAACGGGGCGGCGAACAGCAAGCTGTCGATCCGGTCGAGCACACCGCCGTGGCCAGGCAGGAGAGAGGAGGTGTCCTTGATCCCGGCGGAGCGCTTCAAGAGGGACTCGAAGAGATCTCCGACGACGCCCAGGAGCGCCATGGAGAGACCGAGGCCCACTGCGGTCGCCAAAGCGAGCCGGGGGAGCGCCGCGTAGCGCAGAAAGACCGCTGTCGCCACCGAGAAAACGATGCCGCCCCCGAGCCCCTCGACGGTTTTGTTCGGGCTTAAGACGGGAGCGAGGGGGCTCCTCCCGAACGCCCGACCGACGTAGTAAGCGCCCGCGTCCCCCACCATCATTACCGCGAGCAGAAAGACGATCCGAAGCCGCCCGAGCTCCTCGGGCGGCATCATCCGAAGCCCCACGACCGTCCCGAGAAGGGCGCCGGTGTAAAGAATCGCGAACGCCGTGGCCACGACCGAGCCGAGGGTCTCTCGACTCGGATCGCGGGTGAAGACCGCCGCGAGCCCGACGACGAGGAGGATCGCGATCCCCGTCTCCTGGAATCCGGGAAAGCCGGGATAGAAAGCGGTCACCGAAAGAACCGTCAGCGCGTAGCCGACCGGAAGGAGCTTCCATCCCGCCTTCGATGCCAATCGAGAGAGCTCCCAGAAGCCCGCGAGCGCGAACGCGAGCGTCAATGCCAGGAAAAGCCAGGCGGGGCCCTTCAGGATCACGAGAAGCAGCAAGGGGACGGCGACGAGCGCCGTCAGAATCCGAGACATGCTTGACCCGAACCCTCGCAGGCCAAATCCCGGGAGTTCTTTTCTTCGGGGTTCAAGCCTGAGGACACGTACCGTTTCGACGCGGGGCTACGCCGTGCTTCGCGTGGGTGCGGCGATCCCTCCGTAGCGGCGCTCGCGCTTCTGGAAGGAGAGGATCGCTTCGAAGAGGTCGCGTTTGCGGAAGTCGGGCCACAGGGTCTCGGTCACCCAGATCTCGGCGTAGGCGATCTGCCAGAGGAGAAAGTTCGAGATCCGGAGCTCTCCGCTCGTTCGGATCAGGAGGTCCGGGTCCGCCACCCCGGCGGTATACAGATGCCGCGAGAACGCCGCCTCGTCGAGCGGCGGCTGCTCGCCCTTCGCGAGCGCCTCGGCGACGACGGCCCGGCAGGCATCGACGATCTCCGCCCGCCCGCCGTAGTTGAGGGCGATGTTGAAGAGGAGCCCGCGATTGCCGCGAGTGCGCTCCATCGCTGACTCGAGCTCCGACACGACGTCCGCGGGAAGCTCGTGGATGCGGCCGAGGACCTGGAAGCGGATGTCGTTCCGGATGAGAGCCGAGAGCTCCAGGCGAAGGTACTGCTTCAGGAGCTTCATCAGGACGTCGATCTCGCTCTTGGGTCGCTTCCAGTTCTCGACGGAGAACGCGTAGAGGGTGAGAACGGGAAGATCGAGCCGGGCGCAGGTCTCGACCGCCTCGCGCACCGATGCGATTCCCGCCCGGTGACCCTCGACCCGGGGAAGCCCGCGCTTTTCGGCCCAGCGGCCGTTACCGTCCATGATCACGGCGACGTGCCGGGGCAGCCGATCGAGCTCGATCTGCTCGAAGAGCTCCCGCTCGATCGAGCCCTCATGGGTGACTTCGAGGATGTCCTGGCGGCTCATGCTCTCCAAGTCGTACTGTACCATACCGTTCGTGCGCATCCCATGGTATCGTCTCGAAGGTGAGTCGCTTCGCGAGCAGTCTCGCCGGATTCTTTTTCCTGCCCCTCACCCTTTCCTCCGATGGCTTCCTCGAGGACGAGGTCCACTACTTGATCTCGTCTCGGGAGCGCGCGGAGCTCCTCGCTCTCGAAGGCGACGAGGATCGCGAACGTTTCATCGAGCTCTTCTGGGCGCGCCGCGATCCCACTCCCGGCACTCTCCGGAACGAAGCCCGCGAAGCTCATGAACGGCGGCTCGAGGAATCCGACGTCCTCTTTCGTGAGGGCGCCCTTCGCGGACGTCACTCGGAGCGGGGACGGATCCATCAGCTCCTCGGTCCTCCCCGCTTCCGGGAGCGCGTCAACGAGTCCGCTCTCGTTCCTCTCGAGCTCTGGCACTACACGGGAGTCGAGAGCCGTTTCCTTCCCGAGTCCTTTTACATCGTGTTCTTCCGCGCCTCCGGAGACACCCGATACCGCCTCTATCGGCCCGCGATCGACGGAGTCGGGGCGCTCTTTCCAGAGGGCGCACCCGGGCGCTACCTTCTTCAGTCCGGGCTTCCGGAGATCTCCCGCGTCGACCTCGAGCTCGCCACGGCGATCGAGAACCTCGCGCCCGGCGGGGAGTCGGCGAGCGTCCAGTTGCTCGCCTCTCTCGAGGCCCTTCCCGATCTACTGGATCGGGATCGTCGCGAGACGGGCTCGGTCCGCTCCGTAGCAAGCTTCGGGAGAATCGGAGCACGGCTCGAAGCGGTTCTCCTCTACGACGACGCGTGGGTTTCCGAAATCCACTACGCCCTCGAGCTCGCCCCCGAGGTAACCAAAGCTCTACTCGCGAGCCCTCGGAAGCGATTCACGCTCCAGGGAGCTTTCCTCGGCCCTTCGGGCGAGCTCGATCGGTGGGAGGACACTCTTTCGGTCGAGATTGCCCCTTCGACCCTTGAGCCCGGGATTTTGAGCTTTCAGGGTCGTCGCCTGGCGCCGCCTCTCGCGGAGCGCGTCGAGGTCGCTCTCGTCGACGAGCGAGGCGAAAGCGCTTTCGCGTCGGCGGTTGTAAGCCGGCTTCTCCTCGTGCGCGCGGTTCGAAAGCTAGAAGACTTCGACCAGGACCTCCCGTTTCGTGTGGGAGACCGACTCTTGAGCCCGATCGCGGGCGATTCGATTGCCGATGCCCAGGCTTTCGCCATGGTGCAACTGGAGAGAGTCGAAAGCGACGTCGTTTGGGAGCTCTTCAAAGGCGATAGCCGGCTCTGGCACGATCGAGGCGAGGCCACGAAAGAGCTTCCGCTCTCGACCCTCGAGGCCGGCTCGTATCGACTGGTGGTGCGCGCTTCGACGAGTCGTTTCGAGAGGTCGTTCGAATGGCGTCCCGGCGAGGGCGAAGGCGATCGGGTCCGCGTTCTCTCTCGCGACCGCGCCCCTCGGGAGGAGGCGTCGTATCGACGGGCGCGCGCCTCCTCGTTCTCGCGTCGAGGAGACGACGCACGCGCCATCGCCGAGCTCTCGCTCGCGGCCGCGGCGCTCCCGGCCGATGTCCGACTCCAGCTCGAGCTCGCCTCCTTCCGCTACGCGTCGGGGATGTATGACGAAGTCTTGAAACAGCTGAGCTCCGCGAGAGTCGCTTTCCCGGGTGAGGTCGACGTCCTCGTCCTCCTCGGCGCCTCGCTCGAGGCTCTCGGGCGCCTCGACGAGGCCGCGGCGATCTACGAGGAAGCCATGGCTCTCGCTCCCGAGAACGAGGCGTTGAAGGAGTCGCACGCGCGGGCGCTCAAAAAGCCCTCCTTCCCCTGGCCGCGTCGGGATCGCACCAATCCCTCGATGCTATAATGCAGCCTGTAATGTGTAGTTTGTTCTTGTCTTGACGAGCGTCTTCGCTAATGCCAACGCAAGGTCTACACCTTACCCCGTCGACATCGACACGGGTGAAATTCGCGAAAGGAGGTAGATCGGCATGGCCAAAGGGACGGTAAAATGGTTCAACGACTCGAAGGGTTATGGCTTCATCCAGAGTGAAGACGGCCGTGACGTGTTCGTTCACTTTTCCGGGATCGCTGGCAGCGGATTTCGTTCGCTCCGTGAGGGTCAGCAGGTGGAGTTCGAAGTCACCCAGGGTCCCAAGGGCGATCAGGCGTCCAACGTAAAAGCAGTTTAAGAGTAACGAGCTCTGCTGGTACCGTTCCAACTACCTTCGCCGGAAGCGCCAGCGTCGCTGATAGCGCGCGACACCGCGATTAAGGCAACAACCTCCAGGTCGGATCAAGTGGGAACGGCACTGGCTCGCGCCGCCGGGGGTGGGGCCTCAGCGCACTGATTGAAGAGCGAGGGAAGCAATCTCTAAGACGCGGCGCTTACCGCTCCATTCTCCAGGCGCGCCTTCAGGAATCTCCCGGTGTGCGACCGCCGATCCCTCGCGAGAGCCGAGGGCGGTCCCCAGAAGGCTAGCTTTCCACCCCGATCGCCGCCTTCGGGCCCGAGATCGATGACGCAGTCCGCCTCGGCGACGACGTCGAGGTTGTGCTCGATCACCACCACCGTCGCCCCCGAGTCCACGAGCTCGTGGAGCACCCGCACGAGCTTCTCGATGTCGCCGATATGAAGTCCGGTCGTGGGCTCGTCGAGCACGTAGAGCGTGCCCGCGCGCGACGGTTTCGAGAGCTCGTACGCGAGCTTGATGCGCTGCGCCTCGCCTCCGGAAAGAGTGTTCGAGGGCTGACCCAAGGTGAGATAGCCGAGGCCGATCCCGTTGAGAAGCGACAGAGGTCGATGGATCGAGGGGATCGGCCGAAAGAGCTCCTCCGCTTCGGCGAGCGTCATTGACAGCACTTCATGGATGTTCTTCCCCCGGAAGGTCGAAGAAAGCGTCTCCTCGTTGAAACGCCGGCCGCGGCAGCTCTCGCACCGCACGTAGACGTTCGGGAGGAAGCTCATCTCCATCTTGATCGTGCCCTGGCCGGCGCAGGCCTCGCAGCGCCCGCCGCTCACGTTGAAGGAGAACCGTCCCTTGGTGTAGCCCCTCATCCTCGATTCCGTCGTCGACGCGAAGAGCCGCCGGATCTCGTCGAAGAAGCCGACGTAGGAGGCGGGGATCGATCGGGGCGTCTTTCCGATCGGCGTCTGATCGACTTCGAGAACGCGCTTCAAGCGCTCGACACCCGAGATTCGGTCGTGCTCTCCGGAAAGGGCGCTTCCGCCGAGCGCGCGGTACGAGCCGCGGTAGAGCACGTCGCGCACCAGAGTGCTCTTGCCCGACCCGGACACCCCGGTGACCACCGTGAGCCGTTCGAGGGGGAACCGCACGTCGAGGTTCTGGAGGTTGTTCGCTCTCGCCCCCTTCACCTCGAGAAAAGCGGCGCCGGTTAGAGGGCGCGGCGTCCTCAGTCTCACCCTCGGCCGGTTGAGGTGTCGTCCGGTGACGGAGTCGGGGTTCTCGAGGATCTCGGCCGGGGTTCCCTGCGCCACGATCCGCCCGCCCTCGCTTCCGCCGCCGGGACCCAGATCGATGACGTGGTCCGCGCTCCGAATCGTATCCTCGTCGTGCTCGACGACGAGGACCGAGTTCCCGGCACCCCTGAGCTCCCGAAGAGTCGCGAGCAAGAGACCGTGGTCCCGGGAGTGGAGGCCGATCGTCGGCTCGTCGAGGACGTAACAGACTCCCCGCAGATGCGACCCGAGCTGCGCCGCGAGCCGAACGCGCTGAGCTTCCCCTCCCGAGAGAGTCGTCGCCGGACGGGAGAGCTGCAGGTAGGAAAGCCCCACTTTCGAAAGCAGCCGCAACCGGGACTCGAGCTCCTTCAGGATCGGCGTCGAGACCGCCTCCGCGCGCATGCCCCCGCGAATCTCCGTTCGCCGGAAGCGGTCGAGAAACGCGAGAGCGTCTCCCGGGGTGAGATCCGCCACCTGGTGGATCCCGAGGCCGCCGAGCGAGACCGCGCGGGCGAGATCCCGCAGCCGTGCGCCGCCGCAGGAGGCACAGTCTCTTTCCGAGCGGAACTGGAAAAGGAAGTCATGGATCTCGCCCTGAGAATCGCGGTAGATGGGCTCGAGCCAGGCCATGAGGCTCGAGAGAAGCGCGGTTCTCTTCTCGGAGGCGATGCGGCGCCACGGGCGCTTCGGATCGACGCCGAGCTCGGGTAGGAGACGGCGGAGGCGCGTTCCGAGGAGCCCGGGGAGCCGTTTCGGTGATTTCGCGAATAGGGAGAGCGCCCCTTCCGCGAGGCTGCGATCGGGGTCGGCAACGAGAAGCTCCTCGTCGAAGCCCTCCTTCGATCCCATGCCTTCGCAATCGGGGCAGGCGCCGTACTTGCTGTTGAAGGAGAAGAGGCGCGGGTCCGGCTCCTCGTAGCTCCGCTCGCACCGCGGGCAGGCGCGGCTCTTGTTGTAGTAGGCGCTCTTCTCGCCCGCCACGACGAGGAGGGCTCCGTCTCCGAGCGCGAGCGCGCGCTTCAGGACGTTGCCTGCCATCGGTCCCCGCGTCAAATCGATCTCCGCGACGAGGGCTTCGATGTCGTGCTCCACGTACCGCCTGAGCGGACGCGCCTTGGAAGTCGCCACGATCCTCCCGTCGATGCGGAGCTTCGGAAATCCGCTCTTGCGCGCGCGCTCCAGGACCTCGCGGTGGTGTCCCTTTCGCGCCCTTACCAACGGCGCGAAGAAGGACACGCGGGAGCCCGCGAACCGGGATTCGATCTCCGCGAGGATCTGGTCCTCGGTCTTCGGGGCTATCGGGAGGCGGCAATCGACGCAGTGGGGGACGCCGAGCTTGGCGAAAAGGAGGCGGAGGTAGTGGTAGATCTCGGTCACGGTCGCGACCGTCGATTTCCTGCCGCCGCTCGTGAGCCGCTGTTCGATGGCGATCGTGGGCGGCATGCCCGACACCAGATCCACTTCGGGCTTGTCGAGGACCTGGATGTACTGCCGCGCGAACGCCGAAAGACTCTCGAGAAATCGTCTCTGCCCCTCGGCGAAGACGATGTCGAAGGCCAGGCTCGATTTCCCCGATCCGGAGAGGCCGGTCAGGACCACGATGCGGTCGCGAGGGATGTCCACGTCCACCCGCTTCAGGTTGTGCTGGCGAGCGCCGCGAATGCGGATGGTCTTCTCCTCCGGGGGAGCCGTAGGAAGCGGAGAGGCTTCGATCGCGGGCGGCTCCATCCTCAAGTACGGCTCGAGAAATCGCCCGGTATGCGAGCGCTTCTCTTTCGCGATCTCCTCGGGGGGACCGCAAGCGATGACCCTTCCACCGAGGTCGCCGCCCTCGGGGCCCAGGTCGACGATCCAGTCGGCGCACTTGATTACGTCGAGGTTGTGCTCGATGACCAGAATCGAAGCCCCCTTGTCGAGGAGTCGAGAGAAAGCCTCGAGGAGCACCCGGATGTCCTCGAAGTGAAGCCCGGTGGTCGGCTCGTCGAAGAGCAGCAGCACCCCTCGATAGTCGGAGCGCGACATCTCGGAGACGAGCTTCAGGCGCTGTGCTTCGCCGCCCGAGAGAGTCGAGAGCGGCTGGCCCAACCGCAGGTAGGAGAGACCCACTTCGGAGAGGGTCTCGAGGGGAGCCATCCTCTTCGTGCGACCGAAGAATGAGAGCGCCTCGGAAACGGTCAAAGAGAGCACGTCCTGGATGCTCCTTCCTCGATACCGGACGCCGAGGACTTCCTTGGTGAACCTCGCGCCCTCACAGGCCTCGCAGGTCACGTAGACGTCGGAGAGGAACTGCATCTCGATCTTCTCGAATCCTTCTCCCGCGCATCGCGGGCAGCGGCCGCGGTCCACGTTGAAGCTGAAGCTCGAAGCAAAGAGCCCCCGCCGCTTCGCCTCCTGGGTCGCGGCGAAGAGACGACGAATCTCGTCGTAGACCTTGAGGTAGGTAACCGCGTTGGCGCGGGGAGTCCGGCCGATGGGAGATTGATCGACGAGGACGACGTCGCTCACCAGGTCGAGCCCCGAGACCGACCCGTACGCGGAGCCACGCCCCGCGCTCTCGCCTCGCGAGCGACGAAACGCCCCGTAGAGGACGCTCTCGACGAGCGTGCTTTTCCCCGACCCGGAGACTCCCGTCACCGCGGTGAGCACTCCCAGGGGGATGTCGACGTCGACCGACTTCAAGTTGTTCTCGCGCGCCCCTCGAATGGCGATGGCGCGGCCGGGCTCGGGCCGCCGCCTCGACGCCGGAAGCGGGATCGATCGCTTTCCTCGAAGGTACTCGCCGGTGAGCGACGTCCCTCGTCGCGCGAGCTCCGACGTCGGTCCGAAGAAGACGATCTCGCCTCCGCGCTCCCCCGCCCCGGGGCCGAGGTCGATCACCTGGTCGCAGCGCCGGATGACCTCGGAGTCGTGCTCTACCACCACGATGGTGTTGTCGGAATCGCGAAGCTTCTTCAGGACGTCCATCAACCGCGAGGTGTCGCGCGGGTGAAGTCCGATGGAGGGCTCGTCGAGGACGTAAAGCGCGTTCACCAGCGACGAGCCGAGCGCCGTCGTGAGGTCGACTCTCTGAACCTCGCCTCCCGAGAGCGTCCGCGATTGCCGGTCGAGCGTGAGATAGGAAAGCCCGACGCGCTCGAGATAGTCGAGGCGGTTCGCGATCTCGTCGGCGAGCATCGCCGCGAGAGGATTCTCTTTCGGCCGGCGGAGGCCGAGGAAGAGCTCGAGCGCCCTGGACACGTCGAGGGCGTAGATCTCGGCGACGGTCTTCCCCGCGATCCGGTAGAGGAGACTGTCCTTCGAGAACCGGGTGCCGCCGCAGTCTTCACACTCGCGGTAGCTGCGGTACTTCGAGAGCAGGACCCGGATGTGCATTTTGTAGGTCCGGCTCTCGAGCCACTCGAAGAAGCCCTTGATTCCGTAGAATCCCTCGTCTCCCTCGAAGATCCGCTCGCGGTCTCGAGGGCTCAGCTCCTTCCACGGCCGATCGAACGGGATCCGGAGGCGGCGGCAAAATGCCTTCAGGTCGTCCTGTCCCTCCCGGTAGCTCGCGGTCGTCCAGGGCTTGATGGCGCCTTCCGCGAGGGTGCGCCTCGGATCGGGAACCACAAGATCCATGTCGATCCCGATGGTCCGCCCGAACCCTTTGCACCGCGGGCAGGCGCCGAGGGGGCTATTGAACGAGAAGAGGTTCGGAACCGGCTCGGAGTAAGAGAGGTCGCACGAGGCGCAGTGGCGCTTGTCGCTGAACTTCCGCTCGGTGAAGACGGAGGGCGCGGTCTCGAGAAAGACGCTCGCTCTTCCCTTTCCATGCCGCAGGGCCTGCTCCAGGGATTCGAAGAGACGGCTTTCCGCCCGCTCTCGCATCTCGAGGCGATCCACGAGCACCATCGGTTCGTCGCGAGCGGCGAGCGCCTCCGGAGTGAGCTCGAAGATTGCGCCGTCGGCGTCGACCAGACGGCGGAAGCCCGATTGCGAGAGCTCCCCCGCGACCTCCGCGGGAGAAAGGCGGCCGCCGAGATCGAGAGGGAAGCCGACGAGCGCGAGCTGGCCCCCTTGCTTCCGCTCGAGTGAGAGCGTCCGAAGGATGGAAGAAGGGGAGTCGCGCTCGACTTTGTTCCCGCATCCGCGGCAGGAAAGCTCCCCCATCTTGGCGAAGAGGATCTTCACGTGGTCGTTGATCTCGGTCATCGTGCCCACGGTGGAGCGGGAGTTCTTGACCGGATTCGCCTGGTCGATGGCGATCGCGGGCGGAATCCCGTCGATCTCCTCGACCAGGGGCTTGTCCATGCGATCGAGGAACTGCCGGGCGTAGGTGGAAAAGCTCTCGATGTAGCGCCTCTGTCCCTCGGCGTAGAGAGTGTCGAATGCGAGCGAGGATTTTCCCGATCCGGAGACTCCGGTGACGGCGACCAGGCTTCCCAGAGGGATATCGAGGTCGAGGTTCTTCAGGTTGTTCTGGCGGGCGCCGCGTATGCGGATTCGATCGCACGACATCACTTAATGCTCGCCTCGCTCTTCAATCAATGCGCTGGGGCCCCACCCCCAGCGCTCCTCGCTCCGGGACTCGCTTCGCTCGCCCTGCGCTCGGGCTGAAGGTTCTGCTCGGCTCGCGCAGGCGGAACGTTGTTTCATAAGCCTGCTCAGTACGTCACCTTCACCAGGTGAAGTCCCTTGGCGGGAGCCGTGGGGCCGGCCTCGCTCCTTCGGCGCGACGCGAAGACGGACTCGAAGGACGAGGGCTCGCGCTTTCCCCGACCAACCTCGAGGAGGGTGCCGACGACGTTGCGGACCATGTGATGGAGAAAGCCGGTCGCGGTGATCTCGAAGACCAGCTCCTCTCCCTCGTCGAGAAACGCCGACCGGGTGCAGCTCCGAACCGTGGACCGGGCGCGGCAGGAGGAGGCGCGGAAGGCGGCAAAATCGCGCTCGCCCAGAAAAAGCGCGGCGCCCTCGTCGAGAGCCTTCCGGTCGAGGGCGAACGGGTAGTGGAGGGCATAGCGGCTGCGGAAGGGTGAGGGAACAGGCGAGCGATCGAAGTAGTAGCGGTATGTCTTCGAGCGCGCGTCGAAGCGGGCGTGAAAGGCGTCGTCCGCTTCCTCCGCAATGCATACGCGAATGTCCTCCGGCAGCATCGAGTTGAGACCTTCGAGAATGCCGCGCGGCGGGATCGGTCGGGGAAGACGAAAATGGGCTACTTGCGCCCAGGCATGGACACCGCTGTCGGTTCGCCCCGCCGCCGTCACCCGGACCGGCTCCTTCGCCATTTGGGAGAGCGCGGACTCCAACCGGGCCTGGATGGTGTCTTCCCCGGGTTGCCATTGAAACCCCCGGTATGCGGTCCCGTCATAGGCGAGGGTCATTTTGAACTTGGGCACGGCCCCTTATTCTAGAGCGCTCGCGTCGGTCTTTCCCTAGTGCGCTGGGGCCCCACCCCCAGCGCTTCTCGCTTCGGGACTCGCTCCGTCATCAGTGCGCGCTCGCTCTTCGCTCGCGCGCCTCGCCTCCGCTCGCAGGCTCGCTGCGGCGGGCGGCGCCCTCCGCTCGGGCTGAAGGCTCTTACCCGAGGTACAATGGCGGCGCCCCGGAACTTCGAGCTCGGGCCCGGCGTAGATCCTTTCTACGAGGTCTGTTCGTTTTTCCGGGAGGGAGAATGACGACCTGGAACCCGCATCCATGAGGACAGGACACGCTATGAAACCCAACCGGCCTTTCGTACTTTTCTGCATGTTGTTCGTGAGCCTCGCTGCCAGTGCGGCAGTCCCCCAGCAGCCCGCCG
>Ga0214471_10002179_pt1 | contig 15393 bp, 12 predicted proteins | sample RVTome_5_FD_207665 | JGI IMG/M metagenome (GOLD analysis project Ga0214471, IMG submission 207665) | Soil microbial communities from uranium-contaminated site in the Upper Colorado River Basin, Wyoming, United States - RVT142D155 | ecosystem: Environmental > Terrestrial > Soil > Contaminated >... | reverse complement strand
TGACGCCTTCAACCTGACCGACTCCGCCAGCGCGATCATGACCATGGCGCCGATCGGTGCGGCCGTAGCCTTGAAACAGGCAGGCTTCGAGGCGATCCTCCAGCTCACCAGCCGCGACCGTAACCGTATAGCGATACAGGGCGACATGCTGGCCGCCGCATCGCTTGGCATCGAGAACATCGTCTGCATGGGCGGTGACCCGCCCGGCGCCGGCGACCACCCGGACGCCAAGCCAGTCTTCGACCTCGACACCCTGGCACTGCTCAGGGCCGCCAAGTCTATGAATGAGGGCACCGATTTCATGGGCAAGGCTCTCAAGGGCTCGCCGCACTACACAATCGGCGCCGTGGCCAACCCGGGCGCGCCGGAGCTTGAAAAGGAAGTCGCCCGCATGGGCGACAAGGTGCGAGATGGCGCCGAGTTCTTTCAGACCCAGGCCGTCTACGAGCCCGAGGTGTTCGCGAAGTTCATGGAGCAAGCGAAGCAGTTCGGCAAGCCGGTCATCGCCGGGTTCATCATCCTCAAGTCCGGCGACATGGCGCGCCGCCTCAATGAGACACTTCCCGGGGTTTCCGTGCCCGAAGCGCTGATCCAGGAGATGGACGCCGCGGAGGACAAATCGGCGAAGTCTATCGAGATCGGCGGCCGCATCATCTCTGCGATCAAGGGGATGGGCCAGGGCGTGCACGTGATGGCCATCGGCTGGGAGTCGCGCATTCCCGCGATGCTGGAGGCCGCCGGCATCTCGAAGCACGAGTAGGTCCGCGATGGCACCTCCACGCAAACTTCCCCGCCCCTTTGAGATGCATTGGGGCCGTGGCGAAATCGTCGAAGAGGCGACCTTCGCCGGTGAATACCACGAGCCGACGATTCAGCTGCTCTCTTACACGGAAGGCGAGGCAGCAGGCAGCTTCAGCATTCGCTTCTGCAGCTACAGCCACCGGGGACAGTTTCAGCGTTCACCGCTGATGGTCGGCCAGGAAGACATCGAGGGCCTGCGCCGGGCGTTACAGCAGACGCCCCAGCTCCGCGATATCCTCCGCCAGTTGGTCGATTGAAAAGGATTCTCGTTCCCAGCATCTGGATGACGATAATTAACGCAAGGACTAGTCAGGGGATCTAGATGTCTCACGAGGACTACCTGCTGGACGCTCGACTGACGTGTCGTGCATACGGTGAACAGGAGGCAGCCGCCGCAGATGGGCTCTTTCCACTTCCCGGCGACAAGCCGCGCTATCCCAGAGACCGCGTCGCCGACATCAAGCACGTCCGTCTCGATGTTCAGCTCGACCTCGACGCCAAGCGCATCACCGGCCGCGTGGCGCACACCTTCACGCCCCTGAATGACGGCCTCACCGGCCTCGATCTCGATGCAGTCGACCTCGAAATCGCGGGTGTGACCTCAGGCAAGGGCGCGGCGTTGGCGCACAGCCTCTCGGACAGCCGGCTCCACATCGAGCTAGGGTCTGCGAAGAATAGCGGCGAAGAGGAGACCATCGTCATCGATTTCGCGGGCAGTCCGCGCCGCGGTCTTTACTTCATCGCGCCGGACGCGAATTACCCCTGGAAGCGCCTGGAAGCGTGGACACAGGGCCAGGATGAAGACTCTCGCCACTGGTTCCCTTGCTACGACTACCCCAACGAGATGGCTACGACCGAACTCCACGTCAGCGTCCGTGAGCCGTTCATCGTCATCTCCAACGGCGAGCTGCGCGGCGTCGACTCGGGCAGCGGCGGCATGCGCACCTACCACTGGCACCAGGACGTCCCGCACGTCACCTACCTGACCAGCATCGTCGCCGGCGAGTTCGCCGAGATCAGCGACGAGTGGGACGGTATCCCGATCCGTAGCTACGTGCCCGTCAACCGCGAGGAAGACGGCCGTGCCCTGGTCAAGAACACGGCCGAGATGATGAAGCTCTTCTCGGAGCGCACCGGCATCCGCTACCCCTACGCCAAGTACTCGCAGGCCGTGGTGCAGGACTTCATCTTCGGCGGCATGGAGAACGTCAGCGCGACCACCGTCACCGACCTCATCCTCTTCGACGAGCGCGCACGCCTCGACCAGGACGGCGACTACCTCCTCGCCCACGAGATCGCGCATCAATGGTTCGGCGACCTGTTGACCTGCCGCGACTGGTCCCACGGTTGGCTCAACGAAGGCTTCGCCACTTTCTTTGAGCTGCACTTCAGCGAACACCGCAAGGGCCGCGACGAGTTCCTCTACGCCGTCCAGACCGAAATCGACTCTTACCTCAGCGAGGCTGGCACCTATCGCCGCCCGATCGTCACCAACGTCTACAACGCCCCGCTGGACATCTTCGACCGCCACCTTTACGAGAAGGGCGGCCTCGTCCTCAACATGCTTCGCGTCATGCTCGGCGAGACCCTGTTCTGGAAATCGATTCGCCGCTACGCGCTCAGCCGCCGAGGTAGCAGCGTCGTCACCCCGGACCTGCAACGCGCCATCGAGGAGAGCACAGGACGCAACCTCGATTGGTTCTTCGACCAGTGGGTCTTCAGTCCCGGCCACCCCGAGATCGAGGGAAGCTATGTCTGGGACGAAACCTCGAAGTCGGCGAAGCTCGCGCTGAAGCAGACGCAGACCGGCGATAAGGTCCCTGAAACCTTCCGGCTGCCCTTACGCCTCAGTTTCCGCCTCGAAAGCGGCGAAACCCAAGCCACCTCGATCGAAATGACGGAGCGGGAACAGACTTTCTACATCCCGCTGGCATCGAAACCGAAGTGGATAAACCTCGACGGCGAGGTGCTGAAGACGCTGAAGCTGGAGCGGCCCGCTGAAATGCTGCGCGCCCAGCTCGTCGAGGATGAGAACGTCCTCGGCCGCGTCGATGCAGCCCGCGCGCTCGGCAAGCAGTCCGACAGGGAGTCAATCGCCGCGCTCGGCAAGGCGGCCCGCGAAGATGCGTTCTGGGGCGTCCAGGCCGAGGCGGGGAAGGCGCTCGGCGCCATCCGCTCCAACGCGGCCATGGAGGAGATCCTCGCGTCGATCGAGGTCCCGCATCCCAAGGCCCGGCGAAACATTGTCCGCGCCCTCGGCGAGTTCCGCGAGGAGCGCGCAGCTCAGGCCCTCGCCGGCATCCTCGAGCAGGGCGACGCGAGCTACTACGTCGAAGCCGCCGCCACCGCCGCCATAGGCAAGACGCGCTCGCAGCTGGCGTACGGCGCCCTCGAGCGCGCCCTGGCCAAAGACTCGCAGAACGATGTCATCCGCATCAACGCGTTCGAAGGCCTCGGTCAGCTCCGCGACGAGCGCGGCGTCCAGCTCGCGATCGACTGGTCGCGATACGGACGGCCCGCCAACGTCCGCGGTGCTGCCTGCGCGGCGCTGGGACAGCTCGGCCAGATCGTCTCCGACAACCGCAAGGTCGAAATTGTCGACCACCTGACCCCGCTGATTCAGGACTCCTGGCTACGCACCCAGATCTCCGCGATCAACGCCCTCGCCGAGCTAAAAGCTACGAAGGCGCTGCCCGACCTCGATCGCGCCGTGCAGAGCGCCCTCGATGGGCGCGTCGCTCGCTCAGCCCGCATCGCGGCCAAGCGTATCCGCGAAAGCGGCGATAAGGGCGAAGACGTCAAGAAGCTGCGCGAGGAAATGGACAAACTCACGGACGAAAACCGCACCCTGAAGGACCGGCTCGATGCCATCGAAGCGCGTCTGCCCAAAGGCGACGCGTAGACCGCAGGCGTACCCTCAACATGAAAACGTAGCCGGGACTTTCCAATCCCGGCGTCTTCTCGCACTGAGCTTTGACTAGTCGAAGAAGCCCCGGAGCAGCTCCACGAACGCGTCGAAGCGGTCGTGATGCACCCAGTGCCCCGCGTTCTCGAAGATCTCGACGCGTGAGTCCGGGATCGCGGCCTGTAGCTCTTCGCGGTTCGGCGTGTTCATCCACCAGCTGTCCGCGCCACCCACGACGACCGACGGCGCCGTGATGTTGGCCCAGATCTGCTTCGCGTCCTGGACGCTCCATTCGTACGCATTCGCGACGCGCACGTAGTTATCGAACTTCCAGACCAACCCTCCGTCCGGTCCCGGTTTCGCGGCATGCCGTGTCAGATGTTCCACCATCCGCGGCGAAAGGCGCGTGTTCGCCTCCGCCATGCGCTTCATCGCAGCGTCCAGGTCGGCGTAGATGATCGGCTCGTGTTGTGGCATTTCGCCGGTGTCCTTGACGTAGTTGCGCAGGCGATCAGGCGGCGTCAGCAGCACCCGCGACAGACGTCCGAAGCCCTCGATGCAGACCAGCTGCGAAACGCGGTCCGGCACGGTCGCCGCATAGTCCAGGACGATGCGCCCGCCCAGCGAGTGGCCGACGATCTGCACCGGCCCGCGGTCAATGGTTTCGATCAGTCGCGCCAGGTCGGCCACGTAGTTCGGCAGCGGATACGACCCGCCAATCGCCCAGTCGGAGTCGCCGTGGCCGCGCAGGTCGGGGCAGTAGACGCTGTAGCGGTCAAGCATCGCCTCGGCCACGAAGTCCCAACTGCGCGCGTGGTCGCGTCCGCCGTGCACCAGCAGCAGCGGCGGCTTCGATTCATCGCCCCAGGCCGTGTAATGCAGCCGCAGCCGCGCCGACTCGAAATAGCGGTCCTCGGGTTCGTATTCAGACATCTAGCGCAGCGTAGGGGAGGGGCGCGGGAGGGGCAAGCTACCACCATTCCATCCCAATATCGAGCTGCTCAGGTGATTCTTGCCAATGCCACCTGTGAGGAGTGGCAACCTCGTCGTCCGCGATGGCTATGTCTATCGACGTGAGCCGCCACCGCTGAGCACCCTTGATCCAGAGGGTTATCAACCCAAGCTGCCCGAACGCATCTCTAGCCTCGCCGGACATCGTCTCGACGCGTTCGGCATCGCCGATGGTTATATCAACGTCTGGTTTAAGGTCCAGTTCAAAACCACCACATCCTCCTCCACACGCCTGGCAGGTCCGCGCGAGGTACGTACTGGTATCTGTGATGAAATCGCCCCGCAAGCCAGGATTACTGCTGAAGATGCGCTCTATGACACCCGCCTGGATCGGGTTAAGGGGTCGCCACTCTTCGTCGATCTCGGAGGTTGTGTCTTTGTCCACGATTTCAGTTTACCCAGAACAGGCTCGCACTGAAGCTTAGGAACGTCTGTAACACACGCAACGTAGGGGCGCACGGCCGTGCGCCCCTACGAGACACGCCGCGCCTTAGGCGTCTACGCCACGACGTCCGCCGAAGACACGCCGTCCAGCCGCGCCAGCGCCAGCGTCGAGAACAGCGCCAGCGAGACGTACCACTTGCAGCGCCAGCGCCGCGCGTCCTTCGTCTCCAGCGCCCCAACCTCCTCAACCTGGATCCCGCCGTTCGTCAGCCCGGACAGCCGCCCCTCGCCAACCTTCACCGCGAAGATGCTGCTCGACGCGCCGCCCGTCTTGGCGCTGAACGCCCCCGACGCGATCGTCTCCGTGTCGACCATGAAGTCTGACTCGAGCACCGGTATGCCGTCGTAGAACATCACGCGCTGCCCGAAGCCCGCCGACTCGAACTGCACCGGCGAGGGCAGCGCCCGCGCGTAGGCCGAGATGCCGCGGCGCGTGCGGCGCGTCATCATCAAAGCGTCCGGCTTGCCCGGCCTGATCTTGTCGATCATCTCGTCCAGCTTCTTCAGCGACAGCGCCGCCGGCGTGCTGCCCGAACCCTGGTGTACTTGCTGCCCCGCCGGCGACAGTACGTGGAGCCCATCGAAACCCTTGGGGTCGACACCCGTGTCGCCGTAAACGAACTCGTCTTCGAACTCGTGCGCCACTGCCTTTGCCTTCAGCTCCAGCACCGCGGCCTCGATGTCCTGGACGTTGCTGCGCGTCGTCGAGACGTACTGGTCGACATCCGCATCGCCGCCGAGGATCTTCAGCGTCGCGCTCACCTGCGTGAACGTCGGCGTCGACTCCGTCCACGTATCGCCCACGTCGAAGAACGCTGCCGTGGCCATCGCGTCCTCGCGGTTATACGTCAGCGCGTTGCCCGCCATCTCGATGAAGGGCAGCACGTCCAGTACCCGCGACTCCTTCACCACCGTCTCGATCACGCCCTGCAGCACGACGTCGTTGGAAAGCTTGGCAGCCTCTGCCAGCGTCAAAGCCATTGCCTGTTCCTCCCTTACTCCACCATTCCCCAGGACCGGGCTCCGATTCTCGAAGCCTCGGCCTCAGGCCGGCGTTTGAACCCCGTCCTACGTCTTGCTCAGCCCCAGCCGGATCTTCTCCGCCGAGGACAGCTCGGAAACGTCCGGGCTGCCGCGGGCGGGGGCGCCCGCCGGGATACGCAGCGCCTGTGCCTGCTGGTCCAGGTGCTGTCTCACCTGCGCCACCGTCTGCCGCGCCCGCTCCACCGCCGCATCAACCTCGCCGATCGAGTCGCCGTTCACGAGGTCCGCCGGCAGCTGCGGCTCGCGTTCGAGCACCACCTCGCGATAGCGCTGCACCGCGTCGCGCCCCTGGGCCTCCGCCGCGGCGATCGACTCGCTGAGGCGCTCCAGCTCTTCCGCCTGCGTCGACGCCTGTGACCGCACGGCTTCGGCCTCCGCCCGGCTCGCTTCCAGCTGACCTCGCAGCTGCTGCACCTCAGCCTCGCGTTCGGCCTGTCGCGCCGTCAGGTCGGCCAACTGCGACTGCAGCCGCTCGACGTCGGCGTGCGCGGTCGCCAGCTGTTCCTCCAGCAGGACTACCTCCTCGTCCACACATCACCTCTCTCTGCGTTTGCGCCAGTCTCCGGACATATGTTCGCATGTGAAAGAGGCGATTGTCACCGACTAGTCCTCGGTTCCAGTGAGAGTTCCCCGTCTCGCTCCAAATCTCTTCCTTTTCCGATTTTTCCCGGCATTTTCTGCATCTGCGTTTGGTAATTTCGATGGCAACGCCGAGCCTCTGGGTCCGTCTGACCTCGACGCAGGCAAGCGGGTGACATCGCCGCGCCGGGGTAGAGAAGGGGTTGGTCATCGGAGGATTGTGGGGGCAAGGGGTCTGAGGTCTAAGGGGCGGTGACATTCTGGCTACGTTTCCAGGCTGGCCGGCGATGGCTGCCGGTCCGCCAAAGAATACGGCGATGCCAAGCATGTCTTCCGCTAACCCAGACTACCCATAGAATTCGCTTTCGACCCGAAGAAATGGCGCACCTATAATTGCCGCGTATGGAAAACGCGGAGCACGATTTCGGAGAAGCCGTCGCCGTAGACGCCGAGGCGATCGGCGAGCCCGGCCAGCGGACGTTCCGTCTGCTGGTCCAGGCGCCGTCCAGCGCCGCATCGATCTGGATGGAGAAGCAGCAGCTAGCAGGCATCGCCGTCTGGCTCGACGAGGTCCTCGAGCGCCTCGACCGCGAGCAGCCCAGCGACGAACCCTACGTCGAGCCGCCGCCGATCGGCGCCATATTCGAGGTCGAGTTTCGCGCCACTCAGATCGGCCTCGGTTACTCGGAGGAGGACGGCCTCTTCGCCATCCACGCGTTCGATGGGCGAATAGCGGGCGGCGCGCCGGCGTTCCGCTGCCTGCTCACACGGGGCCAGTCCCGCGTGCTCAGCCGCAAGATCTCGGAGGTCGTCGCGGGCGGACGTCCCCTCTGCCCCCTCTGCGACATGCCCATCAGCCCCGAGGGCCACGTCTGCCCCAAGGCCAACGGCCACCACAAGGTCGGTGACTGAATCACGCCGCGTCCGCTGCGCCTGGGTCGGTGACCGCCCCGAGGACGACATCATGGTGCGCTACCACGATGAGGAATGGGGCGTCCCGCTGCACGACGACACCAAACTCTTCGAGCTGCTGACGCTGGAAGGCGCGCAGGCCGGCCTCAGCTGGGACACCATCCTCAAACGCCGCGAAGGCTACCGCCGCGCCTTCGAAGGCTTCGACATCGCGCGTATCGCCGCCTACGACGACTCCCAGGCCGCCCGGCTCCTGCAGGACACGGGGATAATCCGCAACCGTGCCAAGATCGCAGCGACAATTCGAAACGCGAAGGCGACGCTGGAAGTGCAGCGCGAGTTCGGCTCGCTGGACGCCTACGTCTGGGGCTTCGTCGGCGGCGAGACGAAGGTCAACCGCTTCCGCGGCCTCTCAGACATCCCGGCCCAGACCGCCGAGTCGCAGGCCCTGAGCAAGGACCTGCAGAAGCGCGGCTTCCGCTTCGTCGGCCCCACCATCGTCTACGCCTTCATGCAGTCCACGGGCCTCGTCAACGACCACACCACCGACTGCTTCCGCGCGGGTCGTTAGGCTCCCTCAGACTCAAGTGACAGCTATTCTTTTGACTTAACGCCACCTATTTCTAGCGTTCTGTCCACTAAACACATTTGTTCTATTTTTGGGTTTTGAAGGTGGTGGAAATGGCGGCGGATATCGACGCGCTGGTGGCGCTGCTGCGGATCGACCTGCACGACGAGGACTCGGAGAACTACCGCTGGGTGGACGCGACTCTGGAGCGGCACCTGGAGCGGGCGGTGGCGGAGTTGTCGGCGGTGCGGCCGCAGGAGGTTTTGACCGAGCTGGCGACGACGGAGGGCTCGCGGGTGATCGACGTTTCGGCGGAGTTCACGGACCTGGTGCGGATCGAGGCGGTCGAGTATCCGGTGGACCAGGAGCCGCGGGCGTTCGTGCAGTGGTCGCTGTGGGCCGACAATCTGGAGCTGCTCGTCGACGCGACGCCGGGCGATGCTGACCCGGTGAACGCGTACTGGACGGCGCTGCACGTCGTCGACGGCAACGGCTCGACGGTGCCGGCGCAATACGACGCGCTGCTGCTGACGGGCGCGGCCGGCTACGCGGCGCAGGAGTGGGCGTCTTACGCGACGAACCGGGCCAACGTGGCGGGGCCGGGCGCGGTGCGCGACTACGGCAGCTGGAGCGCGGCGCGGCTTGAGGAGTTCCGGGCCGGGCTGCGGCGTCTGCGGCGGCTGCGGACGGCGGCGTTCTACACGCCGGCCAGGCCGGAGCCGGACCAGTCGACGGTGATCTGGGACCCGTAGGTCTTGAAAACGCTGACGTCGACGCTGGAGGCCGCGCAGCGGTCTAGTTCGGGCAAGCCGTACATCGAGGCGCTGGTGGCGGATTACGAGGGCTACGCGCGCCGTGCGCGGCCTGAGCGGGTCTATTCGGGCTCGGACCCGTCCGACCCGGTCGCCGCGGCGATCGCGCCGGACGGCTCGCTGCTGCGGCTGCGGCGAGTGACGCAGGCGGCGACGCTGGAACTGCAGGTGCGCGAGTCGGCCGACGACTCGTACGAGAACAGCGGCATCAACGAGCCGGACGCCGATTTCGGCTGGCTCGCCGATGCGGACGACGAATACGCCGGCTACCGCTGGCAGGGGGTCGCGGTGCCGCGGGGCGCGACGATCCTGAAGGCGACGTTCCACGTGGTCTGGCCGTCGATTCAGTCGCCGGGCGACCCGCTGGGCACGCTGTACGGCGACGACGCCGACGACTCGGCGCAGTTCACGACGGGGACGAATGACATCTCCGGCCGGACGGCGACGACGGCGACGGTGGCGATCGACGAGAGCGCGCTGCTGGCCGACAGCGTGACGTTTATCGAGCTGGCGGACGTGACGGCGATCGTGCAGGAGATCGTCGACCGGGCGGGGTGGGCCAGCGGGCACGCGCTTTCGCTGCTCTACCAGGCCAGCGCGGACGGCGGGCGCGACTTCTCGACGATGGTCTACGACGACGACCCGGCGCTGGCGGCGAAGCTGCTGATCACGTATGCGACGGGGACGCCGCAGGCGACGGCCTACGTCTCGCGCGTGGCGGCGCCGGATGCCGAGTCGGACTTCTCGAGCTGGAGCTCGCTGGACGCGGAGATCTCGGCCCTGGGCGGCGTGGCGCTGGCGGTTGATTCGGACACGTGCTACGCCTTCATGGTCGACGACGACCTGACGACGATCGTGATGCGGACCTCGACGGACCACGGCGCGAGCTGGGGCTCCAGGAGCACGGTGACGTCGGCGGGCGGGGTGAAGGGCGCCCTGGCGGCGGCGGCGGCCGGCGACGACGATATCGTGCTGTTCTACGCGGAGGCGGACGGCACGGTCTACGCGGTGCGCTGGGGCGGCAGCAGCTGGGGCTCGCCGGCGGCGTGGACGAACAGCCTGTGGCGGGTGACGGGGCTGGCCTGCTGCTACCTGCTGGACTGGCAGGTCGTGGTGACGGGGATTTCGCCGGCGACGGCGTACGAGCGCGGCGTGTGGGCCTGCCGCTTCGGCGACGGCGTCAACCAGACGGTCAACACCTGGGGCGCGCTGCGCGACGTGACCACGGCGGCGGCGGGGTCGGAGGTCGCGTTTCAGGGGCCGTCGGTGGCGGTCTCCGACGTCTTCCGTCTCTACTTCGTCGAGCAGTACGGGGCGTCGAGCGTGCTGCAGCTGGAGATCGGCGCCAGCAGCGACGACGCGCACGAGATCTCGGGCGGCTCGATGTTCCTGACGTCGTCGCCCCTGGGCGCCAGCCTGGACAACACGAACGAGTGGGCCGGGCTGCGCTTCGGCAGCGTGCCGCTGCCGGCCGGGGCGGTGATCGAGTCGGCGGTCCTCTCCGTCGTGCCGGGTGACTCCGGCAACGACGAACCGCTGGTGACGATCTACTGCGAGGCGGCCGACGACGCGGCGACCTTCACGACGGCGAACAGCAACATCTCGAGCCGGTCGCGGACGTCGGCCTCGGTGGCGTGGGACGACGCGAACCTGGGCGCCGACGGGTCGACCTACTTTGACGCGCCGGACCTGGCGGCGCTGGTGCAGGAAGTGGTCGACCGGCCGGGGTGGGCCGAGGGCAACGCGATGGCGGTGCTGATCCGCGGTAGCGGGACCTCGTCGCGCGACCTGACGCTGGTCGCTTACGACGGCGACCCGGCGCTGTCGGCGCGGCTGGAGTTGCGCTACAGGCTGCCGGAGGGTGGCTATCAGCGGCAGCAGTGGACAACGCTGGCGCTGACGCACGACTTCAACGAAGAGCAGTGGCGCGAGCCGGTGGCGTTCGATTTCGAGGACGGGCACGGCGTGGCGGCCGTGGCCGAGGGCGCGGCGCTGTGGCTGGCGTCGGCCGCGGGCGTGTGGCTGTCGGCGCTGCCGGCGTTTGCGGAGCTCGACGTCTCCGCCGGCGTCGTCGAAGCGCGGGTCAGGGCCGACGATGAGGGGGCGGTCGTCGAGCTGGAGCTGAACAACGCGGACGGCGCTTACACGGCGTACGGGGCGGGGGCGCTGGGCGCGCTTCAGCGCGGCGCCCGGCTGCAGCTGACGCCGGGTTACAGCGGCACGGCCGGCGCCGAGACGCCGCTGCCTTACGGCTACTGGGTCGAATCGCTGCAGCTGATCACGGGCGCGCGGCCGCGGTTGAAGCTGCGGGCGCGGGACGCCTGGTCGCTGCTGGGGCAGTGGCGGGCGCGGCGTCAGCTGGCCTGGGCCGCGGGTGAGAAGAGCGTCTCGCAGCTACTGCTGTTCCTGGTGGCGCGGGCCGGTGTCGAGTACTCGAGCTCGGGCGGCTCCGACGCACTGACGGCGCTGCGGCCGGCTTTCACGGTGCACGCGGGCGAGACGGGCCTGACGGCGGTGCGGCGGCTGCTGGCGCTGATTGAGGACGTGGGCTACTGGGACGGGGACGCGCTGCGGGTGACGCTGACGGCCGGCGACGACGCCAGCACGTACGACCTGGGCCCTTCCGGAGAAGGGGAGCCGGCCGGGCACGCGGTGGTCGAGGCGGTCTACGGCGATCCGGGGCCCAGCGCGAACCGGGTGCGCGTGGTCGGCCTGGGGGCGTATGGGGAGGCGTTTGATTTCGCCGACGCGGCGCGGTTCGAGAAGGTGCGGACGGTGGTCGACCTCAACCTGACCGAGGACGCGGAGGCGGCGGCTCGGGCGGCGGCGGCGCTGCGCCAGGCGCAGCTGGAGGCGGTCGACGACGAGCTGCGGCTGTTCGGGGTGCACTGCGGCGTCGAGCTTTACGACATCGTCGACGTGACGGACGCCCAGGTGGGGCTGGAGGCGGCGACGCGGCGGGTGCTGGGCTACAGCTGGACCTATGAGCCGCGGCGGGGGCGCTACGACATGACGCTGACGCTGGGGGCGGTCTAGGAGGAACCATGGAGATCAGACGCGGCATCCTGCGCGCCTTCGATTCTGCAAGCTACACGGCGACCGTCGAAGTCGCCGGCAGCATCGCCACCTTCCTCGGCGGCGTTCCCGTCTCTCGCGGCATCGCCGCCGCGCAGCTCATCGTCGGACGCCGCGTCGGCATCCTCCTCTTCGACCCCTCCAACCCGGACGACATGGTGGTCTGCGCCGTCTGGGCCTGACGCCCGGTCCCGGCGCGTGGCCTATAATTGGCGCACCCGCTATGACCGAAGATCGCATCCTCTCCGCCCGCACCCACACCGATGAAGAGGTCAGCCTCGAAGCGTCGCTGCGGCCGCGTCAGCTCGACGAGTACATCGGCCAGGAGCGCATCAAGGACAACCTGCGCATCGCCATTGCGGCGGCGCGGAAGCGCGGCGAGCCGCTCGACCACGTGCTGCTCTACGGCCCGCCCGGCCTCGGAAAGACCACGCTGGCCTCCGTCCTCGCCAACGAGATGGCCGCCCAGATCCGGATCACCTCCGGCCCGGCCATCGAGCGACACGTCCTCGCGGCCATGCTCACCAACCTGGAGCCCAACGACGTCCTGTTCATCGACGAGGTACACCGCCTGCCACGCGCCGTGGAAGAGATCCTCTACCCCGCGATGGAAGACTTCGAGATGGACCTGCCGATCGGCAAAGGCGCCGGCGCCCGCAGCGTCCGGTTGGCCCTGCCCCGCTTCACCCTCGTCGGCGCCACTACCCGTTACGCCATGCTTGGCGCGCCGTTGCGCGACCGCTTCGGCGCCGTCTACCGCCTTGACTACTACGACGGCGATGCCTTGAGCCGCATCGTCCGCCGCTCGGCCGGCGTTCTCGGCGTCGGCATTGACGAGTCAGGCGTCGACGAGATCGCGCGGCGCTCTCGAGGCACGCCGCGCGTCGCCAACCGCCTGCTGCGCCGCCTGCGCGACTACGCTCAGGTCATGGCCGCGGGCGTCATCACCGGCGACGCCGCCCGCGAAGCACTCAGCCGCCTGGGGATTGACGAGCTCGGCCTCGACGAGGTCGACCACAAGATACTGCGCTCTATCATCGAGAAATTTCGCGGCGGCCCTGTCGGCATCGATACAATCGCTGCCTCCATCTCCGAGGAAGCCGACACGATCATGGACGTCTACGAGCCCTATCTCATCCAGCTCGGCTTCCTTGACCGCACGCCGCGCGGCCGCGAAGCCACCGCCCGCGCCTACGAGCACCTCGGCCTGGAGCCGCCGCGCGGCAGGGCCTCAGAAGCCCAACGCCCGCTCTTCGAACCATGAGCTGCCAGGGTCGCCAAAGAGACGATATTGTCGGTGAGCATCTCAGCCCCGCGGTGCCCGCCGGAGTCGCCTGATGCGCCGGAACGTCTCCTCCAACTCACCCTTCGAGCCGCTGGTCGGCTTCAGCCGCGCCGTCCGCGCCGGCGACCAGGTTTTCGTTTCCGGCACCGCGCCCTGGGGCCCCGACGGCAAGATCATCGAAGGCGATGCCTACGAGCAGGCGAGGCAGTGTATTCGCAACATCGAAGCGGCTCTGAAGCAGGCCGGCGCCTCGCTGAGCGACGTCGTCCGCACGCGAATGTACGTCGTGAACATGGATACCTGGGAGGACGTCTCGCGGGCCCACCGCGAGGCCTTCTCGGACGTGATGCCCGCCGCCACCCTGGTCGAGGTCAGCCGCCTCGCGACGCCCGAGATGCAGGTCGAAATCAAAGCCGACGCGGTCATCGGAACCTAGGCTTCGACGCTCTCGCTCTCTTCTTCCTCGAGCTTCTCGAACGTCATGCGGTAGAGGTTGGCGTAGATACCGCCCTTTGCCAGCAGCTCATCGTGGCTACCCATCTCTGCGATTCGCCCCTGGTCCATGACCAGTATCCGCGTCGCCTCGCGGATCGTCGACAAACGGTGCGCAATCACGAACGACGTGCGGTCCTTCAGTAGCTCGCGCAGCGCTGCCTGGATAACGACCTCCGTGCGCGTGTCCACGTTCGCCGTCGCCTCGTCCAGGATCAGGATGCGTGGTCGCGCTAGCACGGCGCGCGCGAAGCTGATCAGCTGCCGCTGGCCCACCGAGAGGTTCTGGCCGCGCTCGTGCAGCTCCGTGTCGTAGCCGTGGTCCAGCTTCACGATGAAGTCGTGTGCGCCCACGGCCCTCGCCGCCTCGATCACCTCGTCCTCAGAGGCGTCCAGCCGGCCGTAGAGGATATTCTCCTTGACGGTGCCGGAGAACAGGAACGGATCCTGCAGCACCACCCCGGTGCGGCGTGTCAGCGAAGCACGGTCGAGCTGCTTGAGCTCCTTCCCGTCGATCAGGATCCGGCCCTCGGTCACTTCGTAGAAACGCAGGATCAGCGCCGTCAGCGTCGTCTTCCCGGCGCCCGTCGACCCGACCAGCGCGATCGTCTCGCCTGCCTGCACGTCGAGGTTGATGTCGCGCAGCACCGGCACGCCCTCGACGTAGTCGAAGCTCACGTTTTCGAACGTCACGTGCCCCTCGATGTCGTCCAGCTCGATCGCGTCAGGCGCGTCGACGATCTCGGGCTCGGTGTCGAGCACCTCGAAGACGCGGACGCCGCCGGCCATCGCGCGCTGTAGCTGCGCGTACTGCATCACAAGCTCACGGATCGGCTGGAAGAAGCGCTCGATAGAGAAAACGAAGAGCAGCAAGACGCCCAGCGAAATCTCACCGTTCAGCACCAATCGCCCACCGTAGAGAATAACCAGCGCCGTGGCGGCAGCCGAAATCAGCTCCACCATCGGCATGACGGCAGCCTGCAGGCGGCCCGCGTTGATATTCGCGCGCATGTTGTCTTCGTTCAGCGCGTCGAACCGTTGCGCATTGACGTCTTCCCGCGAAAGCGACTGGATCACGCGCACGCCGGACACGTTCTCCTGCAGGTTCGAGTTCACGATGGCGATGGCCTGCCTGACGCGGAGGAAGGCTTTGCGAGCGTAGATCTGCCACACCGCCGTCACCAGGATCAGCACCGGCACGACGCTGAACGTCACGAGCGCCAGCTCCAGGTCGCGGCTTGCCACCAGGTAGACGACGACCGAAAGGCCCAGTACGTCGCCGAAGATCGTCAGGAACCCGTTCGTCAGCAGCTCCTGCATCGAAGTCACGTCGTTCTGGACGCGCGACATGACCCGGCCGACTTCGTTGTTGTCGTAGAAGCGAAGCGAGAGCTTCTGCAGATGGCGGAACATGTCGACGCGCATCTGCTGCATGACCCGGTGGCCGACATAGCCTGTGTTCAAG
>Ga0214471_10002177_pt1 | contig 15401 bp, 15 predicted proteins | sample RVTome_5_FD_207665 | JGI IMG/M metagenome (GOLD analysis project Ga0214471, IMG submission 207665) | Soil microbial communities from uranium-contaminated site in the Upper Colorado River Basin, Wyoming, United States - RVT142D155 | ecosystem: Environmental > Terrestrial > Soil > Contaminated >... | reverse complement strand
CCGTCGTCAGAGATGTTCGGGTGTTTGACCCGGGACTTGCGATAGTCCATCTTCAGGAGCTGGGGCTCAAAGTACGCCTTTATGATGGCGCGCCGGAAGAGCTCGTTTGCCTCCTTTAGGTTCAAAGATACTATATTCGTGCATAGCCATTTTATAATCTTTTTAAGGCAAAGGCTGAAAAATTGCAACGGTACCGCATGCTCCGGCATGAGGGTGGCTATTGAGCGAGCCTGCATAACCCTATTACCGGAGCACGGCTGCGGGTGATGAGAAAAAACGGTGGGGGGGGAGGGGCGAGGCGCAGATATCATGGGATTGGTGACGATGTCCGTATGGATGACGAGGAGTAATTGTTTGATTAATATAATGTGGATCACAATTGCATGGCGGGCGGGGGTCGCCTAGCCTGGTAGGGCGTGGGATTGCTAATCCCATGTCCGAAAGGACACGTGGGTTCGAATCCCACTCCCCGCGCTGTATTCGAGGAGTTATTCAGGGAATAAGCGACACATTATCAAGAAAACAGGCAAGAATACAGCTCCAATACGATGTCATAGAGCGTGTACATAGGGTACGAAGACAGGAACTTTTACCCACTCCTCCGCCGGCGTTCACGAATCCCACCTACGGTATTTTGTACATCGATTTTGGTAAGCTTTTCAGCAGAGACATTTCTTATCTGTAGCGCTAGCGCGTGGGAAAAGTAAAAGAACTACGTGTGGCCAATAATCAGGAAGTAGAATGAGCGCGACTCCACAATCATTCAATCCAGAACAATTCAAAGCACTGCAGCGACAAATGTGGGATAACGTAGCTAAAGGCTGGGAGACTTGGTGGCAAACCATTGAGCGTGGGGCACAAAAAGTCAGTGACAAGTTGGTCGAGCTGGCAGAAATTAAGCCAGGTGACAGGGTTTTGGACATAGCAACTGGAATTGGAGAGCCAGCAGTCACGGCTGCAAAGCGGGTCAAGCCAGGCGGCAAGGTGGTGGCTACTGACATCTCACCTCAAATGATAGCAATTGCAAAGTCAAGAGCTAAATCTCTTGGTTTGGACAACGTAATGGAATTTGGAATAACCGACGCTGAGAAGTTGGACTTTCCGAAATCATCCTTTAACGCAGTTCTTTCTAGATGGGGTTTGATGTTCCTTCCAAACCTTCCCGTTGCCTTGACAACAATTAGGCAGCTCCTCGTACCAGGAGGAAGGTTCGCGGCTGCAGTATGGTCTGCTCCAACCAAAGTTCCGATGCTTGATCTGGCTTTTTCTACTGTCAGAAAAGAAATCAATGCTCCTACACCGCCGGTCGGCACTCCGGGACCTTTTGCCCTAGCCGACTCTGAGGCTCTGAAACGGTCATTCAGTCAAGCGGGGTTCAGTGATATTCGAGTTCAAACAATTTACATTACGATTGGTTTTGATTCAGCAGAAGGATATACAAGGTTCCAACAGCAAATAACTGCACCTATCCACGCCATGCTAGCCAGTCAAGCTGACGAAAAAAAGAAGCAAGTTTGGGAAGCAGTAACGGCTGCAGTCGGTCAATATGCTGATTCTCATGGCAGAGTGAATTTGGATAATGAAGTGATTTGCATCGTAGGCAAATCGTAGTATCCCTTTCTGTAGAGATTCGGCTCGATTAATTTTAAGCATCATGTAACATAATTACCATGCCCACAGTTCGGGCCTGTACACAGGATAAAACCAAATAGGAAGTCAAGTGTATACGATGATACAATGGAAAAAGTTCTTTCTCGACAAAAAAGATCCTCGAATGCCACCGGAAAAGACGAATCCCATTCCCCGCGCTCTACTTTTGGCTCATACCAAGTAAGTATGCATATCATCAATTTCATGAGCTGCAAGACAAACGCTGCCTAATTCAAAGCGTTTATAGTCTTCAATTTGCGTTCTATCATAATGGCAACAAAAATTTTTGTGAATTTGCCAGTAAAAGATCTCAAAAAGACAATAGAGTTCTTTACCAAACTTGATTTTACATTCAACTCTCAATTTACCGATGAGAATGCGACATGCATGATTGTTGGTGGGGATATATTCGTTATGCTCTTAGTTGACAAATTTTTCAAAACCTTTACTAAAAAGGAAATTTGTGATACTGCAAAAAGTACGGAAGTGATAGTAGCATTATCCGCCGAAAGCAGAGAAAAAGTAGATCAGATGATAGACAAGGCGATAAAAGCCGGAGGCAGAGAATCTAGAGCGCCACAAGACCACGGATGGATGTACGGACGTAGTTTTCAGGATATTGATGGACACCTCTGGGAAATAATATACATGGACGAAGGTGCAGTAAGAAAAGAATGAAGAGGATCTCTGATATGGGCTTTGCAACTGAAGAACACGGATCTACTCACTCTATTTCAAGGTAAGATGCATTGACTTGTCGATCTGGCACACGTTTAGTACCTGCCTTGATACGCTATTTCTATGCCCTTCACATCAAAGGATCGGACAGAATTAAACCACGCCACCAATGCAATGGTTATCGTATCTCAATGGGCTCTTGTAGGATAGAGGGCTCGTCTCGTGGTACTATTACCTCGATGAGAGGTGCACCTCACGCGTAGAGGGCGATTCAAATATGTTGTCCAGATACCTGCCGACGAAATACTTAAGACCATTCGATAGAATACAATCATTGCATGACTTATTATGATAGGCAGACCTATGTGACACTGGTCATCCCGCAAAAATTCTTGGATATTCTGAAAACACATGTGGAGACAGGTAAGCAGGGAGCCAATACATCTGGTTTAAGACTTCTGATTTCGGCCGGTTGTATGGAATTTCCTATATCATCAAAGTAGAATCTCGGATTCGGGCTGTCTGCTTGTCCACCAGCCCATCAATTCATTCCTTTCTTCCTTTCTTCCTTCCCTCCCCAATTTCATACCCTCAAACACTACCGGCTCTCATGTATGCAAAGAATATTCTGATCCGTGTCCTTGAACCAGGCAGCCCTGACCGACCCCTGAGTAGCTATTCCATTCTTCGTCTTTATGCCCGGCATGTCATACTCTTCAAAAGTAATCCCCTTTTCCTTCAGGTTCTTTACGACTGATTCTATGTTACCTACTTCGAAGGTAGCGACGGTATGGTCAGCCTTGGTCTGTCCTCTCTCATAGAGCTCGATCAAAGTACCTTTCCCGGCACTCAGAAGTGCCATTCCTTGCATATTTGCAGGCAGAAGTTTCAGCCCAAGCGTCCCAACATAGAACTTCTTGGCTTTTTCGATGTTTGTAACTGGAATAGTTGGCCTAACTGCCGAGTTTGCTAGCACAGGCCATAGACTGGATCCGCATATTTACGGTTTGCTATCGGTAGGCTCGTAGAAACCATCTGAAAACCCCAGATGCTGCTCGATTTCAGAACCAAATAATGGTGTTTATCACCATCAAAATGCTGTCGTTCTTGCACGTCAATTGTCTATCTAAATGAACGAATTGCAACATGGTTTTTACTGAGCCTATCGGTATCCAGTTTGGAGGGATAGGTGCTGTCAAGTCTTGCCGTACTGGTCGCGCCTGAACTATCAGGGTGGATAGTGGATTGAATTATCAAGGAGGATTCGGTTGCCTGCTAGCAAGCTGTTAGTATTCCTTCCAGTACTTGAACCAAGGCAAGCGCTGCCCCGCCGCACTTCCCAAATCCCGAATAGGCCATGAGATTGGCTCCCATAAGACATGAGATTCCAACTGACTCGCACGAACGCCATTGAGACAACAAACCGCGCCATCAGTTCATGAGAGCTATTGCATCGGGCATGGTTTAGGAAATAAAACTCTCTCATTTTTTCCGACAACCCTTAAATTAAATCAGGGTTAAGCGATCGTCGACATGAATAAGAGGAGTATCCCTAAAAGAAACTATCTTTTTGTCGTTCTATTTGGAACTCTGGGAACAGTGTTGTTGATGACCTCTCTGTCGTCATCGCAGGAGGTTTTTGCAGCCAACCTTGAGTGGGACGGCGGTGGTGATGGAACTAAATGGTCGGACTGCAAGAACTGGAGCGCAGACGATTGTCCGAATAACGCCGACGACATAACCATTGCTGGCTCGGAGGTCGTATTGGATGTTGATTTTGCCATCGGTGCTGGTGGAAGTCTTACAATTGAATTTGGAAGCGTCCTTGTAATCGATGCGAGCATCATGACTAACCAAGGTACCATTCACAACAATGGGGGAATTGGCAATTTTGGTACCATTGACAACCAGGGTGGTACGATTAACAATTTTGGCGGCATCGGAAACATCGGTACCATTAACAATAAGGGTACCATTAACATCAACCCGGGCGGCAGCATCAACAATGACTCTATCATTAACAACGACGGCATGATTAACGACTCTGGTAGCATCGGAAACATCGGTACCATTAACAATAAGGGTACCATTAACATCAACCCGGGCGGCAGCATTAACAACGACGGCATGATTAACAACGAGGGTGGTACGATTAGCAATTTTGGAGGAATTTTCAACAACGGTACCATCAACAACAACGGTACCATTAACAACAACGGCGGAATCAGCAACACAGGCATCATTGACAATAAATGCGGCGGCATCTTCAACGATAATGGCATAATACTGGGGAGCGCCGTTGCACACGAACCCTGCGTCGCAGAAGTAGGCACAATAATCGACGATATCTATGAGATGAATCTGCCCAATGGTGTTCAAAATAGTCTAATATCTCCTCTAAAGCAAGCACGAGACCTTCTTGATGACAAAAATCCAGGCAACGACAAGGCTGCCTGCGGCAAGCTGACTGCATTTATCTCTATAGTTAATTCGAAAGAGAGCAGGCATCAGTTGACGTCAGACAAGGCGATAGACCTTAGGGAGCTCGCCACACAAGTCAAAGCAGATCTGGGCTGCTAGTCAATGGGAGGATAGACGATAGAGAAAACCCAGACGCTCTTGCTCGGGCATGAAAGCGAGCCATTATTAGTGCCGATCATGCGCCAATAATGGAGTTTTTTTAGGGTCTGAAATCCTCCTTTAGGTACTTTCTCATGTAGATTTAAAGATAGGTTTAAATCATTGCTGTTTCTATACAGCAGTTAATGAAAACCAAGGCCGAACAAAAAGACATCCTGATTGAGGAGGAAGAAGAAGAGATTTGTGCACAGGTGAATGCAGAGACTAGGAACGAGACTCCCAAGTCCAGGCATGAAATCTTGCAAGAACTCCAGGGGTTTGGCATCAACGTCGGCGCGCTAGAGTCAATGTCTATTGAGGCCCTTGAAGAGCTCCTGATAGGTGTTCGAGCCATGGTCAGTGCGCACGCGAATCAAAACAAGCGCGGAAGGCCAAAGAGTAACAGCGGGTTAATACCCATATTTTCGAATTCAGATAAAAAGATCCTTCATCGTCTGATGGACTCGACCGGGAACGTATCTTCCTTGGTCCTTTCTCGCGAGCTTGACATTCCTCTGACTACTGTCCAGAGGAGGAAGAATAGACTTGAAGCAAACCTGATAGACATTAACTATTCTCTCAATGTGGAAAAGGTTGGATGGAGGATGGCAACATTGTTTGTCTCCACGTCAGAAGGTAAGATCGATATTGTAGGGAAGCGTATCTTGGAAACGGATGACATGGTGTCTTCGGTTACACGAATGATAGGAGAAAATACAATTGATATGAAGGTAGATGTGGTATTTAAGACAAATAAGGAATTACTATCGCTGATAGACCGTGTCAAGTCGATGGAAGGAATAAAGAATGTCTTCTGGAGCGAATCGATGGGCCTGATAGGCAAGAGTGGTAAATGTTATCACAAGATAATCGACTCGCTAGGCGCTGACGAGTGAGAGCAGGCGTCGCACACTCGCTGATTCATAGGGTCACGGCTTTGGGGAAGGGGAGAGGCGTTTCGGGATGGCCTCAAATTCTCCGTAATCTTTCTTTAGCCATACGGATGATTCCCATGCCGCCAGAGACGTAAAGATGTCCTTTGGCAGACTGTCTACTCTCCCTAGACTCGGCGGTGCGTACGAGTCGTTACACTCTTCTCAACCAACCAACCAACCTCAGGGCCGTCAGCAAATGGACTTTCCTCAATACATCGGGCGTTGAAGAAAGCAATATCAAGCCTTATCGCTTGACAGTGGGTGTTTTTGAAAGTACCCTTGGAAAAATTTCATCATGAAGGTGCCGACGTGGTCGCCAAATATCGCCCCCAACAGTGACTGCAAATGGCCAGCAGAATACCATTCATCTGATTCGAACCTCAAACCCTTGTCTTGCAAGTCCTCAGTCAGTGACTCCCTGATGGCTCGTCCTAGGATGGGCGTCATCCGTTCAAGACCTCTGCGCACGTCTTCAGCTGCTATGAACATGTGCTCAACATCGGTCCTGAGCACAAACTCGTTTATCTCCTTGAGGTCCTGGATTGTCGTGGTGTTCTCGATAAGCTCCACGAGCATCTTTGGCTCGAATGGTTTCTGTATCAATTCCACGACTTGGTGCAGGTTCTTGACCGACTCACGGAGTGTATCCTTGACGTGTGCGGAAGCAAAAACGACCCGCTGATCCGGATTTATTCTCAATATCCTTTCTGCCGTCTCAAGCCCATTGAGTTTTGGCATTTCATAATCCAGCACCACAACATCAAAGGCGTGGTAAGGCTCTTGGCCTTCCTGTGCCGGTTTGCCGGCAGCGCGTTCGTACGCCTGCAGGCATTCCTGGCCATCGTAGGTAATAGTAACCCCATGACCTCTGGATTCTAGGGCAACGTGGTAGATGCGGGCCATATCCTTTTCATCCTCGGCAATCAGGATATTCATCGTAGAGAATTGATCCCGCTTGCCTAAATATAAGGTTCCCTCGAATCAGGGGAAACCTGAGAATCTCAAACTGTGAATTCAACCTCCTACCCGCCTCCTACCTTCCCCTTCTCACTCATTTCTGCAGGATATCCATCCCGCTCGTTGAAAGGTGGGGACCGAAAATGGCAACGAGGAGAGCAAAAAAAGCTTGGTTCGTGCCATCTAATGGCTATATCGTTCCAATGTACTGCGCACTTTCGAACAATTTCCTTTCATAGTAAATAGTTCTAGTATGGTTGAAAAGAAATGTCCAATAGAACTAGGACTGAAATCATCGCTGATATGCTAGAAGGAATGCTCGCTCCGGTAACGATTACTAGAATAATGTACAAGTCAAGGCTCAGTTTCTCGCAGCTGAAGGAATATCGGGAGTATCTGCTGTACAAAGGCCTAGCCAAGCAAGAAAATGAACTGTGGGTTATCACTTCGAAAGGACGTGCTTTTCTTGAGGCGTACAACAATGCTATGAAAATCCTGGAAGAACCGATGGTCATGAACCTGTATGAGAGTGCCTTGGACCTAGCCTGAGAGACGCACAAAAAATCTAGTTGTTAGAGAACTTTCACAAAATAGGCACTAGCGCCTGAGTGAGTGCGTAACCCTACTATTTTGGGCTACATCCTTTTTTGCAACTTTTCGGCGAGACTAGATACATGAAGAAGCACGGCAAGTTTCCTCGGGTCTACTGGATAAAAGTGCCTGTCTGCCCAAAGAGGGTATCTTGTGGATAGACTGGCAGATGCCGATTGCATTAACTTCTACATTGAACCTGCTGCCTTTTCCAGATATGGTATTACCTTCTGAGAAAGGATACGCTCTATGTTCGGGTCGCTGGTAGGTTCCATACCTAAAAGAAGGAAATGATTGTCATCTAGCACGACCGTTACCAGTGATGAGTCATCATAATGTGCAACATAGTGCCTGACCCGGCCGAGATTGTTTTCCCAAGACTTGTGCAAGCCCCATATGATTCCAGTATGGAATGAATACTTTTCCATTTCAGTGTCGTTGAGATGCGACAGAGAATCCGAGTTCGGAGCTTTTTCCTTTTCGTATGAATTGCTATTGTCCCCGCCGATTACAGGCTGATGATAATTCCTGCCCTTTACACTGTTCCTGCGGTTTGACGCAAGTGCCATAAGGTACCCCGACTTTTCTCCTATTGCACAAAATTGAATTGCGCCGTCTAGCGAGAGCATCTCATTGCAGGTGTCAGTAATCTTGCTGTCGCGATTCAGGGCGGTGCTTTTATCATGTAGCATTTCCAATCAACTCCATTCCACCCTCCCTTTCCTTCGTTCCCTCGCTTCCCTCGATTTTTCTGCTCCTCTCATGGTAATAATGGTTATGGTGAAGTTTCACCGGCAATTGCTGCATTTTCTACGATTCACCGACGCTGATTCTGTATAAAAGCACCAAGTTCAGATTTACCTTAATTTTGCCCAGCAATGCTGAGCAAAATACTCTATCTTGCCGCAAGAATACCACTCTGTGACAACTGGCTCCGACAAATTGACCACGTTTTCTATATACTCCTCGCCCGAAAAGTGCACTGTATCGTGCTAGAAAACAAGTGGAGACCAAGAATGGGATCAGTGGTTTGACCCTGAACAACTTGCTGTACGAGTCTGCAATGGAGGTACTGGAAGGACTGGGCGAAGAGACCATGCAGGCCATATTGTGGCAGATGAGTACACAAGGCGTCAGCTGTGCCCCAGATACATTTGACCTTCACATCTTTGCAGTTGGTATGCGCGACTTGTTTGGCCACGGAGCCGAGTCCATTCTTGAAGAGATCTATCAGAATATCGTTTGCAGGCTGGAAACGTTCGAGCAAACATTGTCTTACAATGGCTTTGGCAACGTTGGTGGCGGCAGTACCGACTGTATGAGCACTAGTGCGTTGCAAAAGATTCAGAGCATCATTGGAATCACCGATGGACAGAGGGGGAGAAAACAATGAACAACAACATGCCTAGTGCCAAGCAGGAACAGGAGAAAGCCTCAGCTCGGGGATGATTGTGAATTTGACCCGCACAGAGACTTCCAATTCGCTTTCTCCTGACCACGTCAGAAAAGAATTGCGAATGATGCTTTTAGCATCTATCGGCACGATGAACCTATTCGTTCTGCTCGTCGCAGAAAGCCAGAGGGCAATAATCTCACACTGGCTCGTACTTGTCTGTGCCGCGGCTGTAGTGGCAGTTTCGGTGGTAATCATGTACAGGCAGAAATTCAAGGGTCTTTACGGGAGGACCTACGGGGCCATAGCAATAGGCCTGCTGCTCTGGTTTTCAGCCGAAGTGGTAAGCGCGTGCGAGCAGTATCTCATCACCAATTCATTGACTGCGGCAAGGGGGCCAATTGCCTCTGGTTCTGCTAATTTCCAGCCCTCGATGGCAGACGCTATATGGCTTGCCGGGTATGGATTCTTTGCGTATTTTCTGTTTAGAATCATGATTCACTATTCAAAGTCAATCAAGCCCCAGATGCTTATTCTTATTGCCGCAGCAACAGCAATATCTGCACTCGTTCTAGCACAGTCGATAGCCTATTACTATAACTTGTACGGACCTTCTTCTTCGTCCGGAGCAAGTGCTGTCATCAGCGAAAAAACCATCTCACTTTTCCTAAAGATCGAATATCCCATCCTGGACCTGCTCCTGATTGTGCCAGCGCTTGTGATACTGTCAGGAGTAAAGGACGGGAGACTCACGTCGACGCCGTGGCTTCTCTTGTCTGCCGCTGTGCTGATACTGGCCGTGGGCGACATTGGCAACATTTACCTGTCTGTACTGGGGGTTGCGCAGAACCACTGGATGTGGAACATGCTTGCGACTGCAGGCTACCTTTGCATTGCCACTTCGCTTTTCTGGTACAACCGGTTCTTCATATTTGACGTGAAAAGGACTGTTCGAATATGGCAAGAAAGCAACCGTTAGCTTGATGATGCGGCTAGAATAGTGATTCTTGTCATAATCCTGCAGGGTTCAAGAACGACTAAACCAGGAAAGGAAAAACTGTTTATCTAATCAAGAAGCAGTAAATCACAAGGCAGAATCCTCTTGATCTTCAGCGTGAACTTGGCGAAATTGCTTAGCGATTGTCATATAAGCCTGGCAGAGGCAGAGAGCTTGAAGCCCCCGCCTGCTGTCAAGGTGACATGATAGAGGTTTACTATCGTTCATCCTATAGACTTGGCAGTAGATATGCATAATGTCCGAAATGAATGGGTGATGTGACTATCGAGAGGTCACCAACCCTTCAAGAATGAACCCGGTTTTGTGAGTTCAGTTTCCGACAATTCAGTTGCTCAACCAGAGGCATAACGAAACATCGAACGTGGTTCTAAAGAGGGCGGTCCAAATACGATTTTCATGTCAACCAAGGGATGTTGCATCAAAAAAAATTTTCTGTTGCTAGGGAAAAAGATGTTATTTATGGTAGGATTAATGGACCGAGTAAGTAAACTGGTCTGCACTCAGCCGATTGATGGGTTGATGTCTTCTAATGGTGAAGGGGGGCTAGTCTGGACCCATAAGGACCGGCCCGACCCGGACTGGAATGATCTGGACTGGATGCACAATCGTAGTACCATTTCTTGTATTAACCTACTACAAAAGGATCGTTTATTCTCAATTTGGTGTAATTACTTGACCAATTCATACATTTGCCTGCGAGACATTGAAAATTCGACAACTGCCAATAGTCATTGTGTCAACAACATTACACAATCGAGCTTATTGAGGTCTCATTACTACTAAAAGGCGATAGATTACAAAACCTCTATCATGTCAGCCAGTTGCCCTGGCCCAAGCCAGTCTTGGGCCAGGCTGCTGGTTTTAGAAGGTCCCCCACAAGACGAAGGAAAAGGCCACAGGATATAGGATATAGCACAAACTTTATGTAATGTAATTACCAAACGACTTGATCAGGTTGTCGATTTTGGCGCGGTCATTGTCTGCGTCCCGCATCTGCGTTCGAACGGTTACCATATTTCTAATCCCATTTCTTTTCCTCCCGTTTTCAGCGGCTGGCGCAGACAGCAATGGTGACATTAGGTCGATTTCTACTACTTCTACGGAATCAGAACAGGGCATCACGACTGCGAACAGCGGCGACGGGCCCTGCGGAATGGTAGTCGATACAGCAACCAATACGTTGTTCGTATCCAATTACCAAGCAAACACTGTCGCCCTATTAGATGGACTTTCCCACGAAGTTTTAAAGACTGTCGATGTGTCGGGTAACCCATGTGCAATCGTCTTTGATCAGGAACGAAAGACCGCATACGTCACTGCAGAAAGAGGCGACAAGGTCTATGCTATTGATGCAATCTCAGGAAAGATAAAGACAAGCTTTGATGTAGTTGGACCCTATGAAATGGTTGTCAGTTCTAAGACGGGGTGGCTTTATGTAACCAGTGATTCTACCGGCAGGGTCTTTGTCATTGACCCAGAGTCGGGGAGCACTCTCTCGACGCTTCATATCGAAGCTCCATGCGGTATCACCATCAATAGGGAGAAAGACATTGTCTATGTGAGCAGCGAAACGACTGGTAAAGTCCATGTGATCGATGGCAGAACCAACAATATAGTGGCTACAATACCAGTTGAAGAGGGCCCCCGGGGCATGGCGGTTAACCCAGAGACAGACACGCTCCTAGTGATCAACACCTTTTCCAATTCTGTTAGTGTAATCGATGAGGCGGAAAACAGGGTTACTGATACCCTGACCGTGGATAATGGCCCAAGAAGGATCGCGGTCAACCCCAATACCAATACTGCTTACGTTATCAGCCTAGTCGAAGGCAGTCTTGGGTTCATAGATCTGAATACAAACACGATAATAGAATCAGTGACCGTGCCACGTCCCTACGATGTCGCTGTCGATTCACAGAACAATCTCGTGTACGTATCAAATCCGTTCTCGAACCAGCTTTATGTAGTTGAGGGATTCGAGAGGGAAATTGTCACTCCACGTCCTGGGGCTATTGCTGCGGAATACATCATCATCGGCGTTGCAGTAGGAGTAGTCGCTGCCGGTGCTGCGGCAGGATTCATGATCTTGCGAAGGAGATCAGGCAAGGATACGGAAGGCAGAGAATAGACGCTCCATTCCTGCCAATAATCACACCAGTGTTTTTATAGCGCTCGGCCAAAACTGAATACCGTGTTGCGTATACGAGGGCCAGATTCTGACGACTTGTCTTCGAGGGCACCATGCCCTAATGATGGAAAGCGTGGCTTCCTGTGGGCCGCGGGTGTTTTGGCCCTCATTCTGGCTGCAGGGGGAATGGCGCACGGACTTGGTTCGCTAACCTTTTTTGCGTATGCGGCCGAAGGAGATGAATACAGAGTCCAAGGTTCAGGAACGGATGTAGAGGGACCTAGCCAGACCTTGAGAATAGAATTTGAAACTCAAGGAGGAAGTGATAGCAATTACGCTGCTCCAATCATCGGGAGTTTCGAGATAACTGTTGAGAATACAGGAGCTGGCGAGATAGACTGTATTGTACAGGGACAATTCACTCTGGGCGGCATCGATTCTGACTATTTTGATGTGTATGGACCCGTGACCAGTGTACAAGGCAGCAACTGTGATCCCATCTTTGAAAATTCGTTTGTGTCAATATATGCCAACGAAGGAACCAATGTGTCTATCAACTTGCTCGGAGAAAGCGGGCAAATAGACCAATATGAATACGCCTTTACCGGTAGCGTAACAATTACTCTAGTCGAATCCGATACAGATGACGGCGGCAGCGGCGGCAGCGGCGGCACAACAGGCGACGACTCTGACACCCCAAGCGGCGACGACTCTGACACCCCAAGCGGCGACGACTCTGACACCCCAAGCGGCGACGACTCTGACACCCCAAGCGGCGACGACTCGTATGTTTCTGGCGAAGGGTCTTTCGTAGCTACGGGCTCACATGAAGGCATCGAGTACGAAGTGAGAGGTAAATCAGCAGGCGGTGTATTCAAGGCAACCGAAGTTATACTCAACTTGGCCAAGTCAGTGCAGGTGACATTCGATGTTACTGCCGAGAGCACCGGAGATGAAAGAGAAGTCTGGCTTTCCTTCCCAAAGGCGATGATAGATGGGATCTACATGGTACAGTCCCCTGAGAGTTCACCCTTGCATGCAGGCGAAAGCGTCAGCTATGAAGTTGTTGACGAAACTTTTGGCGATAATGCTCAAACGACTATCAGATTCGTGATCCCTGAAGGCACCGACACAGTTGAAGTATTGGGCACTACGGTGGTTCCAGAATTCCAGGCAGTGTTGCCGCTGATATTGTTAATCTCTATGATATCAATAGTCGCATTCACACAACTCTTCAGGAACGGCAAAATCAGCTTCTAGGTAAATGGCTAGCTGATGTTCTTGCAGGAACTTGCGGCATTTTTAAAAGCTTGCATTTACATCTATTGTTCCTGATGGCTCAGTAGAAACCATGTTGTTATTCGTCAGTCAGCCTGACATGTATGCGGAAGTCCTGTCATTGCGATGGCGATGAATGCCATTAAATGGTTCTGATAACGAGCAGCATTTGCGACTTTCAGATGGTTTCTACTGAGCCGTTCCTGATACGACTTTGGCGGGTCCTGAGAACGTCATAAGATGCAGGAGTGAGGTATACAGACGAAGATCACCCTCAAATTGCAGCGGGAAGACAAACTGGGAGCGCGTTCTGCGATATCGCGTCCACGATATTGAATGGAGAAGGTCCTAGAATTCGAGTCTTTGTGGACATTTCATATTTATATTGCTAATGCAAGTTATGGTACTGACGAGTCTCGTTTGACCAAGAAGGAAAGCAGTAGGCTGAGGAGCAGGAAGACAGTAGTTTTCTCATTTGTATTAATAGGCATTCTTATAATGGGCGCGGTAACCTATGCCGGCCTATCATCCACTTCGGCTTCTTCCAATTTTGGCGGACTTGGATCAGCGCACGAACATGCAACATTTTTGGTATTGATTAATGGAACCGCAATAGACTTCGGCCAAGAAATGTATCAGGTAAAGTCTCAATACATACATGTTGAAAACAGCAACGGGATGACCCTTCACAAACATGCTACGCAAGTACCTGTAGGCGAATTTCTTAAGAGCCTAGGCATGAAGGTAACGGACAGCTGTTTTGTGATGGACACTGGACTACAATACTGTGAAAATGGCGATAAGAAGTTGCGGGCATTCGTCAACCGTGTTGAAGGTCCCCCCTCATCAATCATGAATTATGTTATAAGAGATAATGATCGTTTCTTAATAATTTACGACAACGCGCCCGAACAGACTATAGAGCTTCAACTCAACAGGCTCGATGGCATTCCCATATCCAAGTAGGTCGCTTAAGAATCGTGGCAAGAACGTCATTCCGATTACAGATGCATTTGCGTAGCCAGGACAAAAGATCACATAATGCATATGCATCTTTTGGCAGAATTCGCAGATTAAGATAAAGACCATCTTCAGCGAAAGGAGCAAGCTAGCCTGAGAATAATCTACTGTCACGGTTTTCGTTCTAGCGCGCGTTCTTATGTAGTTTTTGACCATTGACCATTTTAGACCTGATGAGGATCAACCAAATTATGTGCTTATGATCTAGAGAAAGATTCCAAAATGCTTTTATATGTTTTTTAAAGACATTCGGTGAATCACCTTAAGTCACATATACTTTACACCAAATTACAGGTTTACGGAAGTCAAGTCATCGGGTTTGCCGGCTTTGATTATTATTTCGTCGCTCCTAGCAATCTTGGTTTCATCGGCGCTGATGGAGTCTGCCGCAGCAGCCGGATCTACAGTTGTCACCTACGCCGAGGTTAAGAGCGTCATAAGCAGCACTTCTATTTCTGGCATAACGGACAAGACAACTTTCTACAGCAAGTATGCTCCAGACCTCAACCTCTTTTACATCCAGACGTACGGTACCACATACGAATACTACACGTATATGGATGCCAAGACTGCAGTCGTTACTGATAATGGTAATTACGTGTCAATCCGCGGTACGGTAACTTCCGTACAGCATGCCGGCATAAATGTAGGTGACACGCTCCTCGTCTACCTTGACACCAGCAGCAGTGTAGGCGGCGTGAAAGACATTTCAAAGAATACCCAAGCGTCCGGCTTCCTCCTCTCCAGCAACGTCGTTAGGAAGGAGATTGGAGACACCACACTGCCCACCGTTACCATCACAAACCCCACCAACGGCCAAACGATATCTGGCATAATACAGCTTAAAGCCTCCGCAAGCGATAATGTGGGCGTCTCAAAAGTGGTCTGGTACATAGATGGCACAGTCAAGGGCAGCTCTACGACGTCACCCTATTCATACTATATTGACACCAAGACGCTGTCCGATGGCCCACATGTAGTCAAGGCTATAGCGTATGATACCTCTAACAACCAGGGCTCAACCCAGGTCTCAGTCACAGTAGCAAACGGCTTGACAGTGGATACCACTTCACCCACAGTCTCCATAACATCACCTTCCAACGGCTCAACCGTGAAGGGAACCATAACAGTCTC
>Ga0214471_10002176_pt1 | contig 15402 bp, 12 predicted proteins | sample RVTome_5_FD_207665 | JGI IMG/M metagenome (GOLD analysis project Ga0214471, IMG submission 207665) | Soil microbial communities from uranium-contaminated site in the Upper Colorado River Basin, Wyoming, United States - RVT142D155 | ecosystem: Environmental > Terrestrial > Soil > Contaminated >... | reverse complement strand
CCGGCCCGCGAGACGGCGACGGAAGCGCGGAGCTTCCTCGGAATCGGCGGCTCGCCGGCGCTTGCGGGCGGAATCGCGAGAATGCCGGGATCGGCGGGTTGGTGTGGTAGGGCTCATGCGCACATCGTTTGCGGCCGTCCCGAGATTTGACGGGCTCTCGTCGCGAGGAAGAACCGGGTCGTCGCGGAGGAACGAGCCCAGAGTCGGGCCGAGGGTACGCCTCCGTGATAACATCCCGACATACCGTAGCCCGTGAGATGGCCACCGAGGATCCGCAATGAACCAGCGCGCAGCGCCACCGAGCCCCGGTCCTCGCCGTTACCGGTCCGTCGCCGTGGTGGCCGTCTTCTCGCTGCTGGCGCTGCTGGCCACTGCCGGCGTCAAGAGCTACAGCGATCTGGCGCGGGCGCGCGCCCACGAGGCCGATCTCACCGGCCGCATCGCGGCGGCGGAGGCGCGCATCCGGGTCCTGCGCGAGGACGTCCGCAGGATGGGGGAGGATCCGTTGACCCTCGAGCGCCTGGCGCGCGAGAACCTAGGAATGGTCATGCCGGGCGACGTTGTTATCGTGTTGCCGGAGGAGGGATCCCTGACCGATGAAGCTGCTGACGCATCCGCTCGACGTGATCGCTGAAGACTGGCGAGCCGCTTCCCGCGAGATCCTCGCTAGCGCTCCCTACCAGGCGCTCGCCGAGCGGTTGGGCGAGGTGGTGCGGCTGCCGGCGGCGGCCGCCGCCTGGGTGCTGGAGCTGCTCGCCGCCGAGCTCGGCCGTCCGCTGCTGGTGGTGGCGGCCCACGAGAGCGACGCCTACGCCTGGCTCGAGGCCGCCCGCCTGGTCGCCGGCGCGGCGGCGGAGGAGCGGTGCGTCTACTTCCCGGCCCCGTCCCTGAGCGTCTACCAGGAGGCCGAGGTCTCCCTGGCGGTGCGGGCGGCCGAGGCGGTGGCGTTGCGCCGCCTCGTCGACGGCGAGGCGTCGACGGTGATCACCACGCCGCGGGCCCTTTTCCGCCGCCTGCCGCGGGCCGCGGACTTCGCCCCCGCCGTCCGCCACATCGCGGCCGGCGAGGAGCAGGCGGTCGACGACCTGGCGCGTCACCTAGTGAAGTGGGGCTACCGGCGCGCCGACTTGGTGTTCGAGGTCGGCCAGTTCGCGGTGCGCGGCGGCGTCTTCGATTTCTTTCCGCCGGGCGAGCCCTCGCCGGTGCGCCTCGACCTCTTCGGCGACACGGTCGAGAGCATCCGTGCCTTCGAGCCCGAGAGCCAGCGCTCCGAGGAGAGCCTGGAGGCGGTGGAGGCGCTGCCGCTCTCGCTCTTCCCGCAGGGCGAGGAAGCCGCCCGCCGTCTCGCCGACCTGCTGGTCGCCCGCATCGGCGCCCACAAGCTCGGCGACGACGCCGCCGGGCGCGTCGAGGCGCTGCGCGGCGAAGGGCGCTTCGACGGCTGGGAGCACTATCTGCCCTTGTTGGCGGCCGAGACCGTGACTCTCACCGAGCTGCTGCCCGAGGCGCTGGTGGTGACCCTCGACCGCGACGCCCTCGCCGCCGACGTCGAGCACCACGCCGAGGTGCTCGCCGCCGAGTACGAGGCGCGGGTGATCCGCGAGCGTCTGGCGCTGCCGCCCGCCGAGCTCGAGGTGGGACCGGCGGCGGTGCGCGCCATCCTCGAGCGGGCCGAGGTGCGGCTTGGCGACCTCCTCGTGCCGCGGCAGGGGGCGGTCGACTTCGCGGCCGGGCTCACCGACGTCTTCCACGACCAGCTCCCGCGGCTTCCGCGCGAGATCGAGACGGCGCGCGGGCGCGGCGACCGGGTGCTGGTGGTGGCCCCCGACGACCATCGGCCGCGGCTGGCCGAGATGCTCGCGTCGCTCGGCGTCGAGGTGGGGCGGGGCGGCGTGGAGCTGGTGGCCGGCGAGCTCGAGCGCGGCTTCCGGCTGCCGGCGGCGGGGCTCACCGTCTTCGGCGAGCGCCAGATCCTTCGCCGCGCGCCGCTGGTGCGCCGCGGGCGCCGCGGCGGGCGGTTCGGTCCCTTCCTGGCGTCGCTGCGCGACCTCAAGGTGGGCGACTACGTGGTGCACGGCGACCACGGCATCGGCCAGTTCGTGGGGTTGCGCACGCTCGGAGCCTCGGCCGCCGACCTCGAGGGGCTGCCGCCGGCGCTGGCGTCCGCGGCGCCCAAAGGAGACGACGGCGGCACCGAGGTGATGGAGATCGTCTACGCCGGCGGCAAGCGTCTGCTGCTGCCGCTCGCCCGTCTCGACCAGGTGCAGAAATACAGCGGCATCGAGGGCCTGGCGCCGCGCCTCGACCGTCTCGGCGGCGCCTCGTGGAACCGCACCAAGAGCCGCATCAAGCGCGGCCTGCGCGACATGGCCGAGGAGCTCCTGAAGCTCTACGCCGAGCGCCGGCTCGCGCGCGCCCCGGAGATCCCCACCGACGAGGGCAGCGAGCTGCGGCGGCAGTTCGACGCCGCGTTCGAATACGAGGAGACGCCGGACCAGCTCGCGGCGATCGCGGCGATCGAGGGCGACCTGGCGCGGGCGCAGCCGATGGACCGGCTGCTCTGCGGCGACGTCGGCTTCGGCAAGACCGAGATCGCCATGCGCGCCGCCATGACGGTGGTCGAGGGCGGCTACCAGGTGGCGGTGCTGGCGCCCACCACCATCCTCGCCGACCAGCACCTCGAGACCTTCCGCCGGCGCTTCGGCAACCTGCCGGTCCGCGTCGACATGATCTCGCGCTTTCGCTCCGCCGCCGAGGTGCGCGAGATCCAGCGGCGCACCGAGGCGGGCGAGGTCGACGTGCTCATCGGCACCCACCGGCTGCTGACCCGGGCGATCGACTTCCCGCGGCTCGGCCTGGTGATCATCGACGAGGAGCAGCGCTTCGGCGTCGCGCACAAGGAGCGGCTCAAGCAGCTCCGCAAGGACGTCCACGTGCTCGCCATGTCGGCCACGCCGGTGCCGCGCACGCTGCAGCTCTCGCTCGCCGGGGTGCGCGACCTCTCCCTGATCGAGACGCCGCCGCGCGACCGCATGGCGGTGGAGACGGCGATCCTGCCCTTCGACGCCGAGCTCGTGCGCGAGGCGCTGGAGTTCGAGATCGGCCGCGGCGGCCAGGTCTACTACGTCTACAACCGGGTCGAGACGATCGAGCGCATGGCGAGCTACCTGCGCGAGGCCGTGCCCGGGCTGACCCTCACCGTCGGCCACGGCCAGCTCGAGGAGGCCGAGCTGTCGCGCCGCATGCACGCCTTCACGGCCGGCGACTACCAGCTCCTGCTCGCCACCACCATCATCGAGAACGGCATCGACATCCCCAACGTCAACACCATGATCGTCCACCGCGCCGACCGCTTCGGGCTGGCGCAGCTCTATCAGCTCCGCGGACGCGTGGGCCGCAGCGACCAGCTCGCCTACTGCTACCTGCTGGTGCCGGGCGACCAGGTGCTCACGCCCGAGGCGCGCAAGCGGCTCGACGCGATCCGCGAGTTCAGCGAGCTCGGGGCCGGCTTCCGGGTCGCCGGGCGCGACCTGGAGATCCGCGGCGCCGGCAACCTCCTGGGGGCCGAGCAGAGCGGGCACATCTCGGCGGTGGGCATCGAGACCTACCTGAACCTGCTCGAGGAGACGGTGGCGGAGCTCAAGGGCGAGCGGCGGGAGGAGGCGCCGTCGGTGCTGCTCGACCTGCCCATCGCGACGTCGATCCCGCCCGAGTACGTGGGCGACGCCAACCTGCGCATGGAGATCTACCGCCGGCTGGCCGCCGGCGAGGAGACCGAGGAGGCGCTCCTCGGCGAGCTGCGCGACCGCTTCGGACCGCCGCCCGAGGGCGTGCGCACGCTGCTCGAGGCGGCGGCCGTCAAGCGCATGGCGGAAGCGCTGCGCCTGCAGTCGATCACGGCCAAGGGCGGGCGCCTGGTGTTCCGTCTGCGGCAGGACGCGCGCGTCGACCCCGGGCGGCTGATCGCGCTCGTCGAGCGGCACCCGAGCTCGCGCTTCAGCCCCTCCGGCGCCCTGACGCTCGAAGGCGTCCGCGCCTCGGAAGCGCTCGCCAGGGCGCGCGAGACGTTGGCCTACCTGGCGGCGGCGGCATGACGCCTGTGCGCATTTTCCGACGCTCGGTCCTCGCCGCCGCGGCGGTCCTGCTCGTCTGCGGCTGCGGCCGGCAGGCGGTCGGCGCCGACGTCGCGGCGACGATCGACGGCGAAGGGATCGCCTATCCCGAGTTCGAGGCCTACCTGCGCGACAACGTCGACGCCGGCGACCTGCCGCTCGCCGCCGCGGTGCTCGGCCAGCTCTTCGACCAGTTCCTCGACGAGCGTCTGCTGGTGCGCCTCGCCCGCGAGCGCGGTCAGGCCCAGGACGGCGACGCCCGGGTCGATCACCGCGCCGCGGTCGCCTACCTGCTGCGCCGCAGCCGTCCCGAGCCGCCGACCGAGGGCGAGGTCGCGGCCTATTACCGCCGCCACCTGGACGACTTCCGGCGCCAGGAGAGCGTGCGCCTGCGCCAGATCCTCGTCCACGGGCCCGAGGACGCCGAGGCCGCCGTCCAGGCGCTGCGCCGCGGCCAGGGCTTCGACCAGGTCGCGGCACGCTTTTCGCAAGTGCCGATGGCGCAGCTCGGCGACGAGGGCGGGCGTCTGACCCGCGACGACCTGCCGGCGGCGTTCGCCGATTCGATCTTCGAGCTCGAGCCGGGCGAGATCAGCGAGATCCTGCCCGCCGAGTACGGCTTCCACATCTTCCAGGTCGTCGAGCGCTTTCCCGCCGACGAGGCGCCGCTCTCCGAGGTCGCGGCGGAGATCCGCCGGGTCCTCGAGCAGCAGGGGCTCGACGAGATGGTGGCCAGCTTCGTCGCCGAGGCGCGAGGGCGTTACAATGTGAAGATCCACCGCTCCAACTTCCCCTTCGACTATCGAGGTTCCTATGTCCAGAAAGAGCACGAATAGCGCCGCGGCCCTGCTTGCCTTGTGCTGGCTGGCCGCGCTGTCGACGCCGGCGCCGGCCGCCGAAGAGCTGAACCGCGTCGTCCTGCGGGTCAACGACCAGATCCTCACCCTCCACGACTTCGAGAACCGCAAGAGCGCCGACGTCACCGCGATCCTCGCCGATTCGCAGCTCTCGATGCAGGAGCGCCAGGAGCTGATCGGTGAGCTCGGCCCCCGCATCATGCACGACATGTTCCGTGAGCTCCTGCTGCTCTCGCGCGCCAAGCAGCTCCGCGTCTTCATTTCCGACCGCGAGGTCGACGAGGCGGTCCGGGAGCTCGCCAAGAGCCGCGGCCTCGAGGACACGGCGACCTTTCAGCAGGCGCTCGAGGCCGCCGGCCTGACCCTCGAGTCACTGCGCGAGAAGATGCGCCGCGAGATGACCTGGAGCCAGGTGGTGAGCCGCGAGGTCACCTCCAAGATCGAGGTCGGCGAGGAGGAGCTGCGGGCCCACTACCGCACCCACAAGGACGATTACTCGATCCCCGAGAAGCGGTGGCTCAAGGAGGTCATCGTGCTCGAATCGAGCGGCAAGAGCCCCGACGAGCTGCAACGGCTCGCCGCCGAGATCCGCAACGAGCTGGCGGCCGGGGGCGAGCTGGAGGCGGTGATCGAGCCCTACCGCGAAGCCGGCCTCACCACCGGCGTGATCGACCTCGACTGGCTGCGCCGCGACGAGCTCGAGGCGACCCTGGCCGAAGCCGCCTTCGCCCTCGAGCCCGGAGCCTTTTCCGAGCCGGTGAAATCGCGCGGCGGCCTGCACGTGCTCCACCTGGCGGGGCTCGAGGAGGCGAAGCTGCGGCCGTTCGACGAGGTCCAGAACGAGATCCTCGGCCGCGAGCGCAACCGCCGCTTCGACCGCGAGCTGCGCAACTACCTCGCCGAGCTCGAACGCGGCGCCTATGTCCAGGAGGATCTCCCCCCCGAGGCCGTCGGCTACCGCAGCCTCGCCTCCGACTACTCGCCCGAGGAAGAAATCGAGCTCTTCCGCCGCCAGGACCTGCCGGCCCGCCCGGAGCCGCCGGGGGAAGGCGAGACCGGCGGCTCCGACTGAGAATCCCTCCCCCTATATCTTGTAGCTCCTCCATCCAACCGGTCCAGATGAAGTAGAACCGGCCTGCCGTTCAGCAAAGCGGCAGGCATCGGTTCTGCACAAGAAGCTGTGCGCGAGCACGGGCGCTTCGAGCCGCCGGGTGGTGGCGTGCAGTGGACGGATGTAGACACGAGGTGGAACTTTGTGGAATATTGTGGAGGATTGTGGTACATTCAGCCCAATCCGCCCGCGGGGATAGGTGACAGGCGATGTTTCGCGGTAGCGCTGCGACCAAGATCGACGAGAAAGGACGCCTGAAGGTGCCCTCGGAGTTCCGCCGCATCCTCGAGGAGCGTTACGGAACGGAGGTCTTCATCACCTCGATCACCGGGGACTCCGCGACGCTCTACCCGCTCCCGGTGTGGGAGGAGATCGAGCAGCGTCTGTCCCTGGTGGCGTCGACGAACCGGGCCAGGCAGCGGTTCCTCGAGCGGGTGAACTACTTCGGGCAGCAGCTTCGGCTCGACGGTCAGGGCCGCGTCGTGGTCCCTCAGATCCTGCGGGAGCAGGCGGAGATGGTGGGTGACGTGGTGGTGAGCGGCCGCATCGAGCACCTCGAGATCTGGAACCGCGAGCGCTTCGACCGCAAGCTCGGCGAGGAGCCTTTCACGGAAGACGACTACCGGGCCCTTGCCGATCTCGGCGTGTGAGGCCCGACGGCGTTTTGAGGATGACGAAGAGCGGAACGGCGGACCTGGTGGAGAGCGAGTGCGAGCGCGACACGAGAGCGTCCTGCTGGCCGAGGTCCTCGACCTCTTCGCCCCGGTGGCGGGCCGCCGCGGGGCGATCCTGGTCGACTGCACGCTCGGCCTGGGCGGGCACGCCGCGGCGCTCCTCGAGCGGTTTCCGGCCGCGGCCCTGGTGGGGATCGACCGCGACCGGCGGGCCCTGGAGCTGGCGGCGCAGCGGCTGGCGCCCTTCGGCGAGCGGGTACGGCTGGCGCGCGGCCGCTTTTCCGAGCTCGAGCGCACGCTGGACGCGCTCGGCGTCGGCCGCGTGCAGGGGATCCTGGCCGATCTCGGCGTCTCGTCGATGCAGCTCGACACGGCCGGGCGAGGGTTCTCGTTCCAGCATGACGGCCCCCTCGACATGCGCATGGGGGGGGATGAGGAAGGAGAGGTCATGACGGCTCACGAGGTGCTCCGGAGCTACTCCGAGAAAGAGCTTCGACGGCTGCTGCGGCTCTACGGCGAGGAGCTCAACGCCCGGCAGATCGCGCGCGCGATCGTGGAATGCCGCGCCGAGCGGCCGCTTGAGACCACCGGGGAGCTCCGGCGGCTCATCGAGCAGGCCAAGCCGGCGCCGCGGCGCGGGCGCAAGTCCGTCCACCCGGCGACCCAGACCTTCCAGGCGCTGCGCATCGAGGTCAACCGCGAGCTCGACGAGCTGCGCGAGCTGCTCGACCAGTCGGTGCGGCGCCTGGAGAGCGACGGACGCCTGGTGCTGATCTCGTACCACAGCCTCGAGGACCGCATGGTCAAGCACACCCTGCGCCACCTCGCCACCGGCGAGATCGAGCCGGTGACCGGGCGGCCGCGGGCCGAGACGCGGGTGATCGAGGTCCTGACCAGGAAGGTCGTGCGTCCCGGCGCCGAAGAGGTGTCGAGGAATCCGCGCGGCCGCTCGGCGCGGCTGCGCGCGGCCCGGAGACTGTGAGGGATGGACAGCCCCTACGCCCTCCACCGGCCGGTCGACAACAGCTATCTCGTGCGGCAGCGGGATCGCCGCCGGCTGCGCGAGCTCCTGGCCGTCGCGGCGGCGGTCCTGGTGCTCGGCGGCGCTCTCTTCGCCTACACCTGGGTCCACGTGGAGCTGCTGCGCACCGGCTACCGCATCGACGAGCTCGAGACCCGGCTCCACGAGGTGCTCGAGGCGGAGCGCAAATGGCGCCTCGAAGCGGCGTACGCCGCCCATCCGGAGCGCGTCGAGCAGCGGGCGCGCCAGGACCTCGCCATGACCGAGCCGAGCCTCGATCAGACGATCTTCTACGAGGAGATCCTGGCACAGGTCCCCTCCCTCGATCCCCCCGGGGGGCCGCGATGAACCGCCGGCTCGTCTTCCTGCTGGCCCTCCTGGCGTCGTGGTTCCTGGCGCTCGGGGCGCGCCTCTATCAGCTCCAGGTGGTGCGCCACGACCACTTCCGCGAGCGCGCCGAGCGGCAGCAGAACCGGGTGGTGGAGCTCACCCCGCCGCGGGGCACGATCTTCGACCGCCGCGGCCACGAGCTCGCGGTGTCGGTGGAGGTCCGGTCGGTCGCCGCCGATCCCACCCTGATCGCCGATCCGGCGGCGACGGCGGCGGCGCTGGCGAAGGTCCTCGGGCTCGACGCCGGCCGTCTCGCCGCCGAGCTCGGCGCCGACCGCGGCTTCGTCTGGGTGCGGCGCAAGATCGCTCCGGAGCGGGCGGCGGCGGTCGACGGCCTCGGGCTCGACGGCGTGTTCCTGCTGCCGGAGAACAAGCGCTATTACCCGCTGGCGAGCCTGGCCGCTCCGGTGTTGGGTTTCGTGGGCACGGACAACTCCGGCCTCGCGGGCCTCGAGTTCCTCTACGACCCGGTGGTGGCCCCGGAGCCTGGCCGGCGCATCGTAGTGCGCGACGCGCGCTTCGGCACCGTGCTCTATCCCCACCACCAGATCGCCGCGGCGCGGCCCGGGCAGGACCTCCACCTGACGCTCGACGCCGCGGTGCAGCACGTGGTCGAGCAGGAGCTCGCACGGGCGGTGCGCGAGGCTGGCGCGGTCCGCGGCATGGTGGTGGTCATGGAGCCGGCGACCGGCGCCGTGCTGGCGATGGCGTCCTACCCCGGATTCGATCCCAACCGCTTCGCCGACTACCCCGAGGAGCGCTGGCGCAATCTGCCGGTGACCGACGCCTACGAGCCCGGCTCCACGTTCAAGATGGTGACCCTGGCCGCGGCGCTCGAGTCGGGGACGCTCCAGCCCTGGGACGTCTTCGACTGCGAGATGGGAGGCATCCGCTTCGGGCGGACGCTGATCAAGGACCACAAGGCGTTCGGCCGGCTGTCGGTGCGGGAGATCCTCGCCAGGTCGTCGAACGTGGGCGCCATCAAGATCGGCCAGGCCGCCGGACGCGAGCGCTTCTACGCCGCCATCCGCGCCTTCGGCTTCGGCCGGCCCACCGGCATCGACCTGCCGAGCGAGAGCGCCGGCATCGTGCGGCCCCTCGAGCGGTGGTCGCCGCTGTCGCCGGCCTACCACGCTTTCGGCCAGGGCCTTTCGGTGACGGCCGTGCAGCTCACGGTGGCCTTCGCCGCCATCGCCAACGGCGGCCGGCTGGTGAAGCCCTACGTGGTCGAACGTATCGGCGAGGGCGGCGAGCCCGCCGTCCAGGCGAGGCGGCCCGAAGTGCCCGAGGTGGTCGGATTGCCGATCTCGCCGTCGTCGGTGCGGCAGATCCGCGAGATGCTCGCCGAGGTGGTGGCCGCCGGCACGGCGAAGGCGGCGGCGGTTCCGGGTTATTCGGTGGCGGGCAAGACCGGCACCGCCCAGAAGGCCGTCGCCGGCGGCGGTTACGCCGCCAACCGTCACGTGGCGAGCTTCGTCGGCTTCGCCCCGGTCGACGACCCGGCGGTGGTGGTCACCGTCATCCTCGACGAGCCGCGCCCGCGCTACCATGGCGGCGAGGTGGCGGCGCCGGCGTTCCAGGCCATCGCCGCCAGGACGCTGCTCTATCTCGGCGTCCCCCCCGAGCGGGACGTCCCCGAGGTATGGCCCGGCGAGAGGCCGAGCGACGTCCCGTCCGTCCGGCTCGCGGCGCAGCTCGAAGCCGAGCCGGCGGCGGCGCCACAGCGTGCCGAGACGCCGCGCGCCGAGACGCCGCCGGGCACGATGCCCGACTTCGCCGGGCTGTCGGCGCGGCAGGCGCTCCTCGCCTCGAGCCGGCTCGGCATCCGTTCGGCGGTCCACGGCCACGGCGCGGTCGTCCGCCAGGAGCCGCCGCCGGGCACGCCGCTCGAGGCCGCCGGCGGACGGGTGGAGCTCTACCTGAAGACGACGGAGGGGACGTGACGGTGCGTCTCCACGAGCTGATGCGCGAGCTGCCCGGACGGCTGCCGCCGGAGGATCCGGAGGTGACCGGCGTCGCCCACGACTCGCGCCGCGTCGGCCCGGGCGACCTCTTCGTGGCCATCGCCGGCGAGCACGCCGACGGCCGCCGCTTCGCCGGCCAGGCGGCGGCGGGCGGCGCCGTGGCGGTGATGGGCGCCGAGCCGGCCCCGCCGGGGCTGCGCGTCCCCTGGGTCGCGGTCGAGGATCCGCGCGCCCTGCTCGGGCCGCTGGCGGTGCGCGTCTACGGCCGGCCGCACGCGCGCCTGCTGCTGGTGGCGGTCACCGGCACCAACGGCAAGTCCACGGTCACGCGTCTGATCGCCCGCGTCCTCGAAGCGGCGGGACGGCCGGCGGGCTTCGGCGGCACCCTCGGCTACCGCTTCGCCGGCCGCGACTACGCCTCGCCGGGGGGCGGCGGCCGGCCGCGGACGACGCTCGAGGCCTGCGACCTCGTGCGCGCCCTCGCCGAGATGGCGCGCGACGGCGCCGCCGCCGCCTGCCTCGAGGCGTCCTCGCACGGCCTCGCCCTCGGGCGGGTGGACGCCCTCGAGTTCGACCTCGCCGTCTTCACCAACCTGACCCGCGACCACCTCGACTTCCACGGCGACCTCGAGAGCTACTTCGCGGTCAAGCGGCGGCTCTTCACCGACTACCTCAAGCCGGCGGGCCGCGCCGTGATCGGCGTCGGCGACGACTGGGGCCGGCGGCTGGCGGGGGAGCTGGCGGCGGCGGGCGTCCCGGTGGTGACCTGGGGCGAGGACGACGGCGACGTCCGCGCGGCGAGCGCCGAGCTCGACCTGGCGGGCATCCGCGCCCGCCTCGTCACGCCGCGCGGCGAGCTCGCGGTCGCCTCGCCGCTCATCGGGCGTTTCAACCTCCTGAACGTGCTGGCGGCGGTGGCGGTGGCGGAGGCCCTGGAGCTCGAGCCGGCGGCGGCGGTCCGGGGCATCGCCGCCGAAGGGCCGCTGCCCGGCCGCCTCGAGCCGGTCCGCGCCGGCCAGGACTTCCCGGTCTTCGTCGACTACGCGCACACGCCGGGAGCGCTGGCGGCGGCGCTCGGCTCCCTGCGCGAGCTCTCGGCGCGCCGCATCGCCGTGGTCTTCGGCTGCGGCGGCGAGCGCGACCGGGGCAAGCGGCCGGAGATGGGGCGGATCGCCGGCGAGCTCGCCGATCTCGCCATCGTCACCTCCGACAACCCGCGCGGCGAGGACCCCGAGGCGATCCTCGACGCGGTCGAGGTCGGCCTGCGCCAGAGCGGCGGCCGCTACCGGCGGGTGACGGACCGGCGCGCGGCCCTGCGCGAGGCCGTCGAGGTGGCGGCGAGCGGCGGCGCCCCGGGCTGGATGGTGCTGGCGGCCGGCAAGGGGCACGAGCAGGTGCAGCTCGTGGGCGAGAGCCGGATCCCGTTCTCCGACCGCCGGGAGCTGGAAGCGGCCCTGGCAAGGAGCGGGAATGCCTGAACGCACCTCGTCCGAGCGCACCCTGGCGATGGCGGCCGCGGCCATGGACGGCCGGGTGATCGAGGGCGATCCCGCCGCCCGGTGGCGGGGCGCGGCGATCGACTCGCGCCGCGTCGAAGGCGGCGAGCTCTTCTTCGCGCTGCCGGGCGAGAAGGCCGACGGCCACGACTACGTGGCCGACGCCGGGCGCCGCGGCGCCGCCGCGGCGGTCGTCCACCGCGACGTCGAGCCCCCCGGGGGCGCCTGCGGCCTGGTGCGGGTGGCGGCGACCTTCGCCGCCCTCCACGCGCTGACCCGGGCGGTGCGCGCCGCGGTGCCGCGGCAGCTCGTGGCGGTCACCGGCTCCACCGGCAAGACCACGACCAAGGAGCTCCTCGCCGCGATGCTCGGCCGCCGCTTCGCGACCGCCAGGAACCCGGGCAACCTCAACAACCTCTACGGCTTTCCCGTGGCCTTGCTGGGCGTGCCCGACTACTGCGCCTGGATGGTGGCGGAGATGGGCATGTCGGTGCCGGGCGAGCTCGGCCAGGTGAGCCGGCTCGGACGCCCGGACGCCGTGGTCTTCACCAACGTCCGGGCAGTGCACCTCGAGAACTTCGCCGACCTGGCGGCCATCGCCGACGCCAAGGCCGAGATCTTCGCGGGTCTCGCCGACGGCGGCCTGGTGGTGGCCAACGCCGACGACCCGGAGGTCGAGCGCATCGTCCGCCGCCACGCGGCCGAGCACCGGGTCCGCCTGGTGCGCTACGCCGTACGCGACCGCGGCGCCGAGGTGACGGCGACGCCGCCGCGTCCGCGGGAGGACGGCCGCGTGGGCAGCCGCTTCGAGCTCGCCGCCGGCGGCGAGACGGTGGCCGTCGAGCTGCCGGTCCACGGCCTCTACAACGCCGAGAACTGCCTGGCGGCGGCGGCCTGCGCCCACGCCCTCGGCGTGCCGCTGGCCGAGATCCGCGCCGCGGCCGCGGCCTTCACGCCCGCGGCCGGCCGCGGCGAGGTCTTCCGGCTCGCCGGCGGCGTGACCCTCGTCGACGACACCTACAACTCCAATCCCGACGCCGCCGAGAAGGCCCTGGAGAGCGCCCGCGCCCTCGCCGGCGAGCGCTGGGTGGCGGTGCTCGGCGAGATGCTCGAGCTCGGCGACGCGGCCGGCGGCTTCCACCGCCGGGTGGGCGCACGGGCGGCGGCCCTGGGCTTCGACCCGATCGTCGGCGTGGGCGAGCTGGCGCGCGAGCTGCTGGCCGGCGCCGTGCGCCACGGCGCGGCAGGCCGAGGCGTGACCGCGTCGCACTTCGGCGACGCCGCCCAGGCCGCCGTGGGCCTGCCCTCCGCCGTGCGCCCCGGCGACGTGGTGCTGGTCAAGGGTTCGCGGGGCGTCGGGCTCGAGGCGGTGGTGCGGGCGTTGCGCGTCGAGCTGGCGCCCGAGCGGGAGGATGGCTGATGCTCTACGAGCTCCTCTATCCGCTGCACGAGCGCTTCGGGGCGTTCAACGTCTTCCGCTACATCACCTTCCGCACCGGCGGCGCGGTATTGACGGCGATCGTCCTGTCGCTGGCGCTGGGCCCCTGGTTCATCGCCACCCTGCGCCGCCTTGCGGTGGGCCAGAACATCCGCGAGCTGGGCCCGGCGAGCCACCAGGTCAAGGCCGGCACGCCCACCATGGGCGGCCTGCTCATCCTCTTCGCGCTCATCGCCTCGACGCTGCTGTGGGCACGCCTGTCCAATCCCTACCTGTGGATCGCGGTCGGCGTCACCGCGCTGTTCGGCCTCGTCGGCTTCGCCGACGACTTCCTCAAGGTGCGCCGCGGGCGCAACCTGGGGCTGACGGCGCGCGTCAAGTTCCTGCTGCAGACGCTGGTGGCGGCGGCGGCCGCGGCGGTGCTGCTGAAGCTGCCCGCGGTCTTCGGCATCGCGCCGACGCTGACCTTTCCGTTCCTCAAGGACGTGGCCGTGAACCTCGGCTGGCTCTACGTGCCGTTCGTGGTGATGGTGCTGGTCGGCGCCTCCAACGCCGTCAACCTCACCGACGGGCTCGACGGCCTGGCCATCGGCTCGACGCTCATCGCCGCCGCCACCTACGCCATCTTCACCTACGTGGCGGGCCACAAGGTGGTGGCCAACTACCTCCAGGTGGTGGCGGTGCCGGGCGTCGGCGAAGTGACGGTCTTCTGCGGCGCCCTGGTGGGCGCGAGCCTGGGCTTCCTGTGGTTCAACTGCCATCCCGCCGAGGTCTTCATGGGCGACGTCGGCTCCCTCGCCCTGGGGGGCGCGATCGGCACCGTGGCGGTCCTCGCGAAGCAGGAGCTGGTGCTGGTGCTGGTCGGCGGGCTGTTCGTGATGGAGGCCCTGTCGGTGATCCTGCAGGTGAGCTTCTTCAAGGTGACCGGCGGCAAGCGAGTCTTCCGCATGGCGCCGTTGCACCATCACTTCGAGCTCACGGGCTGGTCGGAGCCGAAGATCATCGTGCGCTTCTGGCTGATCGCGATCTTCTTCGCGCTGCTCGGCCTGTCGACGCTGAAGCTGAGGTGAGGGAGGGCGGGATGGCGCAGAAACTGGTCCACGACCGCGTGCTCTTCACCACCGTGCTGCTGCTCGCCGGCCTCGGCCTGGTCATGGTCTTCTCGGCCAGCGCGGTGATGGCGAAGGGGCGCGGCTTCGCGCTCAATCCCTTCTTCGTCAAGCAGTGCCTGGCGGCGGCGATCGGCCTGGCGGCGATGTTCGCGGTCATGCACGCCGACTACCGCTGGCTGCGGCGACCGGCCGTCGTCTACGCCTTGCTCCTCGGGGCGCTGGTGCTGCTGGTGGCGGTGCTCTTCGCGCCGACGCTCAACAACTCGCGGCGCTGGTTCTTCGTCGGCGGCGTGTCGGTGCAGCCTTCGGAGCTCGGCAAGCTGGCGCTGGTCGCCTTCGTCGCCTACCAGGTCGAGCGCAAGAAGGACCGGCTCTCGAGCTACGGCTTCCTGATCCCGGCGAGCTTCGCCACCGCGCTGATGGCCACGCTGGTGCTGATGGGCGGCGACCTCGGCACCGCCGTGCTGCTGTGCCTGCCGCCGCTGGTGATGATCGTGCTGGCGGGCGTCTCGTGGCGCTTCCTGCTGGTCGGCGCCGGCATGCTGCTGCCCATCCTCGGGGTCTCGGTCCTGCTCGTGCCGTACCGGCTCAGACGCTGGCTCGCCTTCTTCGATCCGGAAAGCGACCCGCTGGGCAGCGGCTTCCAGGTGCTGCAGTCGCTGATCGCCGTCGGCTCGGGCGGGCTCTTCGGGCTGGGTCCGGGCAACTCGGTGCAGAAGCTCTACTTCCTGCCCTCGCCCCACGCCGACTTCATCTTCGCCATCATCGCCGAGGAGCTCGGCCTCCTCGGCGCCCTGGGGCTGCTGGCGCTCTTCGCCGTGCTGCTGTGGCGCGGCGTCCTGGCCGGCTTCCAGGCGCCCGACGACCTCGGGCGCTACCTCGCCTGGGGCTTCACCTCGCTCCTCGTGGTCCAGGCCCTGCTCCACGCCAGCGTCGCCCTGGCGCTCGTGCCCACCACCGGCATCCCCCTGCCCTTCATCTCGCACGGCGGCTCGTCGCTGGTCACCACGCTCGTCGCCTGCGGCGTGATCCTGAACGTCTCGCAGCACCGCCTGACGCGGCACCCCCTGGAGGCATCATGGCTGACGTCGTGAAGGCGGCCGGGGCCGGCACCCCCCACGCCCTGCTCAGCGGCGGCGGCAGCGGCGGGCACGTGTTCCCGGGCCTGGCGATCGCCTACGAGCTGCGCCGCCGGGGCTGGCAGGTGAGCTGGGCCGGCTCGCGGCG
>Ga0214471_10002174_pt1 | contig 15408 bp, 12 predicted proteins | sample RVTome_5_FD_207665 | JGI IMG/M metagenome (GOLD analysis project Ga0214471, IMG submission 207665) | Soil microbial communities from uranium-contaminated site in the Upper Colorado River Basin, Wyoming, United States - RVT142D155 | ecosystem: Environmental > Terrestrial > Soil > Contaminated >... | reverse complement strand
CCTCGTACCCGACGCCGTCGAGTACGAGGCACCGAGACTGAGTGATCAGTAGTCAGTACCGAGACCGGGCCGTCTCTGGGACGAGTCTCGGGCGGAGCAGATGCACGGCGTCGTCCCACCGCTTCCACGTGCCGCGATCGGTGTCCCAGGCGAACGACTCAACGACCCGGCCCTGGCCGCCCCGCCTCCTCGGCACGTAGACGCTGCATCTCGGTACTCAGTACCTCGATCACTCCCCCGGTACGGGCGAGCGGCGCATCCAGATGGCGTGGGTGATTCCGAGCCCTGCGCTGAAGGCCACGAATGCAGTGCCGCCGGCGGAGAGGAAGGGCAGAGGCAGCCCTGTCACCGGCATGAGCCGCACCGTCATGCCGATGTTCACGAAGACGTGGAACATGAACATGGCGGCTATGCCGACGGCCGTGAGCTGGGAGAAACGGTCGCGGCCGTTGGCGGCGGCGACGAGCATGCGCCAGGTCAGCAAGCCGAAGAGGCCGATCACGATCGTGCCTCCCACGAAACCGAGTTGCTCGCCGACGGCGGTGAAGATGAAGTCGGTCGACTGCTCGGGTACGAAGCTGAGGTTGGTCTGTGTCCCCTCGAACAGGCCCTTGCCGAGCAGTCCACCCGAGCCGATGGCGATCTCACTCTGGATCTGGTTGTAGAGCGCCGTGGCTGCCAGGTCCTCGGTCGGGTCGAGGAAGGCGGTGAGCCGTTCCAGTTGGAAAGCCCTCAGCCGGCCGGACTGGAAGATCCCGACGGCGCCGACCACGGCGCCGATGACCAGGAAGGCGAGCTGGCGCCACGAGGTGCCGGCGGCGAACACCATCACCACCGCGATGAATCCGAACACCAGCATCGTGCCGAGGTCCGGCTGCTCGAAGATGAGCACGGCAGGGATGGCCACCAACATCGCGGCCCTGGCGATGTGGTCCCACCGCACCCGCTCGTCGGCCGTGGCGAGGAGGCGCGCCAGCGCCATGATGACGCCGATCTTGGCGATCTCCGACGGTTGGAAGTTGAAGATGCCCACGCTGATCCAGCGGCGGGCATCGTTCACGATCGACCCCAGCGGGGTGAGCACCAGCGCCAGCGTCAGCAGGGCCCCCCCGTAGACCGCGGGGGCGAGCGCCCGCAGCGCCCGCGTCTCCAACAGCGAGGCGGCGAGGAACACCACCAACCCCACGGCCACGAACACGACGTGACGCTTCATGAGCGATGTCGGGTCGGCGCCGCGCGTCTCGAGGCCACTGCGGGAGGCGGTGTACACCATGATGATGCCCAGCCCCGACAGCGCCAGGTAAGGCAGCACGATGAACAGGTCGGGCCGCAGCGGCCGCTCCCGCTGCAGGATCGACACCGGTTCGGTGCGCCGTGCGGTGAGCGTCACGTCAATCGGTCTCCTCGCCGACGACGATGGGTGTCATCGCCGCCGGGCCGTTGAGCAGATACTGGAGGATCGGCTTTGCCGTCGGGGCGGCGACCCTGCCCCCCGACCCGCCCCGCTCGATCACGATCACGACCACATAACGAGGGCTCTGCATCGGTGCCACTCCGACGAACAAGGCGGTGTCGACCCCGGCCTGTGTCTCGGTCGCCTTGATCACCTCGGCGGTGCCGGTCTTGCCGCCCACCTGCTCGACGTTGTCGCCGAAGTCTGCGAACGCTCCCGCCGCCGTGCCACCGGCGCCGTTGACGACCGCCTGGAGGTCCCGGCGGAAGAACAGCACCGTCGTGGGGTCCACGTCGAGTTGGCGGATCGCGGTGGGCTCGTGGGCCTCGACCAGGTTGCCGTCGGAATCTTCGATGCGGTCGACGACGTAGGGCTCCCACAACGTGCCACCGTTCACCATCGCCGCGTAGGCGTTGGCGAGTTGCAGGGGGGTGACGGTGACCGCCCCCTGGCCCACCGCGGCCTGAAGCAGGTCTCCGCCGAGCCACGGGCTCGCTAATTCGAGCCGGTCGGCAGAGAGCCGCTGGTCGAGTTCGTCCGCCCACAGCTCGAAGAGGGCCCGGTCGGGGATGATCCCCTGGCGCTCGAACGGGAGGTCGATGCCGGTGGGGGCGCCGAAGCCGAGTTGGTACGCCCAGTTCTGCAGCAGGTTCTCGTCGTCGGTGTTCTTGTGCTCATCCCATATCCGCAGCGCGATCTCCCAGAAGTACACGTTGCACGACCGCATGAAAGCTCGGTGGATGTTCTGGGGGCCATCGTCGCGACCGGTCCAGTTGTTCCACACCTGCTGGCTCTCGTCTCCGATGAAGGGGGCGCGCAACGTGGCCGAGCAGTCGATCGTCTCTTCCAGCGAGGAGGCCGAGGCCGGGGGGATACCCTCTTCGAAGGCGGTGAAGTAGGTGACTGCCTTGAACGTGGAAGCGGGTGCGTACTGGCCCTGGATGACGAAGTTGTTGAAAACCGCCTCGGGCAGCGCGTCGAGTTGCTCCTGGGTGATGCCGCCCACGAAGATGTTGGGGTCGTAGGTGGGCACCGAGGCCATCGCCAGCACCGCCCCGGTCCTCGGGTCCATCACGATGCCCGCGGCGCGCACCGGGCACAGCGGGTCGCCCTCCTCTCCGGGGGTGCAGTCGGCGTGGTACAGCTTGCGTGACAGCTCGAGCCCGTCGGCGAGCTGATCCGACAACACTCGTTGCAGGTCGGCGTCGATGGTCAGTTTGAGGGTGCTGCCGGCCTCCGGGGGGTCTTCGCCGATGAGGCTCTGGAACTTGCGGCGGGCATTCAGGACGTACTTGATCGTGCCTGGTGTTCCCTGGAGCTCGGCGTCGTATTGGCGCTCCAAGCCGGCCCTGCCCAGAAGGTCGGTCGACAGCGCGCCGGCTTCGATGTCATCCTCCTGCGGCTTGCCGATGTAGCCCACGACGTCGGACGCCAGCTCACCCTCCGGGTATATGCGGATCGGTTGCGGCTCGACGGTGACGCCGGGGAAGTCTTCGCCGTGTTCGACGAGGAACAGCGCCTGCTCCTCGGTCAACTCGGTGACGATCGGCAAGCGGGCGCCGCGCTGCTGGGCATTGTCGAGGAACACCTGCACGTCGGCCGACGCCATGCCTGTGAACGCAGTCAACCGGGGCACAAGGGACTCCTCGTCCTCGTCGAGGAGCACCTGGCCGTCGACGATCGCCGCCAGCGCAGGCCTCGTCCCCGCCAGCAGCACCCCGTTGGCGTCACGAATCTCGCCCCGGGGCGCCGGCGTCGAGGCAAAAGCGATCTGGTTGTTCTCAGCCCGGTCCTCGTAGATCTCACCCTCGGTGACCTGGAGCTGCCACATCCGCAACGACAGCAGGGACAGCAGGGACACGAAGACCACGCCGAGGAACCCGAGCCGCCAGCCGAAGCTCACGGCGCCCACCCCCGCACCCTGCGGCCCCGCATGAGCAGCGTGATGAGCGGAAGCAGGAAAGCGCCGAGAATCGTCGTGTAGAGCGCCGGCAGGAGCATGAGGTGTACGACGTCCGGATCGGCGAGGGTGTCCTGACCGAACAGGGTACCGGCCACCGCGAACAACGCATAGGCGAGGAACGTGATGGCAAACACTCCGGTGGCGACAACGAGCGGGCCGTCGTCGGCCCGCTCGCGCACCTGCAGCGTCACGTATGCCACCACGGTGAACGCCATCGCCCACAGCCCCAGCGGCGAGCCACCGAGGAGGTCGGCGAGCAGCCCTCCTGTGAAGCCCACCAGCAGCGCGGTGGCGGCATCCAGATACCGAACAGTTCCGATGACGACGATGGCCACCAGGCTCGGCGACGCGCCGAAGGGATGGATGCGCCCCTCTCCGAACAGGGCGCCTTGGAGAACGATCGCCAGGATGGTCAGGCCGAGCGCGGCAGCAACCTGCCGCCCTCTGGTCATGGCAAGAGGTTTGGGTCGGGGATGAAGGTCCCGCTGTCCGGCGCCTCTGGGACGGCGTCGAGCGGAGACCATCCGACGACGACCGTCACATAGTCGAGGCGAGAGAGGTCGATCTGCGGCTCCACAGTGCTGAACAGGGCGAAACCGGCCTGCGACTCTGCCGCTCGTTTGACGGTGCCCACGGCGATGTCCGGCGGGAAGAGGCTGCCGTCGGTGTAGAGCACGTCGCCGACGCTGACCGCCTCGGTGGCGGCGAACATCTCGAGGCGCATCTCGGTGCCCTGCCCCTCGACCCAGCCCGTCTCGCCGGTCGTCTTGTTGCGAATGCCCACCCCCATCCTCGGATCGGTGACGAGCCGTACTCTCGCCGAGTGCTCGCTCACCAGATCGACGCGGCCCACCAACCCGCCGGTGCTCACGTCGATCACGGCCTGGCCCTTGGTGATGCCCTCCTGGCTCCCCTTGTCGATGAAGCGCACCCGGTCGAAGTCGCTCGAGCCGTTGGAGAAGATTCGGGCAGGAACGACCGTCAGGTCGCCGACAGGCTCGAAGCCCAGGGCCTCGCGCAGGCTCTCTATCTCGGCCTCCAACGCCGCCGTGTCCTGGAGGCGCTGCTCGAGCTCGGCGATGACCTGGCGTTGCCGCTCGTTCTCCTCCCGCAGCCCGGCCAGGTTGGAGAGGGCGTCGATCACGCCGACCACCGGCCGGGTGATCGCGGTGGCTGCCTTCTGCAGCGGAGAGAAAAGGGTCTGGGCGCCGTCGCGCATCACCTCGCCGAGCCCGCCGCTCTGGGCGCGGACGTCGAACGTGGCGAGGAGGAAGGAGACGACGAGTAGGCCGATGAAGAGCGTGCTCGACCGCTCGAAACGCCGGAACGACTGCATCACGACCTCCGGGGGGCGGGCGCCCCGTCAGGCACGGCCGCTGGAGGACAACACGACGTGCAGCACGTCGAACTCCTCCAGGCAGGCCCCCGATCCCAGCACCACCGACTGGAGTGGCCGGTCGGCGGTTACGATCGGCATGCCGGTCTCGTTGGCGAGCCTCACGTCGAGGCCCCGCAGCAGGGCGCCGCCGCCGGTGAGCACGATGCCGCGCTCCATGATATCGGCCGCCAGTTCCGGCGGGGTCTTGTCGAGGGTGAACTTCACGGCGTCGATGATCTGCTGCACCGGCTCCTCGATCGCCTCGCGCATCTCCGGGCTGGAGAGCAGCACCGTCTTCGGCAATCCGCTGATGAGGTCGCGGCCCCGCACCTCGGCCGCCGGCTCGTCGGAGTATGGCCACGCGGAGCCGATCGCCATCTTCACCTGCTCGGCGGTGCGCTCGCCGAGCATGAGGTTGTACTCCTTCTTCACCCACTGGATGACGGCGTCGTCGAGTTCGTCGCCTCCGATGCGGATGCTCTTCGAGACGACGATGCCGCCGAGCGAGATGACGGCCACCTCCGTGGTGCCGCCGCCCATGTCCACGACCATGGAGCCTGCCGGCTCGTGCACCGGGAGCCCGACACCGATGGCGGCGGCCATGGGCTCCTCGATGGTGTAGGCCCGGCGAGCCCCTGCGTGGTACGCCGCCTCCTCCACCGCCCGACGTTCGACGGCGGTGATGCCGGACGGCACGCAGATCACGATGCGGGGCCGGGCGGCGAACTTGCGGTTGTGCACCTTGTCGATGAAGTACCGCAGCATCTTCTCTGTGATGTCGAAGTCGGCGATGACCCCGTTGCGCAGCGGGCGGATCGCCTGGATGTAGGACGGGGTGCGCCCGATCATCCGCTTGGCCTCCATGCCCACCTCGAGCGGCCGGTTGTCGCGGGTGTTGATGGCCACCACCGAGGGCTCGTTGAGGACGATGCCCTGCCCGCGCACGAACACCAGCGTGTTCGCTGTGCCGAGGTCGATCGCCATATCGCGACCGGCCACGCTGAAGAGACTGTTCAACATGAAGGTTTCACCCACCCGAGTGCTGGGCCAGTGTACCCCTACGAGGATGAATCGTCTGCCCGGCCCGCCCCGACTACCGGGCGCGAGCCTCTCATGGCGCTGACGCCCCACAGCTCAGTCGAACAGGGGGTCCGTCGGAGGTCGAGGCCTCGGCCGAGAGAGCACAATGTCAGCCCGGGAAGAAGATGCCCAGCTCTCGTTCTGCGCTCTCGGGTGAGTCGGAGCCGTGGACGATGTTCTCGGTGATCACGAGGCCGAAGTCGCCGCGGATGGTTCCGGGAGGAGCCTCGACCGGGCTGGTGGGCCCCATCAGGGTGCGGGCCACCGACACGGCCGACAGGCCCGACCACTCCATCGCCACCACCGGTCCCGAGGTGATGAACGCCACCAACTCGCCGAAGAACGGCTTCGCGGTGTGTTCGGCGTAGTGGCGGCCGGCCATCTCCTCGTCGATGACGAGTAGGCGCAGATTCACCAATTCGAGGCCCTTGCGCTCGAGGCGTGAGATTACCTCGCCGACGAGCCCGCGCCCCACCCCGTCGGGCTTCACCATCACGAAGGTGTGCTCTGAATCCACAACCTGCTCTCTGTGTCTCTGCGGGCGAGGAGACTAGTGGGGTAACGAGTAGCGAGTAGCGAGTAGCGAGTAGCGAGTAGCCAGTAGTCAGCAGTCAGACACGCGCAGGCGCCCTCCGAGGCACGCACGGGCTCGAGTTTGCTCCACCCACGTCGTGCCGCCGATAGGTCGCGTCTCGCTACTGGCTACTCGACAGCAGCGCCTCAACGCAGCCGGCCCAACGCGACCCGCATGTCGTGTCCGGTCAGGTCAAGGTCTGATTACTGATCTTGCCTCGCCTACCACGTAGAGGCTGCCGGCCACCACCACCATCTCGGTCTCCGATACCCGGCCGAGGGCTGCTGCGACGGCTCGAGGCACCGGCGTCACGATATCGACGGGGACGTCAGGGCCGAACACGCCTACCGCTGCGGCCGCCACGTCGGCGGCGGGGATCGACTCCGGGTCCGCTGCCTGGGTGGCGACGACCTCGGCGAACCGGCCCTCGATCTGGCGAAGCAGCGTGGGCAGATCACGCTCGCCACGGATACCGATGACCAGCACCCTGCGGGTGCGGGGGAACTCGAGGTCGAGGGCGGCGGCCAGGCCTTGCAGCCCCTGCTCGTTGTGCGACCCGTCGACGATGACGAGCGGGCGCCTCCGCACCACCTCGAGTCGACCGGGAGAACGCATGGCAGCGCCCACCTCGGCCACCACCTCGGGTACCAGCGCCTGGTCGAAGAACACCTCGCACGCCGCCACCGCGGTGGCGAAGTGGTCGAGTTGGTGGCGGCCGTGCAACCCCACATATACGTCCTCGTAGGTGCGGTGGAGGCCACGGATCGTGCCGTGCCACCCTCCGAGCCCGAGCACGACGTCGTCGAGGGCGAAATCGGAACCGTGGCGGAACCAGTGCGCCCCGGTCTCGGCCACCCTGGCGGTGATGGCTCCCTCGGCGGCGGGGGGCAGCGGCCCGGTGACGAGGCGGCCTTCGCTCTTGAGGATCGCCGCCTTCTCGCCGGCGATCGAGCTGATGGAGTTGCCCAGGTAGGACATGTGGTCCATGGCGATGCCGGTGATCACCGAGACGTCGGCTTCCACCACGTTGGTGGCGTCCCACCTCCCGCCGAGACCCACCTCCACAACTGCGGCCTCGACGCCTTCGGCGGCAAACAACTGGTACGCCGCCGCCACGTTCAACTCGAAGTAGGTGATGTGCTCGCCGGCCTGTGCTTCGTAGATCTCGACGAAGGGCGCTACGTCTGCCACCGCGGCGGTCAGCCCCACCTCGGTGAGCTCACGACCGTCGATCGTGAAGCGCTCCTCGACCCGCTGCAGATGGGGTGAGGTGAACGTCCCGGTCCGCACCCCCGATGCGAGCAGGAGATCACGGATCATGGCGACGGTGGTCGTCTTCCCGTTGGTGCCTGCGACGTGGATCGCAGGCACTGCCTCCTGGGGCCTGGTCATCAGGTCGAGCAGCCCTTCGATCCGCTCCAGGCCCGGCTTCACTCCGTGGCCGATGCGGGCGTCGAGGAACGCCAACGCGCCCGCGTGGTCCTCGATCAACCCGGAGACCGGTCCCATCAGCCCAACTCGTCGAGTTGGGCGCGCAGCTTGCCCAGCGTTGCGCTCAACTCGGCAGCCTTGGCCGATTCCTTGTCGACGACCGCGGCCGGCGCTCTGTCACGGAATGACGGGTTGTCGAGCTTGGCGCGCGACGTCGCCAGCGTCGCCTCCACCTCGGCGATGGCCTTCTCCAGCCGGGGACGCTCGGCCGCCACGTCGACGAGGCCGTTCAGCGGCACGAACGCTTGGAGCGATCCGGCCATCAGCCGGGTGTGGCCCGCCGCCTGCGCCGGAGCGCCACCGTCGCCGATGGACGCCGCCGCCAGAGCCCGCAGCTGAAGCCGCCACCAGGGCGCGGTGAGGCCGGCGGGATCGTCGAGGAGGACGGGGATCTCGGCGCGGGGCGACAGTTGGTGCTCGGAGCGGAAGCGCCGCACCCCCGCCACCAACTCCTGGAGCTCGGCCACACCCTCTGGTGCGGGGAACGCCGGGGGTTGCGGCCACGGCGCGGTCACCAGCAGGCTGCCGTCGCCCAACACCGACCACAGCTCCTCGGTGAGGAAGGGCACGACGGGATGGAACAGCTTCAGCACGTCGCGCAGCACCACACCCAGTGTGCTGCGCGCCACCGGCGCCCTGGCCTCGTCGCCGAGGAGCGGCTTCACCATCTCCAGGTACCAGTCGAACAGCTCGGCCCAGGCGAAGTTGTACAGCAGGCCCACCGCGTCGGAGAACCGGTACTCGTCGAGCAGGCGATCGTGCTCTGCGACCACCTCGTGGATGCGGCTCAGGATCCAGGAATCCTCCGGCCCCGGATCGGCCGGGTAGCCGCCGTCGGCCGGCACCCCGGTCACTCCGACGTGCTCCACTGCGAAGCGCAACGCGTTCCACAGCTTGTTGCCGAAGCGGCGAGCGGCGTCGATCCAGTCCTCGTTGAGGGGGATGTCGTGGCCCGGCGCCGCCGACTGCACCAGCGCCAGGCGCACCGCGTCGGCGCCGTAGCGTCCGACCAACTCGAGCGGGTCGAGCGCGTTGCCCGCCGATTTCGACATCTTGCGACCGTCGGCTGCGCGCACCAGGCCGTGGATGACGACGTCGCCAAACGGGACCTCGCGGCGGAAGTGGATTCCCATCTGCATCATCCGTGCCACCCAGAAGTAGATGATGTCGAACCCGGTCACCAGCACGCTGGTCGGGTAGAAGCGGCGCAGGTCGTCGGTGTCGTCGGGCCATCCCAGGGTCGAGAAGGGCCACAGCGCCGACGAGAACCAGGTGTCGAGCACGTCCTCGTCGGCCCGGACACCGCCGCCGCAGGTGGGGCACTCGGTGACGTCCTGACGCGACACGATGGTGTCGTCGCAGTCGTCGCAGTACCACGCCGGGATGCGATGGCCCCACCACAGCTGGCGGCTGATGCACCAATCCCGCAGGTTCTCCATCCAGTGGAAGTAGTTCTTCTCCCACCGTTGCGGGATGAACCGGGTGTCGCCCGTCTTCACCGCCTCGATGGCGGGCCCGACCAGGGGCTGCACCGCCACGAACCACTGCAGCGAGAGCAGCGGCTCGACCACGGTGCCACAGCGCGAGCAGTGCCCGACGGAGTGATGGTGGTCCTCGACCTTCACCAGGTAGCCCTCCTCCTTGAGGGCAAACCGGATCACCTCGCGGGCCTCGTAGCGGTCCATGCCGGCAAATCGACCACCGGCCGCGGTGATCCGGGCGTCGGTGTCGATGACCTGGATCGGTTCCATGTCATGGCGCCCGCCGATCTCGAAGTCGAGCGGGTCGTGCGCCGGCGTCACCTTCACCGCCCCGGTGCCGAACTCGCGCTCGACGGCGTCGTCGGCCACCACCGGGATCTCACGCCCGACCAGAGGCAGCGTGACCGATCGTCCCACGGCCTGCTGGTAGCGGGGGTCGTCGGGGTGGACGGCGACACCGGTGTCGCCCAGCATCGTCTCGGGGCGGGTGGTGGCGACGACGATGCCCCGGGCGCCATCGGGGCCGGGCCCGCCGATGAACGGGTACTCGATGTGCACCAGTTCGCCCGCCTCGTCCTCGTACTCCACCTCGATGTCGGAGATCGCGGTGTGACAGCGGGGGCACCAGTTGATGATGCGGTTGCCCCTGTACACGAGGCCCTCCTCGTACAGGGTGACGAACACCTCGCGCACCGCGCGCGACAAGCCGTCGTCGAGTGTGAAGCGCTCCCGCGACCAGTCGGTCGAGAAACCGAGGGTGCGGATCTGCTCTGTGATGCGGCCGCCGGAGCGGCGCTTCCAGGCCCACACCTGCTCCTCGAAGGCCTCCCGGCCCAGGTCGTGGCGGGTGAGGCCCTCGGCCGCCAGTTCGCGTTCCACCACGTTCTGGGTGGCGATGCCGGCGTGGTCGGTCCCGGGCAACCACAAGGCGGCATAGCCCTGCATGCGCTTGCGGCGGATGATGGCGTCCTGGAGCGTCAGGTCGAGGGCGTGGCCCATGTGGAGGACGCCGGTGACGTTGGGCGGTGGGATGACGATGCAGAAGGGCTCGCCGTCAGGGTTGACCTCAGGCCGGAACGCCCCGGCCTGCTCCCAAACGGGGTACCAGCGCGACTCGATGGTGGCGGGTTCGTACGTTGGCTTCATCGCGTCCTTCGCTCACCGCGGGCCTTTCGTCGGTGGGCGCCGCAGTGTACCCGGGCCCCAACGCGGCAGGACCCGGGGCCGCTGGAAACCCCGGGTCCGAAGTGGCCGCTCGACTATGTGCCCCAGGTCGGGGCGCCTCTGGTGGGCGCCGCCAGGAGCCCCCCAGCTCCCGGCGGACACCACATCCGCGCATTCCCCCTGCTTGCCCGAACCTGCGGTTCCTGGCCCGCCGTCTGCGATGCGAATAGGGTGTCGAACACCCTGTCGGCTACTCAATGTCAATATACGGCCACTCTACGTGGTTTCCCTAGAATCATCCTCCCGGCAGCGGACGGGCTAGTCAGCGACCCGAACGTCGGCCGATAGAGACCGGTCCCGAGCTCGTCCTATGCTCGGGCGATGGCCGATCCCATCACGGAAGCCGCAAGGAAGTCCCTCGACCGATCGTTGAGCGATATGCGCACCGCGATCGTCGATGCAACGGCCGACCAGCTCGGGCGACGTCCGGGCGGTGAGGACACCAACCCGATCGTCGTGATCGTGGTGCACGCCCTGCACAGCACGAGATCGTGGCTCAGCATCGCTACCGGGGCGCCGGTGCCCGAACGCGACCGGCCCGCCGAGTTCCGAGCGACGACGGAGGGTGCGGACGACCTCCTGAGGTTCCTCGACCGGTTCGGCGACGAGTGCCGTGACCTGCTCGCCGGCGTCGACAGCATCGACCACGGCGCCACATGGCAGGCCCCCGACGGAGAGATCGTGACGAGAGCATGGGCGCTGATCCACGCGCTCGAGCATCTCCGCGAGCACGTGGCGCAGGCGATGCTCACCCGCCAGATGGCGAGTGAGCGGTGAGTAGCGAGAGCAAGTAGGGAGTAGCGAGCCACATCACCGAGGACGGGTCGAGGCGGGCTGCAGCGAAGCGCTGGTCGCTTCCGATACCGCAATGCGCGTGACGGCAGTCGGGCTACTGGCTACCGACTAACGGAGCGAGCGACTACGCGCTGCGCTCTGTGGGGAGCTCGGTCTTGCCGAGATCCTGGATCGGCACCAGCGTCGGGTTGACCCTCCGGAGCACGACCTCGCCGTCGATGACAACCTGGGCCACGTCGGTGCGCGAGGGCAGCTCGTACATGGTGTTGAGCAACACCTCTTCCATGATGGCGCGCAGGCCGCGGGCCCCGGTGCCGCGTTTCATCGCCTGCTCGGCGATCGCCTCGAGAGCGTCGTCGGTGACCAGCAACTCCACGCCGTCCATCTCGAAGAAACGGGCGTACTGCCTCGTGAGCGCGTTCTTCGGCTCGGTGAGCACCCTCACGAGCGCTTCCTGGTCGAGATCGTCGACGGTGGCCACCACGGGCAACCGGCCGACGAACTCCGGGATGAGCCCGAACGAGATCAGATCCTCCGGCATGACCTGGGAGAAGAGCTCGCCGATGCGGCGCTTCTCCGCCGAGCGGACATCGGCGCCGAAACCCACGGAGTGTTTGCCGATGCGGCTCGAGATCACACTTTCCAGCCCGGCGAATGCTCCCCCGCAGATGAACAACATGTTCGTGGTGTCGATCTGGAGGAACTCCTGGTGCGGGTGCTTGCGACCCCCCTGGGGCGGCACCGATGCCACGGTTCCTTCGAGGATCTTGAGGAGCGCCTGCTGTACGCCCTCGCCGGAGACGTCCCGGGTGATCGACGGGTTCTCGGCCTTGCGGGCGATCTTGTCGATCTCGTCGATGTAGATGATCCCGGTCTCGGCCCGCTTGATGTCGAAGTCGGCCGCCTGGATCAGCTTGAGCAGGATGTTCTCGACGTCCTCGCCGACGTAGCCGGCCTCGGTGAGCGCGGTGGCGTCGGCGATGGCGAACGGGACGTTGAGGAGACGAGCGAGCGTCTGGGCCATGAGCGTCTTGCCGACTCCGGTAGGGCCGACGAGCAGGATGTTCGACTTCTGCAACTCGACATCGTCGTCTTTGGCCCGCTGGCCGGCCCTGACCCGCTTGTAGTGGTTGTAGACCGCTACCGAGAGGACCTTCTTGGCCTGCTCCTGGCCGACGACGTAGCTGTCGAGGAAGTCGTAGATCTCGTACGGCTTGGGCAACTCGGAGAACGAGATGTCCTCGGTCTCGGACAGCTCCTCCTCGATGATCTCGTTGCAGAGGTCGATGCACTCGTCGCAGATGTAGACGCCGGGCCCTGCGATGAGCTTCTTGACCTGCTTCTGCGACTTGCCGCAGAAGCTGCACTTGAGGAGTTCGCTGCCCTCGTACTTGGCCAACCCTGTCTCCCTACCCTGCCACGGCTTCCAGGGTGCGCCCCGCAAGCACTTCGTCGACCAGACCGTAGTCCAATGCCTCGCTCGCCGTCATCCAGAAGTCGCGCTCGGTGTCGGCCTTGATGGAGTCGACCGACTTGCCGGTGTGGCGGCCGAGCAACTCGTTGATCTCGGTCTTGATGCGGATGATCTCGCGGGCATGGATCTCGATGTCGGTCGCCTGGCCCTCCAGCCCGGAGATGTGCGGCTGGTGGATCATGATGCGCGAGTGAGGCAGGGCGAACCGCTTGCCCTTCTCGCCGGCCGACAGCAGCACCGCCGCTGCCGAGGCGGCCTGGCCCATGCAGTAGGTGGCGATGTTCGGCTTCACGAACTGCATGGTGTCGTAGATCGCCATGAGCGAGGTGGTCGACCCGCCGGGTGAGTTGATGTAGAGGGCGATGTCCTTGTCGGGATCCTCGCCCTCGAGGTGGAGGAGCTGCGCCATGATGAGGTTGGCGACCGGGTCGTCGAGGGGCGTGCCCACGAAGATGATGCGCTCCTTGAGGAGCCGGCTGTAGATGTCGAACGCCCGCTCGCCACGCGGGGTCTGCTCGACGACGGTGGGGACCAGGTAGCTCATGGGATTCACTTTCATCGAGGCACGCCGCCAACTCGGCGGTCAGGTCTCCGCACGGCGGGGTAGTACGCGGGCTCGTTCACTCTCATCGCGGTGCTCTCACTCGTCGTGTTCTTCTTCTTCGGTGCCTGAGGCCGTTTTCTCAACGGACTCCGCGCCATCCGATTCGACCGCCCAGCCGGCGCCCTCGTCCTCGGTGTCACCGTCGTCGCCGATCGGTTCCGTCAGGTCCACCGGGTTGCCATCGGCATCGACCGCAACTGCAGCGTCAAGGATCCGTTCCAGTGCTTTCCTCCGCAGGATATCACCGGAGAGCACCGCATCCTGACCGCTCGCGTTGAGCGCCGCCGACAGATCCTCGGTCGACCGGCCGGCTCGCTGGGCGAGTGATGCGATTGCTCCTTCCATCTCGTCGGGCTCGACGCCGATCTCCGCCTGGGCCCCGACCCCTTCGAGGAGCACCCGGGTGCGCAGCGCACGCACCGCGCCCTGCCGTATGTCGGCGACGAAGCCGTCCTGATCCTGGCCCGTGATGCGCAGGTAGTTGGAAAGGTCGATGCCCTGTTCCTCGAGACGGTGCGCCAGGTTGTGAAAGCTGGCCTCCATCTCGGCGTCGATGAGCGCATCCGGCAGGTCCAGCTCGAGCTCCTCGGTCAGCTCGGACAACAGGCGGTCCTGGAACTCGGCGCGGGCATACCCCACCTTGAGGCCGAGCAGGTTGCTGCGCAGCGCCTCGGTCAACTCGGCGACGGTCTCGAACTCGGACACGTCCGACACCCATTCGTCGGTCACCTCCGGGAGCTTCTTGCGACGCACGTCCTTCACGAGGATCCGCAGGGTGACCTCGGTGCCGGCAGCGTCGCCGAACCCCTGGGGAAGGGTCACCGGGCCTTGGCGGATCTCGCCGGGCGACACGCCGAGCAACATCTCGTCGAGCCCGGGGATGAACGAGCGCGAGCCGATCTCGTACAGCAAGTCGTCGGCGGAGGCGGATTCGAGGGTCCGGTCGCCGTCGAGTGCGGTGATGCTCACCATGGCGAAGTCACCCGTGTCACCGGGACGATCGCTCGCCTCCAACTCGGCGAACTGGCCGCGGAGCCGGTCGAGTTGACGTTCGACCTCGTCGTCCTCCACCTCGGGGACGTCGACCGTGATCTTGCGCCCGGCGTAATCGGGAACCGTGGTGACCGCCGGCCACAACGTGACCTTCAGCTCGAGCTCGACGGCCCCGCCGTCCACGTCGCGCACGCCCTCGAGGCGCGGGGTCACGGCCGGCTCGAGCTGGGTCTGCTCGAGGGCGTTGCCCACGACCTTGGGGAGCGCGGCGTCGATCGCCTCCGACCGCAGCGTGGCGGCGCCCACCAGGCGCTCGACGACCGCCCGGGGCGCCTTGCCGGGACGGAACCCCTTGATCTTCAGCTCCTTGGAGAGCTTGCGGGCAGCCGAGTTCTTGGCGTCCTCCAACTCGTGCTCGTCGATATGGACCGTGAGCAGCCGCTCGAACGGCCCCGCCTCGGTGATCTCCGTGTGCACGCGTGCTCTCTCTCGTCGTCGGTATCGCCATCGATCGCGTCACCCACCCGTGCGCTGGTGGGATGTCGGGTGCTGAGTACTGTTGGCGCCCCGCAGCGCGCCAACCACCGGGTGACCGACGGGATTCGAACCCGCGACCTCCTGGACCACAACCAGGCGCTCTAACCAGGCTGAGCTACGGCCACCATGTCACGTGAGCACGATAGGTGCTCGCGCCCCCGGAAGGATTCGAACCCTCGACCAAGAGCTTAGAAGGCTCCTGCTCTGTCCTCTGAGCTACGGGGGCGTGCATGTTCTCCCGGCGACATCTCGTCGCCTCCTCCCCAACGTGGGGCCCCAACCCCACGGCGGCCGTGCATGTTCTCCCGGCGACATCTCGTCGCCTCCTCCACGAGGCGGAGGCACTACCCCACCCGTGGCC
>Ga0214471_10002173_pt1 | contig 15410 bp, 11 predicted proteins | sample RVTome_5_FD_207665 | JGI IMG/M metagenome (GOLD analysis project Ga0214471, IMG submission 207665) | Soil microbial communities from uranium-contaminated site in the Upper Colorado River Basin, Wyoming, United States - RVT142D155 | ecosystem: Environmental > Terrestrial > Soil > Contaminated >... | reverse complement strand
AAAAAGATGTGGAGACCGGTATGTCTTCAGGTTATTTTATGGAGGATTTTTATCCCGAGCGAGGTTATTCGGTAAAAAAGAAAAATGGCGTAATTTCTGTGTCGGTACCTTTTACTATTGAAGAAGATAGCGAACCATTTGGTATCGTTAAAATAGATTCGGATACTAAGGCTATACTAAAGAAGGTATTAGCGGATAACTTCCTATTGTATGCTGCGATGCTCGTTGTTCTTAATAACCAGGCTTTCATCGTTTATTTCCTTTTGAGAAAAAAGAAGGAGGTAGTTTTTGAAAAGGGATATATCAAAGAGCATTCATTGGGTTCACTGAGGCTCATGCATAAGATTCTGGGAGACATGATAGAGGATCATATGACTGAAGGGGAAGGACAGCCAAGTAAGCAGGAAACCAGCAAGAATGTAATTTCAATTACTGACATTGCTGATAAGAGAAATAAATGAAAAAATCTATATCTCTGCTAATTTTAACCCCTCTTCTGATGATAATAATTTGGGGATGTGCAGCCTCCAATGAAGATGGAGTTGTTACATTGGACGGACCTATTCTTGAGAGCATTAATCAGGATGGCAATCTACAATTTAACGGTTCCGTTGTAAACAACGGTGACAGTCCAGTGCATTCAGTTTTTGTGCTGATTACTTTAACGGACGATAGAGGAAATGTTGTCGGTGCGAATTCCGTGCAGGTTGGTGATGTAGAGCAAGATGACGTTTTATTTCCAGGTGAGAGAAAGTTTTTCTCTGTTACACTGACCTCTGATCCTTCCGAAGTGGCCACAAAAAATGTGGAAATATTTTTTGATCCGGTAGAGGATTCTTAACCTGATCTAATAACCTCCAGCTAATCACTTAAATTCAAGGTTTTTCCTACTACATTCCAGGCAATATCTTAGATAAATTTATTGAACTTTAATTTAATCTGTCTTTATTTTATAATAGTTACCATACTGAATCATGATTAATTCGCATATAACTGGCGATGAAAGGTGTCTTGTCAATTATCGAATTAAGATCCTCCACCTTTGTGCAGTCTTAAACCCTAGGAGCAATTTTATACGCTTTTATACTCCGCGTATCTTGGTTAAGTCTTTTAATGATGGGAGTCGTAAGGGGGAAGGCGGTAAATGCACTACCAAAAAATAAAAGGATAGGGGTAGCAGGGTGAATCAAATTACCTATGATTTTGAAAAACTGAGATTGGAGAACGAGCGGTTAAAAGAAAGGCTTCTTAAGAGCGAGGAAAGGTATCGTAAGTTATATGAAGAGAATCCCAGCATGTATTTCACTGTCGATGCCATGGGTACGATTATGTCCGTTAATTCTTGTGGTGCAAAACAACTTGGTTATTCGGTAGGAGAATTAATAGGGAAATCTGTTCAAATGGTCTTTCATCCTGACGACCATCAAACTGTGACTGAGCAATTAAGGGAATGTTTGCGGGGTCCTGAAAAATTACATCAGTGGGATTTAAGGAAGATCCGTAAGGATAACACTGTAATATGGGTTCGAGAGTCTGCTCGTGTCTTCAACGGAGATGAAGAAAAGGTATTAATAATGATAGTTTGCGAGGATGTCACGGAAAACAAGCGGGTGCAGGAATCTATCAAAAAGGCATATGACGAGTTAGAAACAAGAGTTCGCGAAAAGACTTCAGATTTGGTAAGAGCGAATGAATCATTACAGGCTGAAATCAGAGAACGCGAGAGGAAGGAAACAGAGCTTAAAATTATAAATAGCATAACTCAAGCGATGAACCAGTCCATCGATCTGGACGATGTTTTTAGGATTGCATTAGATAAGGTTGTAGAACAAGGTTATGTGGACATTGCGTGTATTTATCTACTCGATTATGCGAAAAATGAAGCTGTCCTACAGGATCATAGGGGCTTTCCTGATGATTTCCTGCAGAGAGCCTCGAGGATTCCCAAACCCAAGGGGGTTACGTGGAAGGTTATAAATTCAGGTGAAATTTTAAACGTTAGGAATGCAAGTGAGGATGCTGATGTGGGGCCAGCGGGGCGGGACTTAGGATTTCGTAGTATGTTGGGAATTCCTATAAACCTTGAGAGCAAAACTATAGGTGTTATCTGGCTGTTAAGCTACACGGAGCGTGTTTTTACAAAACCTGAGGTGGAATTACTCGTCTCGATTGGAGATCAAATTGCAATTGCGGTAGCAAGAGCGAATCTATACAGAGAACTAACCAGAAAGAATCGATATCAGACGATAATAGCGACCGTGACAAGGAGTGTCCATCAATCCATCGATTTGCAGGATGTTTTGGAGAATGCCGTTGAATCAATGAGCAATAACATAGAAGGCGTTGATAATGTGAGTATATACATGGTAGAAGGGAAGGAAGCAGTTGCGAAGGCTTATAGAGGATATCCAAAGTGGTTTATGGATCAGATAGGGAGGATCCCCTATCCCAAAGGTTTTACATGGAAGACGATCATAGATGGTAAACCAAGATATGTCTCGAATACCGAGAATGATAAGGTGATCGGTCCTGCAGGTTTGAAGGTGGGGACTAGAAGTTACGCTGCCATGCCCATTCATTTTGAAGGTGAGACGATTGGGTCCATCAATATAAATTCATTTAAGTTAGATGCCTTCGATGATGAGGAGTTGAAGTTATTGGGAATTGTGGCTCAGCAAATAGAGTTAGCCATAAACAATGCGCAGCATGCCGAAGCCCTCAGAGAATCGGAACAGCGTTATAGAAATTTCGTAGAGACAGCGAGGGATATGATCTTTACGCTCTCACCTGCTGGCACATTTACTTCATTGAATCCTGTTACTGAAACGATTACGGGTTGGTCACGAGATGAATGGATTGGTAGGCACTTCGCACAGATTATACATCCCGATGACATACGCAGGGCAATGCAAATATTTGGGTGTGTGATGAAAGGTGAGATGCCACCCATCTTCGAGATGCATGTTCGGAGCAATTCAGGAGGATATTTAACTGTTGAATCCATTGTAACCCCCCAGATCAAGAATGGGAAGGTTGTTGGCCTTTTGGGCATCTCGCGTGACGTAACGGAACGCAAAAAGATCGAAGAGGCTCTAAGAAGAAGTGAGGAAAGATTGAACTACATATTTGATAATACGCCAAACGTGGCTATTCAGGGATACGATATCGACGGGAGAGTAATGTACTGGAACAAGGCTGCTGAAAAAATATTCGGTTGGAGTAAAGATGAGGCCATAGGGAAGACACTGGACAAACTAATACTGGATGAAGAGACAACACATGAATTTCATTCGATTCTAAAGAAAATAACTGAAACGAATAAACCATACGGCCCATCAGAATGGAAGTTCATAAATTGTGAGGGTAGGGAAGGAACCGTGTATTCAACAATATTTCCCATACCATCCTCTAGTGGCAAATATGAGTTCATATGCATGGATATCGATATAACTGAGAGAAAGCGTCAAGAAGCACAGATACATCATATGGCCATGCACGATTCGTTGACAGATCTGCCAAACCGCCGGGCGTTACAAGAGAAGCTCGAATATATAATAAGTAATTCGGACCGTAGAAAAACACACGCTTTTGTAGTTATGGACCTTGATAATTTTAAACTCATAAACGATACCCTTGGTCACCTACAGGCTGACCAGGTACTTGTTGATCTAGCCAAGATAATGAGAAAGACCATGAGACCGGAGGATCTGTTAGCCCGTGTCGGTGGTGATGAGTTTGCCATGGTTATTCAAAATGTATCCCGTGATGAAGCCAAAACAATAGCGGAAAGATTTTACAGTGCTATAAATAGGTACAGTTCTTATCTCAAAGGATATAGCTTCCAAATCGGCATAAGCATTGGTATTAACCTATTTGATGGTAAGACAGATCCTCAAATGATTATGGCTATTGCCTATTCCGCACTAGCTGCAGCAAAGTATGAAGGGAAGAACAGGGTCATTATATATCATTCCGAAGAATACAACAGGGTAGAGCTTAACCAGGCTAGTCAATGGTGCATAAGAATCAATGATGCAGTACGCGAGAATCGGTTAATACTTCAGTTTCAGCCTGTCATAAGACTCGATAATCGTGAGGCTCTATACATGGAGGCCTTGGTGCGTATGAGGGATGCGGGTAATAAGACAGTCATGCCTAAAGCGTTTATTCCTGCCGCCGAGCGTTTTGGTCTTATGTCGAAAATTGATAAGTGGGTAGTGGAGAAGGTAATTAATTCTGTAGATAAAGACAATGGAGTTAGGACTTTTGTCAATCTATCTGGTTCGAGTCTAAGGGATGAATCACTTCTTGAGTTTATAGAGAATGCCGTCAAGGGGAATCGCAGAATTTCAAGTCATATCGGTTTTGAAATAACCGAGTTTACGAACATCACTAATATGGATCGATTGAATCAATGGATGATTGATCTTAGAGAAACCGGTTGTCAGTTTGCTCTTGATGACTTTGGAATGGGTTACTTTTCATTTGCTCATTTACTTAAGCTGCCGGTAGATTTTGTAAAAATTGAAAGTTCTTTTATACAAAGCATAGATACAGATCAGACAAGTAGTGCTATAGTGAAGGCAATAATAACGGTATCCCGTTTAATGGGAAAAGAAGTCATTGCAGAGGGAGTCGAAACCGAGTCGGTTGCAAATATCTTGAGTAGGTTGAAAATAAAATACGGTCAGGGTAATTATTGGAGAAAACCGTCTGATGATATCACATTTATATACTGAGAGAAATATGATACAAGGAAATTTTAAACCGTTGTAATTCCTTTTGATTTATCTGTCTGACTGCAGGTTTTCATAGAATTCATAGTATGGAGTATAATAATATTATAGAATGCGGAATCTTAAGTTATTTAATCAATGGTGAGAGATCGGGTTACCTAAAATATGCATTACTTCTTAGAGGTGAAATATCTATTGAATCCTGTGAAAAAGTATATTTTAATTTTGTGATAGCTTTACATATTGATTATGCTGTATAATTTCTCTGGTTTTCATTGCTTTTAAGTAGAGTTTAAACATTTTATTAATATTATAAATTAGTAGTTGCAAAAACTTAATGAATATGTTTAAATCATAACTCTAATAAAGGAGAATGAATTGTTTTTTGGAAAAAGAGAAATCGCAGGACTCGATATAGGTTCAAGCGCAATAAAACTTGTCGAGATAAGGGAAACAAGGCAAGGATATCAACTGAAGAATGTTGGAGAATCATTGCTTCAACCCGATGCCATCGTCGATAAGGTTATCAGGGATCAAGATGCAGTAATAGATGCTTTGTCTTTGCTGATCGATAACCTCAGGTTTAAGACAAGAAACGTGGTTATTTCGATTTCTGGAAACTCTGTAATCATAAAGAAGGTAAGTCTTCCTGTTATGAATGACGATGAGTTGCGCGAAGCTATCCCGTGGGAACTTAAACAGTTCATACCGCAGAATATAGAGGATATAAATTATGATTTTCAGGTTCTGCCGGGTGAGGATTCAGAAGGAACGATGGAGGTCCTTATAGCCGCTGCTAAGAAAGATTTGACAAATGGTTACATTCAGATTGTAAACGAGGTTGGTTTAAATCCTGTCGTAGTGGATATTGATTTATTTGCCCTTGAAAACATGTATGAAGCTAATTACTCGGAAACAAATGGGATTTTGGCTTTAGTTAATATAGGTGCTGCGATTACGAACATAAATATTTTAGAGAATGGGATTTCGATCTTTGCCAGGGACTTGGCCATGGGGGGGAATCAGTTCAATGAATGGGCTCAGAAGGAGTTGGGGATTGGGTTCGATGAGTCAGAAGTGCTGAAATTATCCCTAGGAACTAAAGAAGTCACTGCAGAATTAAATAGGATTGCTAACGATTTTAGAGAGTCTATTTGTGGGGAAATTAAAAGAACTTTAGATTTTTTCTCCTCGACATTTTCAAAACCGAAGGTAGACAAGATAATGCTTGGCGGAGGGTCTTCAAAGGTTCCAAACTTGGGGACGGAGCTCGAAAATATTACACGTTGTAAAGTTGAACCAGTCAATCCATTTAGAAACATTATGTATAGTGTAAGTGATTTTGACCCAGAATATATTAAAGATATAGCTCCCAAAATGGGTGTTGCTGTTGGACTTGCCTTAAGAAAAATAGGAGATAAGTTTTGATTAGGATAAATCTTTTACCCTCGGAACAGAAAAAAGAGGCCAGAGCACTTGGTGACCTTATTGTAGGTGGCCTCGTAATATTTGCCGTGATAGTTTCGATTTTGGCCCTACACTTATACCAGGCAAAGGCATTGAGAGATGTGAATAAAGAGACTCTAAGGGTTGAGAAGAGGATTAAAGAGTTAGAGGATGTTAAGGAAAAGGTTGAGGCTTTTAAGGCAAAGAATGCGGAGCTTGAGCGCAGGATCAAATTAATTCAGTTATTGGAACAAAATCGTGCGGCTCAGTTAAATGTCATGGAATCTTTGGCAGAGGCTATTCCTCAAAGAGCTTGGATTGATAAATTCACCGAAACAGGGGACAAAGCGAAAGTGGAAGGGATAGCTTGGAATGAGTTCACCGTTTCAGATTTCATGAAAAGCCTTAAGTCTTCGAATTATTTTAAAGATGTAGAACTTGTCTCGATTCAGAAAAAGGAGATGCAGAATTTACCATTAAGGAGTTTTGTGATCGAATCAAATCTTAGCTATTCTGGTAAGGTCGAGGAAGGTAGTGAGGATACGGAAAAAACAGAAAAGGGAAAAAACAAGGCGAATCTTTGAATAAAATGGCAAACTTAGCTGACTTTGTTGAGTCAATTCAAGAAAAACCGGTTCGTATTAAGATTGCTATATTAGTGGCAATTATAGCAGTGATTTCTGGAATCTATTGGTATTTTTTGTGGTCACCTAACGCAGAGGAGCTTAAGACTTCAAGGGGTAAGCTACAAGGACTTCAGACGAAATTAGAGGAATATGAATTAATTGCAAAGGAACTTCCAAAGTTTGAGTTAGAGTTCAAGAGGTTGAATGGAGAATTTGAAATTGCCTCTCTTAAACTACCAAAAGAGAAGGAGATACCCACTCTGATTGATGGTGTTTATTCTCAAGTATCTGCTTCAGGATTGGAGCCTATCAATTTTGTTCCAAAAAAAGAGGTGAAAAAGGATATATATTCCGAAATTCCTATACAGATGAAAGTCGCGGGATCATATGCGCAGTTAGCTAATTTCTTCGAAAGGGTCTCCAACTTGCCGCGGATAGTGAATGTAAGGGATCTAAACCTAAAGCGTGACGATAAGACGAGTAAAGAGAATGATATTGTTCTGAGTGCTGATTTTACTACTGTTACATTTCGAGTGCTTCCAGTTCCAGAAGATTTAGGAGAGACGACGAATACTGGAAAGCAGAAAGGAATAAGGAATCGGCAGAAATGATTTCTGGAGTTACAAGAGGATCGATTTATATTGAAATTATTATTTTGCTTTTTATGTTGACTAGCGTTTGTTCTTTAGTTGCTAGACCTGAGGAATCCACCTCCGAGGAAAATATGGATACCAATCTATCTCTCGAGAAATTAGATGACCAAAATAATCCGCAGTCTAAAGCTGAAGTTAGTAACCCTGAAAGCAAGCGTGATCCATTTAGGCCCTTTATAAAACTCGTAAACGAAGAAGAGACCGGGGATGGTTCATTGGTACCACCTATTAAAAGATATGAGCTTCAAGAGTTTAGAATAGCTGGGATCTTGTGGATCGAAGGTGAGCCAAGGACAATGATCGTAGATCCTGAGAAGAATACGTATTATCTCGCGGTCGGAGATGAAATTGGAAACAAGGGAGGAGTTATTTTGGAGATCAGAAACAGCGGCATTCTGGTAAAGGAAACTAGGCATTACGAAGATTTATTTGGTGAAGATAAGGTGGAGATAAGAAAAGTTGTTCTTAGCTTTCAAGAATAGTCTATAATTATAGATGTTAACACATTTACTACATCTTAATAGGAGGATGGATTGGTGAATGTTGATCGAAAGTCTCTCACATACATAATTTTTTTCTTAATCTATTCCGTATTTGTTTCGGGTTTTGACTTAACAGCGTCCGAGGATCACGGTAACAATAAAGAGTACTCCGGGGACAGTTCTAGCAGGAGTACGTTTGGAAATACAGGCAAACATCACTCGGCGTTAGCTGTTGCTCAGAATCAGGGTTCAGGCATGGTGGTTGAACCTCCGGCACCTGGCCAAAAGGATGCCATAAATTCCGTCGAAAGCATTAATTTTAACGTCGAGAATGGCGTCGGAATTGTAACTATAACAACCTCTAATAAGGCTTCATATGAAGAACTTCCGAGGGAAGGGAATACATCTAGGGTAAAACTGCTAAATGTCGTTCTTCCCGCGAATCTGCAGGTTTCACGCGACGTAAGTGAATTCGACAGCCCCTTAAATTTTGTTTCCTCATTTAGAGACCCCGTTTCAGAAAATAACACTATAATTGTGTTAGAGCTTAAAGAAGATGTTCCTATGTTTACTGATCAGAGTAACAATTTGTTGACCCTGAGATTTCAGAAACCATCAGAATTGGAAGCGGAAGCAGCTAAAGAGGAAATAATACCTTGGGCATTTGATTATCGTGTTGCGGCTACGCCGGGTGCCCAAAAAGAGTTTCGCGGAGAGCGTGTCTCTTTTGATTTCAAGGATGCGGATATCAGAGACGTATTCAGGATTCTTGCAGACATAAGCGGATTTAATATTATAATCGCGAATAATGTTACAGGAACTGTAACCCTAAAACTCTCGGATGTCCCGTGGGACCAAGCATTAGACGTAGTTCTTGAAGATGCCGGGTTGGGAGCAATTGTTGAGGGAAATGTGATGAAGATTGCTCCGCTTGCAACCTTGCAGAAAAGGCAATCTGACATCCTGGCTGCTGCTAGATCAAAAGAACAGCTTGAACCGCTTGATACGAGACAGGTATTCGTAAACTATGCAAGGGCTGAGGAGCTAGTACCACTTGTTAGTCCACTTCTATCGACGAGAGGTATTATTAGAGTAGATACTCGCACTAATAGCCTATTGCTAACGGATATTCAATCCACGATTGGATATGTAGAAGAGCTTATAAATAGTTTAGACACCAGGACACCACAGGTGTTGATTGAATCTCGTATTGTTCAAGCAACACTGGATTTCATTAGGGAGCTCGGAGTCCAATGGGGTCTAAATTACCGTGCATCTGCCGCAACGGGAAATCCGACTGGGGCGACATTCCCATCGAGTGCTGATGTCGGTGGAGTAAATGTTGGTGCTCCCTTTGGAACAGCGGCCGATAATTTTATAATTGATCTTCCAGCTGCTGTAGGTACGGGAGGGGGGGGTGCGATAGGTTTATTGCTTGGTAGCCTAACGGGTGCTTATGATCTTGATATCAGGTTGTCCGCATTGGAGAATAGGGGTGATGGAAGGATTTTATCATCACCTAAGGTATTGACGCTTGATAATCAGCCTGCAAGGATTGAGCAGGGGGTTTCAATACCGTTTCTGAGTGTCTCTGCGGCAGGTACACAGACTCAATTTGTCGATGCAACGCTAAGACTCGAGGTCACTCCGCAGGTTACAAATGACAACAGGGTACTGATGAACATTCGCGTCACAGATAATGCTCCTGATCCTACTATAACTGGTGCTAACGGACAGCCGAGTATAAGAAGGAATGAGGCAGAGACGCAAGCCCTTGCTTCCGATGGTGAGACAATTGTAATAGGGGGGATTCTTAAAAGAGATGTATCGGAAAGGATCGCCGGTGTCCCATGGTTCTCAAGGGTTCCTCTCTTTGGGTGGCTTTTTAGAAGGGAAACAACATTAGATCAAAGAAGGGAGCTGATGGTATTCATAACGCCTAGAATAGTTCGATAAAAAGGAGAGAGATGAATGGATATTAACCACATGAAATCTATTTTGCTTCGGTTACCTGTTGCGATTTTAGTCATGTTTGTAATGTCAAACGTTGGCTGTGGATCTAACCCGCCTTTTGCCCCTGCGGGCTCGACAGTAACCATGCTCAACCCGCCAGGAGATATAACGATTCGTGCCAACGCATTTGAAATAATAGAAGTTGAGGCAATTGTTGAGAATGAAGATGGGGAGCCTTTGAACGGCGTTAGGGTGTTCTGGTCTCTATCTTTTGCCGGGGCAAGCTCTTTTTGTATTGATACAAATGGCGATGGGTTGCCGGATCAGCGCTGCCTCCAACTTATTGACCCAGAGGCCTGCCCGCAAGATTGCGCGCTTGAGCAGTCGGTATCCGATCTATTTTTCTTCGGGGCACTTGTAGATTCTCCGTTTCAAACGGTGACCGATGACCGAGGAATTTCAAGGGTTGAAATCTTGATAAGTAACCAAAACGGTGAAAATATCATTGATCCTACGACACTTCAGGTCTCGACGAGAAGCGGGTCTGTTGATGTTGTCGATTTTGCGGTTAATGTGCAGTGAGAAATCTCTAAGGAGGATGGACTGTTGAATATTGTTAAGAGTACCTATTCACGGACTGTATCAAATTTAATTGGCGCTTTGGTAGCTTTATTTGTGATCACGCTCGCGTCTTCGTGCCTCGAGGGTATCAATGGCCAGAGATCAGGTAGGCCTATAGGCACTCAGCAAATCGTCGTAAACGCCTTTCCGGTGGCCGTATTCGGAAATGCCTGTGAATTTGTTGATATAGAGGCACTTTTTAACGAATTACTCACGCCTGATGGTGCGACAATACGGGTGGCCCTGACCGGTTCGACTCTCAGTCCCGATTTAAGTGGTTGCATTACATCTTTCGGTCCCGTTGTCATAGACGGCAGGGCGGATGGTGAATATTTGAGTCCACCATTAATTGGTGTTGGAGACCTGGGTTTTGTAAATGTAGCAGTGACATCGACACTTCAAAGTGGCATAGCAGAATCTAATTTCGCTACTGTTCTCATTGAAGGGGTCGGTATTGTTTCAATCACCGCTCCGGACATGATAACGTCAGGCCCGGACGTGTTTGCAACAATTCAAGTCGATACTTTTGGTATACCTCCGGGGACAATTGTTAATTTCCAGCTCACCAACAATTCATGTGGCTTTCTGACCAATCCCACGCCTGTCCTCGGATCGGTTTTCGAGGGTATTGCTATTGTGCAGTATAATACTGTCGATGGGACAGAATGTTCACAGACGGTGATCGTCACAATAGTTCTCCCCGACCCACCGAGTAAGGATCCCGATTGTCCCTCCATTCCAGTCGCCGATAGGACGATAGAGGATTCCGTTACTTTCGATCAATTTGCTCCGCCGCCGCCAACCCCGACACCACCACCAACGCCGACACCGACTCCTGGGCCGACACCGACTCCTGGTCCGACACCAACTCCTACTCCTGGCCCGTCAATAGACGTTACTGCTTTTAATGATACAATAGAGCCTGATGGCATGACTATCGTAACAGCAACAACCACTAACGCGCCGCCAGCTACGGCAGTTTGTTGTGATATTCCAATTCAGAGCGATCCCGAGTCTTTCCTTACTTTCATGATGATGATGTCACCTCCTGATGCCGCAGTATGTGGGTCAACAGATATAAATGGGGACTTTTTTAGCGTTTTAACTGGCGGAGATGTGGTTACATTAACAACCATTCAAGTAAGGTGTTGCATAGATTCGAATACAATTCCAAATGTGTGTGATCCTGGAGAAGTTGAGGACAGTGTGTTTGTGGACATAAATCCGGAGGGGGTACCGCCACCAATCTCACTTTCAGCCAATCCTACTGTTATTCCGCCAGGTGGACAATCTACTATTACCGCCACTACATCCCCTCCTGTTCCGGTTAATACCAACATATGTTTTGACATTGTCGTTGATAGTAGTCCGGCTTCAGATCTAGTTGATGCTGCAACTGATTGTGCACCCGCATCTTCACTGGGTGAGGCTGTGATAGGATTAGTAGGTGGACTTGTTTTGACACAGCAAAGCGTTACGGTGCGAGGATGCATTGATATTTCCGGGACGATGGATGTCTGCGACGGTACTGACCCCAGTGGGTTTGTAACCGTAATAATATCACCGCCAACTCCGACCCCTGCGCCAACACCAACACCAACACCAACACCAACCCCAACCCCAACCCCACCGCTAGTCCCGATACAAATCGTGGCGCTTAATCCAATGCTAATGGCTGGTGGTGTAACAGTTATTGATGTGTTTTCTAACGCGCCTGCAGGTTCTGTACTTTGTGTTGAAAGGCTTGCAGACAATACTACGGGTGGTCCTTCAGCTATTGCTGGTCCAATTGGACCGCCTACAACGCCTGCTGGTACCGTTTGTGGATTTGCGGATGCAACTGGGGATCTGACAGGAGTTATTACTCTAACGATACCAGGTACTGCATTGCCGGGTGAGCTGGTTAGCCTTGATGGATGTATAGATGCTCTTCCTAATGATTTTATGTGTGGCGGAGGTGATGTATTTAGTCCAACCATATTTGTAACCGTGGTACCATGATTGTAAAACGAAGGCGTCAATTAAGATTAGTGTTTTAAGGATTTTGTTTTGTGAAAACCAAGTTCATATTTGTGGGTGGAGGACTAAAGTCCTCCGGTGAATGTTTGACTTTAGCCTTTATATGAAATGTAGAGGAAACATTTATGTTTCCATTCCTTATGTTTTATCCATGCGGGGTTTGAAAACCCCGCCTATCGTTATTGATGACGGTATTTGTTATGGATAGTCGGGACTTTCTTGTCCCGATAGGTTTCCATTCGTTTTGTTTTATCGATGACTCAGGTCCTCCGCTACATTTAATGTCTTAGCCTTGACTTAACTCTAATCTTTTTGTTTAATATTTACACACCAATTTATTTCTTTTGAAAGATTTAGCTTTCTTTAAATCTATTCAGTTTGATATATAGGAGAATATAAGAATGTCAAAGGAATACGGATGCCTCATAAACGGCAGATGGGTTAAAAGCCAGAAAAAACGTGAGGTGAAAAGCCCCTATCATGGCGAAGTGGTAGGAATTACAAATATCCCCGAACCAAAGGACTCAAAAAAGGCGCTGGACGGGGCTCAAACGGCATTTGACAAATTCAAGAATAGCCCTAGTTATTTAAGAAGCAACATACTGAAAAGGATTGTGGATGGTATTGAGAAAAGAAAGGATGAGTTCGCCAGGGCATTAGTTGAGGAAGGAGGCAAGCCCTTAAAAACAGCCAGGGTTGAGGTTGGTCGTGCAATGACAACCTTTTCAGTTGCTGCTGAAGAAGCCAATAGGTTTTCCGAGGGTAATCTAATACCAATCGACATCGTTCCTGGAAATGAAGAGATGTATGGTTTAACGCGTAGATTTCCGCTTGGGGTTGTCATGGGTATTTCTCCCTTTAATTTCCCCCTCAACCTGGTGGCTCATAAGGTTGCTCCTTCAATCGCGTCGGGAAATGCCATGATACTGAAGCCAGCTTCGCAAACCCCTCTATCTGCTCTCATGCTAGGTGAAGTCGTTATGGAAGCGGGGCTGCCCGAAGGATTACTGAATATACTTACCCTGCCCGGATCTCAAATCGAACCGGTGATGGAAGATGAAAGGATAAAGAAGATTTCCTTTACCGGGAGCGATGAGATCGGCTGGGAGCTCATGAAAAAATTCCCTAAGAAAAAGGTTACGCTTGAGCTGGGGGGAAATGCGGCCACTATCATAGATGAAGACCCCCCAGACTTAGATTTCGCTGCAAGCCGGAATGCATGGGGGGCATTTTATCAAGCTGGACAGAGCTGTATATCGGTTCAAAGGATGTATGTGCATGATAAAATTTTTGATCGATTTCTCGATAAGTTTATATCTGCTACTAAAGCGCTTAAACTCGGTGACCCTATGCTCGAAGATACCGATGTGGGGCCAGTCATTGACACGGATTCTGCTGAAAGAATAATGAAATGGATTGATGAGGCTGTGGAAAGCGGAGCGAAGCTTCTCACTGGAGCACACAGGGATGGTAGTTTGATTGAACCTACTGTCCTAACTGACGTCCCCGCTACCTGTAATCTGAGCTGCAACGAGGTATTTGGTCCTGTGGTCCATGTAGAGAGATATAAAGATTTTGATGAGGTCCTGGGTTGGGTAAACAATTCAAGGTATGGCCTTCAAGCGGGGGTGTTTACTAAGGATATGAAAAAGATGTTTAAAGCGTTTAATGCGCTAAGAGTTGGCGGGGTTATTATAAATGACTACCCAAGTTTCAGGGTTGAAAACATGCCTTATGGAGGTGTAAAGGATTCTGGCGTGGGGAGAGAAGGTTTACGGTATGCGATCGAAGAGATGACAGAATTGAAACTCATGGTTGTAAATTTGAAAAACTACTCGTGAAATTAAAGTCTTAGCCGATTATTGTGGGAATCTGATTTTAATCAAACTATTTTTTATCTGAGGGTAACAAGTGCCAAACTATAACGAGGAACATCACAAAATGAAAGAGGGGAAGCAGACCTGGGAAAAGAATTATCAAAAAAATGCTAAAAGGAGTGCCGATTTTACTACAATCTCGGGAATGGACGTGCCTCCAGTTGCTACGCCTCTGGATCTTGATGGATTTGATTATCTGGATGATCTTGGATATCCAGGCTCTTATCCCTTTACCAGGGGTATTTACGACAGCATGTATCAGGGAAGGCTCTGGACGATGCGGCAATTTGCTGGTTTTGGATCTCCAGAAGATACCAACAAAAGGTTTAAGTTTCTATTGAAGCATGGTCAAACTGGACTCAGTACTGCCTTTGATATGCCGACTCTTATGGGTTACGACAGTGATCATACAAGGGCAACCGGTGAGGTGGGAAGAGAAGGTGTTTCAGTATCGTCGCTTGCAGATATGGAAGCTTTATTCGACGGTATAAGGCTGGATAAGGTATCAACCTCAATGACCATAAACTGTACGGCCGGTATAATTCTAGCGATGTATCTCGTTGTTGCGGAGAAACAGGGTGTTAAATGGGATAAGTTGGATGGCACAATTCAGAATGATATGCTAAAGGAGTTCATTGCACAGCGAGAGTGGATATGTCCGCCAAGGCCTTCTGTAAAAATCGTAGTCGATATAATTGAGTTTTGTTCCAGGTATGCTCCTAAATGGCATCCAGTTTCTATTTCCGGTTACCATATCCGTGAGGCGGGCTCGACGGCTGTGCAGGAACTTGCTTTTACGCTTGCTGATGGGATTGGGTATGTCAGGGAATGCATCGAGCGTGGTCTTCAAGTTGACCAGTTTGCTCATCAGCTATCTTTCTTTTTCAACGTGCATAATGATTTTCTTGAAGAGATTGCTAAATTTCGCGCGGCACGAAGGCTTTGGGCCTATATCATGAGAGAGCGATTCGGAGCGAAAAATCCAAAATCTTGGATG
>Ga0214471_10002172_pt1 | contig 15414 bp, 18 predicted proteins | sample RVTome_5_FD_207665 | JGI IMG/M metagenome (GOLD analysis project Ga0214471, IMG submission 207665) | Soil microbial communities from uranium-contaminated site in the Upper Colorado River Basin, Wyoming, United States - RVT142D155 | ecosystem: Environmental > Terrestrial > Soil > Contaminated >... | reverse complement strand
GTTGCGAATCGCTGGAGCAGACTGGCAGAATGCCCCCACGTACAAAGACCGGTAGCCGTCTGATCGACTCACCACCACGAAGACCGCCCGGACGCGCGAATCGCGTGAGATCGATTTGCTTATCGCTCGCTTGCAGACAGTGGATTGAAGGAGGGTGGTGCGCCAGGCTTCAGGCGACCTATTTTTTTGCTTCGTTGGCGGCGTCCTGGATTTTCTCGCCGGCTTTTTCGATTTGTTCACCTGCTTTTTTTACGGAATTGTCCATGGCCTTGCCGGCGCGCTCTGCCGGGCCTTCCTCTTTCTGGCAGGCGGATAGCCCGGCAATCAGGGCGCTCAGTGTCAGCACCGTCAATAAATTCTTGCTGAATTTCGTCATTGGTGTATCTCCATGAGATTGTGGGGCTGAAAGGTCCTGCGGCGGTTACGTTGTTTCTGATTTGGCCGGGCGCAAGTGCGCAGCAATCAGGTTATCGGCGGCATGCGCCACGTTTCTGGCCGGACCGCGCCTTCCCAGAGTCTGGACGCTGACCTGTGCACCCTCCATCAGCAGAAACAGTTCATCCGCCAGCAGATTCGGGTCTTTGGCCTTCATCTGGAGGCACATTCCGGCAAGCCGGTTGCGCAGGTTGGCCTTATGCGTCTCAATGACCTTGCGCGCAGGGTGATCCTTCTGCGTGAGTTCCACCGCGGCGTTTGCAATGGGGCAGCCCCGGGCATTCGGATCCGCAACGTGTTTCGTCAGTAGAGCAAAAGCAGCGCGGATCTGCTTGATTGGGTCTTTGGGGAATTTGCTGGCCATTGCATCCCAGATCTGCCAGAAGTGTGTGTCATGGTCGCGCAGCCATTCGGCCACCAGCGCATCCTTGGAAGGGAAGCTGCGGTATAGACTCATCTTCGTGGTATTGGCCTCGGCAGCTATCGTTTCCACGCCGACTGCGCGTATGCCTTTACGGTAGAAAAGCTCTGCTGCAGTTTTGAATACGCGGTCGCGAGCGCTCGGAGGTTTGGCAGCTACGCCTTGTGGATGTGGGGGCCGCTTGGTGTTGGATTTGGCGCTTCTTTTCATGGATAACCTCGGGTTAACAGGGAAATCCGGCCGTCAGGTACGTTTAATCAGACGCAGGATGAAGATCAGAACGACTGCGCCTATCGTTGCTACGATGATGCTGCCGAGCAGGCCGCCACCCATGGATACGCCAAGCGCGCTAAATAGAAAACCGCCAATCAAGGCGCCGACCACGCCAATAACAATGTCTCCAATGAGACCGAATCCTCCGCCTTTCATCAATACTCCGGCTAGCCATCCCGCGATGAGTCCAATCAAGATAAACCAGATGAATTCCATGACGTACTCCTGGTGATTAAGTCCCGCTGTGCGCCGGCACAAGGCTGGGCGGGCTGAAAAAGATGGTTCAGTTGCGCGAAACCCGGCAACCGGGGCAAGCGTGAATAAAGAGTTGGCAAGAGAGTTACTGGTCAGTATCGTAGCACAAGTTAAAGGTAGTGATCGGTCAGTATCATAATCATTCAACCTAACCCCGGAATCCCCGGGGGATGAATGAAATGTGCCGCCGGACGGCGACACGTCTGTAACCCCCAACCCCTAATTTTTGCCGGCAGGTCGCTGACGCATATTCAGCGGGCGTGCAGGAGAACAGCCGCATGACGGTTGTTTAACGAAACACCAAAGGAAATCGACATGGAAACGCAGGTCAAGAAATCAATCAATCCGTTGATGGTGATTGCGGGCATAGCGGTGATTGTGTTCAGTGCGGCGGGGATTGCGGCCAGTATGGGCTGGATTCCGACATCCTCCGGTCAACCACGGGAAGGCGCGGCGCTCGACAAGCTTTCAGCTCATAGCAAGGGGTCGTCTGCGTCACCCTCGATACGCGCAGCGCCGGTACGGGCAGGCCAGAACGCGGTAGCCATGGTGAAATGCTCCGAATGCGGCGTAATTGAATCCGTGCGTCAGGTCGAGCAACGTGGCGAAGGCACCGGATTAAGCGCCGCCGGCGGTGCCGTCGTGGGTGGCCTGCTGGGTCACCAGGTCGGAGGTGGCCGCGGCAAGGATGTCATGACTGTAGTCGGCGCAGTGGGTGGTGCTGTTGCCGGAAACCAGATCGAGAAACAGATGAATTCAATCATTGGATACGAAATCACTGTTCGTGTTGATGACGGGTCATCCCGTGTGTTCACGGCGAATGAGTCTACCTGGCGGCCGGGCGACAAGGTGAAAGTCGTTAATGGTGCGATCCAGTCGAACACCTGATTGAAGAAAATCGGTGACGTGCCACCGGGATGGCAACAGCATGATCAGAACGATTTTTTCCCGCAATCGGTGTTTAATGAAAAAGGTATGACAATGAAAACGATCCAGAAGCTTACAGTGAGCGTTGTGACTGCAGCGGTAGTGTTCGGCCTTGGCGGTTGTGCCGGCATGTCGTCGCAGGACAAGAGAACGGCTGCCGGGCCCGACGCTGTTCGGTAACCAGGTCCGTGCACTCGCGCACAATCCGGCGCTGCTCAAGGCGCTTTTCGCCGTCTATGAAGCGTTCGCCGAACAGCCGTCGATCGATCGCAAGTTGACCGAGCTCGGCATTCTGGTCGTTTCGCGCGTCAATGCTTGCCGCTACTGCGTGCAGCACCACGCGCCGCTCGCGCACGGCGCGGGAATGACGACGTCGCAGCTGCAGGCGCTCCAGAACGACGCCTGGTCCGACCGAACGCTCTGGTCCGAGGACGAGTGGCTGGTGGTGCGCTACGCCGAGGCGCTCGCTGCGGTGCCGCAACAGGTCGATGACAAGCTGTTCGCGGCGCTGAAGGCGCGCTTTTCCGAGCGCCAGATCGTCGACCTGACCATGCGGCTCGCGCTGTGCGCGGCGTGGAACAAGTTCAACGACGCGCTGGGGCTCGACACCGAGACGGCGTTCCAGCACGCGTTCGCCGAGCTGGGCCTCGCGTAAGGCGCCGGGCCCGGGCCTCGCGTCGTCGCGAGCCGGTGCGCACCCAACTCACTGCGTCAGGCCGGCCTTGCGCAAACCCTCTACGAAATGCTCAAGCGGCGCGGGGTTCGTATAGGGCAAGATTCGCCGCGTATGTTCAACCGTGTACTTCGGGTTGATGTCCATCAGCTCGCGCCAGATCTGACGGGCCTCTTCATGACGGCCGGTGTGGCCGTAGAGCGAGGCCAAATAGGCGCGCGTGATGTCCGATCGAGGCATGTGGATCAGGCGGCGCTTGAAGGTCGCTTCGGCTTCGTCGTAGCGCTTGAGGGCGAGCTGAGCCCGCCCCAGGTACTGAATCCACACGTGGAACTGCGGGTCGAGACGAAGCGCGTGCTCGAACGACTTGATGGCCTGCTCGTGCTGACCGGAGAAATGCTGCACGGCTCCGAGGCTTCCATGGGCCTCGGCCATGTTGGAATCGAGCTCGAGCGCGCGCCGCGCCGCGGGCTCGGCTTCGCTCAGCCTTGCGAGCCACATCAGGGAAACGGCGAGCGCGTTGTGCGCGATCGGGTCCGATTCGTTCGCCCGGCAGGCTTTGCGCGCAAGCGCCAGCGCCTGTTCGAGATAGTCCGCTGCGGGATTGTTCCAGCCGTTCAGGTACTCCGAGCAGTGCAGCATCGCCAAGCCCGCAAGGGCCGGCGCGAACTGGGAGTCCAGGGCGAGCGCGCGCTCGAGCATCGCTCGGGCCTCGGCGAGCGCCTCCGCGTTGAACTGCAGAATGCAGCTCCTGCCGCGCAGGAACCAGTCGTACGCTTCGGAATTGACCTTGCCGCGGTCCTCGCGGCGCGCCGCCTCGCTGCCGGTGAGGCTCACCTTGAGCGCGTCGACGACGCGGCGCGTGACCTCGTCCTGCACCGCGAAAATGTCCTCCAGATCGCGGTCGAAGCGCTCGGCCCACACGTGGCCGCCGGTTTCGGCGTCGATCAGCTGCGCGTTGATGCGCACTTTCATGCCGGCCTTGCGTACGCTGCCTTCGAGGACGTGGCGCACGCCGAGCTTCCTGCCGACCTCCTTCACGTCCACGCTCTGCTTCTTGAACGCGAACGACGAGTTGCGCGCGATGACGAGCAGGCCCGAGATCTGCGAGATGTCGGTGATGATGTCTTCGGTGATGCCGTCGGCGAAGTACTCCTGCTCCGGATCTCCGCTCATGTTGGTGAACGGCAGCACCGCGAGCGAAGGCTTGTCCGGCAGACGAAGTGCGGGCGCAGACGGCGGCGATGTCGCAGCGGCGACGGATGCGGCCTGCCCCGCGGCGGTCATCCTGAAAGCCCGCACTGGATGCGCGATGTTCTTGACCTGCTGTTCACCCTGGTCCTCGAAGGTCGCGCTGACTTTGCCTCGCACCGCATTGCGAACCGAATCCGATACCGTGGTCCCGCCCGGCTCGGCGAGCCCCTCGAGCCGCGCGGCGATGTTCACGCCGTCGCCGTAGATCGTGCCATCGGCCTTCTCCATCACGTCGCCGAGGTGCACGCCGATCCGAAAGCGCATGTGCCGATCCTCGGGCACCGCACTCGTGGACGTATCGAGCTTCTGCTGGACGGCGAGCGCAGCCGACACCGCGCCAGTCGCCGTCTCGAAAACGGCCAGTACCGCGTCCCCCGCCATGTCGATGATACGGCCGCGGTTGGATTCAATCTGAGTCCGAAATACGGCCCGAGCGGCATCGAGCGCAGCTACGGTTGCCGACTCGTCGGCGGCCATCAGCCGCGAATAGCCGGCGGCATCTGCGGCCAGAATCGCTGCCAGCCGTTGTCTGAGTTTCGCCCCGCTCACTCCTCTGGTTCCTCCCTCCGCCGAGCCGCTGGGGGATACTACTCCCTGAGCGACAGTGAGGCGGGTCATGACTGGTTCTGGCCGGTAGCGGTGATTGGCAAACAACCGCAATCGACCCATCGCGGTCATTCAGGCATAGACTGATTCCCGACTGGGGTTGTACGGCGCATTCCGGCAGCCGATCCCAGAATTTTGCAGGCTGCTTCGTGACGACCCTGGAGAGGATCCGATGAACAGGCGTGAAACGGTACTCGCACTGCTCGCGCTCGGCGCCGTACCGATTGCGTTACGGGCGCAGCAGGCGGGGAAGCTCTACCTGGGCCGAAACATCACGTGGTGGCCGGGGGTCTCATGAGCTACTCGCTTGACCGCCCGGCTCTATGGCGCCACGCGGCCACGTATGTGGACAAGATTCTGCATGGCGCCAAGCCAGCTGAATTGCCTGTCGAACAGCCGAGCAAGTTCGAGTTCGTGATCAACTTGATGACCGCCAAGGCGCTTGGCCTCACGATCTCGCAAGAGGTGATGCTCCGCGCGGATCAAGTGATTCAGAATTGAGTCGGCGAGGGTCTGCTCCTCGTCGGTGGCTGATGACCGCTTTCGACCCAAAGCGCTCACCCGGACGTAGGCTGAATTTCTATCGGGATTGACCGGCGCTCCGCTGGCCGGTCCTGGCGTTTACACTGTTGCAAATAGACCCCGGGGGGAGAACGAGATGACGGCCATTTTCATGGTGCGTGCCCAGGTCGCGGACGCGGCCTTGAGGAAAAACTTCGACCGCTGGTACCAGGACGAGCACCTGCGGGATGCGTTGAAGGCCTTCAAGGCGCTGCGCGCCTGGCGCGGCTGGAGCGAGGTCGACGCGTCCGTGCACTACGCCTTCTACGAGTTCGAGGACGTCGCGCGTGCAAAGTCCATCCCGGGTTCCGATGCGCTCAAGCGCCTGGTGGCGGAGTTCGACCGCGTGTGGGGTGACAAGGTCACGCGCAGCCGCGACATCGTGGATGCCATTCAGCGCATCGGCGGTTGACGATGAACCGCACAAGTTCATCCTTCTGACCTGCCGTAATCTCCGGAGCAACCGATGGCCTGCGATCTCCTCATCAAGAACGGCCTGGTGATCGACGGCACCGGCGCGCCGGCGCGTCGCGCCGACGTGGCGATCGCCGGCGGGCGCATCGCCGCGATCGGCAGCGTCCCGGACGGCGCGAAGCGCGTGATCGACGCCGCCGGCCTCGCGGTGGCGCCCGGCTTCATCGACCCGCACACTCATTACGACGCGCAGATTTGCTGGGACGGGGCGCTCACGCCTTCCTCCTGGCACGGTGTGACCTCGGTGGTGATGGGCAACTGCGGCGTCGGCATCGCGCCCTGCCGGCCCGCGTCGCGCGAGATCGCGATGCGCGACTTGGTCAACGTCGAGGCGATCCCGTTCGAAGTGCTCGAGCAGGGCATCACCTGGGATTGGGAGAGCTTTCCGCAGTACCTGGAGGCCGCCGCGCGGCGCAAGCCCGCGCTCAACCTCGCGTTCCTCGCACCACTGACGCCATTTCGCCACTATGTCATGGGCGAGGCCTCGATGGAGCGCGCCGCGACCCCGGAGGAGACGGCGGGAATCAAGGCGCTGATGGGCGAGGCGATGGACGCCGGCGCGTTTGGTTTTTCCAGCACGCTGCTCAACCAGCACATGGGCTTCGCCGGCCGCCCGCTCGCCTGCCGCAACGCAAGCCGCGAAGAGCTCAAGGCCTACTGCAACGCGTTGAAGGAACGCGGCAAGGGCGCGATCGAGATCGCGATGACCAAGCAGATCGGGGTGATGGACGACCCGGAACTCGAGTTGCTCGATTTCATGCTCGAAGAAAGCGCGCGGCCGATCACCTTCATCGCGATGTTCGATCGCGACGACATCTCGGAAGCCGTGCGCACGTCGCTGCGCAAGGCCGCGCCGATGATCGCGCGCGGCGCGCGCCCGCAAACTTCGCCGCTGCCGCTCACGCGAGAAATCAACATGCGTAACCCGTTCTCGTTCGCCGCCTTCCCGTCGTGGAAGCGCGTGTTCGAGGACAAGTCGAAGGAGGCGCAGGCCGCGGTGTACCGCGATCCTGCGTTTCGCGCCCGGTTCCGCGAGGAGCTGAAGAGCCCGGCGGCCTTCGGCAACTGGGAGCGCATCACGGTGCACGAAGTAAAGGCCGCGGCACTCAAGCACCTCGAAGGCCAGACGGTGGCCGAGGTGGCGGCGGCACAGGGCAAGGACGGCGTCGACGCCTTTCTCGATCTCACGCTCGCCGATGGCCTGGAGAACGAATTCACCATGGCCTCGTTCAACAACAGAATCGACCGGATGGCGGAGATCCTCAACAACCCCGCCATGCTGCTCGGCCTGGGCGACGGCGGCGCGCACCTCGACATGCTGTGCGACTCCGGCTACCCGACCTACGTGCTCGGCACCTGGGTGCGCGAGCGCAAGGTGCTCACCCTCGAGCACGCGGTGCAGCGCATGACCTCCGACCCCGCGGATTTCTTCGGCATCAAGGACCGCGGCCGGCTCAAGCCGGGATTGGCCGCCGACCTCGCGATCTTCGACCCTGCCACGGTCGGCTCGATGGGGCGCCCGGAACGGCGCTACGACCTGCCCGGCGGCGCGAAGCGCATGGTGATGCGCTCGCGAGGCATCGAGTACAGCATCGTGAACGGCACGGTGACCTGGGAAAAGGGCGCGCTCACCGGGGCCGCGGCCGGAACCGTGCTGCGTTCTTGAGCGCAATGCAGGTTCCTGACCTATGCTGAAAGGCGGACCATGCTGATCGACGTCTTTTCAAGACTGAACGGACGGAGGCTCTCGGTTTCAGTCAAGGGCTGCATCGCGGCGTTGCGGCGCATGCTGCTCCTTTTTCTGCTGCTCGCGGTCCCGCTTGCCGCGGCCGCGGATTTCGAAGCGGGCGTCGCCGCAGCCACAGCGGGTGACTACCGCAGCGCGCTGCGCGAATGGCAGCCCCTCGCCGAGGACGGCAACGCCGAAGCGCAGTTCAACCTCGGACTCATGTACGAAAACGGCCTGGGCGTGCTGCAAGACGGCGCCACGGCGGCGCTCTGGTATCGGCGCGCCGCCGAGCAGAACGACCGTATGGCGCAGGCCTATCTCGGGGAAATGTACGCCAAGGGGCTCGGCGTGCCGCGCGACGACCGCGAAGCCCTACGCTGGTTCGAGCGCGCGGCGGAGCGCGGCGACAGCGCCTCCCAGTACAACGTGGGGCTGTTCTACGCCACGGGCCGGGGCATCGCGCCGAGCGACGTGCACGCGGTCGCGTGGCTCACCGTGGCGTTGGAGAACGGCGCCAAGCCGACCGAATTGCTCGATCTGCTGAAGAAGAACATGAGCGCGCAGAACCTGGAGCAGGCACTCGGCCTGGCGGACGAGGTGCGCAAGCAATGCCGCCTGGATTGAGTCCGGATTCCGATTCCCGGCAATCGGGGCCGCAGCCGACCTGAAATCCGGCTCTGACCCCGACCTCGAAGGATCGGATAGCTACGAATCACTGCGCGCCTCCAGCAAAGGGCGCGGCGGTTTCCACCAATTCAGGTCGCTAGCGAATCGATCTCATCAGGGACGCACGCGACGAACCGATTTCGTGCTTTTAGTCCTCTGTCCGTCTCACCGAACCTGCCGTTGAAAGCGGTCATTCGTCGGGGCAATGAGCGGCGTTCCCTCCAACCCCTAGGCGCTTCGCTGACGACTGCGTTACATTCCCGCTTGCCATCAACAGGCCTGCCTCAGAACGACCTCTCAGGGCATCAGTATATGAGCTACGTCCATCCCGTCGTCTCCGATCCGCAGCGCCTCGCCGCGCTCGCCACCTATCAGGTCCTCGATACGCCACCGGAATTCGAGCAGGATGCATTGACCGAAATTGCGGCCCAGATCTGCGGTTTCCCCGTGGCCTTCATCAGCCTGATGGACGATCACCGGCAATGGATCAAGTCGAACTATGGAGCGCCACAGATTACGGAATGTCCGGCGGAGGTGAGCGTCTGCCAAACAACGATGTGCGCCAACGATATCCTTTACGTTCCTGATTTGACGAAGGATCCTCGCTTCAGGGATTTGCCGATCGTCGCCGGCGAACCCTATCTGCGCGCCTATTGCGGCATGCCCCTGATCAATCCCGAGGGCTATGCGATCGGCACTCTTTGCATCATCGATTTCGAACCTCGCGAGTTGTCGCCTGCGCAGCGCGAGTCGGTGCGCCGCCTTGCGCGGCAGTCCATGTCGCTGTTGGAATTGCGCCGCCAGTTGCTGACGCGTGACGCCATGCTCGGGCAATTGAACGCCGCGAAGCAAGCGGCCGAGGAGGCGGGGAAAAAGGCTGACAGTTTGCTGCACAGCATTTTTCCGGCCGCCATCGCCGAGGAACTGAAAACCTCTGGCCGCGTGAAGCCGCGATATTACGAACTGGCGACGATCTTGTTCTCCGACTTCAAGGACTTCACCCTCCTGACCGAGGGACTGGAGCCGGCGCGGCTCATCGAGCAGCTCAATCGATCTTTCGCCAACGCCGACGAAATCGCGGCGGCCAACCGGGTGATTACCGTGCGAACGGTGGGCGATGGCTGCCTGTCCGCCGCCGGTGTGCCGGAGACGAATCGTACCCATCCGCTGGATGCCTGCCTGGCGGCGCTTCAATTGCAGCGCTCGATCACCGAGAGCAATCGCCGGCGCGAGCAGCTTCGCCTCAAACCCTGGCTGCAGCGCATTGGGATCAACACCGGGCCGGTCGTGGCCGGCGTGGTCGGGTCGAAGCGGTATACCTACGATCTCTGGGGTACGGCGGTGAACGCCGCGGCCCGCCTGGAGCAGGCCTGCGAGCCAGGGCGCATCAACATCTCCTCAAGCACCTACCATTACGTCGAAGCCCTTTTCGAAACTGAGCCGCGTGGCAGCATCGAGGTAAAGAACCTGGGTGCGATCGAAATGTACTTTCTCAACCGGATCAGGCCGGAATTCTCCGCCGATGCCGAAGGTTGCAAGCCCAATGAAGCGTTCTGGCAGAGGGCGGGACTGAGCGAGCGACAGAAAGCGCCAGTTTCCCCCTGATCCCGGGCGTTCTCGAATGACCGCTTTGGGTCGAAAGCGGACGTTGGCGAACGTCTGTTTCCGGCCGGTAGCAGGCTTTCGAAAACTCGTACCTGCATCAGTCTAGCGCCTGGCGGAAGTCCGCGATCAAGTCCTCATAGTCCTCAATGCCGACGGAGACGCGAATCAGAGACTCGGCGATCCCCATGCTGGATCGCCGCTTCGCGCCCATCTCGAAATAGATCGTATGCGCGACCGGGATGGCCAGCGTACGGTTGTCGGCGAGGTTGCTGGAAGACACGACGATCTGGAGCTTGTTGAGAATTTCGAAGCAGTCGATGCCATCCACCAGCTCGAACGACAATAGGCCGCCCATGCCACGAAAGAGCGCCTTAGCGCGCTCGTACTGCGGGTGACTTTTCAGTCCCGGATAGTAAACGCGCTCGACTCTTGAATGTGCTTCCAGATACTGCGCCAGCTTGAGGGCGTTGGCGCAGATTCTGTCCATGCGCAGCGCGAGAGTCTCCGCGCCCACCGCCAGATGGTGCGCCGCTTCCGGAGCGAGGGTGGCGCCGATATCGCGTAGCCCCTTCTTGCGGATCTGCCAGATGCCCCACCGGGACGCGTCACCTTTCCTGTAGTTGTCGTAGATATTCACGTATTTCGACCAGTCGTACAGCCCGGTATCCGTGACGGCGCCGCCCAGCGCGTTGCCGTGGCCGCCGATGCATTTCGTCAGCGCGTTGATGATGAGACTTGCGTGGACTTCCGTGGGGGAGAACAAATAGGGTGAGGTCATGGTGTTGTCGACGACGTAGACGATGTCCCGCGCCCTGCACAATTCGCCGATCCCGGCGAGATCGGCCACCTGTGTGCGGGGATTCGCGATGGTTTCGACGAATACCATCCGCGTCTCGGGCCTTAAGGCCCGCGCCACGGCGACGGCATCGGTGGCATCAACGAAACTCACGGAAATCCCCATCTGCTCGAATGTGCCGAACAAACTGTTGGTATTGCCGAACAGGTAGCCGCTGGATACGAGGTGATCGCCGGCGCGGAGCAGCGCCATGATGCTCGAGGAGATCGCTCCCATGCCGGTGCTGAATGAGACCGTCGCTATCCCCCCTTCCATCGTGGTGATCTTGTCCTCCAGCGCGGTCGTCGTCGGCGTGCCCTGGCGCCCGTAGGAATAACCGGGCAACTCACCTTGAAACACCCGGGCGAGGTCACGCGCATCGGCATACCCGAAAGCGACGGAATTGTGGATTGGTTTGTGCAACGACCCGTGCTCGATCGGCTTGGAGCGATCGGAATGGAGTATGGCCGTGGTAAATCCGCGCCCGCCCAAGATCCCCTCCTGCATTCGCGAAATAAAAAAGCCCGTTCAGCTTGTGCTCGAACGGGCTTTCTGCAATGCGCTCACCCGCTTTAGCCGTATTTATTGGACTCTCATCCGCGCCCGCAAGCTGAATATCAAATCGGCGCACGTTCAGTCTGCCCCGATTTACCGCTCGCGTCAAACACTATCAGCAGGCGCACGGCCGAGGGTGCGGACCGGCAGTAACTTGCCCAAGGATCTTCCGGCCAATTGCTACTTGAGGATGGCCACAGGGTTGGTAACACGGGGGGGCCTGCAGATACATATAGCCTATACCTGCGGCGATAGAGATCCCCAGACCGGCGTGGGCGCAGTTCGTGGCGACAGAATCTTCGAAAAAGCAATGTACCGAAACGAGTTGGGTTGGCTCGCCGAACGAGGATTGAACCGACACAGTGGATCAACAACCAGCGGGGATGTCCGCTTCGGGTCGAAAGCCGCCGTTCGTGAATGACTGCTATCGGCCAGGACCGGACACTCCAATCGATGCAGTTCCTTTGCCTTGCAAATCATGGGGACCGCCCTCCGCTGACCTCATCGAAGATTAGGACCCCCCTAGGCAACCCGGTAGTTGACGTGCGAATCGCACCGCGTCTGCCCCTCTTCACCAGCACGGCGGCGTAGGCGTAAGCTTGGCCGCGTGGTGCCCAAGGTCCAGCGCGAAGAGACGCTTTCTCCTGCCGAACTGCAGGCCGTTTCCGCGCATGCGGTGAAGCGATCATTTCCGAAACGATGCGTGATTGTCAACGAGGGGGATCCAGCCGACGCTCTCTACATCATCCTTTCGGGTCGCGTGAAGGTGTTCGCGGCTAATGCAGAAGGACGCGAGATCGTCCTGCTTACGCAGGGGGCCGGCGAATACTTCGGAGAAATGATGCTCGACGAGGGTCCTCGCTCTGCCTGTGTGATGACGCTGGAGGCGAGCACTTTCCTGGTCGTGCCGAAGGCGGATCTGCGAGAATTCCTAGTTCAGAATCCCGCGTTCGCAGTCCGGCTCATTCAAAAGCTCATTCACCGGGTTCGTTCGCTCACCGCGAGCGTCAAAAGCCTGGCGCTGATGGATGTCTACGGGCGGGTGGCGGGATTGCTCCTGGAATTGGCTGAGGAGCGAGACGGTTCCTGGGTCATCACCGAGCGCCTGACTCAGCAGGACATCGCGAGCCGTGTGGGCGCTTCGCGCGAGATGGTCAGTCGGATCCTCAAGGACCTTGCGGACGGCGGCTATATTGCGCCGCAACAAGATCGCATCATCGTCAATCGCAAGTTGCCGACCCGCTGGTAGCCCTGGATAGCCCACAGCTGTGTGAATTTCGCACATTGCGTAGCTGTCATGGTTCACTGCGCCAGCGCGATCGAAGGTCCATTCTGGGTGCGCCATCTAACCAATGGAGCACACCATGATCATCCGCGATTTCGTTCCACTTGTGACCATGATGATTCCATCTGTCATTCTGTTCATGGCAGTCGCAGCGACGATACTCGCGCTGTGACCCCCGCTCGAGGATGCCCGCGCAGCCGAGTGAGGGAAGCGCGCTTGTGGCGGCTAGGAATTGCCCGCGTCGGGCGTGGCTCATTCGATTCTCCCTAGGTCGCCACGAAACAGCGTTAGTACGGGGATCCGCGGGCAGAACGCCATGCGCAACCCTAGTCTGACATCAGTCTACGACTGAATGACCGCGATCGGCCAACACCGGTCACTCGAACGGGTCGACCCCTTGATCGTTGCGGATCAGCGGCGCCCGGGGGATGTAACCGGCGAGCGCCATTCTGCCTTGCGAATTGTCGGCGGGCGACGTGCCGCGGGCGCTCGAGAGTCCCTGGTAGTCTGAAACGTGCCGCGGGCGCACCGGTTCAAGTAACGCCCCGGCGCGGATCCGGGACAGCCGACGGCATCAGAGCATGTACTGCGTCTGCTCGTCGTTCAAGTGCAGCACGGGCTCAAAATCCTCCCTCGGCGTGGGGTGCGGATGCACACGGGGCGCCGAGGGCTGCGCGCGGTTTGCGCTGCGATAGACGAAGCCCTGCTCGATCGTGGGCTTGACGACCTGGAAGTACGGCGAGATGTCGAAGTCGCGCGGGGTATAAACGCTGTAGTGCTTGATGAACAGGATGTCGAGATTATGGTCTGTCGCGCCCGGGTCGCTGCGGCGCCGGCGCAGCGCCGGCAGGATCGGATAGCCCACCGAGTGGAACGCCTGCGCAATGAGCGACGAGCAGATCGCCTTGGTCGGGTCTGCGCTGCCGAGTGCGAGCATGCGACGGCGCCAGCGGCTGGGTAGGGGCGGCATCGGCAGCAGGTAGCGCGCGAGGTCCACCAGGTTCTTCATGTCATAGGTGTGGCCCAGGCGCGAGATCATGTAGGCGACGACCCGCTTGGCATCCTCCGCGGTCAGCGCGATCGGGCGACAGACGCGGGTGTGGAAAGCCGTGTACTTGCCGAGCGGGACCGCCCATACGCCGCCCACCATGTCTGCTTCGATGAGACCCGGCGGGTCGTCCCCGGCATCGCGCCCGGTCAGCGCGTCCCCCACGTACAGGGCGGCGTGCGACCAGGTGGACTGCGTCAGGTACTTGATGGCCGCACTGACCCGCGTGTTGCCCTCGACCAGCAGCACGTCTCCCGGTCGCAGCGCGGAGGCCAGCGCATTCGGTGCCGAGGTCGTCAGCGGCCGGTATTGCCGCACGGGCTCCCCGAGATAGCCCCCGATCGCCCGTCCGATCGAAGTCCTTATGCGGCGAATCATGGTCACGTCCCAAGCCCCCGAATCAGCCTAGGCGCGAGACACGGGGCAGTCCATAGCTGGCGCAGTGTCCGCGCAAAATTTAACGAAAAGGAGGAAAACGGGGACGGCGCTTGTCTGATCAGGCAGTCGCCGAACGGTGCGCACGATGGCGACCGGGGTCGGGCACGCCGCACTCCGGCGGCGGGGCTCGGCTGGGCGCCGGGCTTCGGCCCGAGGAACCCGTTGCGGACATTGCGCGCCACGCCCGTGGCGTGGTGGATGTTGCCGTAGTAGCGCGCCGTGACCTGCGCGCGCGCGTTCCTCAGGTAGCGCTCGTCCTGATACCAGCGGAACGCCTTGGCGAAATCGCGTGTGGTGTCGCCGGATTTGCAATGCCAGTTGCCTCGCGGGGCCAGGATCGGGCCCGGCGCAACGCCACCGCAGCACGCGAGGCCCGGGGCGGGCGAGCCGCGGGCCTCGGGCGCCCAGCGCCCCAGGTGCTCGAGGATGCGCAGCACCCCATGCGCACCGTCGATCAGCGCGATGACCCGCATCGCTCCGTTGCACTTCGGGCACTCCAGGGGATCGGCTTCGTAGACCTTGCGAATGAGCCGCCCTGATACCGCTGTCTACTGGATTCAGTCGTCCCCTAAATGACCGCTATGGGTCGTAAGCGATCATGCGGGCCTGATCGTGTAAAAATAAGGCCCGACCCCATTACCCCGAGGAGACCGCGATGGCCAAGGCATCCATGGTTGTCACCTACCGTTCGATCAGCAACCCCGAGGCGCTCGCGGCGTACGCGAAGATCGCCGGGCCCGCGGTCCAGGCCGCAGGCGGAAAATTCCTGGTGCGCGGCTCGCCTGCCAAGACCTACGAGGCGGGAATGAACCAGCGCACCGTAGTGGTCGAGTTCCCGAGCCTCGCGCAGGCGATTGCGGCCTACGAAGGGCCGGGCTACAGGAAAGCGCTCGATGCGCTCGGCAAGAACGCGGCGCAGCGCGACATGCGAATTGTCGAGGGCGTGGATTGAATCGAATCCGTGCGGGTGTCGCGAACGAAGGCCAACCGCCAATTTCGTCAGTACCCCGTTGCTGCAAAGGCGCGCGCAGTACGCTCCCGGCCGAGTGCGATCATCTCCTGCGCGCGCCAGTACTCGAACAGGCCGCACGCGTTGCGCGGGATCTCAATCATTACGTCGGGCGAGAACGCGGCGAGCCTCAGTTGTGCGATCGTACCTTGCATTGTTTCCATGGATGCGAAGGCGATATCGAAGATTCCTTGTGCAGGCGCGGCGGGCGGCTTCGAAATGTGAAGGCTGTCGATGAAGGCTTGGATGCGCTGCCGATAAGTGTTGCCTTCGGGGATCGGCGCCGTCGGGGGCGGGGGCGGCCTCGACTCGATGGGGCCGCTCAGGCTGACCGCAACGGTGAGTTCGGTCTTATCGTTGAGCGT
>Ga0214471_10002170_pt1 | contig 15419 bp, 14 predicted proteins | sample RVTome_5_FD_207665 | JGI IMG/M metagenome (GOLD analysis project Ga0214471, IMG submission 207665) | Soil microbial communities from uranium-contaminated site in the Upper Colorado River Basin, Wyoming, United States - RVT142D155 | ecosystem: Environmental > Terrestrial > Soil > Contaminated >... | reverse complement strand
AGCGTCCGGCTTTACTGGGATTTGGGACCCATCGGAAATGGCCAGGCGCCGGGTATCACCACCGGGCGGGAAGCTGCAGGGGCGGCGGGCGTGCGAACTGTCGGCCTGCGCTTTGCTGCGCCGCGCTTGGCGCCGCGCCGGAGAGCCTTCAATTTCTTCGCTCCTGGTCTCTTTCCGGTTCGCTTCCTAGCTTTCGCCATTCGAACCTCCAGTCGGTCTGCTCCGCGCGGCGCCTGCGGCCGCTCAATGCCGGGCCGCGTGGGTCTTGCTCGCGAGGTCCCGGTACAGCATTTCCGGGTCGAGCTTGATGCCCCCGGCCCAGGTGACCGCGTTCGATACGGGGTCGATCGCCACGCGCGCGAACGTCGCTGCGTCGGAGATGGCCAGATACGACTCCGTCAGCACCAGGTCGCCAAGATCCACGCTGCCCTCCAGCCCGTCGTCGAACCGGAGCCAGAGCGTGTAATTGCCCTCGGCGCGGCACTCGGTGATGGTGTGCATCATGCTCTGTCTACGTCTGCGGTAACGCCGGTTCAGCAGGCTGGAACCCAAGAATCGCGCCTCCCAGTTGGTTGATGAGCAAACGTCCCTTTTTCTGCCTACCTCCTTTGCCGCGTCAGTCCCAGTTGAGGGCCCCGCCCGTCTGGTACTCGATGACGCGGGTCTCGAAAAAGTTGCGCTCCTTCTTGAGGTCGATCATTTCCGCCATCCACGGGAACGGATTGCCGGCGCCCTCGAACAGGGGGTCGAGACCGATCTGCTGGCAGCGGCGGTTGGCGATGAAGCGCAGGTACTCCTTGAACATCGCCGAGTTCAGCCCCAGCACGCCGCGCGGCATCGTGTCCTCGGCGTAGCGGAACTCGAGCTCGACGCCCTTCGTGAAGATCTCACGCAACTCGTCGCGGAACTCCGGCGTCCACAGGTGCGGGTTCTCCATCTTGATCGTGTTGATCAGATCGATGCCGAAATTGCAGTGCATGGATTCGTCGCGCAGGATGTACTGGTATTGCTCGGCCGAGCCCGTCATCTTGTTCTGCCGCCCGAGCGAGAGGATCTGCGTGAAGCCGACGTAGAAGAACAGCCCCTCCATCAGGCACGCGAACACGATCAGGCTCTTCAGGAGCTTCTGGTCGGCGTCCGGCGTGCCGGTCCGGAACGACGGATCGGTCAGCGTGTCGATGAACGGAATCAGGAACTCGTCCTTGTCGCGGATCGAGGGGATCTCGCGGTAGGCGTTGAAGATCTCCGCCTCCTCGAGCTGCAGGCTTTCCACGATGTACTGGTAGGCGTGGGTGTGGATCGCCTCCTCGAACGCCTGCCGCAGCAGGTACTGCCGGCACTCGGGCGCCGTGATATGGCGGTAGGTCCCGAGCACGATATTGTTCGCCGCGAGGGAATCCGCCGTGACGAAGAAGCCGAGATTGCGCTTGACGATGCGCCGCTCGTCCTCCGTGAGCCCGTTCGGGTCCTTCCACAGGGCGATGTCGCGGCTCATCTGGATCTCCTGCGGCATCCAGTGGTTGGCGCAGGCGGAGAGGTACTTTTCCCAGGCCCACTTGTACTTGAACGGCACCAGCTGGTTGACGTCGGTCTGGCCGTTGATGACGCGCTTGTCCGCGACGTTGACGCGCCGCAGCGCGGGCTCGCCCGGCGCCGGCTGCGGCCCGGGCGCCCGGGCCTGCGGTTCCAGCCCGGCGGCTCCCGCGATCGTTTGTTGTTCTCCGAATGGCAGCATCTGATCGTTCCTTTTACTGGCAGGACTCGCATTCGGAGTCGTCGACTTTGCAGAACTTGGGCTCCGCGACCGTGAGCCCGCCGTCGGAGTTCACGGCGTTCAACTGACCCGTCGCAACCGTGGATTTCTCCGCCGAGGTCGCGCCGAGCGTGCGCAGGTAATAGGTGGTCTTGAGGCCCCGGATCCACGCCAGCTTGTAGGTGTCGTCGAGCCGCTTGCCCGAGGCGCCCGCCATGTAGATGTTGAGCGACTGTGACTGGTCGATCCACTTCTGCCGGCGCGCCGCGCACTCGACCAGCCATTTCGGCTCGATTTCGAACGCCGTCGCGTAGAGCGTGCGGACCTCCGGCGGAATGCGGTCGATCCTGGCGAGCGAGCCGTCGAAGTACTTGAGGTCGGCGATCATCACCTCGTCCCACAAGCCGAGCTGCTTCAGATCGCGCACCAGGAATTCGTTCACCACGGTGAATTCGCCGGACAGGTTCGACTTGACGTAGAGGTTCTGGTAGGTGGGCTCGATGCACTGCGACAGGCCGGTGATGTTCGCGATCGTCGCGGTGGGGGCGATCGCGAGACAGTTGGAGTTGCGCATGCCGACTTGCTGCATGCGCTTCCTCAGGCCTGCCCAGTCGAGTGTCGCCGACAGGTCGCACTCGACGTAGCCGCCGCGCTCCTCCGTGAGCGTTTTCAGGGTGTCGCACGGCATGATGCCGCGATCCCACAGCGAGCCCTTGAAGGTCGAGTAGGGCCCGCGCTCCTCGGCGAGGTCGGTCGAGGCCCGGAAGGCGCTCCAGGCGATCGCCTCCATCGAGCGGTCTGCGAATTCCACGGCCGCCTGCGAGCCATAGGGAATGCGCAGCAGGTGCAGGCAGTCCTGGAAGCCCATGATGCCGAGGCCCACCGGCCGGTGCTTGAGGTTGGAGTTGCGCGCCTTGTTCACCGAGTAGAAGTTGAGGTCGATCACGTTGTCGAGCATGCGCATGGCGGTGCCGATCGTGCGGCCGAGCTTCTCCATGTCCATGCGCCCGCTCGCGACATCGAGGTGCGCCGGCATGTTGATCGAGCCGAGGTTGCACACCGCGATCTCGTCCGGCCCGGTGTTGAGCGTGATCTCGGTGCAGAGATTGGAACTGTGCACGACACCCACGTGCTGTTGCGGCGAGCGCAGGTTGCACGGGTCCTTGAAGGTCAGCCAGGGATGCCCGGTCTCGAACAGCATGGTGAGCATCTTGCGCCACAGGTGCACCGCCGGGACGCGCTTGTAGGGCTTGATCTCGCCGCGCGCGGCGCGCTCCTCGTACTCGAGATAGGCCTTCTCGAACGCCCGCCCGTATTGCTCGTGCAGGTCGGGGACGTCGGAGGGAGAGAACAGCGTCCAGTCGCCGTTCTCCATCACGCGCTTCATGAACAGATCCGGCACCCAGTTCGCGGTATTCATGTCGTGGGTGCGGCGGCGGTCGTCGCCGGTGTTCTTGCGCAGCTCCAGGAACTCCTCGATGTCGAGGTGCCAGGTCTCGAGGTAGGAGCAGACCGCCCCTTTTCTCTTGCCGCCCTGGTTGACGGCGACGGCCGTGTCATTCACGACCTTGAGGAACGGCACCACGCCCTGGCTCTTGCCGTTCGTGCCCTTGATGTGCGAGCCCAGCGCCCGCACCGGTGTCCAGTCGTTGCCCAGGCCGCCGGCGAACTTCTGCAGGAGCGCATTCTCCTTGATCGCCTCGTAAATGCCGTCGAGGTCGTCGGAGACCGTGGTGAGATAGCAGCTCGCGAGCTGGGAGCGGCGCGTGCCGGAATTGAAGAGAGTCGGCGTGGAGCTCATGAAATCGAACGAGGACAGCACGTTGTAGAACTCGATCGCGCGCGCCTCGCGCTGGTCCTCGGGCTCGTTCAGCGCGAGTCCCATCGCGACCCGCATGTAGAAGATCTGCGGCAGCTCGATGCGGCGGCCGCGCACGTGCAGGAAATACCGGTCGTAGAGGATCTGCAGTCCGAGATAGGTGAACTTGAGGTCTCGGCTCGCGTCGAGCGCCGCGCCGAGACACTTGAGATCGTAGCGGGCGAGGCGCTCATCGAGCAGCTCCGCCTCGATCCCCTGCCGCACGAATTCCGGCAGGTAGGCTGTGTAACGCGCGTGCATTTCCGCCTGCGTCACTTCCGTGCCAAGCGTCTCCAGCCGCAGCGAATGCAGCAGCAGCCGCGCCGTGACATAGCTGTAGCCCGGATCCTGCTCGATCAGGGCGCGCGCGGCGAGCGTCAACGACTTGCGCACCTCCTCCATCGGGACGCCGTCATAGAGATCGCGCCGCATCGCGGCGAGCACGGGCTCGGCGGTGACCTCGCGCCCGAGCCCCTCGCACGCCTCGCGCACCAGGGCGGCAATGCGGTCGAAGTCGAGCGGCTGCACGCGCCCGCCCTCCTTCACGTTGATCCCCGCCTGCTGCGCGCTTCGCGCCTCGCCCTGTGCCTTTTGATCCCGGGCGCGTTCCTTTGCCCGCTCATCGCGGTACAGCACGTAGGCGCGCGCGACGTTGTGCTCGCCCGCGCGCATCAGCGCGAGCTCGACCTGGTCCTGGATATCCTCGATATGGAAAGTGCCGCCCGAAGGCTGGCGCCGCACCAGCGCCGCGACGGCGTTCTGGGTGAGGAGAGCCACCTGCTCGCGCACGCGCGCGGACGCCGCGCCCGTGCCCCCGTTCACGGCGATGAATGCCTTGGTCATCGCGATCGAGATCTTCGAGGGCTCGAAGCCCACCACGGAGCCGTTGCGGCGGATCACCTTGTACTGGCCGTAGCGCGCCTCCTCCGCAGCGGTGCTGTCGTCCAGGCCGGGTTTGGCAACGGGAGTAGCGAGGCCCCTTTCAGTGACGAGCTGCATGCCGTAACTCCTTGAGTATTAGAATTTTTGACCCAAGAGGTGGGCACCTCCCCCGCTCCCAAGCCACTCAACCAGCCATCAACCACTATATCTTGTGGTATCCAGCCAGTTTTGAACAAATTCTAGTAGGCTGTTTTTATTAAAGCAAGTGTCTTCAGGACTTTTTTGTTAAATGCTCGTTTTTACTGGAAAAATGTACTCCAAGGTGATGAAAAAGCGGGCAAAACTGCCTAGAAAATAGGCAACCACCCGCTCGGGCAGGAAACACGGGGGTCGGCGGATCGGGAATTGTGGATAACTAGCGCTAAAGCCGGACGTCTAGGGGTACGGGAGCCGCGGCTCCCGCGCCCTAATCGCCGGTTTAGCTCCGCGCGTTCGAACCGGCGAAGGGCTCGCGGTTCAACGCGCGGGAAGAATCTTCAGGGTAACCACATCACTGGACACGAACGACCCGGTTCAGCGTCTAGTACCTGCTCTCGCCCTGCGCCCTCGGGCCGTTGCAGTTCGCGAGCGGGCTTTCTTCGCGTCCTTCGGCCTGATTCTTAGCAGCAAACGGTAGCGCGCCCAGTCGAAGTGCGGCCCCGGGTCGCTTTTCCGTCCGGGAGCGATATCGCTATGCCCGACGATGTCCCGTATGGGGTAGCGCGCCTCCAACGCGCGCGTCAGGCGGGCAAGCTGACGGTATTGCGCTGCCGTAAACGGCGCATCGCCCGTGCCTTCGAGCTCGACCCCGATCGAAAAATCATTGCATTGCGCGCGCCCCCTCCAGCTCGACTCGCCCGCGTGCCACGCGCGCTCACCGCAGGGCACGAACTGACAGAGCCGCCCGTCGCGGCGGATAAGGAAATGGGCCGATACCTTCATGCCCGCGATCGAGGCGTAGTACGGATGCGCGGCGGAATTCAGCCGGTTGGTGAATAACTCCACGATTCCGGGACCGCCGAACTCCCCCGGCGGGAGGCTGATATGGTGGATGACGAGGAGCTCAATCTCGCACCCGGCCGGCCGCTCGTCACAGTTCGGCGAAGCAAACAATCGGGCGCTCTTGAGCAGCCCCTTGTCGGAGATGGCGGCGGAAAACCGGGAACTGATCGCTCCCTTCCCCCTTCCCCCTACACCCGTCACTGGCGTCAGCCCTTGGAATCGAGCTCTTCGTCGATTCCGAGCCGCTCCATGCGATAGCGCAGCGCGCGGAAGGTGATGCCCAGCAGCTTTGCCGCCGCGGTGCGGTTGTAATGCGTCCGTTCGAGCGCGTCGAGGATTGCCTTGCGTTCCACCGTATCGAGCCGCTCCTGCAACGGCAGGCCTGACCGCTCCTGGGCCGCGCCCGCCGGCACCACGCGCGTCGGCGCGAGCTGCAGATCCCCGGCCTGGATCTCGCCTCCGGCGCAGAGGGCAAGCGCGCGCTCCAGCACGTTTTCGAGCTCCCGCACGTTGCCGGGAAAATCATAGTCGCACAGCCGCTCGAGCGCGGCGGCGGAAAGGCGCGCGGCCCTGCCCTCAGCCGCCGCGGCCTGCCGCGCAAGCATGGCCCCGGCAAGCAGCGGGATGTCTGCACGCATCTCGCGCAATGCCGGCATCCGCAGCTCGATCACGTTCAGGCGGTAAAATAGGTCCTGCCGGAATTTGCCGTTCTGGACCTCATCCGCGAGGTTGCGGTGGGTGGCGCTGATGATGCGCACGTCCGCACCCTCCTCGCTGGTGGAACCGACCTTGCGCACCTTCTTTTCCTGGATGGCACGCAGGAGCTTCACCTGCATCGCCACCGGCAGCTCCGCGACTTCATCGAGGAACAGCGTGCCGCCGTCCGCAGCCTGGAAAAATCCCGCGCGGTCGGCGGCGGCGCCGGTGAACGCGCCCTTCCGATAGCCGAAGAATTCACTCTCCATCAGGTTCTCGGGGATCGCTCCGCAGTTGACCGGGACGAACGGGCCGTCGCTGCGTGGTCCCCGCAGATGAACCAGGCGCGCGGCGAGTTCCTTGCCGCTGCCTGATTCACCACTGATATGGATCGGCGCCTGGGTGCGGGCCAGGCGCTCGATCATCGAGCGCACGGCCTGCATGGGCTCGGAGCGTCCGATCAGCTGCGCGGTGCCCGGCGACCCCGGCGCAGCTTCTTCCTCCTGCGCGCGCCGCGGGACCGGGCGCGGCAGCTTCAGCGCCGATCGTACCAGCGTGCGCAGCTGATCGAGCGAGACCGGCTTTGCGAGGTAATCGAAGGCGCCGGCCTTGAGCGCGGCCACTGCGTTCTCGGTGCTGCCGTGCGCGGTGATCACCGCCACCGGCAGGCTGGGGTGGTGCTTGGCGACGTAGTCCACGACCGTCAGCCCGTCGCCGTCAGGCAGGCGCATGTCGGTGAGGCACAGATCGTAGGTATTCTGAGCGAGCAAAGCGCGGGCCTCCGAGGTGCTCGCAGCGCAATGCGCCTCCAGCCCCATGCGCGAGAGCGTCATGCCGAGCAGCTCGCGGATATCCGCCTCGTCGTCGACTACGAGAATCTGGGATTTCGCGCTCACTCGATCCGGTTCCTAGCTCGCCCAGCACAGCACGCTGAACTGCGCCCCGCGCGAGGTCTCGACATAATCGAGCGTTGCGCCATTGGCCTCGCACACCTCGCGCGCGATGTAGAGGCCGAGCCCGGTGCCGCCGGTGGCGGTGGTGAAAAACGGCTCGAACAGCTGCGCCCGCGCTTCCGCCATCACTCCCGGCCCGTCGTCCACCACGTCCAATCTTACAACACTGCCCGAGCGCTCCAGCGAGATACGGATTACGATGCTCGCGGGCCCGCGCCGGCAGTGACGCAGGGCATTGCGGCACAGGTTCCACATCACCTGGTTGAGATGGCTGCGGTCAAACAGGACGTCAGGATCAGCGGACGGCTCGATCCGGAACAGGTTGCGATCGATCTTCTCGATCTGCGAGAACTGCTCGATGAAGCCCGAGAGGAAATCGGCCAGCCGGAAGTGCTCGCGATGCGCGCGCTCGCCCCGGTTCAGGCGCAGCACGTCGTTCACCACCCGATCGAGGCGCCCGCTGTTCTCGTTGATGATGCTGATCAGCCGCGACGCGGTCCCGCCCATTCCCGGCTCCTCCCGCAGCAGCTGCGCGGCATGGCTGATTGCACCGAGAGGGTTCCTGATCTCGTGCGCGATGTTCGCGGTAAGCCGTCCCAGGGCGGCAAGCTTCAGCTGGCGCGCCTGCGCCTGCACCCGCGTCTGGTCCTCGATGAAGATGACGGCGCCGAGCTCGCGATTGCCGCCGATCGGCACGAAGCGCGCGTTCTCGCTGCTGCTGAAGGGCATGCCGGCGCCGCTGTCCACTCCCGCGCGCCTGCGCCACTTTTCATAGTGCGCCGCGAGCGCGGGCGCGTACTCGGTCAGCATCGCCTCGCCGCCGGCCGGCAGGGCGCCGAGCAGGCGCTCGGCCCGCGCGTTGAACTGGCGGATCACGCCATGCCCGTCGACTACCAGTACGCCGTCCGGCATGTCGCGGATCACGAGCTGGTTCACCTGCTCCAAATTGGCGAGGTCGATCTCACGCTTCGCGGCGAGCCGCTCGCTCGCTACCGTGTACTTGGCAAGCGTGTGCGCAAGCCACGCAATGGCGAAAAAGGCGCCGGACAGCAGCCCGGCCTGCAAGTACTGGGCGTCGGGGGCGTCAAGCGTGAGCGTCTCGTAGGTATGCTCGAGCAGCACGCCGATGCTGGCGAGCGCGGCGAAGAAGAGCGTCAACCGCCCGCGGCTGATCAGGCCCGCGCCGGCGAGCGTGGTGAGCAGCAGCAATCCCAGGCCACTGGAGATGCCGCTGCTGGCGTAGATCAGGAGCACGATGAAGAGGACGTCGGCGGCCACCTGCAGCGTCAGCTGCAAGTCAAAATGCCGGCGCGCGCTGATCAGCACGAAACACGCGATGCTGAAGAGAATGTACGCAAAATCGGCGACGACAAAGAGCGCCAGGTCGCGGGAGCCGAACCAGAGGCTGGAGCCCCAGATCGCGACGCTCAGCAGCAGCAGCAGGGCGACGAGCAGGCGGTAGACGTTGAAATAGAACAGCGAGCGCCAGAACTGCTCGGAATGCACTCCGGGGAAAGGCGCGCCCGGCGCCTCCCAGAGCAGGTACTGCCGGTTCGCGGCCTGGCTCATCAGGCGCGGCGCTCCGCCTCGTCCGCCCGCTGATGCTCCGGCGAGCAATAGTATCTGCCCTGCGTCGCAATGCTCTCGCTGCGCGGCAGGTGGACGCCGCAGCTCGCGCATTGGACCATGTTCTCTCCGGTCGCGGGAGGCGCGTCGCCCCCGCCGCGGTCGACGCGGCGACGATAGCTCTTCAGGATCCAGTAGGCGAGCAGCAGGCCGACGACAACGAGGATGATCTTCGCCAATTCAGACTCCGCTCCCGGCCGGGACTTCCGGTTTCCCGGCCGGTCGGTCGCGCGCGGGGACTGCGGTTACCGGCTGCAATTCAGCCCTCATGAATTGCGGCTTAGTGTGCCCTAACGCCCGCCGAGCGTCGAGCCAGGAAGTCACGGCCCCCCGGGTCCCGGCCCGGGGAGCGGAGAAGAATGGTCGGGGTGAGAGGATTTGAACCTCCGACACCTGCGTCCCGAACGCAGTGCGCTACCAGGCTGCGCTACACCCCGACTGACAGCTTTCAGGCATCAGCGGTCGGCTCTCGGAAAAAAAACGCGCGGGAATGCCGCGCATGGGGGGGCTGAAAGCTGACGGCTGATTGCTGACGGCTAATACGTCCGCGTCACGGCGAAGTCGGCCAATTGTAGCAAATAATCACGCTGCCTAGAATGCGGCAGGCGCGCGAGCGCGTCGCCGGCGGCACGCGATTCGCGCCGTGCCTGCTCGCGGGCGTAGTCGAGCGCGCCGGTCAAGCGCATCGCGTCGATCACCGCCGCGAGCTCGTCCCGCCCGCCGTGCTCGATGGCGTGCCGCACCAGCCGCGCCTGCGCGTCCGTTCCGTGCTGGATGGCATATATCAGCGGCAGCGTGGGCTTGCCTTCGGCGAGATCATCGCCCAGATTCTTGCCGATCACCGCCTGCTCGCCGGAGTAATCCAGCACGTCATCGATCAGCTGGAAGGCGGTGCCGAGGCGCATGCCGTAGTCGGCCACGGCGTTCTCGTTCGCGCGCGACGCCCCGCCCAGGATCGCGCCCAGCCGCGTGGCCGCTTCGAACAGCTTGGCGGTCTTGCAGCGGATCACCCCGAGGTAATCGCTCTCCTGGATGTCGGGATTGCGGCAGCTCATGAGCTGCATCACCTCCCCCTCGGCGATGACGTTGGTCGCATCGGCGAGCACCCGCAGCACCCGAATATTGTCGACCTCCACCATCATCTGGAAGGCGCGCGAATAGACGAAATCGCCGACCAGCACCGCCGCGGAATTGCCGAATAGCGTGTTGGCGGTGGAGCGCCCGCGCCGCAGATCGGACTCGTCCACGACGTCGTCGTGCAGCAGCGTCGCAGTATGGATGAACTCCACCACCGCGGCGAGCTCGTGGCAGTGGCGGCCCCGGTAGCCGAACGCGCCGGCCGCGAGCAGCAGCAGCAGCGGGCGCAGGCGTTTGCCGCCCCCGCCCACAATGTATTCCGCCACCTGACGGATGAGCGGCACCCCCGAATCCAGGCGGGCCCGGATCACCGCGTCGACGGCACGCAGGTCCGCCTCCACGAAGCTGCGTATGGCGTCCAGAGTCACCGTCCGGGGGCTTCCAAAAAAGAGGGGGCATGATACCAGTAAAGAAACCGCGCCGCGCCGGCGTGCCGCGAGCCGTCAACAGGGCTTGCGCCGGCGCGGTTTTGCTTTGACTAACGCGCGCGCTTTTTGTAGAATGCGCGCCTTTCCCAGTTCGGACGGAGTGTCTCATGTACGCGGTCATCCAGACCGGCGGCAAGCAGTACCGGGTCAGCGCGGGCGAAAAGGTGAAGATCGAGAGAATCGCCGGCGACGTCGGGCAGGAGATCGTGCTCGACCAGGTGCTGCTCGTCGCCGACGGCGAAGCGCTCAAGATGGGCGCGCCGCTCGTGGCGGGGGCTCGCGTCAAGGCCAAGGTGCTGAAGCACGGCCGCGGCGAGAAGGTGCGCATCTTCAAGCTGAACCGCCGCAAGCATTACCGCAGGAGCCAGGGCCACCGCCAGAACTACACCGAGATCGAAATCCTCGGCATTGCGTAGGAGGAAAGGAACGAGGGGATACTCCCCTCGTGCACCCCTACTCCAGTCCAACACCAGGTTCCAGGAACACGTTATGGCACACAAAAAGGCAGGCGGCAGCTCGCGCAACGGCCGCGATTCGCAGTCGAAGCGCCTGGGCGTGAAGCGCTATGGCGGCGAGCAGGTGAGCGCGGGCGAGATCATCGTGCGCCAGCGCGGCACGCAGGTCCACCCCGGCACGAACGTCGGCATGGGCCGCGACCATACGCTGTTCGCCAAGGTGACGGGGCGCGTGGCTTTCGCCCAGAAGGGGCCGGACTGCCGCACGACGGTGAGCATCGTTCCCGCATAAGCCCGGCCGACGCCCACCGCAAGCCCTGTCATGCGACAGGGCTTTTTTGTTTATGGCGATCAGCGATCAGCTTTCAGCCCGAATCGGGCTCGCTGATAGCCATTCGCTGACCGCCGAGAGCTCAGTATGAAATTCGTAGACGAAGCGATCATCGAGGTCCGCGCCGGCAAGGGTGGCGACGGCGTGGCCAGCTTCAGGCGCGAGAAGTTCGTGCCACGCGGCGGGCCCGATGGCGGCGACGGCGGGCGCGGCGGCAGCCTCTACGCCGTGGCTGACCGGAACCGGAACACGCTGATCGATTACCGCTATGCGCGCATCCATCGCGCACGGGACGGCGAGAACGGCCGCGGCGCGGACCAGTACGGCAAGTCCGCGCCCGATATCGAGCTGCGCGTGCCGGTGGGCACGGTCGTGAGCGACCTCGAGACCGGAGAAACGATCGCCGATCTTGATCGCGACGGCGCGCGCGCGCTGCTGGCCCGGGGCGGCGCCGGCGGACTCGGCAATCTGCACTTCAAGTCGAGTGTCAACCGTGCGCCACGCCAGTTCACGCGCGGCGGCGCCAGCGAGCGGCGGCGCCTGAAACTCGAGCTGAAGCTGCTTGCCGACGTGGGCCTCTTCGGCATGCCCAATGCCGGAAAATCCACCCTGATCCGCGCCGTGAGCGCCGCGCGCCCCAAGGTCGCGGACTATCCCTTCACCACGCTCACGCCGTCGCTCGGGGTAGTTCGGGCGGACGTCAACCGCAGCTTCGTGCTGGCCGATATCCCCGGCCTGATCGAAGGCGCCGCCGAGGGCGCGGGACTCGGGCATCAGTTCCTCCGCCACCTGGCGCGGACCCGGCTGCTGCTGCACCTCGTGGACATCGCGCCGCTCGACGCCGGCGCCGATCCCGCGCGCGACGCGATAGCGATCACACAGGAACTGAGAAAGTACGACGAAGCGCTCTACCGCAAGCCGCGCTGGCTCGTCCTGAACAAGATCGACAGGATCCCGGGCGGCGAGCGCGGCCGCGCGGTCAAGCGCTTCCTCAGGAATTTTCGCTGGCGGGGCAAAAGCCTTATCATTTCGGCGCTCACCGGCGAAGGTTGCCGCGAGCTCGTGTTCGCGGTGATGAAATACCTGGAACAGGAATCAGCATCCGGAAGTCAGGATTCGGAGAAGAACATGCGGCGCCACAGAAAGTCCCTGAGTCCCGGAACCTGAATCCCGAATCCCATGTCCTCCGTCCTGGCAAAGGCGAAACGCATCGTCGTCAAGGTCGGCTCCGGCCTCGTCACCAACGAGGGCCGGGGGCTCGACCACGACGCGCTCACGCGCTGGGCCGGGCAGATCGCCGAGTTGAGGCGGATGAGCCGCGAGGTGGTGCTGGTTTCCAGCGGGGCCATTGCCGCGGGCATGCAGCGCCTCGGATGGAAACGGCGACCGCATGCCCTGCACGAGCTGCAGGCCGCCGCCGCGGTCGGCCAGATGGGACTGATCCAGGCTTATGAATCGTGCTTCCGCAAGCACGATCTGCTCACTTCGCAGGTCCTGCTCACGCACGAAGACCTGGCCGACCGCAAGCGCTATCTCAACGCCCGCTCCACCCTGCGCACGCTGCTCGGGCTCGGCGTCATCCCGATCATCAACGAGAACGACACGGTCGCAGCCGACGAAATCCGCTTCGGGGACAACGACACGCTCGCGGCCCTGGTGACCAATCTGATCGAGGCCGACGCGCTGGTGATCCTCACCGACCGGGAGGGTCTTTTCGACAAGGATCCGCGCCGGTCCGGCATCGCGAAACTGATCACGGAAGCGCGCGCGGGCGACCCCGCCCTGGAGGCGATGGCCGGCGGCACCGGCAGCGCCATCGCGCTCGGCGGCATGCTGACCAAGGTGCTTGCCGCGAAGCGCGCGGCGCGGAGCGGCGCGCATACCGTGATCGCCTCGGGGCGTGAAGACGACGTCCTGCCGCGCCTCGCGCGCGGGGATCGCATCGGCACGCAGCTCGTCGCGGAGCGCGCGACGCTCGCGGCGCGTAAACAGTGGCTCGCCGACCAGCTGCAGGTGCGGGGAAGCCTGTCGCTCGACGCCGGGGCGGTCAGGGCGCTCACGGTGCAGGGCAAGAGCCTGCTGCCGATCGGCGTCGTCGAGGTCACCGGCGAATTCGACCGCGGTGAGGCGGTGAGCTGCCTCGATGAGTCACGGCGCGAGGTCGCGCGCGGACTCGTCAACTACAGCTCGGCGGAGACGCGCCGCATCCTGCGCGCGCCCTCGAGCGAGATCGAGGCCAGGCTCGGCTACGTGGGCGAACCCGAGCTCATACACCGCGATAATCTGGTCTTGCTGTAGCCTCGCAAAATCCTCCGCCATCCCGATCAAGCGATGCAGCAGCGCGGACGCTATCACGGGGCCGTGCAGGACGCGGCGCGCCGCTTAATCGCCGATGGAGGTCTGCCGTGACCTGAGCAGCTCCTGCATTTCCCTCACGGTCCGCACCGGGAGCCTGTCGGAACACAGGTAGTCTGAATAGAGCACGTTGTGGTGGCGGCGGTTGGGGTCTAGCTTCCCGATCTCGCGCCATTGCGGGTTGCGCGCCCGCACCCAGTTGCCGTCTGGATGTCCCACCGCATAAACCTTCTGCTCGCGCGATTCGCAGCGGATGCCCTCGAAGCTGACACTGGTCGCCCCCCGGGCCGCCTTCACCACCAGCGTGTAGCGCACGACGCCATCCTCGCCGATCGATAGTGAGCGGGCGTCGATATAGTAGCGGTGCGGGCTCGCGTCGCCGGCGTCGAACGGGACCAGGGCCGTGCTCCTGGGATAGGGAGGAATTCTCGCCTCGATTTCCTTCCAGGGCTTGCTGTCCTCGTCGAATTGCGCATCCCAGTCGCGCCACTGGGCGGGCGCCGGGCGAAGAGCGCCGGCAACCGCGAATGCCGCGATCAGCGCGACGCTTGCCCGCCGGACTCCGCGCTGGGACAGGCGGCCTCCCGCGTCAGGCGTTCGTGGAGACGAGATCCGGCGCCGCACTAACGCGCATAGATGTAATCGCGCGTCTCCGGAACCTCGAGCGCGCCGCCCGCACGGGGCTTGCCCGCCAGCACCTGGTAGACCGACATCCATCCGCGCTCAAAGCCGAGCGCGGAGCCCGCCATGTAGATGCGCCAGATGCGGTAGAGCTTCTCGCCGACTGCCGCGAGTACCGCGGCGCGGTTCGCCTCCAGGCGCTCCACCCAATGCCACAGCGTCTTTGCGTAATGCGGCCGCAGGCTTTCCACGTCCCAGCTTTCCAGTCCCTGCGCCGACAGCGCCTCCATCATGACCGAAAGGTGCGTGAGCTCCCCGCCCGGGAACACGTAGTGGTCGATGAAATCGCCGATTTCGCTGCCCAGCTCGTGCCGCCCAGGTGCATTGTGGGTAATGCCGTGGTTCAGCAGCAGCCCGCCCGGCCGCAGCAGGCGGGCGATCTTGCCGAAGTATGCCGGCAGATTGTCGCGCCCCACGTGCTCGAACATGCCGATGCTTGCGATCTTGTCGAACGATCGCTCCTCCGGAACATCGCGATAATCGAGCAAACGCACCTCGCAGCGCCCCTCCAGGCCCAGCTCCCGGATGCGGGCACGCGCATACTCGTGCTGGTTGCGGCTCAACGTGATGCCGAGCGCCTGCGCGCCGTAACGCTCGGCCGCCCAGATCACGAGCGCACCCCAGCCGCAGCCGATGTCGAGGAAGCGCTCGCCGGCCGCAAGGCGCAGCTTGCGGCAGATGTGATCGAGCTTCTGCTCCTGCGCAATCTCCAGAGTATCGTCAGCCCGGCGGAAGTAGGCGCAAGAGTAGACACGCCGCGGGTCGAGCCAGAGGCCGAAGAAGTCATCGCTGACGTCGTAGTGGCTGCGGACCGCGTTGCTGTCGAACAGCCGCGTATGCCGTACCCAACGCGCCAGCTTCCGCGCCGGGGCCGGGCCGGTGGCGCCGGTCGCTCCCGAGAGCACCGTGCCCAGGCCGACCACGTCCCGGATGGGTCCCTCGACATCGATCTGCTGCTCGACGTAGCGCGCCGCGAGGCCCCCGGCGGTGGGACGCCCGAGTGCCGCCAATGCCAACGGATGCCTCACCGTGATCGTCACCTGTGGCTGCGGGGCGCCGGCGCTTGCGCCATTCCACAGCCGCACGGCGAGCGGCAGACCGCTTTGCTCGATGCGCCGCCCGATGCTCGCGAGTATCCGGGAATCCTGCATATGTCCGGCGAGAATAGCACAAGCCCGGTCAGGCGAAACGGTGGCGGCGTGCGCCCGCCGGCGAGGGCTGGC
>Ga0214471_10002169_pt1 | contig 15429 bp, 5 predicted proteins | sample RVTome_5_FD_207665 | JGI IMG/M metagenome (GOLD analysis project Ga0214471, IMG submission 207665) | Soil microbial communities from uranium-contaminated site in the Upper Colorado River Basin, Wyoming, United States - RVT142D155 | ecosystem: Environmental > Terrestrial > Soil > Contaminated >... | reverse complement strand
GTCCCCGACGGTCGGGTCGATCTGGCCGAGCGCGATGCGCACCATCGCCGTCAGATTATCGGGGCTTCGGAGCGGTGAACCCCTACTCGATGCCGCCGATGTCCAGGTTGTACGCCTCCCAGACGAGATCGGATCCGAGCTGCCGGTGGCGCACGAGCCGGCCGAGCAGGCGCTGCAGTTCGTCGCGCGCCGTGGCGAGTGGCCAGTCCTCGCCTACCCCCGAGGTCTGGAGCCTCGTCAGCAGGCTCGTCGTCCCGTCGCGTAGGGCGGGATGCTCCTCGCGCAGGCGATCGATCTTCCCCGAGAGGTGCGGCGCCTTCGTCGAGATCTCCTCGTACAGGCCCTTGGGGCGCTCCGTGACCTCGACGTGCTCCTCGATCGCGCGCGAGAGCGCCTCGAGGCGAAGGACGACCTCCTTCGTCCAATCGGCCTCCCGCCCGATGGCCGGCCGCGAGGTCGCCTGCTCCACCTGGAGAAGCGCCTCGCGCAGGTCCGCGCGACGCCTCGCGGTCTCCGCGAGTGTCGGGGACAGATCGTCGTCGCGTTCGCTCATCCCGGCGTCACGATAGCGCGTGCGCGACCGGGTCGGCGCACGCGGCCGTCGCGTCTGGCGCCCGGGCCACGGGCCACCCACCGTTGGGCAGGAGGGGCGCATGCCCCTCCCGCCTCGGATGCCTACTTGAACTTGAACAGGGCGAACGCGGCCGCGTTCCCGAGCGCGTCGCCGTTGGTCTTGAAGTGCGCGTCCCACAGGTTCAGGTTCATCCGGAAGCACTTGCCCGAGTAGGTCTTCTTCGTGCTCCAGTTGAACTGCCAGTTCCCGTCGCCCAGGTATTGGAGCCCCGAGTTGCCCGTGAAGATCTCGATCGCGTCCGGATCGCCCTGACAGGTACCGCCGCCGGTCTCCTGCGTCGCCGTGACCGAGACGAACGACGTCGTGTCGTCGATCGGGACGAGCTGGCCGTTCACCAGCCTCTGCAGCCGGTACTTCACGGCGACGCCCGCACCGGCCTTCACGGTGTTGATCGTCGGTGGGTTGTTGATCGGGCTGAAGAAGCCGCTGAACTTGATCACTTCGTACTGACGCGAGAGCGTTGAGACGTTCCCGTCGTTGTCCGTGGCGGTCACCGTGAAGGTGTGGACCCCGAGCCTCGACGTGTCGAGCGGCGTCCTCGACGGGTTCCCGTCCTGGTCGACGCAGGACAGGATGCCTGAGCCGGACGTCTCGTCCTCGCACGAGAAGTCCGAGAGCGGCGGGTCCGCGAGCGCCGGGTTCCCGTCGCTCTGCGGGTACATCGCGAGCGGCTTACCCGCCGGCGGCAGCGCCGGGGTGCGGATCGTGATCGTCGGCGCCGTCGTGTCCGGCTGGGTCTCGGGTGGCTGGGGCACGAACCCGGGACCGCCGTTGTTCGCCGTGCCGACGTTTCCACTCATGTCGGCGGCGAACACGGTGACCTCCCTGGGCAGGAACGTCGTGGTCTCCGTCCACAGTGTCGGGTCGCCACCGTCCTGATCGAGATCGATCGCCGTGTAGGTGTTGTCGCTCTTGAGGACCTGCGCCAGCACGCGGCCAACGCCGCCGCTCGGGTTCTCGTCGGCCACGCGGACCTCGATCGTGGACGTCGTGCTGCTCGTTTGGATCACGTCCACGCTGGTGAACTGCGGCGGCAGGAAGTCCGCCGTGTCCGTCGAGGACAGGACGAGCCAGTCGCCGCTCGGGAACTTGCGGAACGTCCCGAACTGCGGCGAAACGCTGTCGTTCGAGCGGAACTGGCCCGTGAGCACGACGAGCGTCTGGTGCGGCGTCCCGTCGATCCCGTAGAACGTGCCGATATTTCCGAACGTCGTCGGGTACACGACCTCGGCGGCCGGCGCGTCCTCGAGCGCCGAGCCGTCGTACGTGGCGTTCGCGAACGCGTAGCCGCCTGGTGCGAAGCCGGAGTCGATCTCGACCTCTAGGATCGGATCCCAGTGCAGCGGCAGCGCGCCGTGCGCGACCTCCCCGGAGGTCGGCGTGATGTCTGCGGTCGCCTTGGGGACGATCGGGTAGGGGTGTGTGGCCTGCGCCAGCCCGTCGTGGCTGAAGAAGGCGCGGGGCGTCGTTTCGGTGGTGGTCTCCTTGTCGAAGTTGTCCAACGGCGCGATGGTCACCGTCTGTTCCGAGACGCCCGGGATCGCCGACGGCTCGGACGTGAAGGTCGGGCTGGACGATACCGCCGAGAGCAGGGTCGTCGGACCGGTCGGATCGGGAACGTCGTACATCGGCATGCCCCACGTCGCGAGCTCCTGCAGGACCTTCAGGTCGTAGGGCGTGAACGAGGGCATCGAGGCGAAGTAGCTCTGCTGCGCCCCGAGCAGGCTCTGCCCCACGCTGCTCTGCGAACCGTCGAGTCTTGCGGCGAAGTCGCCCAGGATGATCTCCTGGAAGCCCGCGGTGGCCGTGTCGCCGATCCCGTAGCCGTAGTTCCCGATCTGAACGGCCGTCCCGCGACCGGCCAGCGCCTGCGCCCAGTCATCGAGGCGAGGATCGCCGGCCGCTCCGGGGAGGACGTCCGGGAAGTCCGTCCCGAAGTGACAGCCGATGCTGAAGATGATCCGCCCCGCCAAGAAGGAGCCGACCGCACCCTCGACCACGTTGTGGCCGAAGAAGCAGCCGTCGGTGCACGAGTCATCCGCCGCCGTGATGGTGCCGTCCCCGTTTAGGTCGACGAGCCCGTCAAACGCCGCCGGAGGCGTAACGGCGAAGCCGCAGCTATCGGGGTCGGTGGATGCGGCGGATCCTAGGATGTTCGCCCCACCGATGATCCCGAGGTGGCAGTCCTTCCCGTCGACCGTCTCGTCGCCGTTGGAGTCCACCCGTCCGTCGATGACGGACCACGCAAAGTTGGCGAGGAAGATGCTGGGGTTGTCCGGCTGGGCCGCGTTGAAGACCGTGGGCAGGGCCCCGTCGGACGTCTGGAACTCGCCGTCGACGACCGAGATCGTGACTCCGCTCGGCGTGCCGTCGTACCCGATCAGGGTGCAGTCGTCGACGCCGTCCGTCGTGGTGCCGTTGCCGGGTGCCCCACTGTTGGCCGTCGACCCCCACGCGTCGCAGTCGAGTCTGCCGTCGATGATGCTGGTGTCGCCGTAGAACGCGTTGGAGTCGTCGTCACCGTCGACGACGCCGTTACCGTTCAGATCGGCCTTGTTCCCGATGATGGTGGGGGAGAACCCACCGCCGGAGGGCAGATCGGCGGTCGAGTACACGTCGCTCGTGTCGCTGGTCGCGGCGCCCTCCGCCGGGAGCATGCGGTACTGATCGAAGTGGCCGTTCGGAGAGATCACGTGCGCCGGAGCCAGGGTACTGAAGGACGTCCCGGCGAACGCGTCCGCGAACTGCTGCCGGGACCACGTCGGATTCGGGGACGCGGCGTTCGGCGAAAGCCGGTCGAGCTCGTCCACCTGTGCTTCGAGCGCGTCCGCGACGAGATCCCCGCCGTCGGCGAACCAGTCGTAGTCGGACTCGAAGGCGGTCCGCGGCTCGGTACTCGCGGTGCGCGGGTCGGCCATGCCGTCCGAGGCGACGAACGCGTCGAGCGCGTCCCGGATGTCGTTCTGGGACGCGTTCACGGTCCCGCCGAGCCGGCCGATGGCGACCTGCGGCAGGTAGACGAACTGGCCCTTGATCGAGAGCGGGACGAGCGCGCCGTAGGGGGCGTCCGACACGAAGTAGCCGTTCGCGAACGCCCCAGTGAGGTAGTTGATCTCGCCGCCGAAGATCGTGTCACCGGTGAAGCCCTGCTCGTTCCCGTCGGCGGTCCCGTCGGGGATCGCGGCGTGCGGGATCACCGAGCCGTCCCCGATGATCACGATGTTCTGCAGGCCTGAGAGGTCTCCTGTGAGCTTGAGCTCATCGACGACCCCGTTGATCGCGCGGACGACGTCGTTCATCGCCTCCGGGTTCGCGGGGTCGTCATCCCAGGCTTCGAACGCATCCCGAACGTCGGTTCCGTTCATTAGGTCGGTGTTCGGCGCATCTGTCGCGTCGGTGGGCACGATCACGGCGTTCATGCCGTTCACATTCTCGTTCACGAGGCCATCGAGGGACGCCTGGATGTCGTCCGCGGCCGCGTTGCCGAAGACCTGCGCCGTCCGGTACCAGTCGAACAGGATCAGCGTGTCCACGGTGCCGTCGATCGACGGCAACGTGTGCGTCGGAGGCAATGCGGGCGTCGGATTGATGAGGTTGATCGCGGATCCAGGCGGCAGCTCGATCGGGTCGAACGTCCGGACCGTCAGCACGTACGGCTCGTTCCCGTGCGCCGCGTTGGCGCCGGAGACCTGCGCCACGTAGGTGGTGTCGGTCCCTGCAACTCCCACGGTGCTCAGGAACTCGGGGTCGGTCCCGCGGAAGTCCGAGATCCCCGACAGGACCTTGCCGTCGACGAACGGGACGTCCTGCAGGGCGGGCGGGGGCAGCACCCCGGTGTTCGTGCCCGTCGGATCCACCTGTGGCTCGGTTCCGACCGGCAGCTCCTGCACCTGAGTCGGGGACGGCCGGAGCGACTGCGCCTGGTCGCTGCCGTCGGGCGCGTACAGGACCAGTTGGTAATCCTTGCTGAGGTGGCTGAGCGACACCTGCAGCGAATCGCCAGCCTCCACCGTGAACGAGTAGGAGTCGACATCCCCCTCCGGGTTCAGGTGCCCAACGAAGATCGAATCGTCTCCGATGCCGATCGCGTCCGGACCGAGCGTGTCGATCGTGATCGGCTCGGAGGAATCCGTCACCTCGACCGGCGCCGTCCCGGTCACGTTCACGCGTGGCGCCGACGTGCTCTCTGCGCCGACGTCCGACCGGAACGTCCCGAGCGTGAACCCGGGCATCGCATCGAACCGCAAGTACACGTTGACCGCACCGATCTCGTCATCCGCGCAGAGCGGGGGGTCGAGCTGGCTGAAATCCCACGTGAGCTCGCCTTCGCTCAACGTTGGGTCCTCGATCGTCGTGTAGGTGTCGGGGCCGCCGTTGGTGGACATCTGCGACGTGCCCGGACTGACAGCGAACTCGGGCGGCAGCGTCGCGTGGACCTTCAGGCCCGCGGAGTCCAGGCACTGCGCCGACAGGGGTACCTCGGCTGCAAGGCTCGGTACGTTGTACGTGACGAAGTTCGTCGGGTTGCCCGACGGAAGCCGCTCGAACCCGAACTCGGTGAGCGGCGTGTCCTCGATCGGGACCGCCGTGGGGTCGAGGAACGCGATCGCGAGGTCGGAGAGCGATGCCCCATTGATGGCCGATCCGAGGTCGCTGAACGTCCCGGTAGCCTTGCCAGTGCCATCGACGGCCCATGCGCCCGGGGTACCCTCCGGGTCCGTGTCCATCACCGTGTTCGCGACATCCCTCAACGTCTTCGCCCCCGGCCCTGTCGTCGTGCAGTCGATATTCGAACAATCGACGACATTGCCTCGGGTAGTGGCTGGGATGTCCGGAAGCGCCACGTCGCCCAGGAAGCTGCCCTTGACGTTCAGCTCCGAGATCGTCAGGTCCCAGAAGGCGGTCGCCTGAGGGTTGGTCAGGTTCCCGATGGTGTGGTTCGGCAGCGTGGTCAGCTCGAGCTCACATCCGTTCGCGACTCCCTCCGCGATGGAGGCGGTCGGGTCGACGCTTGAACATGCCCATGCCGGGGTAGGCGTGGAGAAGTCGTCCCCCCACGATCCTCCCTCGGGTCGGTCGACCTCGTTCCAGGTCTCGTTCCCGAGCAGGTAGGCCAGGAGCGGGAAGTTCGCGAGCGGCGAGGCGCCGATCAGGATCTCGTCCAGCTTCAGCGCGTCGGTCGAGGATGGGTCGATCTCGTCCGCGCAGATGTTGCCGTTCAGGTCACGGTCCGCGAAGAGCTGCTGCCATGACACGCTCTGCGGCGTCGCCTGCGTGTAGGCACAGGTGTGCGACAGCACGAGCGGCCAGCCGCCGTCCCGAAGGAGCGGGTACTCGGACAGCGCCGCCTTGCCGAACGGGGCCTTGCCGAACGGGGCCTTGCCGAACGGGGCCTTGCCGAACGGGGCCTTGCCGAACGGGGCCTTGCCGAACGGGGCCTTGCCGAACGGGGCCTTGCCGAACGGGGCCTTGCCGAACGGGGCCGTGGCCGTGTCGGAGGTGTCGGTGTGCTGGCTCACGCCCCTCATCAGCGCGTTCATCGGCACGTTGCCGAGGGGAGCTTTGACGATGCCGGTGGGGGTCGACCCGGGGGTCGCGCTCATGCTGAGGCCGCTGATCTGTCGCCGGGCTCCCGAGGTGCAGCCACCGGAGCCGGCCTTCCCGACGCGGAGCCCATCGAGGAACACCGCGGAGTCGAAGATCGAGTCGCCCTGGTCGAACAGGGACAGGTACAGCGTGTGCGACGTCGGCACCTCCGACTCCGTGATACCCACGCTCGCGACCAGCGGGGCCGTCGCCCCGTCGTAGACGGTGCCGAACGCCTGCCCCGCGGTGACCCTGGTCTCGCCGAGGCTGTTGACGCTGATTGCGTTCTCGTCCTCGTCGAACGCGAAGTTGTCGGGGGCGGTAATCGTCGAGCCCGACGTCGTCCATGTCGGGCCAACCTCTTCGGTCGTCGGATGGAGCTCCGCGATGAACGCGTCATTGAACGCGCTGCCCTTGTACTCGGGGAACTCCTCGGAGAGGAACTGGAAGTCGATCTGGAGGCAGTTTGCCCCGGAGGGAACGGTCAACCCGAGCTGAAGGACCGTGACATCGAAGTCGGAGTCTCCTTGCACGTTCCCGCCGCCGTCGGAGACGCTCGCGAACATCGTTTGGGGGGCATCGTCCGCGAGCGTCGCATCCCCGGTGGACAGGATCGCGTACGAGCCACCGTCCGAGGGGAAGTCCGTGAGTTCGGTCGTTGACGTCGCCGTCGGGTATCCGTTCGGCGGGATGGTCTCGAACGCGGCCGACGTCACGAAGCCGTCGGGGTCGACGTCCGGCTCGCCTGTGGTGAGGGCCTTCGCGATCGCCGATGCGTCCCGGGTCGCGTCGATACTCCCGACGGCCTCAGCGACCTGGGGCACGAGTGGCAGCAGCGTCGCGGACAACGCTCCAGCCGTGAGCCAAGCGAGAACTCGCTGCCGAGCGCGTGTTGGTGTCAATGACGACGTCGGATCCATCTTCGAGCGTCCCCCCCATTGGCGCCGCGGCTACGACGGTTTTCGTAGGCCGGAGGTCGGCGAGGGCCGATTCTTGCCCACGCAACGCCGGTCGGTCAATGGGTCCAAGGGCGGTTGTTGCCGCGGACCGTGGCCGGTGGACGACGGTGCGACAATGCGGCGATGCATGCCGTCGACCAGGAACTTCGCGCTCACGTCCCCAGGCTGGTTCTCGCCTGGGAAGATGCGCAGGAGGGCAACCTTCACCGCCGGCTCGATGGATCCATGGCCTTCGTGGACATCTCGGGCTTCACGGCGATGTCCGAACGCCTGGCCGGCCTCGGCAAGGAAGGGGCCGAGGAGGTCTCGGACATCATCAACGGGATCTTCGCCCGTCTGCTCGCGGTGGCGTACGCGAACGGCGGGTCGTTGCTCAAGTTCGGCGGAGACGCCTTGTTGCTGTTCTTCGATGGGCCGGAACACGCCGGGCGAGCCGCCCACGCGGCCGCAGGCATGCGTCGCGAGCTGCGGCAGATCGGCCGCGTGAAGACCTCAGCCGGCGCAACGACGCTGAAGATGCACGTCGGCGTCCACAGCGGTGGGTTCGACTTCTTCCTGCTCGGATCCGTCCATCGCGAGCTGGTCGTGGCCGGCCCGTCCGCGACGAAGACGGTCGAGATGGAATCCAGCGCCGTCGCCGGCGAGATCATGGTCAGCGACGCGACGGCGGCTCGGCTCCCCGCCGCGGTGCTCGGAGAGCGGCGCGACGGCGGCCGGCTCCTGGTCCGCATGCCACCCGCCCCGCTTGCCGGCCTCGACACGATGGTCCCGGCCGACGTCGATCCGGCTCCGTTCGTGCCACCACAGATCCGGCGGCTGGCCGCCTCCGTCGTCGAACCCGAGCATCGTCGGGTCGCGATCTCGTTCGTCCGGTTCGACGGGGTCGACTCGATCATCGAGCGCGAGGGCGGTGCGGCCGCCGCCTCTCGGCTGGGCGAGCTCATGGAGATCGTGCAGTCGGCGGCCGAACGAAACCTCGTCACGTTCCTCGACAGCGATCCCGAACTCGGCGGCGGGAAGTTGATGCTCGCGGCAGGGGCACCGTGGAGCAGCGAGCACGACGGGGAGCAGCTGCTGCGGACGGCGCGCGAGATCGTCGAATCGGCCCCCGCCCTCCCGGTCCGGATCGGCGTGAACCAGGGGCCGGTGTTCGCCGGGTTGATCGGGCCTTCCTATCGACGGAAGTACTCGATCATGGGGGACGCCGTGAACCTGACCGCCCGGCTCGCGGCGCACGCGGAGGCGGGGCAGGTGATCGCGATGCCTGCGGTTGCGGAGCGGTCGCGAACCATCTTCGACGTCGCCGAGCTCCCGCCGTTCCGCGTGAAAGGCAAGATTGCTCCGATCCAGGCACTCTCCATAGGGCCGGCCGTGGGAACCCGGGGCGCCGAAGAGGCCGCACGAGCGCCACTGCTCGGCCGTGATCGCGAGCTCCGGACGCTCCTCGACGCGCTTTCCTCCATCCGATCCGGACGCGGACGGCTGATCGAGATCGTCGCCGAACCCGGTGTCGGGAAGTCCCGGCTCGTCCACGAGCTCAGGTGGCACGCGGGGGACCACCGTGTTCTCGCCGCGTCGGCAGACCAGTATTCGTCCTCGGTTCCCTACGTGGTCATCGGCGCGTTCGTGCGTCAGGCGATCGGCATCGACGCCTCGGTCGTCGGCCGCGAGGCCGGGGACGCGCTCGGCCGGACCGTCGAGGCGGTCGCTCCGGAGCTCGCGGCGTGGCTTCCACTCGTCGCCGTCACGATCGACGCCGACGTCCAGCCGACGCCACAGACGGAGCGGCTGGACGAGGCCTTCAAGGCGGCGCGCCTTGGCACCGCGGTGGTCGATCTCCTCCGTGCGGCGTGCAGGACACCCGCCATCTTCCTCGTCGAGGATCTCCACTGGTCCGACGACGCATCGGCGACGGTGATCAAGGAACTCGCGAGCTCGGTCCGAGACCGGCCATGGCTCTTCCTTCTCACGCGTCGGCCCGACGGTCGTTCGTTGGTTGCCGACGTCCCCTCGCTCGGTGAGACGCTCGAGCTCGACACCCTCCCCCAAGAGGCTTCGGCAGAGCTCGTCCGGGCGCTCGTCGATGCGCCGCTGTCGGCTCACGAGGTCGACAAGCTCCTCGAGCGGGCCGGGGGTAATCCCTTGTTCCTGCAGGAGCTCGTTGCCGAGCTCGGCGACGAGCGGACGGTGGAGGCCCTTCCGACCACCATCGAGGCCGTCATCGGCGCGCGCATCGACCGTCTGGACCCCGATGTGCGAACCGTGCTGCGCCACGCGGCGGTCCTCGGTGCCACGATCGACGTCGCCCTGCTGAGTGATCTCATCGACGGCGACCGACCGCTCGACGCGGCCTGGTTGGCGGACGCGCTGGCGGGGTTCCTCCTCTCCGAGGAGAGCGGGCGCATGCGGTTCCAGCACGCACTCATCCGTGACGCCGCGTACGAGGGCCTTCCGTACCGTCGTCGCCGTGAGCTGCACCGTCGCGTGGGCGAGATGCTCGAGAGTCGCGCCACGGCACTCGAGGACGTCGCCGAAGTGCTCTCGCTGCACTTCGTTCGCGCCCGCATGCAGGACAAGGCGTGGCGCTACTCCGTGCTCGCAGGCGATCGCGCCCGTGAGCGGTTCGCGACCGTCGCCGCGGTCGAGTTCTACGAACGCGCGCTCGAAGCGGCTCGCGGGCTCGGAGATCTGCCCATGGACGAGCGTCGACGCGTCGCCGAAGCTCTCGGCGACGCGTGCGAGCGGGCCGGGATGTACGAGCGGGCCACGCGCGCGTATCGACTCGCGAGGGCGACCCTCGCCCGAGGGTCCGTCGACGATGCGCGGCTCTGCCTGAAGGAGGGAGTGCTGCGGTTGCGGACGGGACGGTATGCCGAGGCGCTCCGATGGTACCGGCGTGGACTGAAGGTGGACTCGCCGACCGAGGCCGTTGCCCCGATCCGTGTCGAGCTCGGCCTGGGATACGCCGGCGTCAGGTACTACCAAGGCCGGTATCGTGACTGCATCGATTGGTGCAAGCAGATGGTCCCGGTCGCTCTCGAGAGCGACGACCAGGCCGGGCTCGCTCACGCGTACTCCTTGCTGCACCTCGCCTACACACACCTGGGGAGCCCTGAGCGTGTGGCCTACCGAGGTCTCGCGCTCCCGCTCTACGAGAAGCTCGGCGACCTGACGAGGCAAGGCCACGTCCTGAACAACATGGGGATCGACTCGTACTACGACGGCGACTGGACGGCCGCCGTCGAGCTCTATGAGCGGGCCCGACGAGCGCTGGAGAACGCCGGAGGGTTCGTCGACGCCGCCGACGTGGTCTACAACATCGCGGAGATCGTGTCGGACCAAGGTCGTCTGGACGAGGCCGAGAAGCTGACGAACGAGATCCTCGAGACCTACCGCTCCGCGAGATATCCCGTAGGTGAGGCGCTCGCGATCGCGAACCTGGGACGGATCGCCTCTCGCGCGGGGAGGTTCACCGAGGCGGCGGAGCTGCTGGACGACGCGAGGCTCCGCTTCGAAACGCTCGGCGACGAGCGATTCGTCCTGGAGATGGAGTGCCGGATCATCGAGCTGTGCGTCTTCATGAACGCCCCCCACGAGGCCCGCTCGAGGATCGGACACGGGTTCACCCGCATCCGCAAGATCGGCGGCGTTCCCGCGCTCCTTTGCCTCGTTCACCGGCTCCACGGATATGCGTTGGCCCAGGCGGAAGACGTCGACGCGGCTCGAGCCGAGATCGACCGCTCGATCGCCGTCGCCCGCGATGCGAACATCCGGTACGAGATGGCGTTGTCCCTCGAGGCGCTCGCGCGTCTCACCGACGACGAGGCTCGCGCAGACGCCGCCCGACAGGAGAGTCAGGCGATCTTCGACGGGTTGGGGGTTGTGGCGACACCGAACGTGCCTGTTCCGCCGCTCGAGGCTGGTTAGAGGATCGGCAGGTAGCGCTCGAGCTCGTACGGCGTGACGTAGGACTTGTACGCGTCCCACTCCTCGCGCTTGTTGCGGATCAGGAACTCGTGGACGTGCTCGCCGAGTGCTTCCCGCAGCACCTTGGAGCCGCTCGCCAGTTCGATTGCCTCGTGCAGGTCGGCCGGGAGCGACTTGATCCCCGCCGCGCGCCGCTCGTCCTCGGTCATCTCGTAGATGTTGTTCGACGCCTCGGGTGGCAGCTCGAGCTCGTTCTCGACGCCGGAGAGGCCCGCGGCGAGCATCGTCGCGAACGCGAGGTACGGGTTGCACGCCGGATCGGGCGAGCGGAACTCGATCCGCGTCGCCTCCTCCTTGCCGGGCTTGTACTGGGGAACGCGGACGAGCGCCGAGCGGTTCCGACGGGCCCAGCACACGTAGACCGGTGCCTCGTACCCGGGGACGAGGCGCTTGTACGAGTTCACCCACTGGTTCGTCACCAGCGTGATCTCGGGCGCGGCCGCCAGGATCCCCGCGATGTAGTGCTTCGCGACCTTCGACAGGTGGTACTCGTCGCCTTCCTGGAAGAACGCGTTGCGGTCGCCGGTGAACAGAGACTGATGGGTGTGCATCCCACTCCCGTTCACGCCCATCACCGGCTTCGGCATGAACGTTGCGTAGATCCCGAACTCCTGCGCGACCTCCTTCACCGTGAGCCGGTACGACATCACATTGTCGGCCATCGTCAACGCGTCGGCGTAGCGGAGGTCGATCTCGTGCTGGCTCGGCGCGACCTCGTGGTGCACGTACTCGACGGGGATCCCCATCGCCTCCAGATACGCGACCGTCCGTTTGCGCCAATCGGTTGCCAGATCGAGCGGCGTCTCGTCGAAGTACCCGCCCTGGTCCAGGAAGGACGGATCGTCCGCCGCCCTGAAGTAGAAGTACTCGAGCTCGGGGCCGACGTAGAAGGTGTAGCCGAGATCGGAGGCTCGCTGGAGCTGACGCTTCAACACGAACCGGGGGTCGCCCTCGAACGGCGTGCCGTCGGGGTTCAACACGTCGCAGAACATCCGGGCGACCTGCGCCTCGGTCTTCCACGGGATCAGCTGGAAGGTTGCCGGGTCCGGGATCGCAACCATGTCCGATTCCTGGATCCTGCTGAACCCGTCGATCGACGAGCCGTCGAAGCCCATGCCTTCGGTGAACGCGCCTTCCAGCTCCTGCGAGGTGATCGTGAACGCCTTCAGGAACCCGAGCACGTCCGTGAACCACAGTCGGATGTAGCGGATGCCGCGCTCCTCGATCGTGCGCAGCACGAACTCGGCTTCGTTGGAAAGGGTCATGTTCCGAGGGTAGCCGAGGGCGCTCATCCGGCCGTTACGTATCGGTTAACTCTCTCCGAACGCATGCACGGCAAGCATGGGCGAGGATGGCGGAGGCGAGACCGGGCGAGCCGGGGGACGATAATCGGCTGCGTGCCGAACGCGACGGAGACCCGCCCGTGTTGACACCCGAGGTGCTCGGGCGAATGCTCGCGAGCGCGCCCGATCCCGAGCTCGCACGTGTCGCCATCTCGCGCGTCGGGGAGGACCCGGCCGCGCGCACGATCCTCGCCCGCGACGACGTCCTGCCGGTCGCGGCCCGGCTGCTCGGCTTCTCGACCGCGGCGACCGACTTCCTGGTCGCACATCCCGAGGAGGTCGCCTCGCTGGGCGATGTTCGTCCTCGAGCGCGGGAGCGACTCGACGAAGAGCTCGGGGCGGACGTGCGACGGCTCGGCTCCCCGGACGCGCTCCGGCGTTTCCGGCGCCGGGCGATGTTGCGGGTCGCCGCCCGAGATCTCGCAGGCGCCGGGCTGGAGGAGATCGTCGAGGAGATCTCGGCGATCGCGGAGGCGTGCCTGTCGCATGCGTGCATCTCCGTCGGAGCCGAGAGCCTGGCGGTGATCGGACTCGGCAAGCTCGGCGGACACGAGCTGAACTACGCCTCGGACGTGGATGTCGTGTTCGTCCACGGCGAGGGTGGAGGCGCGGAGCAGGAACCTGCCGCCCGCGTCGCCGCGGCGCTGATCCGGCTCCTGTCCGATCCGACCTCCGAGGGGCTCGCCCTGCGGATCGATCCGACGCTTCGCCCGGGCGGGCGCGGCGGGGCGCTTTCGCGTTCGCTCGACGCGATGCGCGAGTACTACGCGAACCAGGCGGCGACGTGGGAGCGGCAGGCGCTGCTGAAGGCTCGTCCGGTCGCCGGAGATCCGGATCTCGGCGCGGAGTTCGTCTCGATGGTGTCTCCGTTCGTCTATCCGGAAGAGCTTGCGCCGCAGGCGATCGACGAGGTCCGTCAGGTCAAGGTCCGGCTGGAAGAGTACGTCCGGGCGCGGGGCAAGGCCGCGATCGAGGTCAAGCGCGGCTGGGGCGGGATCCGCGACGTCGAGTTCGCCGTCCAGCTCCTGCAGATCGTCCACGGCCGCCGCGACGAGCGCTTGCGCGAGCCGAACACGCTCGCGGCGCTGTCCGCGCTCGCGGCGGCGGGCTACATCGCCGAGGCCGATGCGGAGGCGCTCGCCGACGCGTACCGGTTCCTGCGGACGCTCGAGCACCGGCTGCAGATGGTGCGTGACCTGCAGACGCACGAGCTTCCCGCCGGCCGGGCGGCACGGAACACGCTGGCTCGATCGCTCGGTCTCGACGGGCCGGACGAGCTGCAATCCGAGTACGAACGGCAGACCTCGCTCGTGCGCGGTCTGCACGAGCGGCTCTTCTACCGCCCGCTGCTCGAGGCGTTCGCCGGCCGGCGCGCGCCGCGGCCGGGCGTCGACCGGCCCGCGACCGAGGAGCTCTTGGCCGGCCTCGGGTTCCGCCGGCCGGCCGAGGCGTACGAGGTCCTCGGCCGTCTGGTCGACCCAGGGACGCGACTGGGCTTGGTGCTGGAGCACCTGTTCCCGGTCATCGCACCACCGCTCGCGCTCGCCTCGAACCCCGACGCCGCGCTCGTTCGTCTCGAGCGCGTCGCCGCGGCGGTCGGCGACGATCCCGCGGTCGCGGATGCGCTCGCGAACGACCCCGGCGCGGCTCGGCGCCTCGGCCACCTCGTCTCGGCGAGCTCGTTCGCCACGGACCTCCTCACGGCGCGACCCGAGCGCGCCCACGCGCTCGAGGACGGTGCGGAGGCTGCCGACGCGGGCGGAGCGTTGGCCGCCGTGGTCGCCCGGTACGCCGGTCGCGAGCTGCCTCCGAAGGAGACGGGCCTCGCGCTGTCGAGCGTCGCCGACCGGGTGGTGCGCGAGGCGCTCGACGCCGTCGGGGCCGACCTGCCGGTCGCCGTGATGGGGTTCGGCAAGCTCGGCGCCGAGGAGCTGAACTTCGCCTCCGACCTCGACGTGATGTTCGTGTACGAGGGCGAAGGCCCGGACGAGCTCCGCCGAGGGGTGCAGATCGCCGAGCGCGTCATCGCCGGGATCCGCGACGCCGGGTGGGAACCGGACGCCGACCTTCGTCCCGAGGGTCGCAGCGGCCCGCTGGCGAAGTCGTTCGCCGCGTATCTCGAGTACTGGGAGCGCTACGCCGAGACGTGGGAGTTCCAGTCGCTGACCCGCGCGCGTTTCGTCGCCGGGGACGAGCAGCTCGGGCGGCGGTTCGTCTCGTTCGCGTCGGACTTCGCGTATCCGGAGTACCTGCCCGTCGAGCGCGCGAGCGAGATCCGCCGGATGCGAGAACGGATCGAGCAGGAGCGCGTGCGCCCGCCCGAGGCGGCGAGGTTCCATTTCAAGCTCGGATACGGATCGCTGGCCGACGTGCAGTTCGCCGTCGAGCTCTCGCTGATGCGTTTCGGCGGCTCGCGCCCGCAGGTGCGGACGCGCCGGACGCTCGAGGCGATCGAGAAGCTGGCGGAGGCGCGCCTGATCGAGGACGGAGCGGCGCTCGCGCTTGGCGAGGCCTTCACGTTCCTGTCCGACGTGAAGAACGCGCTCGAGGTCGATCGTCGCGTGCATGCCGAGGCGATCCCGGCGTCGCCCGAGGAACAGCTCGCGCTGGCCCGCCGGCTCGGGTTCGAGGAATATCCGCGCCAGACGTTCCTCCAGGAGTACCGGAGGATCACGCGGCGCGCCCGCCGTGCGATGGAACGGGTCTTCTACGAGGAGGGATGAGTGTGGAACGGCGGAACATCTCCTCCGGTTCGCCGTACGAACCGGTGATCGGCTTCTCGAGGGCGGTCGTCGCCAGGCATCACGTGAGCGTCTCGGGCACGGCGCCGATCATGCCCGACGGCGGGGAACCGCCCGCCGACGCCGAAGGGCAAGCGAGGCGCGTGCTCGAGATCATCCTCGCGGCGCTCGCCGAGGCC
>Ga0214471_10002168_pt1 | contig 15433 bp, 11 predicted proteins | sample RVTome_5_FD_207665 | JGI IMG/M metagenome (GOLD analysis project Ga0214471, IMG submission 207665) | Soil microbial communities from uranium-contaminated site in the Upper Colorado River Basin, Wyoming, United States - RVT142D155 | ecosystem: Environmental > Terrestrial > Soil > Contaminated >... | reverse complement strand
GATCCGGCGCTTGAAAGCCGCCTCGGAGGAATTGTCCATATGGCTGGTCGGCTCGTCGAGCAGGATGATCGGCGGGTCGAGCAGCAGCGAGCGGGCGATGGCCACCGACTGCCGCTGGCCGCCGGACAACGCCATGCCGCGCTCGCCGACCTGAAGGTCGAAACCGTGCGGATGGGTGCGCAGGAAATCGCTGACGCCGGCGACACTGGCGGCCCGCAGAATGCTCTCGTCGTCGATGTGAGGCGCGCCGAAGGAGATGTTGTCGCGCACCGAACCGAAGAACAGGTAGTTGTCCTGCGAGACGTAGCCGACGTTCCGGCGCAGGTCGGCGGGATCGATCTGACGGATGTCGGTGCCGTCGAAAAGGACAGCACCTTCTTTCGGCTCATAGAGTCCCATCATCATGCGCGCGACGGTGCTCTTGCCGGAGCCGATACGCCCGAGCATGCCGACTCGCTCGCCCGGCTTGATGCGGAACGAGAGGCCGTCCAGTGCCATGGTCTCCTGGTGCGGATAGCTGAAGGTCACCTGCTTGAACTCGATCTGGCCACTGAGCCGCGGACGGTGCAGGAACTTCTTGTTCAGAGCCCGCTCGACCGGTGCCTTCATCAGGTTGTCGAGCGACTTCAAGGCGACCCGCGACTGCTGCAGGCGGGTCAGCATGGCGGCCACGGCGCCGAGCGGGGCCAGGGCGCGGCCGGTCAGAATGGTTGCCGCGATCAGCGCGCCCATAGTGATGTTGCCGGCGGCGATTTCATAGACGCCATAGACGATGACGATCACCGTGGCCATCTGGATGGCGATCTGGGCGAAGGTGGTGGCAAGGCCGGAAATGAACCTCGCCTTGCCGGAAGAGGCGGCGGACAGACCGACGAAGCGTTCCCAGGACTTCTGCACGCGGCCTTCGCCGGCGGTCGCCTTGATGGTTTCCAGCCCGTCGATGGCCTCGACCAGCAGGGCGTGCTTCTGGCTCGCTTCGCGCTGGCTCTTCTCGATGACGCTGCGCAGCGGATACTGCAGGAAGACGCCGACGATGATCACCAGGGGTACCATCGCCAGAGGTACGAAGGCGACCGGGCCGGACACGATGAAGATGACGCCGACGAAGAGGAAGATGAAGGGCAGGTCGACCAGGGCGACCAGGGTGCCGGAGGTGAAGAACTCGCGCAGCGATTCGAACTCGCGCAGATTGTTCGCCATGGCGCCGGTCGAGGCCGGCTTTGAGTCGAGGCGCGTGGACATCAATTGTTCGAGCAGCCGGCTGGCGATGATGACGTCGGCGTTCTTGCCGGCGACGTCCACGAAGTAGGTGCGCAGGTTTCTCATGATGAACTCGAAACCGAACACCGTGACGACGCCAGCGGCGAGCACCCAGAGGGTTTCCACCGCCTGGTTGGGCACCACGCGGTCGTAGACGTTCATGATGAACAACGGGCTCGCGATGGCGAAGCAGTTGATGAGCACCGACGCCAGCAGCACATGGCTGTAGATCGGCCAGAACTGCCACAGCGTGCCCCAAAACCACGCCCGCGGCTCGGTCAGCTTGGTGTCCGGCGCGCGCTCGTCGAAGCGCGCCTCGGTGCGCGCGAAGATGGCATAGCCGCTGCACTGCGGCTGCAGTTCTTCCACCGCAACGGTTTTCGAGGTGCCGCCGGCCTCTGGCAGCAGGATATCGGCGAAGCCGCGGCTGACGTTCTGCAGCACGCAGCAGGTGCCGCCCTTCATCAGCAGAATGCAGGGGAGGGTGACCGGCAGGATCTTGTTGATCTGTGGGCGGCGCACGACCCGCGCCGAAAGGCCGGCGCGCTCGGCCGCGCGCACGGCGAGCTCCGGTGTGAAGGGTTCGTTAGCGTGGGGCAGGCCGGCCTTCAGCGCTTCGCTCGAGATCGGCCGCTGCAGCAGGCCGGCGAGCATCGACAGGCAGCGCACCAGCGGATCCTCGAAATCGACCAGCGACGGGGCGATGCTCCAGGTCTTTTCTTTCTCCACGCTTTCGATCAGGTCGCTCGGGCGCAGCACGGCCGGCGCCTTTTCCCCGTTGTTGTCGCCGGAGATGGTCGAGTCGGTGTTGTCGTCTTCGGCGAGGTTGGAGGACATCGAGCCGTTCTCGGAGACACCCTTCGGGAGCAGGCCCTTCGCAGGCCCGGCCGACGCTCTGTCGGACTGGCCGGCCGTTTGCTGCTCGGCGCGGGGCAGATCGGTGCCGGGAGCGCTCACCTCGGGTTCGCGCCAGTCGTCGGCCGCGGCCGGCGTCGACTTGTTCTTCTTCTTTAGACCCAGGGAGAGCTTGGGGTCCTTGCGCGTCTGGTCCCCGGCGTCGGAGTCCTTCTTGACGGCGGTCGTGTCGTCGCGGGCAGCCATACTATCCCTTCACCTCATAAAGACTTTCGTCATCGGACCATCGGCTCCACCGGTCGGTGGAGAGGGCGGGCGCGGCAGGAGCCGGACAGCGGCCGCAGCCAGGGGCGCCCCCCACCCTACTGAGCAAAGCTTTCCCGGGACCGAAGCTTCATCAGAATTGTTACGAATTCGCAAAAAGAAACGGCTTCGAGTTGCTCGATGCCCTGGTGCTTCATTTGGTGCATCATTCTAAAAAAACTAATGATGCTTCATTCTAAAAGGGTTAATAGCACATTTTAACCCGTGGAGCAGGGCATTCCGCAGCGACTCTGTCGTTCCTCAGCAAAAGCCTCCTTCATCGATCCCGAGGCGCCGGCGTCGCCGCCTGCCTCACCATCTGCGTCGCAGCGCTGGCCGCCCGGCTCAGGTCCGGTAGGCGCCGAAACAGTTGCAATGGAGGGCAGGCTAGGCAGCACGCTGCCCAATTGCAGTGTGATTTATCACATCTTTCGGGGTAGCTGCCAGCGGCTGAGGTGCCGTCTCGGGCAGATGGAAGGCCCGGTCGTACCGCGCCTTGCCGCCGTTCGGCGAATTGCGTCGCAGACGCTCAAGTCTGGGTGTAGGCTTCGGTCTGGAGCGTGATGGCGTTCGCGCCCAAAGTTTAGGAATTTGTGTCAGAATGCTAAGCTCTGTGTGCAAGCGGTCTTGACAGAATCGGCAGGGTGGGCACAAAGAGGAGGGGACTTGATGGATGGTCGGAAGGCTGGCCATCCGGAGCTTCAGGGCGGACCCTGTGAACTCGCTGATGGTTAATGTGGCGTTGATTCAACTCTTGGTAGTCGCGAAGGCCGCCTTTTGTGGCAGAATTAACACAGTGTGGCAAGTCAGTTCAGCCCAACACAATTAACCCTGTTTTGCCCTCGGAGGCCGCGTTGACAGCCGATGAAGAAACAGGTTACAAGTCGCGCATATTTCTAGATTTGTTTGCCTTATCGTCCGTTCTCGGTGACGTATAGGCCGGACACGGGGGAGGGGTATTGGATGCAAGGTTTTATGTCGGGGGAAGCTAGCATGCGCTGGTCTCGCAGCACGAGTTTGACTCATTTTAAGGCGGTCCTTCTGGGGACGGTCTTGGCAGTTCCGATGGCGGCGTCGGCCAATGCGATGTCGCTGCAAGAGGCGGTCCAGCAGTCGATCGCCACCAACCCAGACATCGGCATCGTGGCCAGCAACCGTGAGGCTGTTGACCAGGAGCTGCGTCAGGCCCGCGGCCTCTACCTGCCGCAGATCGATGTGGCAGCTGGCGTGGGCGTCGCGGCCTACAATGACTTCACTTCGCGCGCTTCGGGCGGTGACTACGAGGAGACTTTCCGTCGGGAATCCTCGATCACCCTGCAGCAGCGTCTGTTCGACGGCTTCGAAGCCGGCGCAACGGTTGAGCGTGAAATGGCGCGTGTCGAATCGGCCGCCAGCCGCGTGCTGGAGAACTCTGAGGTTCTGGCCCTCGATGCGATCGGTGCCTACCTTGAGGTCCTGCGTCAGCGCGACCTGGTGCGCCTCGCCGAAGACAACGTCGCCTATCACAGTCAGGTGCTGGACGCCCAGCGTGCGCGCCTGGAAGGCGGTGGCGGCAGCGAGGCCGACGTCGATCAGACCGAGGCCCGTTCTTCGCGAGCCCGCAACACCCTGATCGAGCAGCTTCAGGATCTGCGGATTGCCGAGGCGATCTACACCCGCATCGTCGGCTCCTTCCCGGGCAATGACCTGAGCTATCCGGAATTCCCGGCCAGTTCGCTGCCGGGTGACCTGGACGACGCGGTGCAGTTGGCGGTGCGCAACAATCCGACCACGAAGATCTTCGAGGCCGACGTGCGGACCGCGGAAGCGGAGGTGGAACTCTCCGAAGTTCCGCTTTATCCGGCCGTCACCCTGGAAGCTCAGACCGAGTACAACGACGGCACCTCCTCGCTCGACACCTACGAGTTCAATAACCAGCTCATGGTGCGGGTGCGGTGGAATCTGTTCCGCGGCGGTATCGATCGGGCGGCGCGTCAGGAAGCGCTCTTCCGCCTGACCGAGAGCAAGAATCGCCGTTACCGCTCGGTGCTTGAGTCGCAGCAGGAAATGCGGCGCTCCTGGTTCGAGCTCGAGGCGGCGCGCGACAGCATCGAAGCGCTGGAAGACGCCCGTGACTTCAACCGCTCCACCCTCGGTGCTTACGAGCAGCAGTTCGAGGTGGCACAGCGGACCCTGCTGGACGTCCTTGACGCGGAGAACGAACTCTTCACGGCTGAGGGACAGCTCATCACGGCCCAGACCAACGAGCAGTTGGCCTCGTACCGCATCCTCGCCGTTGGCGGCGTGCTGCTGGAGACCCTCGGTGTGAGCGCACCGGAGCAGGCGGTTGTCGAGCACAAGTCCTGGATCGACGGCTTGGTCGATTGATCCGCCCCAAGCGGATCGCCGCATGGCGATCCGTCAGGTAGCAAGGAAAGACGGCGCCCTCTTGCGGGGGCGCCGTTTTCCGTTTCGGAGCCCGGCTGCTGGGCCTGAATTGCCTCGCTTCTGCGGCCGAGGGTCGATTATTTCGGCGCGTTAGGGCGTTCGGAGCGAGAATTTGGTCGAAAGTAGGATTGTGGACCTATTTTCGGTGGCTGAGATTCTCAGGGATATTGTTCTTTTCGCAGCCGCGATCTATCTTGAGTCTATGCGGAGATGGGTATGACCGCGAAAGCGGTCGAATATGGGCGATATGGACGACGATAAGACATTGGTGGATCTGCCCCAGGCACCGATCAGCGCGGAAGCGCCGGTCGAATACGGCCTGGAGCTGGATGGCGACGCTCACAAGCTGCCACTCTTGATCGTGGAGCCGGGTGGGACTTCGCCGGCCGACGATCCGGATTCCGTCGTCCTGCAACTCGGCGATCTGCTGCCGGATTCCTCGGGCGAAGTGGTGCTCTTCATGGGCGAGGATGTCTCGGTGAACCTGATGACGCGTGAGACCATCACCGGTTTCGGCATCGCCGATCCTCATGTCACCGCCGGCGGCCTGGACGTGACCGGCCTGCACTTTTACAGCTTCGAGGGTGGGTTGACGGTCTATACAGCCAACGACATTCTCATCATCAACGACCCCAACGCCGCCTGACGACCACTCCCGCCTGGGTCTCCTTGACGCCTCCTGGGGCGTCGCCTGCGCGCGTTTCAGTCCGGCAGGCTGGGCGGGGGCGGCGGTCCGCTTCCCGCGCCTGCTGCGCGCCGCGACTGCGGTGACAGCCACATCACGGCATAGAATTCCTGGTGCATCTGCGAGCGCAGAGCGAGGATGGTCGCCTGCGCCGCGTTTACGCGCCCCGGGGCGACGTAGAGCAGCTTGGCCTCGGCCTTGGGCTCACGGCCGCTGACCAGGTCCTGCCAGACATCGTTGAGCGAGCGCCGCGTGCGGACCTGCACGAGGGTTGTGAGTTCAGCGCCGATCACCGCCACATCGGCAGGGCCGAGCCAGTCGCCGAAAGGCCGGTTGTAGGCGATCACGGTGCGATAGCGCGACAGGATGAGGCCGGGGTTGGGGCAGTTGGTGACAACGTCCAGCAGGCCATGGTGGGTCGGCCCCAGGATTTCCCGGGCCAGGGCCTGCTCGCCCTCCAGCATGCAGAACACCCGCAGGTACGACGAGAAGTTGGGCCCCTCGTAACCGTCCGCCAGCTCGGCCACGAAGCGCCCCAGGCGCACGCGGCGACGGTCGGCCAGGACCTCGAGGGTCTGCCAGTAGATGGGCTCCAGGCGAACCGAATAGCGCTTGTTGCGGTACTGGACGATTCGCGGCCTGGGTGACTGGTTCAGAAGGGCTGAGGGGGCGGTAACCTGCATTCAGAGATCTCTGCCGGCGCGCTGTCGCGGGAGAGATACTCATACATAAATATTGGGATCGCCGCAAGGCGCTCGCGGCGACCGCTTGCTGCTCAGGGCAGCATGATGTCATCGTGATCGGAGATGATGCCGCCGAGATCGGACAGCTTGCTGCGCAGGTTGTAGCGCCGGGCGAGTTTTTCCTGCGCCGGGGCCGGCAGGTCGGTCAGCATGAAGACCCGCTTGTCAATCAGGACCGTGATCACGTCCTCGATGACGCGGACAAACTCGAGATCCGACTCCTCGAGTTTGGCGCGAATCTGATCCTGCGCCATGGTGTCGTCCAGGCCTTCGTTCAAATAGGACACCAGTTCCGGGTCGTCGAGCGCAACCTGCTCATAGGCGGCCTCGGTCTCGCGTTCCTGGACTTCGATGATCTGTCCCTGGTCGTCTCTTGCCACATAGGGCATACCTGCTGCTCCTTCCTAGGGATTGGCCCTAGCAGGGCCAAGCTAGGTGGCCGGTGGTTAAAATTGGGTAAGCAATCCACGCGGGACGCCCTACTCAATGTGTCGGCGGCCCGCCCGAATGCCGAGGCGCCGTTGATTCTACTTGCCGCACAGAGACACCTGCCCAAACTAGGCGAGGTATCCATGCAGGCCGAATCGCCCACACCATGCCGCTGATAGCCAGCAAAGTAAAACCGCGCGACCCGGACTTCGCCGAGAACGCACGTGTGAACCGGGCCCTGGCCGAAGAGCTGCGCGCCCAGGTCGACCGCATCAAACAGGGCGGCGGCGAGGCGGCCCGCAAGCGCCACCTCGATCGCGGCAAGCTGCTGCCGCGCGAGCGGGTGCGCCGTCTGCTCGACAGCGGCTCGCCCTTCCTCGAGTTCTCCCAGCTGGCGGCGAGCGGGCTCTACGGCGATGAGGTGCCGGCGGCCGGCCTAATCACCGGCATTGGCCGCGTGTCGGGCCGCGAATGCGTGATCGTCGCCAATGACGCCACCGTGAAGGGCGGCACCTACTATCCCGTCACCGTGAAAAAGCATCTGCGCGCGCAGGAGATCGCCGAGCAGAATCATCTGCCCTGCATCTACCTGGTCGATTCCGGCGGCGCCAACCTGCCGAACCAGGACGAGGTGTTTCCCGACCGCGACCATTTCGGGCGCATCTTCTTCAACCAGGCGAACCTTTCGGCCAAGGGCATTCCGCAGATCGCCGTAGTCATGGGCTCCTGCACCGCCGGCGGCGCCTACGTGCCGGCCATGGCGGACGAAAGCATCATCGTGAAGGAGCAGGGCACCATCTTCCTCGGCGGCCCACCGCTAGTGAAGGCGGCAACCGGCGAAGTCGTGACGGCAGAGGAATTGGGGGGCGCCGAGGTTCATACACGCACCTCCGGCGTTGCCGACCACTATGCGGAAAACGACACCCACGCGCTGGCCATCGCACGGCGTATCGTCGCCTCCTTGAACCGAGGCAAAGCGGCATCGTTTGAGATGTCGCCGCCGCGCGAGCCGCACTACGACCCGGGTGAACTCTACGGCATCGTGCCTCGCGACCTGCGCCAGCCCTACGACGTGCGGGAGGTCATCGCGCGCCTGGTCGACGGCAGCGAGCTCGACGAGTTCAAGGCACTTTACGGACAGACGCTGGTCTGCGGCTTTGCGCGCATCTGGGGCTATCCCGTCGGCATTCTTGCCAACAACGGAATCCTGTTTTCTGAGTCGGCGCTGAAGGGCGCCCATTTCATAGAGCTTTGCGCCCAGCGCGGGGTCCCGCTTGTCTTCCTGCAGAACATCACCGGCTTCATGGTGGGCCGCAAGTACGAGGCCGGCGGCATTGCGAAGGACGGTGCCAAGCTGGTCACGGCGGTGGCCTGCGCCCGCGTGCCCAAGTTCACCGTCATCCTTGGCGGCAGCTTCGGCGCCGGGAACTACGGCATGTGCGGGCGTGCCTACAGTCCGCGTTTCCTGTGGATGTGGCCCAACGCGCGCATCTCCGTCATGGGAGGGGAGCAGGCGGCCGCGGTGCTGGCGACCATCCGGCGCGACGGTCTGGCCGCCAGAGGTGAGGACTGGCCGGTCGAGGAAGAGGAACGCTTCAAGGCACCGATCCGCGAACAGTACGAAGCGCAGGGTCATCCCTACTATGCCAGCGCGCGCCTATGGGACGACGGCATCATCGATCCCCTCGATACCCGCATGACCCTCGGCCTCGGCATTTCCGCTGCGTTGAATGCGCCTATCGAAGCCACCCGGTTTGGTATTTTCAGGATGTAGTTCCATGGCCAATCCACTTTTCGTCCAGGAGATCGACAAGCGGGGAACGGCGCGGATTACCCTGACCCGTGCCGAGGTGCACAACGCCTTCAACGAGGCGCTGATCGCGGAGCTGACGGCGGCGCTGGACGGCATCGCCCAGGATGCGCGCGTACGGGTGGTGGTGCTCGCCGCGCAGGGGCCGAGCTTCTCAGCGGGTGCCGATCTCAACTGGATGAAGGCCATGGCGAGCTATTCGCGTGCCGAGAACGTCGAGGATGCACGGCGCCTGGCGCGTTTGATGCGGACCTTGAACGGCCTGCCGAAGCCGACGTTGGCGCTTGTTCAGGGGCCGGCTTTCGGCGGCGGTGTCGGCCTTGTGGCCTGCTGCGACATCGTGATCGCGGTGGAAGAGGCAAAGTTCTGCCTCTCCGAGGTAAAGCTCGGCCTAATCCCCGCGGTCATCAGTCCCTATGTGATTGCCACCATTGGCGAAGCGGCGGCTCGCCGCTACTTCCTCACCGCCGAGGCGTTCTCGTCCTGGGAGGCACAGCGCCTGGGACTGGTGCACGAAGTGGTCGACCGCAGCGCCCTGGAGAGCCGCGGCCGGCAGATTGTCGAGGCGCTGCTGCAGGGCGGACCCGTGGCGCAGCAGGCGGCGAAGGACCTGGTGTTCTCCGTCGCCGGCCGTCACCCTGACGAGGCGCTCATCGAGGAGACCGCGGGCCGCATCGCGGAGCTCCGCGCCTCGGAAGAAGGCCGCGAAGGCATCGCTGCCTTTCTGGAAAAGCGCAGACCGAACTGGCGGGCGGACTGATCCGCCGTGTCGAGCACGGTGGCCTGCGGCGATCTCGTGCCGGCCAGCGCGTTGGTGCGGCGGGCAATCGTGGCATTGCAGTTTGTCACCGGCGTCTGCCTGATCATCTTCGGCTTCTCCGGGGTGCTGGGCTGCGCGCGCGAGCGCGACTGGCGCGAAGAACGCCGTCATGGCCGGTGTTAGGATAGGCGCATGCACGGTTCCGGACAGCTCGAAGAAATCCTCGTCTTCCTGGTCGCGGCGGTCTGCATCGTACCGCTGTTCCGCTGGTTCAAGTCCAGCGCCGTGCTCGGCTACCTTGCGGCCGGCCTGCTGGTCGGACCGCACGCCCTCGGCTTCATCCAGAACCCGGACAGCGTACTGCTGCTGGCCGAATTCGGCGTCGTCTTCCTGCTGTTCACCATCGGGCTCGAGCTTTCCATCGAACGGCTGAAGCTGCTGCGCCACTATGTTTTCGGCCTCGGCGCGACGCAGGTATTCCTGACGGCGTTGCTGATCGGCGGCGGTCTCTACCTCGCCGGTCTGTCGGTGGAAGCAGCGCTGGTGGTCGGCAGCGGTCTGGCACTCTCCTCGACGGCCTTCGTGATTCAGATGTTGGTCGAGCGCGGCGAGATGGTGGCGCGCTATGGGCGGGTGTCCTTCTCCATCCTGCTGTTCCAGGATCTCGCGATCGTTCCTCTGCTGGCTCTGATGCCCCTGCTCGGCGCGCCGGAGTCCTCGCTCGGGGTGGCGGTCGGCCTCGCGGTGCTGAAAGCAGTCGCCGTGGTGGCGGCGGCGGTCTTCATCGGCAGGCGGGTGCTACGTCCCCTTTATCGCGTCATCGCCGGGGCGCACCTGCAGGAACTCTTCGTCGCAGTGACGCTGCTGGTGGTGCTGGGGGCGGGCTGGCTTATGGCGCAGGTCGGCATTTCCATGGCCCTGGGCGCCTTCCTGGCCGGACTGCTGCTTTCCGAGACCGAGTACCGCCACCAGGTCGAAGCCGACATTCGCCCTTTCAAGGGATTGCTCCTGGGCCTCTTCTTCATGGCGGTCGGCATGTCCATCGACCTTCCGCTCGTCGCACGCGAGTGGCTGTTCCTGGTGGTCGCCGTCGCCGGCCTGCTGGCCTTGAAGACGCTGCTGACCACCGGCTTCTGCCTGCTGTTCCGCCTGCCGGTAGACGTCGCATTGCGGGTCGGTCCGCTGCTGGCCCAGGGTGGCGAGTTCGGTTTCGTGCTGGTCGGCGGGGCAATGCTCCGGGGTCTGCTCGACCCCGATACCGGACAGCTTGTTCTGGCGCTTGTCGCGCTCTCCATGGCGGCGACACCGGCGATGGACTGGCTCGGCGCGCGCCTCGCGCGGATGGCGGCTCCGATACCCGGGTCCAACCTGGGGGCGCTGAAGGAGGAGGCCGAGGAGGTCGCCGGGCACGTCATCATCGCCGGCTTCGGGCGCGTCGGCCAGACCGTCGCCCGGGTGGTGGCGTCCTGCGGGCTGCCCTACATCGCCCTGGACATGGACCATGGCCGGGTTGCCCGTGGCCGTGCCGCCGGGCTGCCGCTCTACTACGGTGACGCCAGCCGCGTGGAAGTGCTGGAGGCGGCCGGCGTGGATCGCGCCAAGGCGGCGGTCATCACCATCGACCGTGCCCGCGAGTCGAGCCTTGCGGTGGCGGCGCTGCATCAGCGCATGCCGGAATTGCCGATCTTTGTGCGGTCCCACGACATGACCCATGCCCACGAACTGGAAGCCGAGGGCGCAACCGCGGTGGTGCCGGAAACCGTCGAGGCCAGCCTGCAGCTTGGCGGAATTCTCTTGTCGGCGGTCGGAGTCGGTACCGATGATATCACCCGCGTGACCAACGAACTCCGCAACGGCAACTACGCCCTGCTCGGTGACCTCGTGGAATCAGGCGGCGAGCGCGACGCGGGCCGCACCAACAAGCGGAAATAGGAAGAGGGGAAGCGTGTTCGAGACGGTCCTCATCGCCAACCGGGGGGAGATTGCGCGCCGCGTGATCCGCAGCGCGCGGCGCCTCGGCCTGCGCTGTGTGGCGGTCTATTCGGAGGCCGATCGCGGCGCCGCCCATGTCACCGAGGCGGACGCGGCCTACTGCATCGGTCCGCCGCCGGCGGCCGAGAGCTACCTGAGGGGCGAGGTGATCCTGGCGGCGGCGCGGGCGGCGGGGGCGGAAGCGATCCATCCCGGTTACGGCTTCCTCTCGGAGAACGCCGCCTTCGCCGAGGCCTGCGCAGCCGCGGGGATCGTCTTCATCGGGCCGCCGCCGGCAGCGATCCGCGCCATGGGCTCCAAGAGCGAAGCCAAGGCCTTGATGCAGGCGGCGGGCGTGCCGCTGGTGCCGGGCTACCACGGCTCCGAGCAGGGCGCCGATCATCTCGTCGCGGAGGCTCATAAGGTCGGCTATCCGGTGATGATCAAGGCCTCGGCCGGCGGTGGCGGCAAGGGCATGCGGGTGGTCGCCGACCCCGAGGATTTCCTCGACGGGCTGGAGGCGGCTCGGCGCGAGGCAAAGGCGTCCTTCGGCGACGACCACGTTCTGCTGGAGCGTTACCTCGCGGCGCCGCGCCACATCGAGATGCAGATCTTCCGCGACGACCACGCCAACGCCGTGCATCTCTTCGAGCGTGATTGCTCCTCGCAGCGTCGTCATCAGAAGGTGATCGAAGAGGCTCCCGCGCCGGGCCTCGGCGAGGACCTCCGCGAGGCGATCGGCGAGGCCGCGCTGCGCGCCGCCGAGGCGATCGACTACCGCGGCGCCGGCACCGTCGAGTTCCTCGTCGACGGCGAGGCCTTCTACTTCATGGAGATGAACACACGCCTGCAGGTCGAGCATCCGGTAACCGAGATGATCACCGGCTTCGATTTGGTGGAATGGCAACTCCGCGTCGCCGCCGGCGAGCCTCTGCCGGTGACGCAGAGGGATATCGTGGCGACGGGGCATGCCATCGAGGCCCGGCTCTACGCCGAGGATCCCGCCGCCGGGTTTTTGCCGTCGACCGGACAGCTGCTGCATCTTTCCTTTCCGGAGGGCGAAGAGGGGCTGCGCTTCGATAGCGGCGTGCGTCCCGGCGACGGCGTTTCGGTGTTCTACGACCCGATGATCGCCAAGGTGATCGCCTGGGGGCCGGATCGCGTCGTCGCGCTCAGCCGCCTGCAGCGTGCGCTGGCGCGCAGCGAGGTTGCCGGCGTGGTGACCAACGTCGGCTTCCTCCAGGCCGTGCTCTCGCACACGCGTTTTGCCGCGGGGGTCGTCGACACTGCCTTCATCGATCAGCAGCGCGCGACCCTGGTGGCCGCTGAGGAGGACGTGCCGGAGAGCGTGCTGGCGGCCGCGGCGCTGGCGGAGATCGATTGGCGTCGCGAGGACGCCCGGCGTCAGGCAGCGGCGTCCGGCGACCCGCATTCGCCGTGGCAACTCACCAACGGCTGGCGCCTGAACGCCGAAACCCACACCGAGCTCACCTTCGTCAGCGGTGAAGAGACGCTGGACGTGACCGTGCATTTCGGCCGTGACGGCCTGCGCCTGAAGCTGCCCGGCGGCGAGGTCTCGGCGGCGGTCGAACCGCAGGCCGACGGCCGCCTCTCGCTGCGCCTTGGGGATGCCGGCTTTTCGGCACGGGTGTTGCGCCGCGGGGCGGAGCGCTGGGTCGTCGTCGAAGGCGCCAGTTATCTGCTGATCCTGGAGGACCCTTTCCGCCACCTCGGCAGCGAAGCGGCCGGCGGCGGGCGCATCGTCGCGCCGATGCCGGGCAAGGTCACCGCGGTGCTGGTCGAAGCCGGCGACCGCGTGGAGGAAGGCACGCCGCTGCTGCGCCTCGAGGCCATGAAGATGGAGCACACCCTGACGGCGCCGCACGACGGCGTGGTGGAGACCCTCGCCTGTGAGGAGGGAGACCTGGTGGAAGAGGGAGCCGAACTGGTGGTGGTAGTACAGGCTTAGGAACCGGGGAGGCTGGTCCTGGCCGGCGCAAGGCACTAGCCTTGCCTTCGAGAGGAAACCTACAGCAGGAGAGGGCGCGCATTGCCATGGCGCTGCCGAAGTCGGTCGAAGTCGTCGAAGTGGGGCCGCGCGACGGCCTGCAGAACGAGCCGCAGAGCCTGCCCGCGGCGGTCAAGGTCGCGCTGATCGGCAAGCTTGCCGAGGCCGGCTGCCGGGTCATCGAGGCCGGCGCTTTCGTCTCCCCCAAGTGGGTGCCGCAGATGGCCGACACCGCCGAGGTGCTGGCCGCCCTGCCGCGGCGGCCGGGTCTGCGCTACCCCGTTCTCGTCCCCAACATGAAAGGCCTGGAGCGGGCCCTGGAGTCCGGCGTGGAGGAGATCGCCGTGTTCGGCGCGGCCTCGGAGACCTTTAGCCAGCGCAACATCAACTGCTCCATTGCCGAGAGCCTGGAGCGTTTCCGCCCGGTCTGCACCGCGGCGCTGGCCAGAGGGCTGCGCCTGCGCGGCTACGTCTCCTGCGTACTGGGCTGCCCCTACGAAGGCGACGTGCCCGCTGCCCGTGTGGCGGAGGTGGCCGCCGCGCTGGCGGAGATGGGCTGCGCCGAGGTTTCCCTGGGCGACACCATCGGGGTCGGGACGCCGCTGAAGGCTCGGGCCATGTTGTCGGCTGTCGCCGAGCAGGTGCCGCTGGAGCGCCTGGCGGTGCACTTCCACGACACCTACGGCCAGGCGCTGGCCAACATCCTGGCCTGCCTGGAAATGGGTGTGGCCACGGTCGATGCCGCGGTCGCCGGCCTCGGGGGTTGTCCCTACGCCAAGGGCGCCTCGGGCAATGTCGCTACCGAAGACGTGGTCTACCTGCTCGACGGCCTCGGCATCGCAACCGGGATCGACCTGGACCGCCTGGCCGCCGCCGGTGCCTACATCTGCGGCGAACTGGGCCGCCCGCCGGCGTCCAAGGTGGCCCTTGCCCTGGCCGGCCGTGCGGCCTAGGTGTTTTTGGTCCGAGGGTAAGAGGTCGAAGGGGAAGCGATGACACTGCATCTGCGCAAGCTCTGCGTTGGGGTCGAGAAGGTCGAGCAGTTGCAGGAGTACCAGTCGCGCCGCCTGAAACGCGGCGAGAAGCTGCGTCACGACACCCGCATGATGCCCACGCGACGCGATGAAATCGTCGATGGCGGTTCGCTTTATTGGGTCATCAAGGGGCTCATCCAGGTGCGCCAGCGCATCGTCGATATCACCGCCGAGACCGACAAGGAGGGCCGCGGCTTCGCCCGGCTCCACCTCGGCCGGGAACTGGTCCGCGTGGTGCCCCGCGGCCACCGCCCTTTCCAGGGGTGGCGCTATCTGGAGGCCGCCGCTGTGCCCCCCGATCTGGCCGCTGGCGGGGGCTTTTCCGACGACCTTCCGGCGGACCTGCAGGCCGAGCTCAGAACCCTGGGAATCCTTTGAAAAATTTTTTCGCTGCGCTGCACATTTGGGTGTTTACAGGCCGGAGCGGGGGGCCTATATACCCATCCGCTGTCGCCGGGCGCGAGGGTTCCAAGCCTCGCAGCGGAGACAGTGTCTGAAGGGCCGGTTTTCCACAGCCTAAGGCGTTGAAAGCCCGGTTCCAAATCAGTATATTAAGCGCCCTGTTTTCTGCTTCTTCGCAAGTAGTGATGCGGGCACTTCGCTCAGCGCACTTCCGCATGCGCGGATCCTGCGCGAGCCGGCTGTTTGACATTGTGGATTTGGAAGGGATACGCGGGCGGCGGGCCTGGCTTTGAGGTTGGGCTTGTTCTGGTGTTAGGCACACTGGGGCCTTTAGGGTTGCTACGCGTATTTGACGGATCTTTTTGTCCGGCGGCTTGGGTTTCTGGCTATGGCTGGGGGCTTGGGTTGTTGGATGGAGGGATTTCGCGCGTTTTAACTTGAGAGGATCCCGTTGATTGATCTGTTTGGCTTTGGCTGAGCAGATGAGGTCAACCTAAGAGTTTGATCCTGGCTCAGAACGAACGCTGGCGGCAGGCCTAACACATGCAAGTCGAAGGAGAAGCACCTTTCGGGGTGTGGACACTGGCGCACGGGTGAGTAACGCGTGGGAATCTACCCTGGGGTGGGGAATAACCGCTGGAAACGGCGGCTAATACCGCATACGCCGTATTGGGAAAGCTTTAGCGCCCTGGGATGAGCCCGCGTTAGATTAGCTAGTTGGTGGGGTAACGGCCTACCAAGGCGAC
>Ga0214471_10002167_pt1 | contig 15436 bp, 14 predicted proteins | sample RVTome_5_FD_207665 | JGI IMG/M metagenome (GOLD analysis project Ga0214471, IMG submission 207665) | Soil microbial communities from uranium-contaminated site in the Upper Colorado River Basin, Wyoming, United States - RVT142D155 | ecosystem: Environmental > Terrestrial > Soil > Contaminated >... | reverse complement strand
TGGATCTGCAGCCGGGCGACATCCAGTTCATCAACAACTACACGATCCTGCACTCGCGGACGGGCTTCGTGGACGGCCCCGAGCCGCACCAGAAGCGCCACATGCTGCGCCTGTGGCTGAAGTTCCCCCGGCCGTGGCCGCTCGGCCCCGAGTTCCCCGCCCACATGGGCTACAAGCCCGCGCAGGACACCCCGATCCTCGTCGAAGCGGAGGCGTGAGCCCATGCCCAAGGTGCTGACCCAGGCCCAGGTCGAGACGTTCCAGCGCGACGGCTGCCTCCACCCCGTGCGGGCGATGAGCGCCGAGCGCGCGCGGCACTACCGCGAGCGGTTCGAGGCGCTGGAGCTTCGCGTCCCCGACATCAAGAAGATGAAGACCAAGTCGCACCTGCTCTGCCCGTGGGTGCTGGAGATTGCCGAGGACCCGCACATCCTCGACGTCTTCGAGGACCTGATCGGCCCCGACCTTCGCTGCTGGAGCATGGCCTGGCGGGTGAAGAAGGCCGACGGCGAGACCTTCGCCGGCTGGCACCAGGACTCCGCCTATGGCGCCGCCCGGCCCGTGGTGCTCGGGGCGCTGGCGCTCTCGGACTGCGGTCCGGCGCAGGGCTGCCTGCGCGGTGTGCCCGGCTCCCACCGGTGGGGGATCCTGAAGCACGAGGAGAAGGACGACCCCCGGAGCATCCTGGCCCGCGGCCAGTTCATCACCGACGCGTTCGACGAGTCGAAGGCCGTCGACTTCGCGCTGCGACCGGGCGAGATGGCGATGTTCGACAACTCGCTCGTCCACGGCTCGGGGACGAACGTCGGCCCCGACCGGCGCTTCCTGCTGCTGGTGGAGATGCTGCCGACGTGGGCCACGGCGCCGCCGGTCCGCCAGTCCGCCCTGCTGGTGCGCGGCACCGACACCCACGGCAACTTCGACGACGAGCCCCGGCCCGACGCCGAGTGGAGCCCGACCGCGCTGGCGAACTGGTCGGCCGTCACCGACAAGCGCGCCCGGCTGATCTTCGCCGACAGCAAGATCGGCCCCAGCGAAGCCTACGGGGGCACGCGCCGGGCGACCTGAACCGGCGCTACTGGATCACCCGGTCGGCGCGGACGAGCACGGCCTGCGGCAGGCCCAGGTCGAGGGCCCTGGCCGTCTTGAAGTTCACCGTCAGCTCGAACCGGGTCGGCTGCTCGACCGGGAGATCGGCGGGCCGGGCGCCCTTGAGGATGCGGTCGACGCGCGTGGCCGCGCGGCGATAGAGGTCGAGGAGGCTCGGCCCGTACGCCATCAATCCGCCTGCTTCGGCGAACTCCGCCCAGTAGTACATCCCGGGAAGGCGGTGGCGGGTCGTCAGGTCCACGATGCGAGCCCGGTGAGCCGTGAAGAACGGATCGGCCAGCGCGATGACCGCCTGGGCCCGCTGGCGGGCGGCCGACACCGCCGTCTCGAGGTCGGCCGCCCGGCGCACTTCGATCTCCTCCAGCGTCAGCCCGAGCGTTCGGGCGGCGTCGCGTGTCTGGCGCAGGTCGAGCGCCGTGCCGGGAAATGCCGGGTTGGACAGCACGGCGACGCGGGAGAGGCGTGGCAGCACCTCCTTCAGCAGCTCGAGCCGCCTGCGGCGCTCGCCGGACAGGATCGTCATGCCCGTCACGTTGCCGCCCGGTCGCGCGAGGCTGGCGATGAGCCCGGCGCCGACCGGGTCGTTGCTGGCGCCCATGACGATCGGGATCGTCATCGTCGCCCGCTTCGCGGCGAGGATCGCCTGCTCACCGCCGGTGACGATCACGTCCACGTTGATCGCGGCGAGCTCGGCCGCCAGGGCAGGCAGCCGATCGGGCCGGCCTTCGGCCCAGCGATACTCGAGCTGGATGCTCTGGCCCTCCACGTAGCCCAGTTCGTGCAGCCCTCGCCGGAACCCCTCCGCGGCCGGATCGGGCGCGCCGCGGGCATTGGTGCGCAGCAGCCCTATTCGCGGGATCGTTCCCGTGGTCTGCGCGTGGCCGAGCGGGGAGCTCACGGCGAGGCCCAGCGTGAGCACGACGAGGGCGGTGCGGCGTCTCATGCGGGGTCGCGCCGCGCAGGCCTCATGCCAGCGGGAGAGGCGCCCGTGGCAGCCCCTGCCATTGCCGTGGATCGTGGCCGTAGAACGTCGTGGCGCCCTGCTTGTCGCGCAGGTCGCGCAGCCGGCGCAGCGAGTGCGACATCTCGGCCTCGTCCGACACGATCGTGGGCAGCACGTCGCGGTCCATGTTCTCGCGCGTGTAGCAGGCGTCGGCGGTGACGACGAGGCGGGTGGCGCGGTCCGGGCGCACGAGCAGCGACTGGTGGCCGGGGGTGTGGCCGTAGGTCGGGAACAGCACGACGGTGCCGTCGCCGAACACGTCGTGCTCGCCGTCGACGGGCTGATACCGCAGCGGGTGGTCGTAGTCCGGGGGGCTCGGTCGGTAGCGGCCCTGCGCCAGCACCTCCGGCGAGCGGGCGGCGTCCATCTCCCGCCTCTGCACCAGGATGGGCGTGTCCGGGAAGGACTCGTTGCCGCCGCAGTGATCGAAGTGCCAGTGGGAGTTGGCGACGTACGTCACGTCGGCCGGGGTCAGGCCCAGCCGGCCCAGCTGGCTGACGGCGTCGTCGCCGGCCCGGGAATGGACGCCGAAGCGCCGGGCGCGCTCCTCGCCGTAGCGGCCGAGCATGTTCGTCATCGTCTCGCAGTGCAGGCCGGTGTCGAAGAGCAGGCGCCCGCGGGTGTGCACGACGAGAAAGCAGGGGATCGGCACCGTCCACCGCGACGGCGGCGCGTCACGGATCATGCTCTCGCGGGGGAGCTCGAGGTAGCCGCCACAGAGCGCGAAGATCTGGAGCATCAGGAGCCTCCCGAGAACCGGTCGGCGCGCAGCCCCCGCCAGAGTCCGGGGCGTGCGTCGAGGCCGAGCGCCAGCCGGGCGAGGACGTCGCCGGCCATGGGGGAGAGCGCGAATCCGTGGCCGCAGAACCCGGCGGCCACCAGCACGTTGTCGAGTCCGGGGACCGGCCCCAGCACCGGCAGCCCGTCCGGCGTGAAGGCTTCCAGCCCCGCCCAGACCTGCGCGACCTTCAGCTCCGCGACGGGCGGGTACACCTCGCGCGCCACCGCCAGGCTCGCCCGCACGCTGTCCTCGCGCAGCGTCCAGCGATTGGCGGCCTCGTCGGGGACGTCGGCCGGCCAGCCGCCGCCGATCAGGTAGGCGCCGCCGGCGAGCTGCTTGAAGCTGAGCTTGCGGTCGAAGGCGCTGATCACGGGCGTCAGCGCGCCCGGGGCAGGGTCGGTCAGCAGCATCTGCAGGGCCCTGGTCTCGATCGGCGGCCGCACGCCGAGACGACCCAGCAGGCCGGCGCTCCACGTGCCGGCAGCGACGATCGCGACGTCGCAGGGCTCCCGCGTGCCCGTCGTCGTGGTGACCGTCACGACGCGGCCGCGCTCGACGACCAGCGCGGCGGTGCCCACGCCTTCCTGGATGCGTGCGCCGTGACGACGAGCGGCCGCCGCGAACGCGTGGACGGTCGTCATGGCCTCGGCCTGCCCGTCGATCGCGCAGTGGACCCCGCCCAGCACGCCGGGCGCCAGGCCGGGCGCGAGATCCTTGAGGGCCGCCGCGCCGGCGATCTCGACGGGCACGCCGTCGGCGTGCTGCTCGGCCACCCAGCCGGGCGCCGCCCGCCACGCGGCGTCATCCAGCGCGACCCGGAGTCCGCCGCCGCGCCGGTAGCCGGTCTCGTGCTCCAGCTCGCGGGCGAGGTCGGGCCAGCGCGCCAGGCTCGCGAGCGCGAGTGGTCGCTCGGCGGGATCACGGCCCATGGCGCGGACGCCGGCGGCACTGGCGCCGGAGGCGGCGGCGCCGACCCGGAAGCGCTCCAGCACGGTCACCCGCGTCGTGGGGTTGGCGCGGCGCAGATGCCAGGCCGCGCTGAGTCCCATCACCCCCCCGCCGACGATGACGACGGTTGCCGGCACGCGATTGCCCTCCCCGGGGCGGGTATAGCACATCGCGCTTTGACAGCCGCGGCCGAGTAGGGCATTGTCCAGGCGCCATGCACTTCGGGATCTTCCTCGAGGAGCGCCACCCGGGGGACACCGACCAGGCCGCGCTTCGGGAAACCCTGGAGCTGGCCGCCGCCGCCGAGGCCGGGGGGCTCGACGGCGTGTGGCTGGGAGAGATCAACTTCAACCCGGCGCGGTCGGCCAGCTCCTCGCCTCTCGCCATCGCCAGCTTCATCGCCGCCCGCACGCGGCGTGTGCGCGTCGGCCTGGCCGTGCAGGTCGTCCCGCTCGCCCACCCGCTGCGGATCGCCCAGGACGTCGCCACGGTGGATCAGCTGAGCGAGGGCCGGTTCGACTTCGGCATCGGGCGGAGCGGCTCGCCGCGGGCCTACGACATCCTGGGCATTCCCTACGGCGAGAGCCAGGAGCGCTTCGAGGAAGCGCTGGAGGTCATGCGGAAGGCGTGGACGGGCGAGCGCTTCAGCCACCACGGCCGGTACTTCCGGTTCAGCAACGCCGTCGTCGGGCCCCGGCCCTACCAGCAGCCGCACCCGCCGCTCCGGATGGCCGCCAACTCCAAGGAGACCTTCCCGGTCGTCGCCCGCCTGGGGTTGCCGCTCTTCGTCGGGCTCCGCGACCACGACATCCCGGAGCTGCGGCTGCACCTGGCGGCGTATCGCGCGGCTTGGCGCGACGCCGGCCACCCGGGCGACGGCGACGTTTACCTGCGCATCCCGATCTACGCGGCGCCCACGGACAAGGAAGCCCGCGAGGAACCCTACGAGAACTTCACCTACTTCTTCCAGCGTCATGCCGAGCTGCTGCGCTCGGGCATGGGGCGGCGCGATACCGGCCCCGCCGACCGGCGCCAGTCGAAATTCGAGCAGGTGTCGAAGCTGACCTACGAGGACATCCTGGCGACGCGGGTGGCGGTCGGGACCGCCGGCGGCCTGGTCGGTCGCCTCGGCGAGATCGCGCAGGACCTCGGGCTGACCGGGATCGTCGCCGAGCTGAATCCGGGCGGGCTGCTGCCGATGGAGCGCATGCAGCGCACCCTGCGCATCTTCACCCACGAGGTGATCCCCGCTCTCCGGTGATCACCTGTACCTTCGAGGACGGCCACGGGACGGCGCTGCGGCACGTCGTCGTGCACGCGGTGGTCGAGCGGGACGGCGCCCTGCTGCTCGTCCGGCGCGCCGGCCACCTGCTGGAAGGCGGCAAGTGGGGCTTGCCGGGCGGCTTTCTGGACCGGGACGAGACTCTGGCCGCCGGCGTGCTCCGCGAGCTGCGCGAGGAGACGGGCTGGGCCGGGCGCGTGGCGGGCCTGCTGCGCATCAACTCGCGGCCCGACCGGCCCGGCGAGGACCGCCAGAACGTCGCCTTCGACTTCGTCGTCGAGCCGCTCCAGGAAGTCGGCGAGCCCGACCACGAGTCGTCGGCGGTGGCCTGGATTCCCCTCGATCGCCTCCCGCCGTTGCACGAGCTGGCGTTCGATCACGGCGACACTGTCCGCGCGTATCGGGAGCATCGCGGGAGGCTTCCGCCGATGCCGATCCTGCTCTGATGACGCAAGCTGCGCTGCAGGCCCTCCTCGATCGGCAGGAGATCGTGGACACGATCGTGCGCTATGCCCGGGCGCTCGACGCCAAGGACTGGGCCGCCGCCCGCGCCTGCTTCGCGGACGAGGTCGAGACCGACTACGGCGACCTGCGTGGCACCGCTCCCGAGCGCCTGCGCGCCGAGACCTTCGTCGACCTCCGGCGCCAGGCCCTCGAGCGACTTCAGACCCACCACCTCAGCACGAATCACCTGGTGACGCTCGATGGCGACCGGGCCACCTGCGGGTCGGCCACGCTCATCCACCGCCTGGACCCGGCCAGGTCATCGGACAACACGTTCGACACGCTCGCCCACTACACCCACACGCTGACCCGCACACCACAGGGCTGGCGCATCACCCGCGTGAAGCAGGCCGTCGCCTGGAACCGCGGCAACCCCGAGATCCACTCCGGCGCCCGAGGCCCTGGCGGGTGATCGAGCACCGTCCCGGCTGCGCCGGGGCACTACGAGCCTCGGGGGGCCGCATTTCATCGTGCGGGGCGGGCGCGCCCGCGCCCATGACCATTGGGGGTATCTCGGGGCCCCCATGTAGTAATAATGCTGCCGGCGATCTGACCGGGCCGCCATACCTACAGGTGTCTGATATCGTCCACATGCCGTCACGACGATCTTCTCTTTCAGGAATCTTGTAAAGATACCGCTTGACACGATCATGCGTGAGCAGCCGCCGTCTGCCGGCAGCGCGGGCTGAAAGGCGTCCCAGCGCGCCCCCCGCGCGCCCAGCGCCACCTTCGGCGGCTCGGCACGAAAAAGTCTGGCGCCGGTCGCGATCGCCGCCTGACGCGCCTGCCAGAGGGCCTGAAAAGCGCGGTGTAGAGTCGCTCCAGCCGAAAGGGGGACGCGCCCATGGACCTCCGCACGCCCGACGTCGTCGCCACGCCGGACCCCATCGCCGCGCTCGAGCGCCTCGGTGACGAGATCGCCGAGCTGGCCGCTCACCTGGACGCGGCCACCGCCCGCCTGCTGGATCTCATCCGGGAGTTCGACGCCCGCGGCGGCTGGAACACCGGCTTGCGCTCCTGCGCGGCCTGGCTGACCTGGCGCACCGGCCTGCAGCCGGGCGCCGCCCGCGAGCACGTCCGCGTGGCGCGCGCCCTGGGCACGCTGCCGCTCCTGGCCCAGGCCCTGGCGCGCGGTGAGCTGTCCTACTCCAAGGTCCGCGAGCTGACGCGCGTGGCGACCCCCGAAACCGAAAGCCGGCTGCTGGCGGTGGGGCGCGCGGGCACCGCCGAGCACGTCGCGCGGATCGTGCGCGGCTGGCGCCGGGTGGACGCCAAGGCCGAGGCTCGGGACGCCGTCCGGCAGCACACCAGCCGGGCCCTGCACGTGTATCCGGACGAAGACGGCTCCGTGCGGATCCACGGGCGGCTGGCGCCCGAGGTCGGCGCCCTGCTCCTCAAGGCGCTGGCCGCAGGCCGCGAGGCGCTCTACCAGCAGCGGCGGGAGGCGGCCCCGGAGGCCGACCCGCCCACGAGGGAGCAGCAGCAGGCCGACGCCCTGGCCCTGCTGGCCGAGACCGCCCTGCACCACGGCCTCGACCCCGGGGCCCCGGCCGAGCGCTACCGGGTCGTCGTCCACGTCGACGCCGCCGTGCTGGCCGACGCGGCCGCCCCCGGCCAGTCCGTGCTGGAGGACGGCGCGCGCGTTCCCGCTGGAACGTCCCAGCGCCTGGCCTGCGACGCCAGCCGGGTGGTGATGCGCCACGACGCCGAGGGGCGCCTGCTGGAGGTCGGCGCCCGCACGCGCACGGTTCCCCCGGCGCTACGAAGGGCGCTCCATCACCGGGACCGCGGCTGTCGCTTCCCGGGCTGCGGCGTGCGCGCCGGCCAGGGCCATCACCTCCGCCACTGGGCGCACGGGGGCCCCACCACGCTGACCAACTTGGCCCTGCTGTGTCGTCGTCACCACGTCGCGGTCCACGAGGAGAGGTTCCAGGTCGAGCGCCAGCCGGACGGCGAGCTGTGCTTCCGGCGGCCGGACGGGCGAGTGTTGCCCGATGTCCCGCCGCCGTCTCCGGTGCCACGCGACGCTGTCAGCGTTATCCGGGCGCGGCACGCGGCGCCGGGGCTCGCGCTGCACTCGCGGACGGCGATGCCGGGGTGGTTGGGGGAGCGCCTGGATGTCGGCTACGCCATCGACGTCCTGCATCCCCGGGCCATCGGGGCGACCGGGATGGGCCCGTAAGGCGGCCAACCCGCGCCGGCGGCGCGGCCGCGCGTCGGGGGCTACTCTCAGGACGCCGCAAGTCCGGGCAGTGCTCGCGAGCTCGCACGAGACGACAGGCGGGCACTGGTGGCCGACTGGCCGTGTCGCCACGGCGGCAGCGCCTGGCGGGCCGACCATGAACTCGCCAATGGCGCTACGGACGATCTCCGTGACTTTCGCAATCGTCTGCGGGATGCAACACGCCGCCTCCGTCGGTCGCAGGCTCTCCTATGGTCTTGTATCTACGCTTCGGGCCTGCCGTGGGCGCGCTGAGGCCTTCCACCTCGGGGTCATCAGCGTTGACCCTTCGAGTCGCCGCGCGCTAGAGTCTGGCTACCGCTCAGCCGGGTTGCTGAGTCGGCTGTTCGGTTCTCGCGTCGCCCAGGGGAGGCCCGGCATGAAGTGTCCCCGGTGCCAGAGTGTGAACCCGGACGGGGCGCGGTTCTGCGAGGAGTGCGGAGCCCGCCTCGAGGTCGCGTGCCCGAGTTGCGGCCAACCGGTCACGACCGGTAAGAAGTTCTGCCGCTCCTGCGGAGCCACGCTCGTGGCCGAGGCCACGCGGTTGCCTTCTCCCGACGCTTATACCCCCGCGCACCTCGCCGAACGCATCCTCACCTCCAAAGCGGCTCTCGAAGGCGAGCGGAAGCAGGTCACTGTGCTCTTCGCCGACCTGAAGGGCTCGATGGAAATGCTCGCCGACCACGATCCGGAAGTGGCGCGCAAGCTCCTCGACCCGGTGATCGAGCGGATGATGGAGGCCGTCCACCGCTACGAGGGCACGGTCAACCAGGTCATGGGCGACGGCGTCATGGCGCTCTTCGGGGCGCCGGTCGCCCACGAGGACCACGCCGTGCGCGCCTGCTACGCTGCGCTGCGGATGCAGGACGCCGTGCGGCGCTACGCCGAGGACGCGCGGCGCGCCCACGGCGTCAACGTCCAGATCCGCGTTGGCCTCAACTCCGGCGAGGTCGTCGTCCGCGCTATCGGCAACGACCTCCACATGGACTACACGGCCGTCGGCCAGACGACGCACCTCGCGGCGCGCCTGGAGCAGTTCGCGAGCCCCGGCACCATCCTCCTGACGCCGTCGACCGTCGACCTCGTGGAAGGCTACGTCGCGGTCAAGCCCCTCGGCCCTGTGCCCGTGAAAGGCCTCGCCGACCCCGTGGAGGTCTACGAGGTCACGGGCGCGGGCTCGGCGCGCACGCGCCTGCAAGCGAGCGCCCGCCGCGGCCTCACCCGCTTCGTCGGGCGCGATGCCGAGCTCGCCCAGCTCCACCGCTGCCAAGAGCTAGCCGAGAGCGGGCATGGCCAGGTGGCGGCGATCGTGGGCGAGGCCGGGGTCGGCAAGTCGCGTCTGGTCCACGAGCTCACCCATTCGCACCGGGTACAGGGCTGGCTGACCCTCCAGGCGGCCTCGGTCTCGTACGGCACGGCGACGAGTTACTTGCCCGTCATCGACCTCCTCAAGGGGTATTTCAAGATCCAGGACCGGGACGACTTCCGCGAGATCCGCGAGAAGGTGACGGGCAAGCTGCTCGCCCTGGACGAGGCCCTGCGGCCGGCGCTGCCCGCGGTGCTGGCCCTGCTCGACGTGCCCGTGGACGACGCCCCGTGGCGAGCGATCGACCCGGGACAGCGGCGCCAGCGCACCCTCGATGCGGTGAAGCGGCTGCTGCTGCGGGAAGCGCGCGAGCAACCCCTCCTCCTGATCTTCGAGGACCTCCACTGGATCGACGGCGAGACCCAGGCCGTGCTCGACGCGCTCGTCGAGAGCCTGGGCTCGGCGCGCCTGCTCCTGCTCGTGAACTACCGCCCGGAGTACCAGCACGGCTGGGGGAGCAAGACGTACTACAGCCAGCTCCGTCTGGATGCCCTCCCGACCGAGAGTGCCGGGGAGCTGCTGGACGCGCTGCTCGGCGACGACCCAGCGCTCGTTCCGCTCAAGCAGCTTCTCGTCAGGCGCGGGAACCCGTTCTTCCTGGAGGAGACCGTCCGGACGCTGGTCGAGACGAAGGCGCTGACGGGGGAGCAAGGGCGCTACCGGCTGGCCCAGGCGCTCCAGGCGATCCAGGTTCCGGCCACGGTGCAGACCATCCTCGCCGCACGCATCGACCGGCTCGAGCCGGAGGACAAGCGGCTGCTCCAGACCGCCTCCGTCATTGGTAGGGACGTGCCGTGGGCCCTGCTCCAGGCGATCGCCGAGTTGCCGGAGGAGGCCCTGCGGGCCGGGCTCGACCGGCTCCAGTCGGCCGAGTTCCTGCACGAGATCGAGCTCTATCCGGACCTCGAGTACGCCTTCAAGCACGCCCTCACGCACGAGGTGACCTACGGCGGCCTGCTGCACGATCGACGCCGCGAGGTCCACGCGCGCATCGTGGACGCGATCGAGACGCTCCACGGGGATCGCCTGGAGGAGCAGACCGAGCGGCTTGCCCACCACGCCCTCAGGGGCGAGTTACGGGAGAAGGCGGTGGCCTATCTCAGGCAGACCGGGAGCAGGGCGGCCGCGCGATCGGCGTTCCAGGATGCGCGCGGCTGGTTCGAGCAAGCTCTCAGCCTCCTCGAGGCGCTGCCGGAGAGCCAGTTGGCGTTGGAACAGGCCTTCGAGATCCGTCTCGAGATGCGGTCAGTCCTGAACCAGCTCGGCGAAATGCGGCAATCACTGAGGCGCCTGCGTGAGGCCGAGGCCCTTGCCGAGCGGATGAACGACGACAGCCGGCGAGGCCGGGTCTGTGCCCTCGTCACGAACTGGCACTCGCTGTCCGGCGAGCTGGACGCAGCGCTCGTGACCGGCGCCCGCGCCCTCGAGATCGCTGCGCGTCGCGAGAACTTGACACTGCGCATCCTGACCACGACCTATCTCGGGCAGGCGCATTACTACCGGGGCGACTACGAACGGGTGGTGGAGCTGGCCACCGGCAACATCGCGGCGCTTCCCGCTGATTGGACTTATGAGCTTCTCGGGAGCACGCAACCGCCCTCCGTGTTCGATCGTTGCTGGCTCGTCATGAGCCTCGCCCAGCTCGGTCGATTTCCCGAAGCGGCGAAGTACGAGAGCGAGGTGGTCCACCTCGCCGAGCCGACGCAGCTTCCGGTCGCGATCGGCCAGGCCCATCGCGCCGCGGGCATGCTTCACCTCCTCGCGGGCGATTGGGCAAAGTCACGCTCGCTGATTGAGCATGCGATCATGAATTTTCGGACCGCGGGCGGCTTCCTTCTCGATACGGCTGTCGCGTCCTCTGCCTGGGTCCTGGCCCAGCTTGGCGAGGCGACTGAGGCGCTGAGCCGGCTTCTCGAAGGCGAACAGCTGCTCGAGCGCCAGGCGACGAGGGGCATGATTCTCCACCAGGCCTGGACCTCCCACTCACTGGGCCGCGCCCGTCTGCTACTTGGGCGGCTCGACGAGGCCCGCACGACTGGTGAACGAGTCGTCGAACTCTTTGCCTCTCAACTCGGGTTCGTGGCCCACGCGCTGCACCTGCTCGGCGACATCGCCACCCACCCCGACCGGTTCGACGCCGAGTGCGGCGAGGCCCACTACCGCCGGGCGCTGGCCCTCGCCGAGCCGCGCGGCATGCGCCCCCTGGTCGCCCACTGTCACCTCGGCCTCGGCAAGCTCCACCGGCGTACGGGCAAGCGTGAGCAGACCCTTGAGCACCTCACCATCGCCACGACGATGTACCGCGAGATGGACATGCGGTTCTGGCTGGAGCAGGCGGAGACGGCATCGAAGGGATCAACGTGACGGTCACGGTCTTACGCCGAGCGTTGGTCGTTGGAATCGCGGCCCTCCTCGTCGGGCAGCCCGACGCTGCGGCACAGCAGGCGGCGAAGGTGCGTCGCGTGGGCTGGATCGTCACAACGTCTCCCGTCGCCGAGCTGGAAGGAGCGACCCCAGCCCATCCGAGCGCCTATCAGCTCGTTCAGCGCTTGCGCGAGCTCGGCTACGTCGAGGGCCGCAACCTCGTGCTCGAGCGCCGTTCCGCCGAGGGACGCTTCGAACGGTTCCCCGACCTCATCAAGGACCTCGTTCGCCTCAAGACCGACGTGATCCTGACCACCGAGGTCGCGATGACGCGCGAAGCTCAGCGAATCACACCGACGATCCCGATCGTCTTCGTGACCTCCGACGATCCGGTCCAGGCCGGCCTGGTGACGAGCCTGGCGCGGCCGGACAGGAACGTCACGGGGTTCACGACGATCGGACAGGAGATCGTCGGCAAGCGGGTGGAGATCCTGACGGAGGCCTTCCCGGCGACCTTGCGGATCGCGTATCTCGGTCTTCGAAGTAACTGGGAGGGCCTCGAGGGCAGAAGCCTCCGTGCGGCAGCCAGCACGATCGGCGTGTCCATCTTCCTCGCAGAGCACCAGGGCAGCGACTATTCGCAGGCCTTTGCCCGCATCCAGAAAGAGGCGGACGCCGTGCTCCCCGCGAACAATGCGCCGAACGTCGGCCATCGGAAGCACATCGTCGATCGCCTCGCGCAGATGCGCCTGCCGGCGCTCTACCCGTACCGGATGTTCGTGGATGCCGGTGGGCTCATGTCCTATGGACCTGATCTGCCCACTTTGTACCGCGGAGTCGCGGAGTACACTGCGCGCATTCTCGAAGGGACGAGTCCCGGCGAGTTGCCGATCCAGCAACCGACCAGGTTCGATCTCGTCATCAGCCTGAAAGCCGCCAGGGCCCTCGGCTTCACAATCCCGCCATCCCTGCTGCGGCGGGCGGACCGCGTGATCGAGTAGCAAGGCTCGATAACGAGCCTCACACCTCGATCTCGATCCAGGCGCGGCGGCGGATGCGGCCGGTGAGGCGGGCCACGAGGTCGAGCGCGCGGACCTGCCAGCCGTACTTCGCCCGCAGCGCCGCGTGGGCCCGCGCGATGACCGCGACGTCGTCGATCAGTCGCGCCGTCGCCTCCTGCCAGGCACCCTGGACCCGGCCGCGCGCGTCGCAGGGCGCCACCCGGGCACGCGCCGACGCGCGCAGCCGCTTGACCTTGCCCGACCCGCCCGCCGTGAAGACGTAGAGCCGCCCGTCCACGGCCGCGAACCACACCGGGGTCCGCACCTCGGGGCCGTTGCGACGGAACGTCGCCAGGCTCAGGTAGCGGTGCGCGTCGAGCGCGCCGGCGCCCGCCACGCGCCCTCAGTAGCCGCGGGCGCGGTCGACCAGGTTGAGGAGGGGCGCACCGTCCAGGTAGCGGCGGAGGTTCTCGGCGAACAGCTCGGTGCAGCCCTCGTCGTAGCTCGGCAGGAACCCCGACACGTGGGGCGAGAGGATCACGTTGTCGACCGCGTAGAGCGGGTGCCCGGCCGGCGGCGGCTCCTGGGCGAAGACGTCGATGGCGGCGCCGGCGATCCGCTGGTCGGCCAGGGCCCGGGCCAGCGCGGTCTCGTCGACGCTGGCGCCGCGGCCGACGTTGACGAGGTAGGCCGAGGGCTTCATCGCGGCCAGCTCGCGGGCGCCGATGAGTCCGCGCGTCTCGGTGGTGAGGGGCGCGCAGAGGACGACGACGTCCGAGCGGGCGAGCAGGTCCGGCAGCTGATCCGGCGACAGCCACGCGTCGGGGAGCGCGCCCTCCGGGTCGCCGGTGCCCGGCGACGCCCAGCCCGCGTCACGCCGGCGCGCCGGATCGCGCTTGCACGCGAGGACGGTCATCGCGAAGGCGGTCTTGGCGATGCGCGCCAGCTCGCGCCCGATGCTCCCGTACCCGACGATCCCGAGCGTCGCGCCCCGCACCTCGCTCGGCACGAACAGCGGCCAGCGCTGCGCGTCGGGCGGCCACGCGCCGCGCGCCTTCCACTCGACCATCCGCGGCACCCGGTGGGCCAGGGCGAGCAGCACGGTGATCGCGTACTCGGCGATGGTGGCGGCGTGGACCCCGCTGGTGGTCGTGAGGGCGACGCCGCTTTCCGTGTAGAGCGGATGGTTGGCGAGCGCATCCACGCCGGCCATGTGCAGCTGCACCCACTTGAGATGGGGCGCCTTGGCGAGGTCGCGCGGCGGCATTCCCGCGTAGACGACGTCGGCGCGCGAGTAATCGGCGGTCTTCGCGTCCTCGCGCGTCACGCGCAGCGCCGGCGAGACGCGCTCCAGCCGCTCGATCAGGGGCTCGGGGAACGGCATCGTCACCAGGACCTTCAAGGGCGGCTGCGGGCTCACGCGCACCACTCGCGGGGGCCGTCGTCGCTGTAGCCGCACTGCTCGCAGGGGCTGAAGTAGTGGTTCGCCGGCGGCATGGCCACCGCCAGGCGAAGCGAGAGGTCGTCGCCCACGTTGCGGATGTGGTGGACGGCGCCCCGCGGCACCCAGACGATGTCGTCCCTCGCGGCATCGACCACGACGCCCCCGGTCAGCTCCCACTGCAGCCGCCCGGCCAGGACGACCCACCACTCGTCGAACTCCCGGTGCCAGTGCGGCCGGTTGCCGCCGCCCGGCGGGCTGGCGATCAACGTCACGAGGTTGCGCTCGTCCGCGATGATCCGCCTCGACCAGGGCGGCGCGCCCATCTGCTGTACGACCTCGGCGACGCGGGTGTGCAGCACGTTGGGCCACGTCGGGTTCGCCGCGTCGGGTGGCGTCGGCCCCGACGCGAGGCGGTCGATCACGATCGTGGCGGTCACCGCCGGACGAGGAAGCTCGTCAGGGCCGTCGTGAAGGCCTCCGGCTGCTCGAGGTTGGACAGGTGCGACGCCGACTTGATGATCTGCAGCTCGGCGCCGGCGATCTGGCCATGGATCGCCCGGGAGGCGGCCACCGGCGTGCCCTGGTCCTCCTCGCCCACCACGATCAGGGTCGGCAGCTTGATGGCCGACAGCCGGTCGGTCAGGTCGAGCGCCGAGATCGCGTGGCAGCAGCCGGCGTACCCGCGCGGGTTGGTCCCCCGGATCATCGCGCGGACCTTGTCGACGACGTCCTTGCGCGCCTCGCGGAACGGCGCCGTGAACCAGCGGCCGATGGTGGGCTCCACGAGCGGCTCCATGCCCTGGGTCTCGGCCGTCTTGATCCGCTCCTGCCAGAGTGGCCTGGCCTCGGCCGGGATCCGGCTCGACGTGTCGCAGAGCGAGAGGCTCAGGAACAGCTCGGGCGCGCCGAGCGCCAGCGTCTGCCCGATCATCCCGCCCATCGACAGCCCCACCCAGTGCGTGCGCGCGATGCCGAGCGCCCGCAGCAGGGCCCGGGCGTCTTCGGCCAGCTGCTCCAGCGAGTAGGCGCCGGCGGGAGCGTCGGTGCCCCCGTGGCCGCGCGTGTCGTAGTTCAGGACGCGGTAGCGCGCGGTCAGCGCCGCGAGCTGCGGTTCCCACATCGAGCCGTGGGCGGCCAGCGAGTGGCTGAGGGTCACGACCGGCGCCCCGGCCGGGCCGTCGAGGGTGTAATTGACGTCGATGCCGTTCACCGCGATCTTCATCGTCGCCTCCTGTTCAGCGTCCCGAGCGCAGCACGCGGCCGGGCAGCGCGCCCGTGTGCCGGCCGTGGTCGAGCACGACCTGCCCGCCGACGATCACGTGGTGCACGCCCTCGGCGCCCTGCACGCGCCGGGGCGTGCCGCCGGGGCCGTCGCGCGAGACCTCGTCCTCCTTCACCCCGATGCGGGCGAG
>Ga0214471_10002166_pt1 | contig 15437 bp, 7 predicted proteins | sample RVTome_5_FD_207665 | JGI IMG/M metagenome (GOLD analysis project Ga0214471, IMG submission 207665) | Soil microbial communities from uranium-contaminated site in the Upper Colorado River Basin, Wyoming, United States - RVT142D155 | ecosystem: Environmental > Terrestrial > Soil > Contaminated >... | reverse complement strand
CGCCGCCAACGGCGACCACCGCGTGATCGGCAGCGGTCACCTGGCGCAGACCGCCGGCCTGCGGGAGTTCGTGTTTCATGCTTTGCAGGACGCAGACGGAAACGCCAAGGGCAGTTACACCATCACGCTGGCGAGCGGCGTATTCCTTACGGTCAACGTGACCTGTATGTCGGTCGTGGGCAACACCGGATGGGTGGGTGGCATTATCGCGGAGACCAACAGCTCCGCCATCCGGGTGGGCAGCGTCTCGTATTTCTTCGCGGTGGACAACGGCGAAGGTGACGGCGACCCGGCGGATCGGGTGAGCTCCGCGCGGATCAACGACGCGGATGGTCAGGACCTGGTGTTCTGCACCGATCGCCCGCTGCTGCTCCCGTCGTTTGACATTACCGACGGGAACGTGCAGGTCCGCTGAAAACCGGACGTGTGACCGGGGTCCAGCCGCCGGCAGTAACGGGTTCGGGAAGTAGACCAGGTTAAGGGAACGTCATTCCGAACCGCTGTTCGTGGCTGGCTGGGCCCCGTAGCGCGCTTCCGACGCCACTCAAGACTCTCCGCCGAGGTTAGTCCGCCAACACATCCAACCGGTCCTGCCAGATCGTTTGGCAGGCGGTGATCCAAGCGGTGGCTTGTCGCAAGGCTAGCCGGAGAGTCGGTTCGGAGGCGACCTTTGATCCATGGGAGCTTGCCTGCGACGATCCGGCGTGGCGGTGGCGCTGGTCGTTCTGGTAGCGGGCCCACTGGCCGCTCAGGTCTCGCCCGTCGGCCAGGGGCCGGCCTCGTGGGTGGCCCATTTCTCGGCGCTTGCGGGGAACGCAGGGCTGGGCGCCCTCACCGGCGGCATCCTCCAGGCCCTCCGAGGCGGGTCCTTTGCGGACGGGTTTACCCGGGGCGCGTTGGGCGGATCGCTGGTCTATGCTGGCAAACGCATCTCCGCTGAGCGTTTTTGGGGGGCCGGACTCGCGGGCCGAGAGGTAGCCGCGGTCGGCACGTCGGTGGTGCGGAACGCGGCGCGGGGTCGTCCCCCGCTGGAGCGGTTGGCGCTTCCACTGGGGCCGGTTCCGGTTTGGATCACGGTGGAGCTACGCCCTGGGTTCACCGTCACGCCCCGGCTGGATGTGGTTGGGGCGGCCTGGCTGGGATTCAATGGGACGGACCGCCGGCTCGACCTGGACCTGTCGAGCTCCCTTTCGGCCGGGGTGCCGGTGTTCCAGGCCGACCGGCGCGCCATCGTCGCGGATGACGACCTCGCCAGCGGGGTGATGGTGGCTCGGACGATCACCCTCAGCGATCCGTTGAGCCGGTTCCCCTCGGACCTGGCCCACACCTTTGCGCATGAGCGGATTCATGTGGTGCAGAGCGATTTCGCGCTGGGTACCTGGAACGAGGCGCTGATGGACTGGCTGCTCCCCCGGCTGCCGGCCGGAACGATCGTCAACCGATACGCGCTGCTCGACGTGGTCTCCAACCTGGTATGGGTGTGGCCCAGCGGACTCACCAATCCATGGGAAGCCGAAGCCGAGTTTTTCGCCGGTCCGCGTGGCCGGTGACAGGCAGATGGGTGTGCACGCTGGCCGTCCTGGCGCTCTCGGCCTGCCGGCTGGAGCTGACCGACCCTATTGGGCTCTCGTCGCCGCGACTGACGGTCTTTGTGGTCCTCACGGACTCCACACCCTCCGCCAATGGTGCCATCTCGGCGTCGCTCTGGCCTGGAAGGGACGGGAACGGGACGGTGCGCACGCCACCCGATCCGACGCTGTCGGTGGCCGGTGTCGGGTTGATTCCCTCGGAGATGACCTCTGACGGCGAGCTGCGCTACCAGTCTGCGTGGAGCTTTGCCTCTGATGGCTTCGGTGGCCTGTTGGTGGACTTGGTGGCGCCCGCCATCCCCGGAGTCCTTCAGGCGGTCCCGCCGACCGTGCTGGCACCCTGGCGGGCGGGCGCGGCCGCGGTTTCGGCCCTGCGCGGGGAGGATGTCGCACTTGGCCTTACGGCGCCGGGAGACACGCTGCGCGGCGTATCGGCGATTTGGTCGCTCCGAGTGCGCCCCGCCAATCTGCCCGCCAATCAGGGTCTCTTGTTCCAGACCAGCGGCGGGAGTCCCATTCAATTCCCGGTGGTGATTCCTGGTGGGATGTTGGCGGGGGTTGAGGAGAACCAGCTGGAGGCCGAGTTGTGGCTCCAGCAAACCGCGCGCGCTGAGGAGCCGTCCGGAGGTATGGACGTTGTGCTGGTGGTCAGCGTGCGGGTCAAATGGAGGATCACACTGCTCGAGTCGCCGTGACCCGCGCTTGAGCGCCGCCAGCCGACGCCGGGGTCCCTCCCCCGGCGGGGGAGCCGGGCGGCTGGTCGCCGCACCGCCTGCGCCGTAGCTTCGTCCCTGTCCATCGCCGCTGTTCGGAGCGCTACCCCTGGCTGAGCTGAAGGACCGTCTCCAGTCCGCATTAGGCGCCGGCTACCGCGTCGAGAAGGAACTCGGCGGGGGCGGGATGTCGCGCGTGTTCCTGGCCGAGGAGGTGCGGCTGGGCCGGCGGGTGGTGGTCAAGGTACTCCCGCCGGAGATGGCGGCGGGCGTGAGCGTGGATCGGTTCGAACGGGAGATCCAGCTCGCCGCCAAACTCCAGCATCCGCACGTGGTCCCGCTGCTCACCGCGGGATCGTCCGACGATCTGCTCTACTACATCATGCCCTACATCGAGGGCGAGTCGCTCCGCGCCAAGCTGGCGCGTGAGGGGGAGCTGCCGGTGGCGGAGGCGTTGAAGATCCTGCGGGACGTGCTGGATGCCTTGGCCTACGCCCACCGGCACCAGGTGGTGCACCGCGACATCAAGCCGGACAACGTGCTGCTCTCCGAGGGGCACGCGCTGGTGACGGACTTCGGCGTGGCCAAGGCGGTGGCCGAGTCCACCGGGAAGAACGTGCTCACCTCGCTGGGGGTGGCGCTGGGAACGCCGGCCTACATGGCGCCGGAGCAGGCGACCGCGGATCCCCACACCGATCATCGGGCGGACATCTATGCCGTGGGGGCCATGGCCTACGAGATGCTCTCCGGCCGCCCGCCGTTCAACGCCATGAGCGCCCAGGCCATGCTGGCGGCGCACGTGACGGAGACACCGGAGCCGGTGACCAGGCACCGCACCACGGTGCCGCCGGCGTTGAATGAGCTGATTCTCCGGTGTCTGGAAAAGAAGCCGGCCGATCGCTGGCAGCGGGCGGATGAGATCCTCCCCCCCCTCGCGGCGATGCTCACGCCGACGGGGGGCATAACTCCCACGGCCACCCAGCCCCACCAGGCGGTCGGGGGCGGACCGAACCGGACGGACGGAGCCGGACAAGACGGACGGGCGGACGGACGGGCGAGTCCGGCCCGGGTCGCTGCGTTGTTTGCGGCTTCGTCGGTCGTCGTCCTCGGCGTCGTGTACGCGGTGGTGCAGCTTGCGGGTTTGCCAGACTGGGTGTTTTACGGGGCCGTTGTCCTGCTGGCAATCGGCCTGCCCATCATGCTGCTGACCAGTCATCACGAGCGGCGGCGGGCGGTGGCACGGTCCGCCGGGCGCATGACGGCGACGCCGTCGGGTGGGCTCACGCCCTATTTCACCTGGCGCAAGGCGCTGATGGGCGGGGGCGTGGCGTTTGCGGGGTTGGGGGTGCTCTCCACTGGCTACATGACCATGCGCGCCCTGGGCATTGGGCCAGCCGGCACGCTGGTCTCGTCGGGGAAGTTGGGCCAGCGCGATCGTCTGCTGCTGGCTGATTTCGAGAGCTTCACGCCGGACTCCACCGTGGGGGAATCAGTCACGGAGCTGCTTCGAATTGACCTGGGGCAGTCCCGGGCGGTGAGCCTGCTGGAGCCGGGACAGGTGAGCGAGTTGCTGGAGCGCATGTCCCGCCCGCGCGAGAGTTCGGTGACCGGCGAACTCGCCGCCGAGATGGCGACCCGCGAAGGGATCAAGGCGTACGTGACGGGCGACGTGCGCGCGGTAGGATCGGGCTTTGTAGTGTCAGCGCGGATTGTGGCGGCGGGCACCGGGGATGCTCTGGCCACGGCGCGGGAAACCGCGTCGGGGGCCGGCGATTTGATTGCCGCGGTGGACCGGCTGGGCGGCAAGCTCCGGGAACGGATTGGCGAGTCCTTGCGAACCGTGCGGGCGGACCCGCCGCTGGACCGGGTGACCACCACGTCGCTGGAGGCGCTGCGGCTCTACACCCAGGCCACCCAGATGTCCAACCGGAACGACTATCGGCGCGCGGTGGCGTTGCTCAAGGAGGCCGTGGCGCGGGACTCGCTGTTTGCCATGGCCTGGCGCCGGATGGGCGCGTTCATGGCGACCAATCCTCAGCTGGCCGCGGACATGCGGGACGAAGGGTTGGCCGCCATGCGGCGTGCCTATGCGCTGCGGGATCGCCTGTCTCATCTGGAAAGGGGTCACGTGGAGGCGCTGTACTGGTGGATCGTCGAGAACGACGCGGAGCGGTCCATCACCTCGTACCTGGCGTTGCTGGAGGAGTACCCGGCGGACGCCACGGCCTGGAACAACATCGCCGTCACCTACGGTTTCCTGGGCCGATTTGCCGAGCGGGACGATGCCTACCGGCGCGCCATCGCCACCGGGCAGGCGTCGGCGACCACGTTTGGCAATCTGCTCGGGAGCCTCAGGACCCGCGGGCTCCATGCCGTGGCCGATACCGTCACCGAACAGTTCGCGGCCCGGTTCCCTGACAACCCGGCCACCATTCAGGCGCGGGCGTCGTTGGCCGGCGACCGCATGCGGTGGGATGAGGTGCTGCGCCTGGCGGAGGAGGGCCCCACGCGGTACACCACGCTGGACGTGTGGGGACTGAACACGCGGGCGGATCTCGCCCGCCTGCGGGGTCAGTTGCGGGAGTCGGACCGGCTGCGGGAACAGGCCATCCGGACCAACGCGCCGCGCTTCGATGTGAGCCCTGAGGACCGCGACTTCCGGATCGAGCTGGACCGGACCAGCCGGCGAATCTGGTTCGCGGAGGACCGAACCAGGTTCGCCTCCCAGGTGGAGACGCTATGGCAGCGGAACAAGCGCTTCACCGGAAACCTGGCGGTGGGGAACCGGCGCTACCCACCGTTCATCGGGCTGTTCACGCAGGTGGGCCGCACCGACCGCGCGCGGCAGCTGACGGAGGAGTTCCACGGGCTCCTGGACCAGCGCACCCTGGATCTGCCGGGCACTCGGCGGGCTTATCAACGCAGCGATGGGTTCATGGCCCTGGCGGACGGCCGCCCGGAAGAAGCGATCGAACACCTGCGGGCCGTGCGGGCGGACAACCGGGAATGCGGCTTCTGTGAGCTGGTCGAGCTGGGTGACGCGTACGACCAGGCGGGCAACGCTGACTCCGCCCTGGCTTACTTTGAGCGCTATCTGCAGACTCTGGGCAACCGCATGGGCGCGGACGCCAGCTGGCTGGCCCGAACCTACCGCAGGATGGGCGAGCTATACGAGGCCAGGGGGAATCGAGAAAAGGCAGTGGAGTACTACGGGAAGTTCGTGGACCTGTGGAAAGGCGCCGATCCGGAATTGCAGCCGGCGGTAAGCGACGTGCGGCAGCGAATGGCGAGGCTGGCGGGAGAAGGGCGGTGAGGGGCGGACGAGGGCGGTCGAAGGTCGAGGGCGGGCGAAGACGGCGAAAGCGAAGAGCCGAACGACGAATCGCGCGGCTCTTCGGGCGCAGCGGAACGCTACGCAGACGCTTCGCAAGCACCTTCAATGTACGGGGCCGCTGCCTCTGTCGCAACTCGGCCATCAGGGGCAGAGCGGTGCGGCGGGTGCCGGCGCCGAGATTCGAACCCGGACGGGCTTGCGCCCAGACGCTTGTGGGGCGTCCGCGTCTACCAGTTCCGCCACGCTGGCCACCCGTTCACAATGAGCGAGACCCTGGCAGGCCCGAGAGCCGAATGACGCGCCGCCGCACAAACGCCATCGTACCGCGTACGCAACCTGTGAGTAGGCAGGGCCAAGGTCGTCACCGATCCCACGCATTCAGGAGCGAATTGTCGCGTGACGGTTGATCTGCGCGATCGGCTCCAGGCGGCCCTGGGCGCGGGCTACCGCGTCGAGAAGGAACTCGGCGGGGGCGGGATGTCACGCGTCTTTCTGGCCGAGGAAGTGGAACTGGGCCGGAAGGTGGTGATCAAGGTCCTCCCGCCGGAGATGGGAGCCGGGGTGAACGTGGACCGGTTCCGCCGGGAGATCCAACTGGCCGCCAGGCTCCAGCATCCGCACATCGTCCCGCTGCTCACGGCAGGCGCCTCCGGCGATCTGCTCTACTACGTGATGCCGTTCATCGAGGGCGAGAGCTTGCGTGCCAAGCTGGCACGGGAGCGAGAGCTGCCCATTCCGGACGCGCTCCGGATCCTGCGCGACGTGCTGGACGCGCTGGCGTATGCCCATGGGCATCAGGTGGTGCACCGCGACATCAAGCCGGACAACGTGTTGCTCTCAGGCAAGCACGCGCTGGTGACGGATTTTGGCGTGGCCAAAGCGGTGGCGGAATCCACCGGGAAGCAGACGTTGACCTCCATGGGCGTGGCGCTGGGGACCCCGGCCTACATGGCGCCGGAGCAGGCCACCGCCGATCCCTACACCGACCATCGGGCGGACATCTACGCCCTGGGCGCACTGGCCTACGAGATGCTGACCGGCCGACCGCCGTTCAATGCGCTGAACGCCCAGGCCATGCTGGCGGCGCACGTGACGGAGACACCGGACCCGGTGACGAAGCACCGCTCTACGGTGCCCGAGGCGCTCAACGCGGTGGTGTTGCGGTGCCTGGCCAAAAAGCCCGCCGATCGCTACCAGCGGGCCGACGAGCTGGTGCCGGAGATCGAGGCAATTCTGACGCCGACGGGGGGGACCACGCCCACCGCCACGCAACCCCACCAGGCGGTCGGGGGCGGACAGAACCGGACGGACGGAGGCGGACAAGACGGACGGGGGGACGGACAGGCGAGTTCGGCCCGGGTCGCGGGCCTCTTTGCCGCGGCGTCCGTGGGTGTGCTGGGCGTGGTCTACGCGGTGGTGCAGCTGGCGGGTTTGCCAGACTGGGTGTTTTACGGGGCCGTTGTTCTGCTGGCAATCGGCCTGCCCATCATGCTGCTCACCAGCCATCACGAGCGGCGACGGGCGGCGGCACGCTCCAGTGGGCGGATGCAGGCGACGCCGTCGGGTGGGCTCACGCCGTATTTCACCTGGCGCAAGGCCCTGATGGGTGGGGGCGTCGCGTTTGCGGGGTTGGGCGTGCTGAGCACAGCCTACATGACCATGCGTGCCATGGGCATTGGACCCGCGGGGTCGTTGATAGGATCGGGCGCCTTGGGTAAAGCGGAATGGTTGGTGGTGGCGGATTTCGACAACGCCACGCCCGACACGGCCCTGGGGAGGACGGTCACGGATCTCTTGCGCATTGCCATGGCGCAATCCCGGGTGATCCGGGTGCTGGAGCGCGAGCAGGTCGGCGAAGTGCTGGAGCGCATGCGCGGCGACCGGACCATGCGCGTGACCCCGGCGGTGGCCGGCGAGGTTGCGGCGCGAGAGGGACTCAAGGCCTATGTCACCGGTGAGATCCGGTCGGTGGGGTCCGGTTACGCGCTCTCGGCGCGCTTGCTTGCCACCGGGAGCAATCAGCCCCTGGTGACGCTGAGCGAAGAGGTGATGGGTGACGACGGCCTTATGCGAGGTGTGGGCGCGCTGTCCGCCAAGCTGCGGGAGCGGATCGGCGAGTCGTTGCGCAGCGTGCGCGCGGATCCGCCGCTGGAACGGTTCACTACCACGTCCATCGAAGCGCTGAGACTCTATTCGCAGGCCATCGAAGTTGCCAATGGGAACGATTACCGGCGCGCCGTCGCCCTGTTGAAGGAAGCGGTGTCGCGCGACAGCACCTTTGCCATGGCCTGGCGGCGCATGGGCGGGCATATGATTTCGGTGCTGGGGGTGGAGATGGCGGACGAGGGGGTGGCGGCGCTGCGGCGGGCCTATGCGCTGCGGGAGCGGTTGTCCGAGCGGGAGCGGTACTACGTCGAGGCGTCGTACTGGGGCCTTGCGGAGCTGGACATGGAGCGTGCCGTGACCGCGTGGCTGGCGCTGCTCCAGAAGTATCCGGAAGACCCAGTAGCGCTGAACGCCCTGGGGAATCGGCTCGGCAATCTCGGGCGGTTTGCCGAGCGGGACCAGTACTGGCGCCGGGCCATCGCCACTGGCCATGCGGAGATCTTCCCTTACAACAACCTGTTCGGCTCGCTGCGGGCCCGTGGTCTCCATGCCGTCATTGACACGGTGCTGGAGCAATTCGAGCGGCGGTTCTCCAATCACTCCACCTCCGTTTTTGTGCGGGCGGGGCTCGCCGGGGACCGTATGAACTGGGACGAAGTGGTCCGGATCGCCGACCAGGGCGCCGCCCAGCACCCGACCCTGGACGAGTGGGCTCTGGACGTCAAAGCGGATGTTGCCCAGCTCCGCGGGCAGCTGCGGGAGGCGGACCGCCTGCGGGAGCGATCCGTGCGGCTCAATGCGCCCCGCTTTGAGGTCGCTCCGGAGGACCGCGACTTTCGGATCCAACTGGACCGGGTGGGCCGGCAGGTGTGGTTTGCGGAGGATCGGACCAGGTTTGCGGCGCAGGTGGAGAACTTGTGGCAGCGGAACAAGCGTTTCACCGCCAGCCTGGCGCCGCTCAACCGGAGGTATCCGCAATTCATCAACCTGTTTACTCGTGTCGGCCGCCCGGATCGGGCCCGACAGCTCCAAGAGGAGTACGACGCGCTGCTGAACCAGCGGACGCGGGATCTGCCCGGGCAACGCGCGGGCTTCCGACGCCGCAACGCCATGATCACCGCCGCCCAGGGGCAGCCGTTGGAAGCCATCGAGTTGTTGCGAGCTGTGCGCGCCGATAACCCCGGATGTCGTTTCTGCGACCTGAACCTGCTGGGAGATGCCTACGATCAAGCGGGCAACGGCGATTCGGCGGTGGCGCACTTCGAGCGCTACTTGGACACGCCGGGCAACCGGATGAGTACGGACGCGGCATGGCTGGCCGGGACGTATCGCCGGCTGGGCGAGCTTCATGAGGCTAGGGGCAATCGGGAGAAGGCCGTGGAGTTCTACGGGCGGTTCGTGGAGTTGTGGAAGAACGCGGATCCGGAGCTGCAGCCGCTGGTAGCTCAGGCGAGGGAGCGGATGGCGAGGTTGGTGGGGGAGGGGCGGTGAGGGGCGGAGGAGGGCGGCGAAAGCGAAGAGCCGAGCGACGGATCGCTCGGCTCTCCGGCGCAGCGGAACTGGCTACGCGACGCCCCACAAGCAACCGCAATTTACGCTGACACGGATGCTCTGGCAACGTGACGAGCCAGTCCCGTGGTGCGGCGGGTGCCAGCGCCGAGATTCGAACCCGGACGGGCTTGCGCCCAGACGCTTGTGGGGCGTCCGCGTCTACCAGTTCCGCCACGCTGGCCACCCGTTCACAATGAGCGAGACCCTGGCAGGCCCGAGAGCCGAATGACGCGCCGCCGCACAAGCGCCACCGTACCGCCTACGCAACTTGTGGGTGGGCAGAGGCAAGGTCGTAACCAATCGCACGCATTCAGGAGCGAATTGTCGCGTGACGGTTGATCTGCGCGATCGGCTCCAGGCGGCCCTGGGCGCGGGCTACCGCGTCGAGAAGGAGCTCGGCGGGGGCGGTATGTCCCGCGTGTTCCTGGCCGAGGAGGTGCGCCTGGGCCGGCGGGTGGTGGTGAAAGTGCTGCCTCCGGAAATGGCGGCCGGCGTCTCGGTGGATCGATTTGAGCGCGAGATCCAGCTCGCGGCCAGGCTCCAGCATCCGCATGTGGTACCGCTGCTCACAGCGGGGTCGTCCGAGGACCTCCTGTATTACGTCATGCCGTTCATTGAAGGCGAGTCCATGCGGGCCAGGCTGGCACGCGAGGGCGAGCTGCCGGTGGCTGAGGCGTTGAGGATCCTGCACGACGTGCTGGACGCGCTGGCCTACGCCCATGCCCAGCACGTGGTCCACCGGGACATCAAGCCGGACAACGTGCTGCTCTCCGGCAAGCACGCCCTGGTGACGGACTTCGGCGTGGCCAAGGCGGTAGCGGAGTCCACCGGAAAGACCGCGCTCACCTCTATGGGGGTGGCCCTGGGTACGCCGGCGTACATGGCGCCGGAGCAGGCGACCGCGGATCCCCACACCGATCATCGAGCGGACATCTACGCCGTTGGCGCGCTGGCCTACGAGATGCTCTCGGGGCGGCCGCCATTTACCGGGATGAACGCCCAGGCGGTGCTCGCTGCCCATCTCACGGAGGCGCCGGAGCCGGTCACGCGACACCGCGCGGCCGTGCCGGAGGCCCTGAGCAGCCTGATCGGTCGCTGCCTGGAGAAGAAACCGGCGGACCGGCCGCAGCGGGCGGAGGAGGTGCTCGCACTGGTGGAAGCCATGGCGACGCCCACGGGGGGGATCACGCCCACCGCCACCGCGCCCCACCGGGCGGACGGAGGCGGACAGAACCGGACGGACGGAGGCGGACAAGACGGACAGGGGGACGGACAGGCGAGTCCGGCCCGCGTGGCCGGGTTGTTCGCGGCATCGTCCCTCATCGTCCTTCTCATCGTCTATTTCCTGGTCCAGTTGATCGGCCTGCCGGACTGGGTGTTCTACGGGGCGATTGCGCTCCTGGCGATTGGGCTGCCGATCATGCTGCTCACCAGCCATCACGAGCGGCGGCGGGCGGTGGCGCGGTCCGCCGGGCGCATGACGGCGACGCCGTCGGGTGGGCTCACGCCGTATTTCACCTGGCGCAAGGCGCTGACGGGTGGCGGCGTGGCCTTCGCGGGCCTGGGCGTGATCAGTGCCGGCTACATGGCGATGCGCGGGCTGGGCATTGGACCGGCGGGGACCCTGCTGGCGGCCGGTCGGCTGCCGGATCGGGCTCGGCTAATCGTGGCCGACTTCGAGAATCGGTCGGCCGACTCGGCACTAGCAGTGCCGCTCACCGAAGCCCTGCGCATTGATCTATCGCAGTCGCCCGTGGTGCGGGTCCTGAGCGCCAACGAGTTGAGTGCGGTATTGCAGCGCATGAATCGCCCGGCCGATCAGCCCATGACCGGCGTGCTGGCCCGAGAGATTGCCCAGCGCGAGGGCATTCCCGCGGTGGTGTTGAGCGAGATCGGGACCGTGGGCCGAGAATACGTCCTGTCCGTCCGCGTGATTGCGACCGCCGATGGCGCCGAGCTGGTGGCGTTGCGCGAGGCCGCCGCGGGCGACGCCATCTTGTCCGCCCTCGACCGGCTCTCTACCGGCTTGCGGGAGCGGATCGGCGAGTCCTTCCGATCCTTGCGCGCCACCCCGCCGCTCGAACGGGTGACCACGTCCTCGCTGGAAGCACTGCAGCTCTACTCCCGCGCGGTGAAGGCCGAAGGAGCGGGGGACTACGAACGCGCCATTCAACTCCACGAACAAGCGGTCGGCCTGGACAGCACCTTCGGCATGGCGTACCGGAAACTGGCCGTGGTCCTTTCGCTGGCGTTTGCGGATCGCTCACGGGTGCTGGATGCCGCCACGCGCGCGTTCCGCCATCGCAGTCGTCTGCCGGCGGTGGAGCGCTACCTGGCGGAGGCGTATTACCACGACGTGGTCGAGCGCGATCAGCCGAGAGTGATTGCGGCGTATCGCTCAGCCCTGGATCTGGACCCGGACAACGGCGCGGCGCTGAACAACCTGGCCAACGAGCTCAACAACTCCCCCGCCCAACGCGCCGAAGCCGAAGCCCTGTACCGCCGCGCCCTGGTGGCCACGGACAGCGCTACGTGGCAGTACTTCGCCAATCTCTCGTCCACCCAGTACAGCCAGGGGAAGGTCGCCGACGCGGAGACCACCATTGCGGCGTTTGGCCGCAAGCATCCCGACAATCCCAACGCCGCCCGCTATCGTGCCTACCTGGCCTACTCCAACGGAGATTACGACGGCTATGTGCGTGAGGCGGAGGCCATGGCGGTCGTGGGCCGGGGGAACGTGGTGTGGGAGCGCTGGCGGACGGCGGCAACCATGGACGCGCACGGGGTACGCGGGCGTCTGACGGATGCGGGCCGGATGCTGGAGCGCCAGGAACGGCAAGAGCGTGAACGGGGCGCGGTGACGGAGGCTTTGGGACTTGCGATCGGACGGGCCGCGTGGGAGACGGTCTACCGGGACCGGCCCGCGCGGGCGGTGGCCCTGCTCGATGAAGCGCTCCAACGCTATCCCCTGGAGCGCCTGCCGGCCGAAGATCGGCCGTACGCCGGGCTGGTCATAGCGTACGCCCAGGCCGGTGCGGCCGCCCGCGCGCGGGCCCTCAAGCGTGAATGGCGTCAGGCCACGCCGCAGAGCTACCAGGGGGATCCCTTCGAGGCCCTGGCGGAGGGCCACGTTGCCGTGGCGGACGGGAATCCACGACAGGCCCTGGCGGAGTACGAGCGCTTTCGCGAAGCGTTGGGGTGCGCCGCGTGTGTCGAGTACGACATGGGGCGGGCGTACGACGCGCTGGGAGAGCGGGATTCGGCCCTGATTGCCTTCGAGCGCGGGCTGGACGGTCCCGATTTGTTCCGTTGGATCTGGGATCCTCGGTGGCGTCCCGGCATCTTGAAGCGGGCGGGAGAATTGCACGAGGCGCGTGGCAAGCGGGAGCGGGCGGTGGCGCGCTACACTGAGTTCACCGAGTTGTGGAAGAATGCGGACCCGGACCTTCAGGCCGTGGTGAGCGACGTGCGACAACGGATTGCGAGGTTGACGGCGGAACGATGATTCTCGCGCAAGGTGCTTGAAACGGCGCTCTCATGGCACCGGACGTCCCACCCCTCACCGGCCGCGCCGAGCGGGTTTTGAAGCGGGCGCGGGAGGAACAGACCCGGCTGGGTCACCCAGTGCTGACCGCCGAGCATCTGCTCTACGGTCTGCTCACGGACAAGCTGTGCGTGGCGCTGTTCGTCTTGCGGGACATGAACGTGGACGCCAAGGGGCTGGCGGCGCGGGTGCGTGCCGAGTTGGAGAAGGGGCCGCCGGACCCGGCGGTGGACGAGCCGGCGCTGCTCCGCGCCGCCGCACGGTGGTCGGACGAGCTCAAGCAAGTCTCCATTGGGACCGAGCACCTGTTGCTGGCGCTGATCACCGACGCGTCCGCGGCGGGCGCGTGGCTGGCGGAAGCGGGCGCCCGCGAGGCGGAGGCCCGGGCCGCCACGGAGAAGCTGATTGACATTGTGCCGCGGCGGAGCGGCCCGGGATTCCGGCCGTCGGGCGAGGAAGGGGAGCCGTCATAGGTACGGCGCGGCCAGGCGCGCAATTCCGTCCCGCAATCTGACCGGCAGGCTCCGCGCGTTGAGCATCGCGGCGGTGACTTCGCGCGCCGACGCGAGCTTTTGCTCCACCAGCATCGCCATGTCCCGGGCGAACCGTTCGTCGTAACACTCCACCTCGAACTCGAAGTTGAGCCGCAGGCTTCGAGCGTCCCAGTTGGACGATCCGATCAGCGCCCAGCCGTCGTCCACCAGGAACATCTTGGAATGATCGAACGGGGGCGGCGTGTACCACACGCGGCAGCCGCGCAGGAGGACCTGCCAGAGCTGGGCGGTGGCCGCCCAATGCACCAGGGCGAGGTTGTTGACCGCGGGGAGCACGATATCCACCCGGACGCCGCGCATGGCCGCGACCGTGAGGGCACTGATGAGCCGGGCGTCGGGGACGAAGTACGGGGTGACGATCCGAATCGAGTGCTGGGCGCAGGCGATGGCGCCCAGACGCACCAGATACGCCTTTTCGAAGTCCTCGTCGGGGCCGTCCACGATACCGCGGGCGAAGACGGATCCGGCCGGCGTGAGGGCGGAGAACCATGCGTCGCCCGACAGCCGCTCCCGGCTGGTGAACAGCCAATCGTCGGCGAACACCTGCATCAAGTGCCCCACCACGGGGCCGTCAATCCGAAAGTGCAGGTCCTGCGTGGCATCCCGCGACCCGTGCGCCAGCACGTGACCCGCGCGGATGTTCATGCCCCCGGTGAACCCGACCCGCCCGTCCACCACCAGCACCTTGCGGTGGTTCCGGAGGTTGGTGTAGGCAAGTCGCCAGGGAAACAGCGTGCGACCGAACCGGGCCACAACCACCCCGCGGGAACGGAGGGCGTGGACCACGGGCGGCAACGAGTAGCGGGCGCCCACGTCGTCAATCAGCACGCGCACTTCCACCCCCCGGACGGCGGCACGCCCCAGGGCCTCCACGAATTCCCGGCCGGACCGATCGCGGTCAAAGATGTAGGTCGAGAGCGCCACCGACCGCTCGGCCGCCGAGATGGCGGCGAGCATCGCGGGGTAGGCCTCGTCGCCGTTCACCAACGCGGTCACCGCGTTGCCCGGCACGAGCGCCCGGCTGGTCACCCGATCCACCAATCGCGCGACGGGGGCGAAGCGCTCCAGGCCGGCCGGCAGGAGGCCGGGGCTCTCGGGCACGCCGACGCGGGGAAACTCGGCGGTGATGGTGGATACCCGGCCCGCGCGTTGGAGCGCGGCGCGGCGTCGGATCCGGTTGACACCGAACATCCCGTAGAGCGCCGCGCCCAGCACCGGCACCAACCAGATCAGCCCGACCCAGGCTACCGCGGCGCGGCTGTCTCGTTTGTACAGCACCGCGTGTCCCGACGCGATGACGGCGAGCAGGAGGGTGAGCCCGCCCGCGACGAACTGCCACACCTCGACGAGGACAGAGAGAAGGGTCATGGCGTGAGGGAATTAGTCGGACGATAAGGGATGGGGAAGGGCGGGTCCGACGACTGATTACGCGCGATTCACCGCAGAGTCCGCGGAGGCGGGGCTGGTGGAACGCCCTCAGGGATCTCTGCGGTGAATCCGGTAGTTTCACCGCTACTCCATTGCTGAGGGCTGCTACCGCCTTACGCGAAGACCGGCCGGCAGGATTGCCAGCATTCCCAGTATGGCGAGCGCCCAACCCAACGGCGATCGCCGCTCCGCGCTGGCGAGCTGCGCCGCGTGGTTCCGGAGTGCCGACTCGATCTCCGCGTCCGTGGCCTGGCGGGGGACCTTCCAGCCGTCGTTGGTGGTGTTGGCCGGGACCTCGGCGCCTGCCACCTGTCCGTCGGCGCCCAGGGTGACTAGAGCCGTGGCGTTATCGAGCCCGGGCGCACGGATGACAACGATCCAGGCGCCTTCGGCCGGGATCTGTCCGGTCACGCCATAGACCCCGGCGACCGGGCCTTTGCTGACCTGGAGATTGACGCTGCGGCGCACGCCGTTCACCAGGCCTTCGGCCGTGCCGGCAAGCACGGTTTCCACTGGTTGCCAGTGGTGGTAGGTACGCACCAGGAATCGGGCTCCACGCACCGGTGAGTGGTGCGGGTTGGTGGGGAACTCGATGCTGATCCAGGGCGGGCCCGCGTG
>Ga0214471_10002165_pt1 | contig 15441 bp, 11 predicted proteins | sample RVTome_5_FD_207665 | JGI IMG/M metagenome (GOLD analysis project Ga0214471, IMG submission 207665) | Soil microbial communities from uranium-contaminated site in the Upper Colorado River Basin, Wyoming, United States - RVT142D155 | ecosystem: Environmental > Terrestrial > Soil > Contaminated >... | reverse complement strand
CGCGTCCACCCGCTCGCCCCTGATTTGCGCGACGACTCTTCATGGAATAGCGTCTCCGCATGAGGAGATGACCGCCCCGTGTATGACCTTCTGATCGTGGGCGGTGGGCCGGCGGGGCTCGCAACCGCCATCTTCGCCGCTTCCGAAGGATTGTCGGCCGCTGTCCTGGAGCGTCGGCGCTTTCCCATCGATAAACCTTGCGGCGAAGGTCTCATGCCCAGGGGCGTGCGGCTTCTCGAGGCGATGGGAGCCCGCATCGAGAAGGGCCTTCCGTTCGAAGGGATTCGCTACATCGATGAGCGAAACGTCGCCGAAGCGCGGTTCCGGGATGGCTACGGTCTCGGGGTTCGCCGCACCGAGCTATCGAGGGCGCTTCTCGCGAGAGCCCGCGAGGTCGGGGTGGAGGTACGAGAGGAAACTCGGGTCGAGGCGGTGATTCAGTGGCGGGACGGCGCCACGGTTTCTTTCGCCGAGGGCTCGCTCGACGCGAAGTGGATCGTCGTCGCCGACGGCCTGGGAAGCCTCGTCCCGGGCGCTCCTCGAGCGGGGCTGCGGCGCTTCGGGTTCCGGCGGCACTACCGTCTTTCGCCCTGGTCCACTTTCGTCGAGGTCCACTGGGGAGAAGGGGCCGAAGCCTACGTGACTCCAGTGGGCGAGGAAGAAGTCGGAGTCGCGATCCTTTGGCACGAGCGAGCTTCCTCCTGGGAGGCCATGATTTCGCGCTTCGGGCATCTCGACGAACGACTGCGAGGTGCCGAGGCGATATCGTCGATTCAGGGCGCGGGACCTTTTCGGCGGCGGCCGCGCCGAGTGACCGCGGGGCGACTGGCGCTCGTGGGAGACGCCTCGGGCTACGTCGACGCGATCACCGGCGAGGGAATCGCGATCGCTTTCGAATGCGCTCGCGCGCTCGCGCGGTCTCTGAAAGAAGGAGGGCTCGCGTCCTACGAGAGAGCCCACCGCCGCGCCATGCGGCGGTATCGGGGAACGACGGAGGTCGTCCTCGCGCTCGCGGCATTCCCCTGGCTACGTCGAGGCGTCGTTTCCGCCCTCGCCGGACGATCGGTCGTCTTCGAGAGCCTGCTCGGGCTCGCCCAGCCAAACGTGACGAGAGTGAAGTAGAATACCGCCTCGCATCAGGAGGAATCGATGATCGGTAGAACGTTCGGAATCCTCGTGACGCTCGGGCTCACGGCCTTCGCCGCGTCGGCCGAGCGGCCAGATAAGGTCAATGAGCTCAAGGACGCCGCATCCGCCCAGGTGGGCGAGATGGCGAAGCTCACCCAGGTCATGGTCGACAAGATCTTCAGCTTCGGCGAGCTGGGCTTTCAGGAAGTCGAGACCTCGCGCTATCTCGTGGCCCTACTGAGAGAGCACGGGTTCACCGTTGAAGAGGGAATCGCCGGCATCCCCACCGCTTGGATGGCGAGCTGGGGCTCGGGAAAACCCGTCATCGCCTTCGGGAGCGACATCGACGGCATTCCCAAGGCTTCGCAGAAGCCGGGGGTCGCGTACCACGACCCTCTCGTCGAAGGGGCGCCGGGGCACGGAGAGGGGCACAACTCGGGCCAGGCGGTGAACGTCACCGCCGCCATCGTGCTCAAGCGGATCCTGGAGCGGGAGGGGATTCGGGGGACTTTGAGGCTCTGGCCCGGAGTCGCGGAGGAGCTCGTCGCCTCGAAAGCTTGGTTCATCCGTGCGGGGTACTTCAAGGACGTCGACGTTTGCATCTTCACTCACGTGGGGAACGACCTCACGACGAGATGGGGGACGGGGAGCGGAAACGGTCTGGTTTCGGTGGAGTACACGTTCCGCGGCGAGTCAGCGCATTCCGCGGGCGCTCCCTGGCGCGGGAAGAGCGCACTCGACGCGGTCGAGCTCATGAATACCGCGATGAACTTCCGCCGCGAGCACCTGCGGCTCTCGCAGCGCATGCATTACGTCATCACCAACGGCGGGGACCAGCCGAACGTCGTGCCTTCCGAAGCTTCCGTCTGGTACTACTTCCGCGAGCTCGACCAGCCCGACATCAAGAAGCTCTTCGAGATAGGAAACAAGACGGCGAAGGCGGCGGCGGAGATGACGGATACCGAGGTGAGCTGGCGCATCCTCGGTCACGCCTATCCTCAGCACTTCAACAAGGTCGTCGCCGAGGCGATGTGGAAGAACATCGAGAAAGTCGGTCTTCCCGAGTGGAGCGAGGCGGACCAGAAGCTCGCGAAGGCGCTCCAGCACGAGCTCGGGGTCAAAGAGGAAGGACTGAAGATGGAGCTTGGCAAGCTGGAGGAGCCGGAGCCGGAAGACAAGAGAATGGGCGGCGGCTCGGACGACATCGGAGACGTCAGTTGGGTCGTTCCCACGGTCACGCTTCGGTTCCCCTCGAACATCCCCGGCGGGCCCGGTCACCACTGGGCGAACGCCATCGCCATGGCCACTCCCATCGCCCATAAGGGCGCCACCGCGGGGGCCAAAGTCATGGTGATGACGGCTCTCGATCTCTTCATGAGCCCGGAGCTGGTGCAGAAAGCGTGGGACTACTTCAAGAACGAGCAGACCAAGGACCACCAGTACACGCCGTTCATCACCGAGAACGATCCGCCTGCCATCTTTCTCAATCGCGAGCGCATGGAGTCGTTCCGGGATGAGATGCGGAAGTACTACTACGACGAGACCAAGTACGACAGCTACCTCGAGCAGCTCGGGATCACCTATCCCACCGTGCGCGAGGAGACAAAGAACCAGAAGCCCTGAGCGCCGGATTCAGGGCGACTCCGAGGTTCATTCAAGCCTCTTTTCTGCCTCTTCGTCCCTCCGCCACATCTGGATCCTCTCCCAGAAATGCTCGGTGAACCGCTCGTGCTCGTGCGCGGGGAAGAGAGCCTGGACCTTGAGCCGCACCGCGTGCTTCGCCGTCTCGGTTCCGAAGAACTCCCATGCGATCTCGTCGAGCTCGCGCATGTGGCGGTGGCAGAATTCGTCGAAACCATCCTTGTCGAAGCGCTCTCTTCCGACGTCGGCGTAGGCCGCGAGGGCCTCCCGGTAGGGGAGGTTCTTCTCTCGAATGGCGTAGTACGGAGACCAGTCGAGGTTCATCCTCATCGGGCGGCGGGTGGCGGCGCAGAAGAGCGCCCATCGGAGCTTGGCCTTCACCAGCCAGGGGAAGTGGTAGTGGAGCGACGTCACCTGCGAATCGGGGCAAGCGTTGGCGAAGTCGATGGGGTAGTGAACCTCGTCCTTTCGCAGGACCTCGCACGAGTTGAAATCCCAGCCGAAGAACGAGTTGATCGTCAAGGTCATGTCATAGAGGAGGCTCTCCTCCTCGGGTGAGAGGAAGCTCCGGTCCAGCCGATACCTCTCGTGAAGCGGGGCGTCCGGGTCGTAGCGCAGGAAGCGCACCTGAGGGCCGACCCCGAGACAACGCACGAAGAGATCGAAAGGGTCGATCGCTTTCTGCAGGTGCATGATGCGCTTGCCGCTCTTGTCGTAGGCGTCCTTGAGCTCCCCCTCGTTCTTGATGCGGCTCACTCCCACCCAGGCGCCCCCGTCGTAGGGCTTCATGAAGAACGGATAGCCGATGCTCCGGCCGACCTCCCCCAGATCGAAGAGCTGGGCGTACCGCTCGAGTGTCACCTGGAGATCCGGCGCGGGCTCGTACTCTTTGGGAGGAACCATCCAGGTCTCGGGCACGGGAAGCCCGAGGCGCATCATCGCGCAGTAAGTCGAGTGCTTCTCCATCGCCTGGATAGACCAGGGATTGTTCAGGACGTAGAGACCGTCCATGAGGACGGCTTTCTTAATCCACTCCCGGCTCACGTGATACCAGTGGGTGAGACGGTCGAGCACGATGTCGTAGGGGCAGGGTTTCTCGAGATCGAACGGCTCGATGGTGACGCGCTTCACCTCGAAGCGGACCACGTCGTGCCCCACGGGAAATGCGGGACTCCAGGCTTTGAGGATCTCTTCGAAGCAGATGGGCCAGCAGAGATCCGCGCCGAGAGACAGACCGATGCGGCGGGTGACTTCGGCCACGGCGGGCCAAGCTTAACATTATAGCTCCTTAGTAGTTAGATTCCATTGTTCAGTTCAGTGCTTCAGCCCGACGGTGGCTTCCGCTCTTTGCTTCGCACCGTCTTGAGGACTCCGGAGCTGGACTCCGCAACGACGTTGCCATGGACCGATCCGTGGAAACCCTTGTCGTCGTTTCCAATCGTGAAGTCGCCCCAGCTGCAGACACGGTTCTTCCCGAGCGCCTTCGCCTCGTAGAGCGCGCGGTCGGCTCGTTGCAGGATCTCCTCCGGCAAGTCCCCGTCTTCGGGAAACGAAGCGATGCCGATGCTGGCGGTGATGCCGAGCGGCTTTCCGTGCTCGTTCTGGAGCCGCTGGATTCCGTGCCGCAGCCGATCGGCGACGAGGCGGACCGCGACCTTCTCGGTCTCCGGACAGATCACCACGAACTCGTCCCCTCCGATCCGGGCGGGAAGGTCGATGCGCCGGATGCGCTGAATCAGGAACTCCCCGACGTGCTTCAACACCTGGGCGCCGGCCATGTGCCCGTCCCGGGTGTTCACCTCGCGCAGGCCGTCGAGGTCGAGAAAGATGAGCGAATAGCTCCGGCCGAACCGCGTCGCGCGCTGGTGCTCGGTCTCGAGCGAGCGGTTGAAGAAGCGCAAATTGTAGAGCGACGTGAGGTCGTCCTTGACCGCGAGCGTCCGGAGCCTCTCCACTTCGGCCTGAGCGCTTCGAAGGCGTTTCACCGCCCTTGCGCCCGCGGCTTTGAACGGGCGGCCTCCTTCGATGGCGCTGAGGACGAGACGGATCTGCTGCACCAGTGTCGGTCCCCGAGAGAGGACGCCGTCGAGCCGATCAGGGATTGCGCGAGGCTCACGGTTTCGGAGCTGGTACACGACCAGATCGACCGTGGGCTTGAGCTCGGCGAGAGCCCCGAGGAGGTTCTGGAGGGAGCCGTCGAGCTTTTCCGCCTCGATCACCACGAGGGCGGGCGCGAGTGCCGCGACGGACCGCGCCGCCTTGGGGGATGCCGGCTCCCAGTGAAGGGGGTAGCCGAGGTCCACTAGCTTTTTCCCGACTGCCCCGCCGGGAAGGCCGGAGCCTCCCACCCAGAGTAGGGGCCGGGTTTTCTTCGCGTCTCGCTCTTTTTTAGAAGGCATAGTGTGCGCTTACGATTCCAAACTTCTCCGGATCGACGCAGCGCAGGATCGCCCGAGCCTCCTCGCCGAGCTGGGAGAGATCGGCGAGAAACGGCGGCACCTTACGGCGTCCGGGGTCGGTCACGATCCGGATCTGGGGTTGGTGGAGATGGTCGGGGTCGGGATTGGAGTCGACGACGACCGCGAGCTCTCCCGTTCGGAGAATCACGGCCGAGCCGATGGGAAAGATGCCCATACAGTTGATGAAGGCCTTCACCAGGAGCGGATCGTAGCGTGTCGAAGCACCCTGGTACATCACCGCGATCGCCTCGTCCGGGAGGTGCTGCCGCTGGTAGATGCGCTTGGTCGTCATGGCGTCGAAGGTATCCACGATCGCGGTGATCCGAGCATACAAGCTCTGCTTCTTGCGGATCTTGAGCTTGGGGTAACCGGTGCCGTCGTAGCGAAGATGGTGCTGGAGCGAGGTGAGGATACGGTTCACCGTCGTCCGATCCAACACGATCAAGGGAAAGAGGGTGCGCGCGGCATAGACGGTATGGTTGCCCATCACCGCCCACTCCTCTTCGGTGAGACCGGTGTGCTTGTTGAGGACGTCGAGGGGAATGTGGAGCTTCCCCATGTCGTGGTAGAGAGCGCAGAGCCCGAGCTGCGCGAGCGAGTGGCGCTTGAGCCCGAGCCGCTGGCCGAAAGCGATGGCGAGGACGCAGACGTTCACCATGTGGTTGAACGTGTAGTCGTCGTGAGCCTTGATCGAAGCCATTCCCGCGAGGGAGAAGCCGCTTCCCTCCTCATAGCTCAAGTCGACCAGCTTCTGCACCGTGCGCTTTGCCTTGCGCACGTTGACCTGCGCGGGGGAGTCGACGGTCATCATCGACTCGCGAATGAAGTCGAGCGCCTGCTGATAGGTGTTTAGGGCGCGCTCCCTCCGGTCCGAGGACCGCTCGCTCTCCGGCACCGAGACTTCGTCCCGGGAGGGAAGGAGCTTGATGCCTTTGACCTCCCGCTCGAAGAGCTCCCCGTTGAGGCGATCGAGCAGATTCCCATCCTCCCTTTCCTCTTCCCGCGCGCGGCAGAAGACGTCGAGAAACGCGGTGACGGCCGGAAGCGTAGGGCGGTTCTCGAACGAGATTCCTCCGACGCCCCTTTTCCCGAGCTCGTTCAGCACGTACTTGTAGGCGTGGAGGCTTCTGAACTCCATCCGGATCCGGTTGCCGTTCGCAAAGAACTCTTCGCCCGAGCGCTCGAGACGGAAGCTCCCCTCGGTGAGGATGAGCTGAGAAAGCGACTGCACGAGCTTCTCGAGTGGCTCCTCGAACACCTGGTTGCTCAAGTCGTGCAGATACGAGTTCCGGATGAGGACCGCGAGCTGCTGCAGGGTCTCGCGCGACCTCTCGAGAAACGCCCGGGTTTCCGCGCTCGTCGCCTCCATCGGAACGGCCATAACCGTCGTGGCCATCGCTCAGCTCCGCCCCACCCCGAGCTCCTTGAGACAAGCGGCGCGGGCGAGCTTGGGCCCGTTCTGGGAGCCGTCTTCGAGGATACGCTTCGCCCTGGGGCCGGCCACCATGCGGATTCCGTGGGCCACCGCCTCGACGAACTCCCGGTCTTTCTGCTTCTGGAACCAGTGAGCCTCGCGCGCGCTCAGAAGCTTCTGGAACGAGTGGAGGGCGGACTCGCCCGAAAGCTTGGCCACGGCGGCGAAGAGCCGGCGCTTCTCGAGGAGCGCTGCCTGCTCGAAGCGCTCGCTCGCGAGCGAGCGCTCCAGAATCTGTAGACCGAGCTCGGCCCGGCCTCTCCTCACGAGAGTATCGAGGGCGGCGGTGCGGACCTCTTGATCGGAGTCCATGAGCCGTTCGAGGCAAAGGGTGAGGACCCGCTCCTCGGCGTAGCGGCTCGCGGCGAGGAAGCTCTCGCGGCGCGTTTCCGGGTCGGGGGAGCTCAGGAGCTGCTCCAGCAGTGGGAGCGATTCCCCGGATGGGTGGTGGCTCAGGGCGTGAACCACCTCGCGCACGAGCTGCCGATGTTGGAGGCGTTCCTGCGGATCCGCTGGCGTCGGGCCGACGGGGAGAGCTTCGCGGAGAAGGGAGAGGCCGCCGTTCTCGAGGAACAGAAGGGCCGCCGTGACCGCACGGCGATACGGAGGGGACGAGAACCGCCCCATCCATTCGAGGAGCGAAGAGCTTACCGCCGGACCGAGGCGGGCGAGAAAGACGGTGAGCGCTTCGGGTTTGGGGGCGTGCACCGCCTCGACTCTCTCCATCAGGCTTTCGAATCGCCCGGGCTCGGTGAGCGCGCGCGCGAGCTCCGAGGAAAGCTTCTGCGCCGAGAGCGCTCCCCAAAAGACCATGGTGGCGAGGCCATCGATGTGCTCGTGCATCCCCACGAGCTCGGCTACGTCGCCATCGGTGATGAGTCGGTCCGCGATCTCGACGATGTCGCTCGCGATCTCGCCCTGCTCTTCCTCGCCGTCCTCGAGGAGGACGAGCTCAAGCGCGAGCTCGGAGACGAGCTGGCGGAACGGCGCCCGCTCTTCCAACGCCAGCTCCTTCTGCATCGCCTCGATCTCCTCCGGCCCCAGGCGGCAGGCTTCGACCGGGACCGTGGACACCGGCTGCTTCATATCGAGGCTCACCGACTCCGCAGACGCGCCCCCGCCGCCGGCGTCCCGGGCCTCGCCGGTCGCGAGCTGGTCCGAAAGGCGCGGGTAGGATTCGCTTCGCGTAAGCTCCTCGATGGCGAAATAGCGAATCGAATGGAAGTCCTGCTCCCAGAGGAGCGTCACCAGGTCTTCCTGATCGTTCGTGAGGAGCGCGACGCGGTTGAGACATCGCAGGAAGGCCCGAAGCTCCTGGAGCTCGAGGCCGGGGCTGAAGGAGAGGCGCCGGATGCCGTCGCGATACAGAAGAAACGCCAGGCTATCGGTCCGGTCCGGGCTCTCGAAAACGACCTCGTCCTCGCACCGGAGCTGGGACTCCAGGACCGCGAGCTGCACCTCGCCTTCCTCGGAAACGAAGGCGCTCAGCCGCTCGAAGAGGTCGAGCTCGAGACGCTCGGAGACCGCGTTCTTCGAGTCGTAGAGCCGCTGGGCTTTTTGCGTCTTTACCAGAAGACGGACCATCCCCCGAACCCCGGCGATTTTCCGGCTCTCGGGGTCTTGTTCCGGCAGCGCTACCTTTTCCACAGGCAAAGAGGGGGCTCCTATCGGCTCAGCCTTTCGGTGAGCAAGTCTCTGGACCCGTCGAGAATGGGTTTATTTGTTATCTTACGGGTATTTCGGCCAAAGTTGGAGTGCTTCGTTTCCGGCGAATCCAGGAAATCGCCGGCCACAGGACGAGGACAGCCAGGGCCAAAAGGCTGACCGCGGCGCCGAGGCGGAGGGATGCCGGACGGTAGAGGAAAAGGACCCGGTGCTTTCCGGCCGGCACCCGGACCGCCCGAAAGGCGGCGTGCGCTCTCAGGATGGGCGCTTTCACGCCGTCGACCAGCGCGGACCAGCCGGGCCGGTACGTGTCGGAAAAGACGAGGAATCCGTCCCGCGGCGAGTCCGTCGCGATCTCGACCCGCTCCGGCTCGTATCCCACGATCTCGGCCGCGTCCTTCCGGAAAAACCCCGAGGCACCCTCCCCGGTCTCGGGATCGATCACCTGAATCCCCTGGTGAACGCTCCAGCAGCCCAGGCTCTCCACCGTCTGGACCTCGCTCGGAACCTGAGACGGCACGATGAAGTAGGCGCGAGGAAGGGCATGAAGGTTGATGCCGATGCCGTCGATCTCGAGGAAATCGGACTTGAGGCCGATGGGGTTGAGATCCACCTCGAGGTCGTCGATGCGGATGCCGGGATTTCCCTCGTCCACGAGAACCCGGAACTCGGAGAGCGCGGTCGGCCCCGCGAAATCGACGGAGAGGGGCTGACCCTCCACCAGGGAGTGGGAGCTTCCGCCAATCTCGATGACGCCCGTCCCCCCGGAGCCGAGGGGGGTCCAATAGAAGACGACCCTCGCCGCCTCGATCGGCGGTGCGATCGAGAGCTTCGCCGGGGTGAGATCGGGGGGCAGATCGAGGATCGGAAGAGGAGAAGCGTAGCGGGCGCCGCACCATGGATAGGCCGACCTCGGGTCGGAGCGGACGACGAGCTTCACGTTGAGGATCGAGAGCGCGTTCGCGCTCGTCTTCGCGCGGTCGAGGAGAGCCTGATATCGAGAGTCCACGAGCGCCGCGTGCCCCGAGGCGTGCTCGGTCCCGAAGAGCATGGAGTAGCTCTCGAGACCCGAAGGCGTAGCGTAGCGGCTCTTCGGCCCCTGCGCCTTCAGGAAACGATGCACGAGGCGCTCGTCCGCTCGCGCGAGGGTCGAGTAGGGATGCTGCGCTCGATCCTTGACGAACGCCGCCATGTCGATGGCGAGAAGGGCGACCATCGCCGGAACGACGTAGCGGTCCTGCCGGCGCCAGAGAAACAGGAGGAACAAGAGGAAGTGAAGCGCCGCCAGGAGCACCGCCCAGTGCGCCGACCCCACCACTCGTTCGACCTCCTGAGGCTCGAGACTTCCGGCATTCGAGAGAAGGCGGGTATGGATGAGCGCCGCCCAGAGCCAGAGCGCGAGGAGTGCCATGAACGCACCCTGGGCCACGCTTCGGAGTCGCAGCCGGTCCTTGCGCGAGGCGCTCGCCATCGCCTCGATGCCGAGACCGGCGGTGACCGAGCATCCCAGGCCCCACGCACCGAGGAGGCGATAGGGCACCCGAAAGCTTCCGAGGCCGGGAAGCGCAGCGTAGAAGAAGTCGTAGATGGGTGAGTCCTTCCCGAACGACAGGAGGAGAGCCACGAGGGCGGCCGCGGCGAAAAAGATCCGGGCGCGCTCCTTCGAGAGGGCGACGCCGATGAACGCGAAGAGGAGCGTCCCGATGCCGGCGTAGACGTGGAGCGGTGCGGCGGGGTCCTGGCCGGGAAGCGGCACCTGACCGCGGGGAGCGAGGACCGCGGAAAGGAAGTACGGCGAGAATCCAAAAGACGTCGAGTACTCGTACCCGAGCTCCACCCGGCTCGACTCCGACGCCAGGCCGTACGTCGGGAGGAGCTGCACGAAGGCGACGCCGATCCCGAGGACGAGGGCCGGGAGGAAACGGACGAGGCTCGCGCGAGCTCCCCCTTCGAAGAGGGAGTAGGCGCAGGCGAGGAGGAGTCCGTAGTAGGCCACTTGCGGATGGCCCGCGAGGATCATCATCGCGAGCGCGAGCGCGAGAAGGACGGAGCGGAGCACGGTTTTGTGCTCGAACAGGCGTCGGGTGGCGAGAAGAACCCAGGGAAGGAAGCTCGCGGTGAGGACGATCGCCTGATGCCCCGGGGTGGTGAAAAAGCCGGTGAACATGAAGACCACCGCGGCCGCGAGGGCGCCCATCGTTCCCGCGCCCAGAGAGCGCATCAAGAGCAGCATTCCCACCCCGGCAAAAGCCTGGTGCAAGAGCTGGTACGCCTCGAGCGCGAGGTAGGAGACCCTGCCTTCCGAGTGAAAAGGGAGCAGGAGGTACGTCGGAGGATAGAAGATCCCGATCTGCGGGTTCGCGTGAAAGGCCTCGCCCCCCAGGATGTGGGGATTCCAGAGAGGGAGCTCGAAGGCCTTCACTCTCGAGAGCGCGTAGCTCTTCCACACGTAGTGCTGGTTGAGGAAATCCCCTCGAAAGATCTGCCGGTCCTCGGGGTCGGGATGGAAGAGCTTCCAGTAGAGAAGGAACGGGAGGAGGATGACGACGGCGAACGGAAGAGATTTCTTCAAAGCACTTGGGTCGAGACGAAGCCCCAGAAGAGGACCAGGACTCCGCCGATCTCGCCGGCGATGAGGAGCGCCATCCCCCAGGTGGAGACGAAGTTTCTCTCCGAGAGCTGGTTATCGGTGTCCTCGAGAAAGCCGTGGTAGACGTAGCTCGCGGTGGCGGCGGCGAAAAAGAAAAGCGGCACGGCCGTGGCCCAAATCTGAACCGCGTTCGAGTACGGCGAGTACTCGACAAGCTTCATCATGACCAGGGCGGCGAAGCTGTAGAGAAGCGCCGCGCGATGGGCGATGTCCACGTAGACCGGCGCCCGATGATCCGGGCCCGTCATGATGCGCCGGTATTTCCAGACGCCGGTCGCGAGGCCCGAGAGGAGGAAGAGTCCCGAAGCGGTGAGCGCCAGGCGGGCGGCCGAGGACATCATTCCGAGGGGCTTTTCGCGGGCTGCGACAGCACGCGCCCGACCTCATCGGTGGTGAAGCGGGGAAGCGGGAGCCGCTCCTTCCCTCGGACCATGAGGACGCCCTGGTCCTTCGAGACGACGCGGCCGATGACGAAGGCGTCGGTTCCTTTCTCACCCATGGCGGCGATGAGACTCTCGGTTGCCGGCTCCGGCGCCGTCAATACCAAAGCCCCCGAGCCGATGGCTCCGAGAAGATCCATCTGGAACCTCTCGGCGATTTTGGTCGACTCCCAGAATCGAGGGATCTCGGATTCGATCACGACCATCCCCACGTTCGACGCCTCGGCCACTTCCCAGAGTGCCCCCGCGATCCCGCCTTCGGTTACGTCGTGCATTGTGGTGACTCCCCCGGCTTCGACCGCGGCGACGCTCGCGGGAACGACCGAGAGCCCGGGGTCGGTGAGAAAGGCCGCGGCCTTTTGCTGGAACTCCGCGCCGAAGCTCTCCCGCAACTCTCGCGCGCGCTCCTGCGCGAGGATCGCCGTCGCCTCGATGGCGATGCCCTTGGTGACGAGCACCATATCCCCCGGCTGCGCCCCCGCGGACGTGAGGAGCTTGTCCTTCTCGACTTCCCCCACCATCGCGCCGGCGACGATGGGTCGGTCGATACCGCCCGTCACCTCCGTGTGCCCTCCCACGGCGAGACAGCCGAGCTCGCGGCAGGCGCTCGCGATGTCCGAAAGGATCTCGCGAACCATCTCCTCGGTCGCCTCACCCGAAGGAAGGAGGATGGTCGAAAGGAAGTACTGGGGCTTTCCTCCCATGGCGGCGATGTCGTTCGCGTTCACCTGGACCGCGTACCATCCGATGCGCTGGGGAAGGAAGGTTATGGGATCGGCGGCGAGGAGAAGATAGTGATCGCCACGGTCGATGGCGGCCGCATCCTCGCCCACCGCGGGTCCGACTTTCACGCGGACGTCGTCGATGGCCAGCCGCGAGAGAAGCTCCCGCAGCAACTGCACCGGGAGCTTTCCGTCGGGCAGAAGGGTCATCCGGACCGAGACTAGAGTAAGGCCGGCCGCGGCGTCAAACCCAGGAGTCAGGTCAGTCCCAAATGACCTCGACGGTGTTCGAACGGATGACGTCGTTGTCTATACACTATGATTCTACAGCATGCAAGGAATCATCCGACGGCGGAGCCCGGCGAAGCTTCACTCTCTTTTCGATCGGAGTCTTCTTCTGACTCGCTGACGGCGCCATGCCGGTCACCACCGCAAGGATCACCGCGAAGAGCGCGGCGTTCACCGGCAGGTGGAGGCCGAAGTCCGTGAAGCTATGAAGCGCGGCCGCGAGAGCGGCAGCGCAATAGCCCGCGTGGAGCTGGGCGAGCGAGGAGCCCGTCTCGAGGAGGTCCCGCCTCACGCTCCGCCCGCGCCGCACGATCGAAAAGGCCAGCGCAGCGACGAGAGCGAGGCCAGGAAGGCCCAGCTCGATCCCCACCTGCAGGTAGTCGTTATGGGCCCACGAGTAAAAGCGCCTACCGCCGAAGCTGCGATACATCGGATAGACGTACTGGAACGAGCTCGCGCCCGATCCTGTGAGCCAAAAATCACCCAGCGCTCCGAGGCTGTCGCGCCATACCGTGGTGCGTCCTGTCTCGCCGGAAAGCTCGTCGGGGATGAGCTCGAAACGCGTGACCACGGGGCCGATTCCGATCCAGAGGGCGGCGGCGAGAAGCCCGCCCGCGACGGCGAGAAACGTTCCCCGGGCGCGCCGCGTGAGATAGAGGAAGAAGGCGCTTCCGGCGGCCGCGAACGCGATTCCCGAGCGCGAGAGTGAGAACAGGAGGCTGAGCCCGATGAGCGCGACCCCGAGCCCCAACATCGACGCCTTGGCTTTCGCCTCCTGCGTCTCGACGCGGTCCGCGGCCTTTCGCGGACCCTCGTGCCAGCGCATCTGAAGCCATCCCAGACCGACGAGGAGAAGCATCTCCTGAAAGAACGCATAGTGGTTTCGATTGCCGAAGCTTCCGCTCGCCTGGAACGCCGTAGTCGCGCTGCTTCCTCCGAGGGCCCCGAGGGCGGTGAGCCACTGTGCTAGGCCGTAGGCGCCCGAGGCGACTCCGACCAGCACGAGGCAGACGGAAAGGCGTCTCACGCCTCGCCGTGACGCCACGGTGTGATGGGCCACCACGAAGATAAGTACGAACGCGATCCAGAGGAGCAGGTCCTGAAACGTCAGGTAAGGAGTCACGCTCCAGGGTGAGAAGCCGAGCTCGCGGCCGAGGAGCGCTTCGGCCTCGCTCCGAACGGCGAGGGCCTTTGGCGAGAAGAGGCCGAGAGCGGCCGGCGGCAGGGGAACAAGGGAGAGTGCCACCCAGACGGTAGTGAGTACCAGCAGAATGCCGATACCGTTGTGGCGAAAGGGGTATCCCATCCAGTAGAACGGGTCTCGATAGGGAACGCTCGTGGACGTGCTCGCGGAGCGCTCGAGGATCTCGACTTCGGCGGCGCCTTTCCTTTGACTTCGGCGGATGGCGAGGAACTGCTGACGTTCCTCGCGCGAGGTCCGGAAGATGACGCTCACGAAAAGCCAGCCGCCGAGGACGAGCGCTCCCAGCTCGAGAAAGAGAGAAGCCCAGGGCTCGTAGCCGCCGACGCCCCAGGCAGTGACGGCGACGAGCGCGGCAACGGCGAACGGTGACCAGAACGGCAACTCTAGCGCCTCCCGGGGGCGAGCCTCGTGAGCTCCTCGAGCTGGCGGGTGGCGTCGGCGTTGGAGGGGTCGAACGCGAGCACTTCCTCGAGCTCGTGGCGCGCGTTCTCGAGGTCGCCGAGAGCGCGATAGTTCCGGGCGAGGCCCAAATAGGCGGGGGCGAAGTGGGGCGACATAGCCACAGCTTCGCTGTAGAGACCCTGCGCCATCGCATGCTGGCGTCGCCTCTGATATTCGTCCCCGAGGAGGCAGAGGAGCTCGAGCGCGCCCTCCGCCGGAAGGCTCCTCTCCTCGAGGATCGTGAGAGTCTCACGAAGGAGCTGATAGGCTCGTTCCGAATCGCCGGACCCGAGGAGGTGGTGCGCGACGGCGACCGTGGCCCGAACGATCTCTTGACCCTCGCCGGCCGCGACCGCCGCCTCCCGCCATCTCGAGGCCGCTTCGAGTGCGAGCTCCGGCTCTCCCCACGTCTCGGCGTACTGGGCAATCCGTTGGCAGAGCGCGAGGGTCGACGCCGTTGCCAGGAACTCCGAGAGAAGCCGCGTGCGGACGTCCCGATCCGCGGGAGCGCGGTTCACCGCCTCGAGCATGAGCGTTTTCGTGGACTCGGAGCGAGGGAGCCGATTCGCCCACTCGGCGACCGGGACCTGGAAGCGGAGCATGAGGTTCAGGGCCCGTTGGGTGAGATCCGGCTCGAGCGCGGTCGCAGACGTAACGCGATCGAGCGCCAGCTCCCGCGACTCGGGTCCCGCTTCGTTGCGAAAGGCGCGATAAGGGGCGGTCGCGCGGGGGGTCAGAAGCCACTCCGCATAGCTCAGATGGAGTCGGCCGTTCGAGGGAAATCGCGTGAGCGCGGCCTCGAAGCTCCGGCGGGTCAGCTCCGGACGCTCGAGCCGGTTGGCATAAAACGCTGCCATGAGCAGAGGCGCCTGGTAGAACGAGGGAGCTTCCTCGAGGGAGCGCTCGAGGTGGGGGAGGAGCCGATCGGTGTAATCGTTGGTCTCGATCGCCTCCCGGAGGATCCGAAGGTTCGCCTCCGGATGTTTGTAGAGTTCGTGGTGGGAACTCGCGCCGCCCTCGCGGGCGTTAGCCTCTTCTCGGTAGGAGTGCCACGCGGCGGCGCTATAGAGCGCGCCTGCCGCGATGAAGAGAGAGAGGAGCGCGAGCCGCATCGAGTACTCGATGAGGCACTAGAAAAAGCTCTCTCTCACCACGACCACATCTCCCTCTCGGAGAACGACGTCGGGTTTCTTCCCCGACAGGATGTCTCCGAGATTGACCTTGATCACCGTTTCACTTCCATCGTTCTCGCTGCGCTTGATCTGGATTCCCTTCTTCGAAGCGCGCTCGTTGAGCCCTCCCGCGAGGGCGACCGCTTTCAGGAGCGTG
>Ga0214471_10002164_pt1 | contig 15441 bp, 16 predicted proteins | sample RVTome_5_FD_207665 | JGI IMG/M metagenome (GOLD analysis project Ga0214471, IMG submission 207665) | Soil microbial communities from uranium-contaminated site in the Upper Colorado River Basin, Wyoming, United States - RVT142D155 | ecosystem: Environmental > Terrestrial > Soil > Contaminated >... | reverse complement strand
AGCGCGGCGAACGTATGGGGCACCAAGAACGGCGTGGTCATCGACGACGAGCTTCAGGACATCACGTTCGGCACGACCTGCTCCGGGGCAGCCGTCGAGGACACGATCACGGTGCGGCTGAAGCGAAATCAGAAGACATTCATTGCTGGCGTCCTGGGCATACAGGACGCCGACCTAAACGTCTGCGCGACAGCCAGAAAAGGCGAAGCCGTGATGAGCAACGAGTTGATGCCATTCGGCTTCCATCACACGGACCCCTACCCCGGCAGCAACCCCGACGATGTTTGCTACTTTTACGAAGAGGACGGGACGACGATCAATCCGAATCTCTGGGACGATCCCTGTGTGATCAAAATCCCGAGACTTCAGGACTCCTGGGGAGATGGCAACTCAGGGCCCGTGCGGCTGGATGAGGGTGGCGAACCCGGCAACGTCGATGAGGATTGCAATCCCGGCAGCAGTGGCTCCAGCGAGTACTCGGAGAATATCCTCGACGGCAGTGAGTGCTTCTATGGCGAGGGCGACGTAATCCGCCCCAAGACCGGCAACCTGCGCGGTCCGACCTGCTCCGCCTTCGTCGACGACCTGCTGTACAACAACAGCGATTCGGTTGAGTTTGTCTTTGGTACCCCCAACGCCGAAGGCATCTACGACGTCGTGTACACGGAGAGTCCACGATTCGCCCTCATACCGATTGTCACGGCTTCAGGTTCCGGATCAAATGCAGACGTCACGATTCTTGGCTTCATCACGGCCTACGTCGAGAGTGCCTGCGGCGGTCCCGGTTGCAATGGAAACGGACAGAATCCCGCCTGCGTCATCGTGCGCCCGATGAACGCTGAGATATTCATCGATGGTGTCGACTTCGCCGGCGGCAGCGGCGGCTTTGACGTGGAGAACGCGCTCAGGACGATAAAGCTCGTCGAGTGACGTGAACCAGCGCGTGTTTCCAATGGAGCAACCCCCTGCGCTCCATTGACACGGGGAGGGCCGGGGTGTATCCCGGCCCTCTTCCTTTGCCTTCATTGAGTGGCTACGGCTTCTTGTTTTGCCCGTTACCCGGGTTCTCGCCACCCTGACCCGGGGGCGTACCATCCTGGCCCACGCTGCTACCGGGGTTTTCGCCACCCTGACTCGGGGGCGTACCGTCCTGGCCGACGCCGATACCGCTGCCACCGGCGTTACCGGGGCTTTCGCCGCCCTGCCCCGGGGGCGTACCGTCCTGGCCGATGCCGATACCGCTGCCACCGGCGTTACCGGGGTTTTCGCCGCCCTGCCCAGGGGGCGCGCCTTCCTGACCGGCGCCGTTGCCATTGCCGTTAACGGGGCTGATGCCACCCTGGCCGGGCTGGTTGCCCCCTTCACCTGGCGTGGCTTGCGCATCGCCTCGTTCGGTCTTGGCCGGCGGGTTAGATGCGGGCGGGGTGTCCGGCTCGTCTTCGAGCACGCCGGGGCGCGACTCGAGCGGAGCCCGGGCTGGTGCGGATGATGGCGGCGTCAAGACGGGCGGCGGCTCGTCCAACATTCGCGTACTCTTTTTGATTCCGAGCGTGGAGAGCACTTCGCTGAACGCCGCTCCCGATCCGCTAACGTCCGTGATCACGGCCGCGCTGGAGGCGGTGACGAGGATGACCGCGGCGGTCAGGGCGACGGGCATGGCGCGGACCGCGTGACCGGCACGGCCGAACAGGCGCGTCAGTAGGGGCGCAGGTTGCGAGTCCTGGAGGCTTGCGATCAGGCGTGTGTGTCCCGCCGATAACTTCGCTTGGGACGGTACCGGCGGCTCCATCGAGCCCATATAGTCCAGCATTTGAAGGTATGCACGTACGTCGGCGTCGGCGTTGCTCCCTTCCGTCAGGCGCTCTGCTTTCGACATGCGACTCAGCTCGATCAGGCGTGCTTCCAGTTTCGCTTCCATCACGCCACGGCCTTTCCGTCGATGGAATCTCGGACGGCGGTTGGTTCCGACATCAACCTTCGCAGCGTCGCGAGGCCTCGGACCTGAAGCGCATAGACGGCGTACTCCGTTTTCCCCATGACCAGGCCGGTTTCCTTAGCCGTAAGTCCGGTCAGGAAGCGCAGCACTAGCGTTTCGCGTTGCTCACCAGTCAGGCTGTTGAGGCCCTTGAGGATGTCCATCATCTCCGGGCTGATGCCGCCCTGAGAGCTCGGCGTCCTCTGTAACTCCGCGGTTTGGTTGGCGATCGCCTCCAGGTTTCTGCGCACCCGTTTGGCGCGACCGCGGATCAAGTTCTTGGCGATGCCGAAGAGCCAGGCGAGGAGGGGTCGTCCCCGGTCGTGATAGGAGTCGATGTTCTGAATCGCCTCCAGAAAGACCTGCGCGGCGAGGTCCTCGGCTTCCTCTTTTGAGCCCAGATATCCGTAGATGTAGCGGTAGACGCGCGTGTAGTGCTGAACGTAGATCTCCGACCACGTGGCGGCATCACGTTGCCGGGCCAGCAATACCAGTTGGGCCTCGGTGAGATTCTCGCGTCCTGTTGGGCCGGAGAGCGTGAGTTCCATTGTTCTCTTTGAAGGTCGACACGCTTTGCAGAATCTTAAGACGAGTCCCATCGCATGCAGACTCTAAACACCTTGACGATTACAATGGCGGCAGGAATAAGGGAGGAGAGTTTCATGGCACACCAAGCCAAATCGGCCATCGTCGGCCTGGGCATCTCAGAGGTCGGCAAGGTCTATGGACGCTCGGCCACCAGCTTCGCGCTTGAGGCGATCGACCGCGCGCTGGAAGACGCCGGGCTGCAGAAAGAGAACCTCGACGGGCTGCTCATGCAGTCGGGTCTCGCCCAGCCGGGCATCGGCCTGCAGCTGCAGAACGCGGCGGGGCTCAAGAGTTTGCGCCTGGTCAACCACATGAACGCGATGGGCGCGACACCCGCATCGATGGTGCAGTACGCAACGATGGCAATCCAGAACGGTCTGGCGACGACTGTCGCCTGTGTATTCGCCGACGCGCCGATGCAGGACCCCAATGCGCGTAGCAGCGACGGCATGAACGCGACACGCAGAAATCGCCCGGTACCGACAGGGTTTGCCAGCCTCGACCAGTACTACGGTCCGATGAACCCCAACGCCGGCTACGCGATGGCGGCGCGGCGCCACATGGCGACCTACGGCACCACCAGCAAGCAGCTCGGCGCCATCGCGGTCTCGACGCGCGCCTGGGCCGTGAACAACCCGATCGCGCAGTTCCGCACGCCGATTACCGTCGAGGATCACCAGAACTCGCGCTGGATAGCCGAGCCCTTCCACTTGCTCGATTGCTGCTTGATCTCTAACGGTTCCGTCGCCGTCATCGTCACGTCGGTCGACCGGGCCCGCGACCTGAAGTCGAAGCCGGCGTATGTGCTGTCGATGGCGCAGGGCTTCCCGGGCAACCGGCGGCGCGCCGGAGACGACCACGACTGGTCGACCGGCGCGGCGATCGCGCGCGACACGTTGTACGGTCAGCTCGGTATCGGCCCGAAGGACATCGACATCTGCGAGCTGTACGACTGCTACACCTACACAACGATGATCACGCTGGAGGACTACGGCTTCTGCGGCAAAGGCGAGGGTGGCCCCTTTGTCGAGGACGGCAAGCTCGGCCCCGGCGGCAGCCTGCCGACCAACACGGGCGGCGGCGAACTCAGTTCCTTCTACCTCTGGGGCATGACGCCGCTCTCCGAGGGCGTGATCCAAGCGCGCGGCGGCGGCGGTGACCGCCAGGTCGAAAAGCACGACCTCGTTCTCGTGACGGGGAACGGCGGCATTCTGGACTTCCACGCGTCGCTGATCCTCAGCCCTGAAGCGGCCTAGCAAGCGAGTAGGAGGAGATTCGAAGTCATGAGTGAGAAAACAGCCGCACCGCCTTCCGGCCGGCCCGTGCCGATCCCGGATGCGGATTCGCAGCCCTTCTTTGACGCGACACGAGAGGGGAAGTACTTGCTGCGGTACTGCCCCGCTTGCAGCCACTACCTGGCGCCGGCCGCCGAAATTTGCGACAGCTGCTGGGGCATCGACCTGGAGTGGCGCGAATCGTCCGGCAAGGGTTCGATCTACAGCTTCGTGGTGAATCACCAGGTGCTGCATCCCGGTTTCAAGGACCTCGGCCCCTACAGCGTGATCGTCGTCGAGCTGGAGGAGGGCCCGCGGGTCACCAGCACCTACGACGGCCCGAACGAGGAGATAAAGGTCGACATGCCGGTAAAGGTGACGTTCGAGGACCTGGGTGAGGTGACGGTGCCGAAGTTCGCGAAGGCGTAGCCACGGCGGTTGCTTAACAGGCTGTGCGGCAACGTTCGAATGACGAAGCGCCTCTCGAATATTCGAGAGGCGCTTCGTTTTGATGTGAGATTGCTTCGTCGCCAGGACTCCTCGCAACGTCGTCTAGCGCCATTGCGAGCCATCGACCGGCAGGGAGAGGCGAAGCAATCTCGTCGCCCCGTTGTCCAGGACGCGTCGTGTGTTTTGAGAAGGGCCGCCTGCCCGGGATTGCTTCGTCGCTCGGCGCTCCTCGCAATGGGCGAGGATGAAATGCTTTCAGGCTCTGAGAAGCGCCTCGTACTACGTGAGATCGCTTCGTCGCTAGGGCTCCTCGCAATGACGGTTTAGCGCCATTGCGAGCCATCGACCGGCAGGGAGAGGCGAAGCAAACTCGTCGCCCCGTTGTCCAGGACTCGTCGTCTGTTTTGAGAAGGGCCGCCTGCCCGGGGTTGCTTCGTCGCTCGGCGCTCCTCGCAATGGGCGAGGATGAAATGCTTTCAGGCTCTGAGAAGCGCCTCGTACTACGTGAGATTGCTTCGTCGCTGGGCGCTCCTCGCAATGGGGCTACGTGCGTCCCGGCAGGACCTCTTCGTTGCCGACGACCTGGACCGGCAGGTTCCTGCCCGAGCCCTTCGCGGGGTCGAGGCCGGGCGTGGCGTAGTGGATCGAGGCCTTGAAGTCCTCGTCCGCGTCGCCCTGCGTCTTTGGCGCGTCTTCGGGGCGGCGGTGCACCACGGCGCCCTGCTTCTCGAGCTTCGACTGCAGCTCTGCCATCGGCACGTCACGCAGACGCACGCCATCGCGAATCGCCAGCGAGGCGGCGATGCCGGCGGCGTGGCCCATGACCCAGCACTCCGGTATCTCGCGCAGCGCCGCGTGGGAGCGCGGGTCGGCTGAGAGGTTGCGTCCGGCTGCGAGCATGCCCTCGATACGGGCCGGCACCAGCGAGCCGTAGGGAATCTCAAGCGTCGGAAACTCCGGCGTCATGCCGGGGCAGAGGCCGATACTCGATGCGCTGCTGCCGTCGTTGCGCCAGGCGTCCAGGTTGACGCGATCGACGCCGGCGAGGCGACGGGCGTGGCGCGTGCCGATCTGAGGCGCGCTGTCCATGATCCAGGCGCGCTCGTAGCCGGGGACGTTCTGACGGAACCAGTACAGCCCCTCGCGCATCACGTCGCGGGAGCGGAACTCGACTTCCGTGAGGTCGGCGACGCTCAAGGCAGAGTAGCCCGACATCTTGGGCGACATGAACAGCGCTACGGAGTCGTACGGCGTGGCGTGGGCGCGCAGGTTTATGCCGGAGTCGACCGCCATGCGCATCAGCCGGCTGTGCTCGGCGGGCTCAGTCATGCGGAAGTCGAGATAGCGGCGCATGTCGACGTTGCCGAAGCGGAAGCTGGTGTTGATTCGTGCGTGCGCGCCTTCGGCGTCAAAGTCGTTATCGAACGCGGCGCCGGCCAGGGCAAAGACGTCGCCGTCGCCGGTGCAATCGATGACGACGGGCGCGAGCAGCGCTTTACGCCCCTCCTTGCTCTCGAAGATGACGCCTTTGACTTCGTCATCTTCCTTCACGGCCGCAACGGCCCAGCAGTGCAGCAGCGTCGTAACGCCGGCCTCGCGCACCATGTCGTTGGAGACCAGCTTCATCGTCTCGGGGTCGATGGTGGGAGACCACTGCACCACACCGCGCAGGGCGCTGGTGCGCTGGCCCCAGTACGAAGCCGCGACGGGGTCACGGGAGCCCCAGAGCTCCCTTGGCGGGCCGAGCGTTGCTTCCGGGCCGCAACGCTCCATCATCTCGCTGCCGATGCCGGCGACGACGAGGTTGCCCTCCCAGTCCGTCATGCGGTCGATCCAGAAGACGAGTCCGCCGGTGGCCAGGCCGCCGAGGTAACCAAAGCGCTCGAGCAGCACGACGTCGGCGCCTTCACGGGCCGCCGCGACGGCGGCGCAGAAGCCCGCCGGTCCACCGCCGACCACGAGCACGTCGCAATGGCCGTAGACCGCGATGTCGCGCTGCGGCTCCCGAATCGTTTCGCCGGATTCTACTCGCATGGAGTCCTCCCCGGCCTATTCTAGTAGGTGGCGATCGGCTCCCGTGCCGCGGCGCCTGAGATCATCGACGGTGGCGATGCCAGCGACTTTGCGTGATGCGCGAACGAGTCTGAGGTCATCGCGTTGAGCCGGATGCGCGAGAGCAAGTGGACCAGGGTGCGCATCTCCGGCTCCGAGATGCCCTCCCAGAAGGCACGCACGTGCTCGCCAACATCGGGCACCAGCTCTTCAAAGATCTCGCGGCCGGCGGGCATCAGCTCGACCCAGAACTTGCGCTTGTCGACGGGATCGGGGACGCGCCGGACGTAGTTGTCCTCCACCAGCACGTCAACCAGCTTGGTGATGTTGGTCGGGCTGACGTTCATGCGAGTGACGATATCGGTCATCAGAAGGCGCTCGTCCGGCTCCTGGGCCAGGAGGCGCAGCACGTTGTAGCGCGCGCGGGTGATGCCACCGCGCAGCTCAAACGGCGAGTCTAGCTTTAGCGACATGTAGGTCCGCATCAACAGGAACTGCGCCTCGAATGCCAGCGATGGCGTCTGGGGGCAATGTTCTTTGTACCAGGCCGCTAGCTCAGCTATCGGTGTTTCCGAGAGCAGTCCATCTTCGCCGACTTCAAACTGGTTCATAGAAACCGTCCTTATTGCATCCTTCGCGATGTGGGAGTCTACCTCATCGACGTTAGAAACATATATAAATAACCCACCCAGGCGCTTAATTCGTGGACGTTATTTTACTTCAGGTTGACAAGCCTGAGCTCCGTCCACGCGAGGGTACGCAATCGCACCCGCAATGGATGTCTGATGCGGTAACATCTGGTGGATATGCCAAGAGTGACCAGGCTTAGCCACGCAGTACTCTTCGTTTCCGATCTCGAACGGTCGCAGCCGTTCTACGAGAAGGCATTTGGCCTCGAAGTGGTGACGGGCCGCAAAGGCGCCGCATTCCTGCGCGCTCCCGGTTCAGAGCAACACCATGACCTCGCGCTCATGGAGGTGGGGCAGCAGGCGCCCAACCCGCCACAAGGGTCCGTTGGACTCTATCATCTCGCCTGGGAAGTCGAGACGATCGAGGAGTTGGCCGAGTCCGTCGAAGCGCTGCTCGAAATGGGCGCGTTGGTCGGCGCCAGCGACCACGGGGCGACGAAGTCGCTCTACGGCAAGGACCCGGACGGCATCGAGTTCGAAATACTGTGGCGCCTGCCTCGCGAGGCGTGGGGCGAATTCGAGAACTCGGTGAAGACGGTGCCGCTGGACCTGGCGGCCGAGCTTGCACGCTGGGGCAAGCAGGCTACAGAGGCCAAATCGGGCGCTCAAGGAGGGTAGGGGTAATGTCGAAGCTGGTAGGCGTCTACGCGACCTCACACACGCCGTTTTGCTACATGCCGCCGGAGAACTGGAACGCGATCCGTGACACGCGCGCCCTGCGCGCCGACGTGCCGAGGGATGAGATCGAGGGCAATACAGACAAGTACAACCGCATCCAGAAAGCGTTCGAGACGCTGCGTACGAAGCTGGCCGAGGCAAAGCCGGACGTCGTGGTCATCATCGGCGACGACCAGATGGAGTGCTTCGACTTCAAGAACTTCCCCTCCTTCGCGCTCTACGTGGGCGAGGAGTTCAAGGGCTTCGTATCCAGCCCGGCGGCGCTGGCGCACGACGCGTTCCAGTCGGTCGGCGTGACGCCGCCGAAGGAGGTCGAGCACCTGATCAAGGATGTCGGACCGCCACGGCGCGCTACGTTGAAGGGACACCCGGAGCTGGGCGCCGCCCTCCTGGCGGGCCTGGTCAAGCGGGACTTCGACCCGGCGTTCAGCATGGAGATGACGAACCCCGATTTCGGGCTGGGGCACGCTTTCATGCGGCCCTCGGAGACGCTAACGGACATGAAAACGCCGGTGCTGCCGGTGCTGACCAACTGCTACTTCGCGCCGCAGATCACGGGTAAGCGCTCGATGCAGATGGGCGTCGCTATCCGCGAGGCGATCGAAGAGCATGACGGCGACCTGCGCGTCGCGGTGATCGGCTCGGGCGGGCTGTGGCACACGCCGGCACGCAAAGAGGCCTACCTGGACGAGACGTTCGACCGCAGCGAGCTCGACTTCATGGCGAAGGGCGACATCGAGGGCATGGCGCGCTACTTCGACGAGTACGAGCCGCCGTCCGGCGACCCGAGCCAGGCGGCCCAGCCGCGCGGCGCGGCATCGACGGGCATGCCGCTCTCGCCGGGGCCTCAAGGCGGCACGCGCGAGACGTCGAACTGGATCGCGGCGGCGGCCGTCGCGGGGAAGCCTGCCACGGTGGTGGACTACGTGCCGGTTTATTCGTCGCCGATCGGCTGCGGCTTTGCCTACTGGGACGGTTTCTAGAGGCAGCGTCAGTTAGAGACAGCGTCAATCGGTGCTTTCGAGCTATTCGATAGCAGAACTTTCCTTCAGGAGTCAGACTGCTCGTTTAGTGCTAAAATAAAGCGTTCGAATGATGATTCTCCGGACGTTTCTACTTCGATTGAATTGACACGCTGTCGTTCTCGAACCCTCGTAATAACCGCGCTTCGCGTCCCTCGGAGAGATGCAAGCTCCCATCGCCGAAAGGACGCACTAGTTGTCGTTTTCTAGCTTTAAGCTAAGGGCGAGCAGTATGGACGTGCTCGCCAAACAGAACATCACAGAACCCACCCCCATCCAGGTACAAGCCATTCCCATCATGCTCGAAGGCCACGACATCATCGGTCAGGCCTACACAGGCTCCGGCAAGACGCTTGCCTTCGGCCTGCCGATTACCGAAATCTGCGACCCAGACTCCAACACAACCCAGGCCCTGGTGCTCTGTCCGACGCGAGAGCTGGCGCAACAGGTCGGCGGCGTGCTCGGGCAACTCGGCAAGCCTGCCGGGTTCAGCGTCGTCACGCTCTACGGCGGCGTCGGTTACGGCCCGCAGATGGACGCGTTGCACGCCGGCCCGCAGATCGTCGTCGGTACGCCGGGACGCATCCTGGACCACCTGCAGCGCCGCACCCTCAGGCTTGACGCTCTGCGCGTCTTCGTCTTGGACGAAGCGGACCAGATGCTGGACAAGGGTTTTGCGCCGGACGTGGAGCGCATCCTGCGCCAGACGCCGAAGTCGCGCCAGACGGCGCTGTTTTCCGCCACGACACCCGATTGGGTGAAGCGCGTCTCCGCGCAGTACCTCAACCAGCCCGAATTCGTCCAGACGGACGAGGAGGCCGAAGCTGCGCCCGACATCGAGCACAGCATCATCGAGGTTTGGAGCGGCGAGAAGCTGCCCGTCCTGCTCAGCCTGCTCAGCCAGCCCACGGAGGGAGCCACGCTGGTCTTCGGGCGCACCCGACACGGTGTGATCAACCTGGCGCGGCGTCTGCAGAAGCTCGGTTTCGAAGTCGAAGCGCTGCAGGGCGATCTTGGCCAGCCGGCGCGCGACCGTATCGTCAAGCGCTTTCGTGAGGGCCATCTGCCGATCCTTCTCGCCACCAACGTTGCGGCCCGCGGCCTCGACATGCTGAACATCGAACGCGTCATCAACTACGACTTGCCGGAGACGAGCGAGCTGTTCGTCCACCGCGTCGGCCGCACCGGCCGTATGGGCCGCTCCGGGGAGGCGATTACCCTGATCGCCGCCACGGACTTGCTCAAGATCCAGGAAATCGAACGTGACCTCGGGCGCAAGTTGCCGCGCATACCTGTGCCGCCGCCCGCCCCCATGCAGCCCGTTAAATCGGTCGCGGCAAGACCGCCGCGGCCCGCCATTGCTCAAGAGCTTTCGGCTTCCCCCGCGGCCGTGAAGGACGAGACTGACCAACCCCGCCGTCGCCGTCGTCCCAGGCGCAGAAGGCCGCAGCTGGCGCAAGCCGGCGCTTAACGGCCTGACTCCGCCTGGAACCCGGATGCCCGCCCTACATGGATTGTGGGGAGGATGAAGGAGTCGAACATGAAGCTCGGAGGTCACAGGCCCGGCAGCCTCACTGCATTTGTCGATGGGACTACCGGCGAGATGCTGCTTCAAATAGCCGCCGATCCCAATGGTGATCCCCGCGTCGCCTTTCGTCTCTTCGATTGCAACGGCAACCTCGCCAAGGACTCCGACGGGTTCAACACCTACCCCAAGGGCCTCGACATCCGCGGCGCCAACGACGAGCAGCTCCTGGAGTTGCCCGACGAGCCCACCGGTAATGTGAAGTACCGCCTGTATAACTCCGACGGCCGCCTCCTGACGACGTCAGACGGCGCGCGCACCCAGATCCTCGGTGGTCTGCGTATCGAAGGCGCCAAGGCGCCCTCGCGCACCAAGCAGGCCACGAAGGCGTAAACGCCGCAAAGCTACAGGCTTCAAGCTGCAAGCTACAGGCTTCAAGCATCAAGACAAGGCCGCGAGATTAGTCTCGCGGCCTTGTCTTTTCGCGCGAGCCTCCTGCTTGAGGCTTGAGGCTTGAGGCTTGAGGCTTGAGGCTTGAGGCTTGAGGCTTGAAGCTTGAGGCTTGAGGCTTGAGGCTTGAGGCTTGAGGCTTGAGGCTTGAGGCTTGATCGCGAATCGCCGCATCCGGACGGGGGGTTGTGCTTGCATCCTCGGAGCCGAGTGACGAAAGTGGCGCCATGCGATTCGAGTTCGTCGAGACCGCCACGTCGCGTATCGAGGTGATGCTGCACGGCAGAAGCGGCCCGTTGGTGTTCATGCACCCCGAGGCGTTCGGCGGCATCCGCGGCGACACGCGCTTCGCGGAGGCGCTGGTGGCGCTGGGCGCGCGCTTCGTTGGCATGAACCCGCGCGGCTCCGGTGGCAGCATGGGCCCGATGACCGAGATCACGCTGCACGACATGGCGGCGGACGCGATCGCGGTAATCGAACGCTACGGCGACGGGCCGGTTGTGATCATCGGCCACGCCGGCGGCAACCGCGTTGGGCGCATGGTCGCGACGCTGCGGCCCGAACTGGTGCGCGTCCTTATCCTGGTCTGCGCCGGGGGGCGTGTGCCGCCTTCGCCCGAGGTCAGCGCGGCGACCGCCCGCTGGCGCGACGACTCGCTGCCCTGGGCCGAACGGCTGGCTGCGGCCGAAGTCGCCTTCCTGGCGCCCGGCAACCACTTCCCGGATTACTTCCCCTGGCCGGACTACTCGTTCGCCGCCGCGACGGCATGGGGGGCGGCGGGGCGCGCCACGAATACGGACGAATGGTGGGCCGGCGGCACGGGACGTATCTTCGTGGTGCAGGGCGCGCAGGACCCCGCCGCGCCGCCGCAGAACGGCCACCTGTTGCGCGACGAGTTCCCGGACCGCGTTGAGCTGGTCGATATCGAAGGCGCGGGGCACTTCCCGCAGATCGAGCAGCCGCAGGCGACGCTGGCGGCGGTCGCGGGGTTTCTGAGGAGGGAAGGACTCTTGGGCTAGGCGGCGCCGCCACGACGACGCCGGGTGGGCTGCGCCTGCGCTGCTGCCTGGTGACCGTGAACGATGGTGTCGAGGTGCTCTTTGCTGATCTTGACCTCTTTGCCGATCTGCGCCCGCGTGAACTCGCTGAGGCCGAACTCACGCAGCAGCTTGCGCACCTGCGCCGGGCGCTTGGAGAGATAAGCTGCCGCCTGCTCGATAGTCAGGTAGTCGGGGAATGGATCGACGTTCATAGTCCTTCTCCGAAGGACGGGGGCATTCAACCTAGCACGCCCCCTGCATCGCCTGTCAACGCGATGCTAATTCGGCGTGCCGCGGGGTGATATCAGGGATAACCCTGATCTCCGACTCATATGCGCCTCGTATGGGATATTGTCGATAATCCCTAGAGATGTGGGGAATGGCCATGCTGGTTTTTTGCCTGGTGACGCTGCCGCTGGTCGCGGCATGCACCGGCGAGTTGGGACCGAACGCGGAACCGACCTCAGGAACCTTGGCAGAACGTTCCTTAGACCTGTTAGACCCGGAGATTGGCGACCGCTTACGAGCTATGCCATGGGTGACAGACGGGAGCGTGGAGTCCGGCGCTTTCGTCGGAGCCCTGCTGACCGTGGAACGAAGCGGTGAGTACCCAGGACAAGCAGAGCGGAAGACCGACATCAGTGAGGTTCTTGATGCCCTGCAGGAGGCGTCCTGGTACAGTCCCAACCTTGACTCGGGCAAGAAGCTGCTGCTGGCCTCACTATTCGAGATTTATCAGCTCGGTCATCAGACCACGCCTGACGGGCTAGCGTACAAGCCTGTCTTCGAATGGCGGCCTACTTACCCATGGATGCAATTGATTGATGACGTCATCAGCCTCGACCTTCATATCGAGCATCACTCCGCGAGCGGGGCGCCCGTCCAGCTTATCGCCTGGGGGGATGACACAGAGTCGGTGAAGGAAGCGCTCAGCTATGCGTCAGAACACATTGGCGGCATCGAACAATTCGCCGGCAAGCACGATGCCAAATACGTTCTGGTAGTCGTAGACTCCGGCCTGCGGACGGCTACTGCGGGCGAGCCTATACCCTGAGCGCAATCGTCGTCATCAGCCCCACCGCCGCATGTAGCCTTGAGATAACGGTTGCCCACGAAATTGCTCATCTAATTCTGCCCATCGGCAGCCCTGCCACGTGGTTCGATGAGGGCATTGCGGTGCTGCTCAGTTACCGCCTCACAAACCAGGACTTTTCAGCGCGAGAAGCCTCGGTGCACTCACGGTTGGAAGACGAGGCGTTCTTCATGCTGGACAGGTTCCACTACCCTGAGAATCACCGCTTTAGCGCTGACGACCAGTCTAGGGAGAGTTCCGCCGGGTTTCTCTTTGCTTACGAACTGGTGCAGATCATTGGCTACGACGCGCTTTCGACCGCTGTCCAGGACCTTCCCGATTACTTCTTTGGACAAGATGCCATCGACGCAATCTTCGACGCGACGCCTGAAGAGAACACGGGCGAGGTCCGCTCCTTGATTGCGAAGTGGTGCCGTCGAGGTGAACGCAACTACTTCACGCGGGAAGAGTTCGAGGATCTAGTCTGTAGCCCCTCCGACTAGGGAGCGACTACTTGATCAACCGGCGGCGCATGGACCAGAGGACGGTGCGGTAGAGGATCGCCGTCACAATGAGGATCCAGATCAAGTCGACCAGCATGCTCAAGGCCACGTCGCCGGTGACCCAGCCGCGCTGGAGGTTGACCGCGTGGCTCAGAGGCAGGAACCAGGCGAAGATCTGCATGCCCCTCGACAGCTCCTCCGGCGGGAAGAAGACGCCGCCGACCCAGAACATCGGGATCACGATGAGGCTGACGAAGTAGCCGAGCTGGCTGACGCTGGTGACGAGCGACGTGGCGAGCAGCGCCATCGAGCCGAACATGAAGCCGAGGAGGAACGCCGTCGGGATCGCGAGGACGACGAGCGGCGAGTCGACGAGGCCCCATACGGGCGTCAACGCAACTGTGATGATGACCAGGAAGCAGGTGCTCAGTACGCCGCGGCTGGCGGCCCAGGTAATCTCGCCGGTGATCACGTCGTCGATGCTGACGGGCGTGGCAATCATGGCGTCGTAGGTCTTCTGCCACGCCATGCGGTTGTAGGACGCCCAGGCCCCCTCGGCGATCGCGGCCCACATCGCAAAAGCGGCCATGACGCCGGGGGTGAGGAAGACGATGTAGTCTTCGCCGCTCTCCAGCTCGACGAAACGTCCGAGGCCGAGCCCGACTCCGAGGATGACGATCAACGGCTCGATGACGGGCCAGAGGATCTCGGCTCGCCAGAGGCGCTGAAACACGTCGGCGTTGCGCCGCCAGACTTTCAAGGTGCGGTAAGAAACATCGATGTCGGTTAGTGCCATCATTCGATCAGCTCCCTTCCGGTGAGGCGCAGAAAAACGTCCTCCAGGGAGGCCTTGCGCAGGACGACCTCGCTGCCGATCGCCTCGAGGCCACGCAGGTCGAGCGATTCGGCGTGTTGCCCGTCACGCTCGAAGATGTAGATAACGTCCTCCGTCTCCTCCACCTCGAAGCCGTTTGCCAGGCTGCGTACGCCGGCCAGCGCCTCGCGGTGCCGGCCCTCCTCGAAGTGCACCTCGACGACCTCGCGGCCGATGACGTCTGCGATCAGATCACGCGGCGTGCCGCGGGCGATGATGTGGCTCTCATCCATGATGATGACGCGGTCGCAGAGCTGCGCCGCCTCCTCCATGTAGTGGGTGGTCAGCAGCATCGTCATGCCGTCGCGTTTGAGCTGACGCAGCTTGCGCCAGAAAAGCTGGCGCGCCTGCGGGTCGAGCCCGGTCGTGGGCTCGTCCAGGACCAGCAGCTCGGGCTGGCTCATCAGGGCGCGAGCGACAACGAGACGGCGTTTCATACCGCCCGAGAGTTGGTCGATCTTGGCGTCTGCCTTGTCTGTGAGCGCCATGAGGTCTAGCACCTCGGCGGCGCGTTGCTTCGCGGTGGTCGCGTCGATGTCGAAGTAGCGGGCGTAGGCGCGCAGATTCTCGAAGGCACTGAGGTCACTGTCGAGGTTGTCGTCCTGGGGGACGACGCCGAGGCGCGCCTTGATGGTCCGAGCCTCGTGAGCCGGGTCCATGCCGAGGACACGCAGGCTACCCGAGGTAACCGGCGAAACGCAGCAGATCATGCGGATCGTGCTGGTCTTGCCGGCGCCATTCGGTCCGAGCAGGCCGAAGCACTCGCCCTGGACGACCTCGAAGTCGATGCCGTCGACGGCGATCAGGTCGCCGAAGCGCTTGGAAAGCGCACGTGCTTCTATGAGCACTTGTGGTTGCATGAGTAAAACACCCTTGCTCCAACGCGTGGCAGAGAGACACGCGGAGCGAATTCAGGTCAAACCGGTGGGTTGGGGCGTGTTAGCTATGAAGTTTCACGGTACCGGCGCCTTTTACGCGCGACATGGGGCGACCCATACCTGCTGCGTGATACATTTGCGTTCCGTCATTCATCCCGCCCAGCCCCGAGTCGCTGCGACTGCGGTGGCGCTCCCCCAGGAGGCCCTATGAAGGCTGCCGTCTTCGAAGGTGTTGGAAGTCCTCTGGTCATAGAGGATATACCACAGCCGAAACCTCGCCAAGGAGAAGTTCTGATCAAAGTCGCTGCCTGCGGCGTCTGCCACAGCGACCTCCACGTGATCAAGGGCGAACTCCCATATCCGACACCGAC
>Ga0214471_10002163_pt1 | contig 15441 bp, 15 predicted proteins | sample RVTome_5_FD_207665 | JGI IMG/M metagenome (GOLD analysis project Ga0214471, IMG submission 207665) | Soil microbial communities from uranium-contaminated site in the Upper Colorado River Basin, Wyoming, United States - RVT142D155 | ecosystem: Environmental > Terrestrial > Soil > Contaminated >... | reverse complement strand
GCTGACGATGACGGCTGGACGTGTCTTGCGGGTCTCGCCCCCGGTGGACGGGTCGAAGACGACCCACCACACGTCACCTCGGTTCATCAGCGACATCGGCGATCAGGCCCTCGTCCCACTCCTCGGCAGCGGCTTCGCGGCCTTCGTCCGAGGCCATGTCGCGGTACGCAGCCTCCAGATCGGCGTCCACGACATGCGGTCGCGCCAGGCTTTCGAGGAAGCGGCTGATCTTCCGCTTGCCCACCCGCTCGTAGAGACCTTCATAGACCTCGTCATCGATGGTGATCGTCAGCTTCTTGCTCATGCACGTATAGTACACGTGCAGTCGCCGCCCTGGTCTGGACGGTCCCCCGGCCGCTTCCCGGCGCTGTCGCGGACTCCGTACATCACCGGATCGATCGCTTTCGGCGATCAATCGGGACCGGCGCCGGGTGCGACGTCCTCGAGCAGGCGTGGGCCCTTCGTCGCCCCGGACTTCGCGTGGTCGCGGAGGGCCGGTAGAATCCCGTTCCTCGACCGCAGTCGGGCCCATAGCTCAGCCTGGTTAGAGCGCATCCCTGATAAGTCTCCCCCGCCGAGCGCTGTCCTCGCTCACCGAAACCCTTGCAGCGCACGGACCCTCAACAAGCGTTGGCGGCACAATCATGCGGTGCCGCCCGTCCCAAGCCCCGGGTTCCTCGTCGCCCACCGCGCCGAAGTAGCCGTGGTTGCAGAGGCCGGGCCGTGGGCGATCCGCCCACCCAACTGGACGGACCTTGGTGATCGCTTCACGGCGTGGTGGTCGATGGCCGGGATTCCCTGACCGCTCATCAGCAGGGAGTGCGGTCACGGTCCGAGCAACGCCGCCGGGACGACGCCGATGCCGTCACGGCGACGGTAGGCGTCGGTGCCGGTTGTGACCACGATGGCGTCGAGGAGACCATCCCCTAGTTTGTCGCCCAGCCAACGCAGGTGCCGAACGTCGGAATCGCCCACCGTTTGGGCGAGCTTCACCTCGATAGCGAGCGCCCGGTGGTCGCCCCGTTCCACGATGAGGTCCACCTCGTGCTCGCCGCCGTGAGTCCGAAGGTGGCCAACCCGGGCTTCGGCTGCCTGGGCATACACTCGTACCTCCAGCGAGACCAGGGACTCGAAGAGCTGGCCGAGTAGGGTCCCGTCCCGGGGCGTCAGCGGGCCCCGGGATGCTGCGTCGAGAAGGCCTCCGGCGTCGATACCGAATAGACGGGCAGCGAGCGCGGGATCGGCGAGGTGGTGGCGAGGGGCAGATCCGAGCCGGCGCAGATGTCGCGAGGTTGGCAGCCAGGCTGGGAGCGGGTCGAGGATCCAGAGCCGTTCGAGCGCCTCGCGATATGCCTGAGCGGTGGCCTTGGCGGGCTTGTCGCGCTCTCCGGGTGTAGCCGCGTCACGGATCGCGTCGTACGACGCGACCGTGGCCGTCGCCGCGCCGTAGGCCGCCAACCATCGCCGTAGGGCACCGGCCGTTCTGATCGGCTTACCGGTCTCTTCGATGTCCCTGTCGATGATCCGGTCCACGTAGCCGTCGAGTTGGGCCCGCTGCGCCCGGCCGGACAGCCCACGAAGACCCGGGAACCCTGATCCGCAGATCTCGTCGACGTAGGTCTCTAGTCCAACGTTCGTCGCTCCCTGCAAGGACGCTCGCCGACCTGACAAGAGCTGGCGGATGCTCACAGTTGGCTCGCCGACAAGGCGCTCGGCAAGGGTTAGCGGACGCATACGAAGGCGGACGATCCGCCCTGCACCCGAGTGCGTGCTGCCAGCGACGGGGGTGGCCGAGCCGGTGAGCAGGAATCTGCCAGGAGACGGGTCGTCGTCGACGGCGCGGCGAACGAGATCCCAGCTCACTGGGAGACGCTGCCATTCGTCGATGAGCACGGGAGGTTCGCCCACGACGAGGCGCCGCGGGTCAGCCCCGAAGAGTTCGGTTGCGCCTGGAGCGTCGAGGGCGTGTACCGTCCGCGCCCGCCGTCCAGCCGTGACCGTCTTGCCGACACCCTTGGCCCCCTCGAGCGCAAGCGCGGGAAGTGCCGGCAGCAGCTCGTCGAGCTCCGCATCCACGACTCGCGGAAGATATCCCGCCTGCACGAGCGCTACTTTACCATTTCGACGCCCGCTGTTAGTCGATCCCGACACGACTCTCCGTACTGTTTCGACGCCCCCGCTCCCCGGAGGTGGAATCCCAGTGGTGCGTCGCGAGATTGCACGACTACTGGCCGACTCCCTCGACACGCTGAATCGGCCCCAGCCGCTGCGCCCCACGCCTCATGGCGTGCGAGCCGCTACTCGGATGGCGTCGCGCCACGATGGGTCGGCGGAGCAGGGAGCGCATCCCGGATAGCGATGCGCTGTAGAATGGAGGGACCGCTCGACCCGCGAGGTACACACAACCCGGAAGGCTCGTGCATCAACGGTTTCGAGGGCCCATAGCTCAGCCTGGTTAGAGCGCATCCCTGATAAGGATGAGGTCCGTGGTTCAAGTCCACGTGGGCCCACCGCCGAAACCCCTCGCTCGCAGGGGATTCGCCTACCTCGTCGGAATCTCAATGACGCCGCGTCCGGCTTGTGTCCACGATGCGTCCACGCGAGAACTGCGCCATCGCCGCAACTCAGGTGTTGCACTGCACCGGGCTCGGCGGCACCACAACACTCACCCGGATTGAGTTGTCTGCATTCGCTTGATCTCGCGGAGGGCGGGCTGGGATGGTGACTTTCAATTGCGACCACGGCCGCTCGCCTGAGCCGACGCTGCGTCAGGCCTCGTCCCTCAGGTAGCGGCTGACCGACGGGGTGAAGGGGAGCACGGCCAGGGCGAGACCCAACGGTCCGTACAGGAGTTGCAGAACCGAGAGTTCGCTCAGGTAGACCAGTTCGAGGCCGATCCAGAGCGCCTGCCCGACGCCGATCAGGATCGTGGCGAGCCACGACCAATGGTGACCCGACGCATGCTCGACCCGCGCCAGTGACGCCCGCCGGGGCCGGCGCATCGCGCCGTACGCCGCCAGCAGGGAGCCGAACCCGAATCCGATACCGAGTACCAGTCCCGGCACGAGCCACGAGTCGATGATCGGGATGCCGTCGAGCCAGTCCGCCGGAGGCGCCATGCCCCCGACATCGGTCACCAGCCCGATACCGCCGGCGACCGCGGTCACGCCGAGAAACACCAGCAGTGCCAGGACCACCTTCAGTGCGGCCGGGCGCCGTGTCGTGGCCGTGGACCTCTGTGTCGCGATTGTCGTCACGACGCTCCTTTCGCTTTTCCGACGAGGATCACCCACAACCCGACCCCCCGCTAGGGCCCAATGGCGGCCTCTTCCCGGTGGCGCAGCCCAGCCAGACGGAGACCTTTTCCCCTATCCGTCGCGGTGGCTTCGGGTCACCCTGTGATCGAGATCGCCAACCCGCGAATCGAACACGCCCCGAGGAGGACATCTCATGGCACTCGACACCGGAATCGCTGAAGCCGACCGCAAGGAGGTTGCCGACCACCTGGCCCGGCTCCTGGCCGACACCTACACCCTGTACCTCAAGACCCACGGCTACCACTGGAACGTGACGGGGCCGATGTTCCGCTCCCTGCACCTCATGTTCGAGGAGCAGTACATGGAGTTGCGCGACGCCGTCGACGAGGTCGCCGAGCGCATCCGCGCGCTCGACCATCCGGCGCCTGCCAGCTACGCCGAGTTGGGCAGGCTCAGCTCCGTGGCCGATGACGAGGGAACACCGGCGGCGATGGAGATGGTGCGCCGCCTGGTGCTGGGGCACGAAGCGGTCATCCGTGGCGCCCGCGCCCTCGTGAAGGTGGCGGAGGCCGCCGGCGACGTCGCCAGCGCCGACCTGGCTACGCAACGCATCCAGATCCACGAGAAGGCCGCCTGGATGCTGCGCGCCACCGCCTCGTAGACCGTCCGCCATCTCAGCGGCTCCACCGCAGGACCCCTACACGGCAGGGACTTTCGCCCATGGGTGACGGCGGCCGGGCAACGTACGTTGGCGGTGGACGAGGACCGGAGGCATGAACCACGACACCGCCGCGGCGCCGCCCACCGAGGGGCACCGGGCCGACGCGGCCCGACACCACCTCGACGATGTGGTATTGACCGACGCCGTCGAGCACTGGCTGCGGGGCATCGCCCGCGTGTTGTCGCTCGTCGTCCTCGCCGGCTTCGGGATCGCACTGTTCGAGTACGGCCCGCCGGGCGCCTCCGACTACGTGGCGTGGCAGGAACGGGCGTCCCTGCTGGCACTCACCGTCGCCGCTGCCGGGTTGCTGCTCGCCTGGTTCGCCGAGGGCGCCGGAGGCGCTCTCGGTATCGTGGCGGGGGCCTTCGTCGGCGCCCTCGCCGCATTCGAGTACCCGCTCCTGGTCTCGCTGGCCGTGACCCTGCTCATCGTCGTCCCCAGCATGCTCTTCCTCCTCGCCTGGAAGCGCACCCGCACATGGCGGGCCGTTCTGGTGCTGGCGATCGCCGGCTCCGCCGTGCTCGCCGGTGGTGCCGCCTTCGCCTACCAGGTCTACGACGACGGCCACGGCGCCGCCCACCCCCAGTCGGACCGTGAGGCACTCGCCGCCTCCGCCGTCGACTGGATGTGGTCCGGCGGGGTCACCGCCGACTCCGCCACCGTGGTGGCGACGGTGCCCGATGCGTCCGCGGTGCGCCTGGCCGTCGCCACCGACGCCGACTTCGGCGCCCTCACCTACGTCGCCTCCGCACGGCGCGGGCCGGTGCACCGCTTCGACCTCACCGGCCTCGCCGCCGACACCCGATACTTCTACGCGGTCGAGGCCGACGGGGTGCTCGATCGGGTGCGCGTCGGGACTCTGCGCACCTGGCCAGCCGGGCCGTTCGACTTCACCGTGGCCCTCGGCAGCTGCGCAAGGAGCGGGTCCAACGGCGCAGTGTTCGACGAGATCCTGAGCCTCGAGCCCGACCTGTTCCTCTCCAGCGGCGACCTCTTCTACGGCGACGTGATCGACAACTCGCTCGACACCTTCTCAGCCCTGTACGGCGGCTCGCTGCGACGGCCCGCCCAGGCTGCTCTGTTCGCAGGCGTACCGATCGCGTACACGTGGGACGACCACGACTACGGCCCCAACGACTCGGGGGGCGACTCGCCGAGCCGGGCCGCCGCGCTCTACAGCTACCGCGAGTTGGTGCCGCATTACACCTTCGCCCTCGACGGGCCCGACGCTCCCATAGCCCAGGCTTTCACGATCGGCCGGGTGCGGTTCATCCTCACCGACACCCGCTCGGCACGCACGCCCCCTTCGGACGGGACCACCCCGGGCTCGATGCTCGGCGCCGAGCAGCTCGGCTGGTTCCTCGACGAGTTGGCAGCGTCGGCCGCAGATCATGCCGTGGTGGTCTGGGTCAGCTCCGTCCCGTGGATCTCGACAGCCTCGACCGGAGCCGACGACTGGGCCGGCTACCCGGAGGAGAGGGCGACCATCGCCCAGTTCGTCGGCTCCCGCGGCATCGACAACATGCTGATGGTTGCGGGCGACGCCCACATGGTGGCCATCGACGACGGCTCCAACAACCGGTACTCGGCGAGCGGCGAGCCGTCATTCCCGGTGATGCACGCCGCCGCCCTCGACCGGCCCGGCTCGCTCAAAGGAGGTCCGTACAGCGAGGGCGCCTATCCCGGGCCAGGCCAGTTCGGGCTGCTCAGCGTGCACGATGACGGCGGCTCCCAGGTGACGGTCGATCTCGTCGGGATGGACTGGCGCGGCAACGAGATCGCCTCATTGCGCCTCACCTACACCGTCGGGGCGTCGCCATGATCGCTTCCGACCTGCGGCCACCTCTCCTGATGCTCATCGACGGTTCGGGATGCGCCAGGGATGACGTCGGCGGCAAGGCTGCCGGTCTCGACCGGCTGGCGGCGCATCACTTCCCGATCCCGTTGACCATCACGCTGACGACTCAGGCCTACCGCCGCACGGTGGAGGACGCCGGGCTGGCGCCGTGGCTGCAGAAGCTGGAGGCCCGCCCGATCCCAGAACCGGAATGGCTCGCCGCCGAGGAGGCCGAGGTCGTCGACCTGTTCCTGACAGCAGCGCTGCCGCGAGACGTCGAGGAAGCCATCGCCGCCGCGGCGGCGGCCGTGCTCGCATCGGGCCGGGCCGCCGTCCGCTCCTCGGCGACGGCCGAGGACCTCGGAGTCGCCTCGTTCGCCGGGCAGTACCGCACATTCGTCGGGCTCGACACCACAGCCGACGTGACCGACGCGGTGCGGCGCTGCTGGGCGTCGCTATGGCTGCCCGCCGCCCGCCAGTACCGGATGCGCCACGGGATCGAGGAGCCCGACCTGGCCATGGCGGTCGTGGTCCAGTCGATGGTCGAGGCGGACTGGTCGGGGGTCGCCTTCACCCGCGACCTCGGCGGCGACCGTGAGTTGCTGCGCGTCGAGGCCGTGCCAGGCATGGGCGAGGCGCTCGTATCGGGCGCCGTCACCCCTGCCGGCTTCACCGTTCGGCGCCGCAACCTCGAAGTGTGCACCGCCCGCGGCGGGCCGCCCCCGGCGTTCCTCGAACAGCTCGTGCGGATGGTGCTTCGGGTCGAGGAGGAGCTGGACGCCCCCCAGGACGTCGAGTGGTCGTGGGCCGACGGCCACATCGTCCTGCTGCAGAGCCGGCCGATCACCGTCACCGGCCAGACCGCCGCACTCGACGACGGCTTCGACCGACCCATCGGGTCACGCGACGTGTTCACACCCAACGGCGTCGTCGAGATGCTCCCCGGTGTCGTCTCGCCGCTGGTGTGGTCGATCAACGCTCCCATGATCGAACACGGGCTCCGGTCCGTCGTGGGTCGCCTCGGAGGTCTCACCATCGCCATGAGCCGACCGTTCCTCGGGAGATTCCGCGGTCGGGCGGCCCTCAACCTGAGCGTGCTGCGAGACATCGCCGCTGCGATGCCGGGCGGTTCGGCGGCCGACGTGGAACGCCAATACCTCGGGCGCTCCCTCAGCCAGGAGGCTCCTCGCAACGGCTGGTCCGCCGGGGCGGTCCGTGCTGCCATCCGTTCGCGGCGCGCCCGAGCCCACCTCGCCGACGAGGTCGACATGGCCTGCGTTGCGGCCGACGGACTGGTTGCGCTCGACGTCGATCTCTCGTCGCTTCCCGCCGGGCGCCTCCTCGTCTACGGCGGAGTTGTGCGCGACCTGGCGTGGCGGCTCGTCGGAGCCGAGGTCACAGCCGCTGCCGCAGCGGCGGCGGACTACCAGGCGGTCGAGCTGTTCCTGGGCAGGTCGTTGGAGCCGGACGATGCCGCCGTGTGGACCCAGAGGCTGACCGCCGGAGCTCTGGGAGGCCACCTCGCCGGCACCCGCCTCCAGCAGGAGTTGGCGCGGGCGTGGCGCCTCCACGGCGCGGGACACCCCGAGCTAGAAGCGGCAGTGCACGCCCAACCCGAAAGCATCGTCGGTGCCGCGGTTGCGGGCCTGGGAGCGCCCGGACGCGGGCTGCGCCGAGCCGTTGCCGCCGCCGCCCGGATGGCGGGTTCCAAAGCGGTGTACGCAGGGGAAGCCTGGGACGAAGATCCTGAGGCGGTGTGGAGCAGGCTGGCCGATGCGGTGAGCGGCGTGGACCGGACGCACCGCGAGGTCGACGACGAGCCACTGCTGGAGTTGGCGGGGCGGCTGACAACCACACGTCGCTGGAGAACGGTGCGCATCCTCACCGGCCAGATCGTCGACCTTCGGATGCGCTGGATCCAACGGCAGGTGGAGGCGGCGACCGCGTCGTTGCGGTTACGGGAGCGGGCGAAGGCGGCGCTGCTCAGCTTGGGAGGTGAGGAACGCAGGATCCTCCTCGAGAGCGCCCGGCGCCTGGCGTCGTCGCACCACATCGGGTGCGTCACCGACATCGAGATGTACACCGACGACGAGGTGCGCGCCATGATCGCCGGCGAGGCTCCTCCACCGGCCGCCGCGGTGCATTGGCGCAGGGCCGTAGCCGATCGGTGCCGGGCGAGCGGACCGCTTCCCGACACGTTCCTGGGAGAGCCGGACGCCACCGTGCTCCCTGAGGCCGTGGCCACGGACACCCTGGCAGGTTGGGCCGCATCGCCGGGGCGGGTATGCCGCCCAGCGCGCATCGTCACCTCGCTCGCCGAGGGCGGGGCGTTGCGTCCGGGCGAGGTCCTCGTCGCCCAGGCCACCGATCCTTCGTGGACCCCGCTGCTGGCGCGCGCTGCCGGCATCGTCCTCGAGACCGGAGGACCGCTGTCGCATGGAGCGATCGTGGCCCGCGAACTGGGTATCCCCGCCGTGCTGAGCGTGACGGCCGCAACCGCCGTCATCTCGGACGGCGACATGGTCGAGGTTGACGGCTTCGCCGGTGTGGTGCGGCGCTCTCCCGGAGCCGGAGTGGAGGCGGCATGAGCGTACTGGCCGTGTTCTTCCCCAGCCTGATGGGGCTCGGCATCCTGGCTTCGGGTGCCCTGCTGCTCACGGACCTGTTCCACAAGCTCATACCGGGCCGCGGCCTGCGACGCAGCCACCACGTGGTGACGGGGGCGTTTGGGATCGTGGCCGACGCCGCGGCCGCTGCCGGGCGCCCACTGCGGCGCAGCGACATCCTGTACCGCGAGCCGCGCCACCCAATGGCCTACCTGGCGGTCGCCGCCGTCGCCTTTGGGATCGGACTGGCGGTGGTCGCCAGTTGCACCGCGGCCTATCGCGACGCCGCGGGCGTCTTCCACGCCAGCCCGTGGATGGTTGGCATCGCCATCGCCGGCGGCGCTATTGCCGGTCTTCTGGCAACGCTGTCGCTGGTGCTGGCCGGGCTGCGACGCCACCTGTGGCGGCCACTCGCCCGCCTCGTGGCCACGACCCCTCTGGGACGCCTCCGTGTGGCCGAGGTGGCCGGCATCACCTCGTGGGCAGGATCGAACATCAACAAGGAGCCCCGATGAAGCGGACCCTCGCCGTACTGACCCTCACCGGGTTCCTCTTGTTCACCGGCAGCTATATCTTCGTGTACCTGTTCCGGGCATTCCGCGTCGCCGAGCCCAACGGCGTGACCCCGGTCTACCTGTGGCACGGCGACCCGATGACCCGCGCCATCCTGGTGGCCGTGCTGTTCGTGCTCGGACTGGTGCTGCTCCTGTTCCTTGCCACCATCAGCCCCGGTGGCAGGTCGGGATCGATCCGGATCAGGTCCGACCTGTGGGAGTGGCTCACACAGCGGGCATCCGAGACGAACGAGGATCCCGATCGCCTCGCCGAAAGAGCCATCGCCGCCTATCGGGACCGGCTCGGCGACGGCGGGGGACGCGAGCGCTGAGCGGCTCGGCCTGATCAGGCGCCGACGGCGCCGAACCCGGTGGCGAGCACCACGCCGAGCCCCAGAACGAGTTGCTGCGCTCCGAGAAATGGCGCTGACGGCGCACGCAGCCGGATCAGCACAACGTGTGCCAGGCAGAGGATCCCGACGGCAACAGCCCCTGCAGGCGGAACGGCACCGACGGCCACACCCGCTGCGACCATCGTCACGGCGCCGGCCTGAGCTGCGTCGACGGCAACGCGCGGCGCTGGTTGCTCCTTGGCCCTCCGCAGCTGCAGCCGCACGAAGGAGACGGCGGCTACGGCCCTGGCCGCCAGGACGATCCACAGACCTGCTGCGACGAGGCCGCCGCTCTCACCGGCGAGGGCGACCGCGCCAGCCACCGACCCCATGGCGACGGCACCGGCTACCTCGGGAACGAGGCGCCGGCTGCGGCTGCGTGCGTCGTACCAGAGCTCCACCCCCACCAGAGGTGCCGCCGCCAGCAACGGCACCCAAAACGGAGCCGCAGCGGTCACCGCGGCCATCGCCACGAGGGCTGTCAACAGCACGACCTCGACCCCGGCCACCCTCTCCGCCAGCCGGGTGCGGGGAAGGCGTCGCTTGCGCCAGCGGTCGACGAGCGCCAACTTGAGAGGGGTCCGCAGGACAAACGCCACGAGGGCGGCGCCACCGAGCGCGGCCCCCGCCATCGACGGCGCCACCAGCAGCCCGAGAAGCACCGGCTCCAGCGTGAGGCTCCAACCGCCGTGCTCGACGGGTATGCCAACACCCAGTAGTCGCGAGCGCACGGCCACCTGGTCGGTCATGGGCAGCGGATCATCGTGAGGAGCATCCGGGACGCGGCGTCCGCCCTCACCGAATGTGGCTCGCCGGCCGGCAGGTAGAGCCAGGAGGCGGGCGTCATGTGGTGCTCCTCACCTCCGACGGTGACGGACAAGGAGCCGGTGACGACTTGGACGATGGCGGGAACCGACGCCATGTGCTCCGTCAACTCCTGCCCTGCATCGAACGCGAACACGACGAGCCGCACCGCGTCCTGCTTGAAGAGTACCCTGCTGAGGGTGCCCTCGTCCGGGATGTCCGCCTCGGCGACGATGTCGCTGATGAAGCCTCCGCTCATGTCATTGATGAAGCCTCGGCTCATGTCGCAGCCCCCCTCGGGTCGATTCTCGGGTGCACAGGCGCCGCACGAATCATCGCGGGCGATCCCACAGTCGGCGAGCGTCGACTCCGAGACGGAGTGATCTCCCGGGATCTCTAGAGATATCAGCCCGTCAGAGGCTCCCGATCCAGCGGACGAGGAGATCGGCGATGTTCTCCGGGCGGTAGATCGTGTCGTGGTCGACTCCGGCCACGACCTCGACAACCACAGAATGACCACCGAGCCGCAGCGCCTCGGCGAAGCTCGTCGTGAAACTCAAGGGAACGACCCGGTCGGCGTCGCCGTGGACGAGGAGCACCGGCCGCTCGCTGTGAAGGCCGGCCTGCAACAGCGGGTTGCCGTGTCGCCAGAGGTCGGGGTCATCGCTGATCGAGACGCCGAACAACTCCTCGGCGACGTCGGCGTCCGCGCTCACGTCGTAGGCGCCGGCTACTCCGACGAGGGCGTCGACGGCGACGATGCCGTCCGGGCAATCAGCCTGGTACCGGTCACCGGCCAGCGCCGCCAACGCCGCCAGATGGCCTCCCGAGGAGTGGCCGAACAGGATCAGCGGGCCGGCATCGACGCCGGCCAGGGCGGCTGCCGCATCGGCGTGCGACGTCGCGCAGATCACGTCCTCGACCGGCACCGGATACACGACGCCGTCCTCGCCGGCACGGATCGTCGTCGTCATGGCGGCAATACCCGACTCGGCGAGGCGCCGCGCCAGGTCGATGAGCCCTGCCGGATCGGCGCTGTGCCAGGCGCCGCCCGGGATGAGCACGACGAGCGGGGCACGTGCGACGCCACCGGGGACGAACAGGTCACTGGTGGCGTCGGAAACGTGCCCCACCTCCGGGGATGGTGTCGACGCCGCGGCCGATGTAACGCTCCTTGCCACCTCCGGTGATGTGGGCGGCGTCGACGAGGGCGATACCGACGATGCCGGTTCGCCGGCGCAGCCGCCGAGGACAACCGCGGCGGCAACCCAGCGGCACATGGCCGGAAGACGGATCACCCTTCGAGCGTAGGGGGCGCCGGCCTCCCCGACCGGAGTCGATGGTCCCATCGTGAAGGCCTGGGCCGCCTACCGACGCGGCGCCAGTGCTCGCCGGCGACGAAGATAGACGGGTGACACCCACGAACTTGCGTACCTGAGTGCACATATGCGCGGTCAGGTACGCAAGAACGGTTCAGGGCTACGACGATTGCGAGGTGGACGATGACGAGACGGATGGCACTCTTGCTGGGGCTGCTGGCGCTCCTTCTCGCCTCCTGTGCCGCAGGGGCGAACCCCGAGGTGGGGGTGGTGGCTGACGGCACGGTGGCAGGTTTCTGGCACGGGCTGTGGCACGGATTCATCTCGCCGATCACGTTCGTGATCTCGCTCTTCAGCGACGGCGTGAACCTGTACGAGGTGCACAACTCGGGCAACTGGTACGACCTGGGGTTCGTAATCGGCGCCGGAATCCTGTTCGGTGGCGGCCCAATCGGAGCCAGGGCCCGCCGCCGCGGCTGAGGCCTCGGCAGCCTCCGGACAACAGGCAGACAGTCGACCGGGAGGCGACGATGGACATCCCTTGGGCGGCACTGGTGCCGATCATCGTGCTGGCGGTCGGGTTCGTCGCCTACTGCCTCGTCGACCTCTCCCGCAGTGACGTCCGGTACCTCCCCAAGTGGACCTGGGCGGTCATCTGCGTGGTGTCCGTCCCACTCGGGGGGATCGTCTACCTGGTCGCCGGCCGCGACCCGGGATCACCCCGATGATCGAAACCCGCGGGCTCGTCAAGCGGTACGGATCGGTCACGGCGCTCGACGGGGTCGACCTGGCCGTCGCTCGGGGAGCCGTCTACGGCCTAGTGGGGCGCAACGGTGCCGGCAAGACGACGCTGCTGGGCATCCTCGCCGGGTTGCGATCTCCCACGTCCGGGTCCGTCGCCATCGCCGTGGCCCGCGACGACGTCGCCGTCCTCCCCGACACGCCCCGGTTCGACCCGTGGCTCACCGGCCGCGAGGTGGTGTCTCTCGCCGCCCACCTGACGTCCGGCGACGCCGCCAGGGTCGAAGCGGTGATCGCTGAAGCGGGACTCGCCGACGACCTGGACCGCGCCGTACGTGGATACTCGCGAGGCATGCTGCAGCGCCTCGGGGTGGCCTGCACGGTGGTCGGATCGCCCCAGGTGGTGCTGCTCGACGAGCCGGCGTCGGCCCTCGACCCGCTCGGCCGGCGCGAGGTGCTGGACCTCATCGGGCGGCTGCGCGGCTCGGCGACCGTCCTGTTCTCGAGCCACATCCTCGGAGACGTCCAGGAGGTGTGCGACACGGTCGGCATCCTCGACGAGGGCAATCTCGTCTTCCAGGGCCCGCTCGAGGACCTGCTCGTCGGATCGGCCGTGCCGAGATACCTGGTGCGCTGCCGGCCGCCGATCGAGCCGGTGATGGTGTCGCTGCGCGATCGTCCTTGGGTGGTCGGCGTCGACCCTGTCGACGGCGACCGATTCTCGGTCATGGTCGCCAGCCTCGACGACGCCGAGGTGCGCCTGGCACGCGCCCTGGCGGAGGCAGGTGCCCGCGTTATCTCATTCGCCCCTGAGGCTGTGACCCTGGAGCAGGCCTTCCTGGAGCTGACGCGATGAGCCTGTGGCGCCTCGAGTGGCTGCGCCTCGTGCGGACGAGACGCTGGATCGGCCTCGTCGGCGTCTACGTGTTCTTCGGCTTCGTCGGACCCCTCACCGCCAGGTACCTGGGTGAGATCGTCGACTTCGCCGGAGGCGAGTTGGAGGGGGCGACCATCGAGTTCCCGCCGCCCGTCCCGGCCGACGGGTTGATCCAGTACGTCTCGAATGCGATGCAGATCGGGACGCTCGTGGCGGCGGTGATCGCCGCCGCCGCCCTCACGATCGACGCCGTGCCCGAGATCGGGGTGTTCTTCAGGACCCGGGTGACCCCGGTCTCGCGGATCCTCCGGCCGCGGCTGGTGGTGACGGCCGTCGTCGTGGTCGCCGCCTTCGTCCTCGGAGCGCTGGTCGCCTGGTACGAGACCTGGGCGCTCATCGGTGCCCCGAGCGCCGGCGGCGTGCTGTCAGGCATCGGATACGGAGCGCTGTTCTTGGGCTTCGTGGTGACGCTGGTCGGTGCGATTGCAGGGCGCTCTCGTTCGGTCGCCGGCACCGTCATGGTGGCGATCGTGATCCTGCTCCTCATGCCCGCGCTGGGCATCATCGACGCCATAGGCCGCTGGTTGCCGACTCGTCTGGCCGGCGCCCTGGCTGCTCTCCCTGCCGGCGATGCCGCCGCCGTCGATTACCTGGGAGCGGCGGCCATCACCGTCGCCGCCGGCGTCCTCCTCGTGTGGCTGGGTGCCCGGTGGACGGAACGGCGCGAGGTGTGAACCGGCCGATTCTCACAGCCGGCTGAGCGCGGTTTCCAGCAGGTCGAGGAGGATGGCGAACTCGGGGTCCTCTTGGTGGATCTCGTTCCACGGGGTGAACGACACCGTCGCCTCCCCGTTCGACGCGGACACCCAGAAGACCGAGTCGGTGGTGTCGAAGATCGGATCGGGCTGGTTGATGAACGCCAGTGCCCAGTCGCCGATCCCGTCGATGTCGACGGCGTCGAGGTCGAAGCCCTCGAGTTGCTCCTTGTAGACGTCGGGATCCTGGGCGGGTACCACCTGGATGGCGAATGCCCCCTCATAGGTGCATTGGTGTAGGAACTGTGACGAGATCTCGTCCTCGGCCGCCGGTTGGACGGCGCCGGGCGCGAGCATGTGCACCTCGTCGATCGTGAGGAGATCGCAGGCGTCGAGGCCGAGGCCGAAGTCGGGGGGAACCGACAGGGTTGGCCCGTCACCCTCGCCACCTCCTCCCCCGCCACCGGCTCCGCCGCCACCAAGATCCTCGCCGTCGCCCTCAGGGGGATCGAGGGGCTCTGCCACCGAGGAGAGGCGCTCGAACGTGTATTGCGACACCGAGCCCGGGGCAGTCCAGGTCAGGATGTCCCCGTCGCAGGCGAGCGTGCTACCCATCCCCACCGACGGCCCCGACGACTGGAAACCCTGGCCGGCCTTCATCCAGCCGTTGCCGAAATCCACGTACGCGACCGCCGAGTAGCCGTACGCCACCCCACCGGCCACCACCGCTTCCTCGCCGACCGGCATCAGGTTCGGCCGGATCTGCCCCTCCTGGACGACCTGCACCACGACGGCACCGGGCACCTGCGAGTAGATCGGTATCGACCCCTCGAAATCGAGCTCCGCCTGGCCGGAGCCGTCGACGGCCAGGAAGATACCGAGACCGCCGCTGGTGTCCTGCCCGGTGGCGGTGTACGAAATGGTCATCCATGTTCCGACGAAACACGGGTTGAGCACCGACGGCGGCTCGTACTCCTCGCAGAAGTCCCCGAGGTCCCACCCGCGCAGGATGAGGTCGCCGCCCTCGACGTGGCCGGCGACGCCGCCCCTGACCTCGCCCGTCGTCGTCTGGCGGAAGATCGCGGCGGCGCCGGGCGTCCCCTCCTCGCAAGTGCATCCGCCCGGGTCGGTGCACAGCACGGTGCCGGATGCGTCCGGAAAGGTCAGGTCGGCACCGTCGGGGAGCCGGACCACACCGTTCACGGCCCCGACCGCCGTCACCACCTGGGCATCGAGCTCGGTGGTGTAGACCGCGCCGGCGCGCACGGGGGCGGTGAAGGCGGTGCCGGTCCCGGGGGTGATCGACGGGAACGGCACCGGAGGGGGCCGGTCGATCGTGATGCCCGGACCGTCCTGATCCCACAGCGGGGCCGCGGCCGGGTCGCGGAAGTACCCCGGCCCCCACGCCGTGAGAGCGTCGTCGCCTGCGGCGGCGAGGGCCTTCTCGTAGGCGGGATGGTCACCCCCGTCGCTCGCCTCGATCATCTCGTCTATGGAAGACCACACCTCGGCCCCGTGCTCCTCGAGGTGAGCGTAGAAGCCGATGGCGTCGTAGGCGCGGGTGAACAGACTGCGGGC
>Ga0214471_10002162_pt1 | contig 15443 bp, 10 predicted proteins | sample RVTome_5_FD_207665 | JGI IMG/M metagenome (GOLD analysis project Ga0214471, IMG submission 207665) | Soil microbial communities from uranium-contaminated site in the Upper Colorado River Basin, Wyoming, United States - RVT142D155 | ecosystem: Environmental > Terrestrial > Soil > Contaminated >... | reverse complement strand
ATGCCCACCGGACAGGTGTTGAGGTGGCAGACGCGCATCATGATGCAGCCCATGACCACCAGCGGCGCCGTCGAGAAGCCGAACTCCTCGGCGCCGAGCAGGGCGGCGATGACGACGTCGCGGCCGGTCTTGATCTGGCCGTCGACCTGCACGACGATTCGGTCGCGCAGCTTGTTGAGCACGAGCACCTGCTGGGTCTCGGCCAGCCCCAGCTCCCAGGGCACGCCACCGTGCTTGATCGAGGTCAGCGGAGAGGCGCCGGTGCCGCCGTCGTGGCCGGAGATGAGCACGACATCGGCGTGCGCCTTGGCGACGCCCGCGGCGACGGTGCCCACCCCCACCTCGGCCACCAGCTTCACGTGGATGCGGGCGCGGGGGTTCGCGTTCTTGAGGTCGTGGATCAGCTGCGCGAGGTCTTCGATGGAGTAGATATCGTGATGCGGGGGCGGGGAGATCAGGCCCACGCCGGGGGTGGCGAAACGCACCTTGGCGATCCAGGGATAGACCTTGGGGCCGGGCAGCTGACCGCCTTCACCCGGCTTGGCGCCCTGGGCCATCTTGATCTGCAGATCGTCGGCGTTGACGAGGTACTCGCTGGTGACCCCGAACCGGCCCGAGGCCACCTGCTTGACGGCGCTGCGCCGCGAGTCGCCGTTGGGATCGGGCACGTAGCGTGCCGGATCCTCGCCGCCCTCGCCGGTGTTCGACTTGCCGCCGATCCGGTTCATCGCGATGGCGAGGGTCTCGTGCGCCTCCTGGCCGATCGAGCCGAAGGACATGGCGCCGGTGGCGAAGCGCTTGAAGATCGACTCGACCGGCTCCACCTCCTCGAGTGGCACCGGGGCGCCAGGCTTCAGCTCGATGAGCCCCCGCAGCGTGGCGAGCTGGCGGCTCTGGTCGTCCACGAGCTTCGTGTAATCACGGAAGACCCGAAACTGGCCGGCCCGGGTGGCGTGCTGCAGCTTGAAGACCGTGTCGGGATTGAACAGGTGGTACTCGCCGTCGCGGCGCCACTGGTACTCGCCGCCCCAGTCCAGCTCGGCGTGGCCGACGGGCCGGGCCGGGAAGGCGTCCTGGTGGCGCCGGCGCGCCTCCTCGGCGATGACGTCCAGTCCGATGCCGCTCACGCGGGAGGCGGTGCCGGTGAAGTAGCGGTCGATCACCTCGCGGTTGAGGCCGACGGCCTCGAAGATCTGGGCGCCGCAGTAGCTCTGCAGCGTGGAGATCCCCATCTTGGCCATGACCTTGAGGATCCCCTTGTTCAGGGCCTTGACGTAGTTCTTCACGGCCTTGGCCCGGTCGACGCCGGGCAGCAGGTCCTGGCCGATCATGTCGTCGAGCGTCTCGAAGGCCACCCATGGGTTGACGGCGCCGGCGCCGTAGCCGATCAGCAGGCACAGGTGGTGCACCTCGCGCGCGTCGCCGGTCTCCACGACGAGGCCGCAGCGGGTGCGCTCGCCGCGCTGCACCAGGTGATGGTGGACGGCGGCGGTGGCCAGCAGGCTCGGGATGGCGGCCTGCTCGCGGGTGAGGCCGCGGTCGGACAGGATCACGATGTTGTGGCCCTCGGCGAGGGCCTGGCTGGCCCGCGCCCGCAGCTCGGCCAGCGCCCGCTCGAGGCCGGCCGCGCCCTCGGTCACCGGATACAGCATCGGCAGGGTGACGGCCTTGAACCACGGGTGGCTCACGTGGCGGAGCCTGGCCATCTCCTCGTTGGACAGCACGGGGTCGGGGATGACGATCTGCCGGCACGACTCCGGCTCCGGCTGCAGGAGATTCCCCTCGGGGCCGATCGTGGACTCCATCGAGGTCACCAGCTCCTCGCGGATCTGGTCGAGCGGCGGGTTCGTCACCTGCGCGAAGAGCTGCTTGAAGTAGTCGTAGAGCGGGCGCGGGCGATCGGACAGCACGGCCAGCGCGGTGTCGGTGCCCATCGAGCCGATCGGCTCCTCGCCGTTCCTGGCCATCGGCGCGAGCAGCAGGCGCAGGTCCTCGTGGGTGTAGCCGAAGGCGATCTGGCGGGTGAGCACGCTGGCCCGGTCCGGCGCCGGCACCGGGTGGGCGGGCAGGTCGGCGAGGCGGACCGTGTTGTCCCTCAGCCAGTCGGCGTAGGGGTGCTCCGCCGCCAGGTCACGCTTGATCTCCTCGTCGTCGATGATCCGGCCCTGGCCGGTGTCGACCAGGAAGATCTTGCCGGGGTGCAGGCGCTCCTTGAGCGCGATGTTCTCGGGCGGGATGTCGAGGACGCCGACCTCGGAGGCCATGATCACCAGGCCGTCGCGGGTGACGTAGTAGCGCGAGGGGCGCAGGCCGTTGCGGTCGAGGACGGCGCCGATGACCCTGCCGTCGGTGAAGGCGATGGAGGCCGGCCCGTCCCAGGGCTCCATGAGCGAGGCGTGGTACTCGTAGAACGCCCGCCGCTCGGGGCTCATCGACTCGTGGTTCTGCCAGGGCTCGGGGATCATCATGAGGATCGCGTGCGGCAGCGACCGGCCGTTCATGACCAGGAACTCCAGCACGTTGTCGAAGGTGGCCGTGTCGCTGAGCCCGTCGCGGGTGACCGGCAGCACCTTGCGGAGATCCTCCCCGAGCAGGTCCGACCGGCACAGCGCCTCGCGCGCGCGCATCCAGTTGATGTTGCCCCGCAGCGTGTTGATCTCGCCGTTGTGGGCGATGTAGCGGTAGGGGTGGGCCAGCGGCCACGAGGGAAACGTGTTCGTGCTGAACCGCTGGTGGACGAGGGCCAGGGCCGACTCCATGTCGGGATCGACCAGGTCGGGATACATCGTCTCGATCTGGTCGGCGCTCAGCATGCCCTTGTAGATGAGCGTGTTGCAGGACAGGCTGGGGATGTAGGCGAAGGTCTTCTCGGGAATGTCGAGCCCCACCATCGCCTTCTCGAACAGCCGGCGAATGACGTAGAGCTTGCGCTCGAACGGGCCGCGGTCGCGAATGCCGGCGCCCCGGCCGATGAAGACCTGCTTGATGGTGGGCTCCACCGAGCGCGCGCTGGCGCCCAGCGGCCCGTCGTCGGCGGGGACGTCGCGCCAGCCGAGCAGCCGCTGGCCCTCCTCCTCGACGATCGAGTGCAGGAGGGCGCGCACCTTGTCGGCCTGCAGGGGCGCCCGCGGCAGGAAGACCAGCCCGGCGCCGTACTCGCCGGCCGGCGGCAGCGGGATGCCCAGCCGCGCGCACTCCCGCCGCAGGAACCGGTCGGGCATCTGCACGAGCACGCCGGCGCCGTCGCCGGTGTTCGGCTCGCAGCCGCACGCCCCGCGGTGCAGGAGGTTGATCAAGACCTGGAGGGCCTTGCGCACGATCGTGTGCGAGGGGCGCCCCTTGATGTCGACGACGAAGCCGACGCCGCAGGCGTCGTGCTCGTGCTCGGGGTGGTACAGGCCCTGGGCGGGGGACTGGCCGGCGTACGGCGGCTGCGTCATGGCTGCATCCCCTTCTTCACAGGCTCGCCTGACCTGTGGCTGCGGCTCGTTCGGACATTCGTTGAGTGTGTCGGGATACTTGTCTTGTGAAGAGTTGCACGATACTACTCGCCGGCTCAGCATTAGTCATTACGGAAAATTCATATTCCGGGTATCAGCTACACTAATGATGTAGACTCACCGCATGCACCTCGAGACCCTCAAGCTCTACTGCGACGTGGTCCGCCTGCGCTCCTTCTCCCGCGGCGCCGCGCAGAACTTCGTGTCCCAGTCCGCGGCCAGCCAGGCCGTCCAGCAGCTCGAGACCCACCTGGGCGTGCCGCTGATCGACCGGACCAAGCGGCCCTTCCTCGTCACCCGCGAGGGCGAGGCCTTCTACACCGCGGCCCGCGGCATCCTGGACGCCTGGAACAAGGCCAAGGGCGAGGTGGCGGCGGTCAAGGCGCGGGTGGACGGCACGGTGCGGGTGGCCGCCATCTACTCGGTCGGGCTGCACGACGTCAGCCGGCCGATGCAGCAGTTCATGTCGCTCTACCCGCAGGCGCACGTCCAGCTGGAGTGCCTGCACCCCCACAAGGTCGTGGAGGCGGTCCTCACCGGCGAGGCCGACATCGGCATCATGTCGTACCCGCCGCCGGACCGCGCGCTGAGCGTGGTGCGGCTGCGGGAGGAACCGATGGCGCTCGTCTGCCACCCGAACCACCGCCTGGCCCGCCGGCGGATGGTCATGCCGGCCGAGCTGGCCGGCGAGGCCTTCGTCGCCTTCGACCCCGGGCTCACCATCCGCAAGGCGATCGACCGGGCGTTGCGCGCGCACAACGTGCGGGTGAACATCGTCATGGAGTTCGACAACATCGAAACGATCAAGCAGGCGATCATCATCGACGCCGGGGTCAGCATCCTGCCGCGCCACACGGTGCAGAAGGAGGCGTCCATCAAGGCGCTGGCCACCGTGGAGGTGGCGATGCCGGACCTCGTGCGGCCGGTGGGCATCGTGCACCACCGGCAAAAGCCGCTGACCCCGACGGCCGAGCGCTTCGTGCAGATGCTCCAGGAGGCCAGCGAAGCTCCGCGCGTGGCCGCGCGCGAGCCCGCGCGCGCAGGAGGTGTGGTGTGACGGACTTCGACGAGATCGAAAGCGAGCTGCACGAGATCCGGGGCGCCCTGTTCGACGACACCGTGGCCGTCCTCGGCCCCGCCGAGCCGGTGTGCCTGGGCGAGACCGCCACCGTGCAGGAGGCGATCGAGCGCATGCTCGCCCGCCGGCAGGCCGGCGTGCTCGTGGTCGACACCGGCGGGCGGCTCATCGGGATCTTCACCGAGCGCGACGTGCTCACGCGGGTCGCCGGGCAGGGGCGCGAGGCCCGCCGCACGCTCCTCGGGGAGGTGATGACCCGTGCTCCCGAGGCACTGAGGCCGGGCGATCGAGTGGCGTATGCCGTGCATTGCATGAGCGTGGCCGGCTATCGCACGGTGCCGCTGGTGGACGCCGACGGCAAGCCAGTGGGCGTGGTGACGGTGAGCGACGTCATCAGCTGGCTGGCGGGGCTGTTTCCCGAGGCCGTCCTCAACCTGCCGCCCGGCGACACGCTCAAGCGCCCGCACGAGATGGACGCGGGCTGAGCGAGTGCAATCCCTTGCTCTGTCCGGGGGGGTCCGATAAGATGACTCACGCCCTGCCGACGCCAGGCCGGTACTCCGCCGGCCGGCCGACTCAGCGGTCTTCCCGATGCCCAACCGGTGCCGGGACGCGGTATGCGCCGCGGGGGGCGGACGGGGCTGACCAAGCCGGATTCAGCGGCGCACTACGGCCAGAGAGGAGGAGGCGATGAGCGAGACGGCCACCCCCGTCAAAGGAGCCGGGAAGGCGCGCAAGGAGCTGGACCGCGCCGTCATTCGATTCGCCGGCGACTCCGGTGACGGGATGCAGCTCACCGGCGAGCAGTTCACCACCGAGTCCGCCTGGGCCGGCAACGACCTCGCGACGCTGCCGAACTTCCCGGCCGAGATCCGTGCCCCCGCCGGCACGCTGTTCGGCGTGTCGAGCTTCCAGCTGCAGTTCGGCAGCCAGCGCGTCTACACGCCGGGCGACCGCCTCGACTGCCTGGTGGCGATGAACCCCGCCGCGCTCAAGGTCCACCTGAGCGATCTCAAGCCGGGCGGCCTGCTCATCGTCAACACCGCGGCCTTCGAGAAGCGCAACCTCGACAAGGCCGGCTACGGCGCCAATCCGCTCGACGAGCCGGCGCTGGCCGAGCGCTATCGCCTGCACAAGGTCGACATGACCGGGCTCACGCTCAAGGCGATCGCCGACCTGCCGCTGAACACCAAGGAGAAGGACCGCACGAAGAACTTCTTCGCGCTCGGCCTGGTCTCCTGGATCTACACGCGCCCGCTGGAGCCGACGCTGGACTGGATCACCAAGAAGTTCGCCAAGAACCCGACGGTGGCCGAGGCCAACACGCGCGTGCTGAAGGCGGGCCACGCCTTCGGCGAGACGGCGGAGTTCTTCGAGGAGTCCTACACGGTCGAGCGGGCCGAGATGGCGCCCGGCCTGTACCGGGCGATGACGGGCAACCGGGCGCTCGCGTGGGGGCTCCTCGCCGCCGCCCAACGCTCCACGCTGCCCGTCGTCTACGGCGCCTATCCGATCACGCCGGCCTCGAGCGTCCTCGAGGAGCTGGCGATGCACAAGCGCTTCCGCGTCCGCACGATCCAGGCCGAGGACGAGATCGCGGCCGTCACCGCCGCCATCGGCGCCGCCTTCGGCGGGGCCATCGGCGTGACGTGCTCGAGCGGCCCCGGCATCGCGCTCAAGGGCGAGGCCATCGGGCTGGCGGTCACCGCCGAGCTGCCGCTGGTGATCCTCAACATCCAGCGGGCGGGCCCCTCGACCGGCATGCCCACGAAGACCGAGCAGGCCGACCTCATGCAGGCGCTGTACGGCCGCAACAGCGAGTCGCCGATCGTCGTGCTGGCGCCCGCCACGCCGGGCGACTGCTTCTACATCGCCTACGAGGCGGTGCGGATCGCCGTGAAGTACATGGTGCCGGTGATGGTGCTGTCCGACGGCTTCCTGGCCAACGGCTCGGAGCCGTGGCTGATCCCCGATCCGACCACGCTGCCGCCGCTCGAGGTGCAGTTCCGCACGGAGAAGGAGGGCTTCTTCCCGTACCTGCGCGACCCGGCCACGCTGGCGCGGCCGTGGGTGCGTCCCGGCACGCCGGGGCTCGAGCACCGCATCGGCGGCATCGAGAAGCAGGACGTGACGGGCAACATCTCCTACGATCCCGAGAACCACGACCACATGGTGAAGACGCGCGCCGAGAAGGTGCGGCGCGTGGCCCAGGAGATCCCGCCGACCTCCATCAACGGGCCGGCCACCGGCGATCTGCTCGTGGTCGGCTGGGGCGGCACCTACGGCTCGATCACGGCGGCCGTCGAGCGCGCGCAGGCCGCCGGCAAGTCGGTGGCCTCGATCCACCTGCGCCACCTCAACCCGCTGCCGCCCGACCTCGGCCACATCCTGCGCGAGTACCGCAAGGTGCTGGTGCCCGAGATCAACAGCGGCCAGCTCGTGCGCGTGCTGCGGGCCGAGTATCTCGTGGACGCCGTCGGCTTCAACCGCGTGCGCGGCCTGCCGCTGGCCAGCGAGGACATCCAGGACGCCATCAACCAACTCACCGGGAGTCAGCCATGAGCGCGACCGGGGCGGGCGCGGCAGCCCCCAAGTACACCAAGAAGGACTTCGAGTCCGACCAGGACGTCCGCTGGTGCCCGGGGTGCGGGGACTACGCCATCCTGTCGGCGGTGCAGAAGTCGATGCCGGACCTCGGCATCGCCAGGGAGAACATCGTGTTCATCTCGGGCATCGGCTGCTCGAGCCGCTTCCCGTACTACATGAACACGTACGGCTTCCACACGATCCACGGGCGGGCGCCGGCGATCGCGACCGGCCTCAAGGTGGCCCGGCCCGACCTCAAGGTCTTCGTGGTCACCGGCGACGGCGACGGACTGTCGATCGGCGGCAACCACATGCTGCACGTGCTGCGCCGCAACGTGAACCTGACGATTCTGTTGTTCAACAACCGGATCTACGGGCTCACCAAGGGCCAGTACTCGCCCACCAGCGAGCTGGGCAAAGTGACCAAGTCGACGCCGCTCGGCTCGGCCGACCGGCCGATCAACCCGCTGTCGTTCGCGCTCGGCTGCGGCGCCACGTTCGTGGGGCGCACGGTCGACCGCAACATCCCGCACATGGACGAGATGCTCAAGCGGGCGGCCGCCCACCGGGGCACGGGGTTCCTGGAGATCCTCCAGAACTGCAACGTGTACAACGACCTCGCCTGGAACGTGCTCTACGACAAGGAGTCGAAGCTGACGTACGAGCTGCGGCTGCAGCACGGCAAGCCGCTGCTGTTCGGGCCGCCGGACGCGCGCAAGGCCGTCATCATGGAGGGCGTGACGCCGAAGGTGGTCGACGCCGGGAGCGTGCCCGAGAGCGCGCTCTGGATCCACGACGACAAGAACCTCAACGCCGCCCGGCTGCTGGCCGACCTGTTCGCGCCCGACTTCCCGGTGCCGGTCGGCGTGCTGCTGGACGTCGCCGCGCCCATCTACGAGGACGTGCTGATCGAGCAGGAGCAACGCGCGCTCTCCGAGCGCGGGCCGGGCGACATCGCCAAGCTCCTGACCTCGGGAGATACCTGGAGAATCTCGGAGGGGGGCTAGCCCCTCGGAGGGGGGCGTCGCCCCCCTTCCGACGCTCCGCGGGCCTCGACGGCCCGCTCCGCTGCCTCCCCCCAGAGCAGGATTGCGCCGGCAAAGCCGGCGCTCGAACGTGGCCGTTCGATCCCACGGCGGCTCAGTCTCACCTCGGCGCGGCGGCACGGGTGAGCGTTGCGATGAGGTCGGCGGTCGGGCGCTCGCATTCGGGCTCGTCGGGGTAAACTCCTCCTGCATGGCGGTGAGTCCTCGGGTCATTGACGAGCTGCGGTCGATCGTGGGAGCGGACGCGCTCGTGACCACGCCCGAGGGGCGGATGGTGTACGAGTGCGACATGCACACGTTTTACAAGGGGGCGCCGGATGCGGTGGCGCTGCCGAGCACGGTGGAGCAGGTGCAGGGGATCGTCGGGCTGTGTCGGCGGCACAAGGTGCCGATCGTGCCGCGGGGGTCGGGGACGGGGCTGATCGGGGGAGCCATGGCGGCCGAGGGGGGCGTCATGGTGGGCCTGAACCGGATGGCGTCGATCCTCGAGGTCGATCTGCCGAACCGGTGCGCCACGGTGCAGCCGGGGCTCATCAACCTGTGGCTGTCGAACGCGGTGCGCGAGCGGGGGTGGTTCTTCGCGCCCGATCCCTCCAGCCAGATGGTGTCGTCGATCGGCGGCAACGTCTCCACCAACGCCGGCGGGCCCCACTGCTTGAAGTACGGGATCACCACCAACCACGTGCTCGGCCTCGAGATGGTCACCGGGCGCGGCGAGCTGGTGCGGCTCGGCGGCAAGACGGTCGACCGGCCGGGGTACGACCTCACCGGCGTGGCGGTCGGCTCCGAGGGCACCTTCGGCCTGGTGACCGCGATCACGGTGCGCCTCACGCACACGGCGGAGGCCGTCAAGACCGTGCTGGCGGCGTTCCGCACGCTCGTGGCGGCCTCGGAGACCGTGTCGGCGATCATCGCCTCGGGGATGATCCCGGCCGCGCTCGAGATGCTCGACGAGGCCATCATCAGCGCCATCAACGCCGGCACCGGCGCCGGCTACCCCGAGGGCGCCGGCGCCGTGCTGCTGATCGAGCTGGACGGGCCGCGCGCCGAGGTGGAGGCGCAGGGCGAGCGGGCGGCGGCTATGTGCCGCGAGCGCGGGGCGCTGTCGGTCAGCGTGGCCCGCGACGAGGCCGAGCGCGCGCTCCTGTGGAAGGGGCGCAAGGAGGCCGCCGGTGCGGTGGGCCGGCTCACGGCCGCCTACCTGCTGCAGGACGCGGTGGTGCCGCGCTCCAAGCTGCCGCAGATCATGCGGGAGATCGTCGCCATCGGCGAGCGCTACCGCCTGCGCATCGCCAACGTGTTCCACGCGGGCGACGGCAACCTGCACCCGATGATCTGCTACGACGACCGGCGGCCCGACGAGCTGGAGCGCGCCAAGGCGGCCAACGAGGAGCTGCTGCGGGCGTGCATCGCGCTGGGCGGCAGCGTCACCGGCGAGCACGGCATCGGCTTCGACAAGGCCAAGAACCTGCCGCTGCAGTACGCCGACGCCGACCTCAACTTCATGTACCGGATCCGCCGCGGCTTCGATCCCGACCGGCTCATGAACCCGGCCAAGCTCCTGCCGTCGCACCCCGCGTGCGGCGAGGGCTTCCGCCCCCAGCGGCCGGTGCTGCCGGCCGGGACATGGGTGTGAGCGTCACCGCGCGCGCCCTCGGCGGTGCGCTGGCCGCGATCGTGGGCCCCGGCGCCGACGACTCGCCGGCCGCCCGCGCGGCCGCCGCCGTCGACGGCCTCCAGCCGCAATGGCTGGTGCGTCCCCGCTCGCTCGACGAGGCGGCGCGCGTGGTGGCGCTGGCCCACGACGAGGGGCTCGCCGTGGTCCCGCGCGGCAGCGGAGGCGCGCAGCTCCTCGGCGCGCCGCCGGAGCGCGTCGACGTCGTGCTCGACCTCGGCGCCCTCGACGCGGTCGTCGAGCACAACCCCGACGACCTCACCGCGACGGTGCAGGCCGGCGTCACCGCGGGCGCGCTGGCGGCGCGCCTGGCCACCCACCGGCAGGCGCTGCCGCTCGACCCGCCGGGCTGGAGCCGGCGGACGCTGGGCGGCCTCGCCGCCACCGCGGCCAGCGGTCCGCTACGGCTGCGCTACGGGACGATGCGCGACCTGCTGCTGGGCGTCCGGTTCGTGCAGGCCGACGGCGTCCTCACCTGGGGCGGCGCCCGGGTCGTGAAGTCGGTGACCGGCTACGACGTTCCCAAGCTCCTGGTCGGCTCGCTGGGGACGCTGGCGGTGCTCGGCGAGCTGACGCTGCGCCTGCATCCGCTGCCCGAGGCCGAGGCCACCTGCCTGGTGGAGCTGGGCAGCGTCGAGGCCGCCCAGGAGCTGGCCCTGGGCATCGTCGATTCCACGCTGCAGCCGAGCCGGCTCGAGCTGCTCGATGGCGGCGCGCTGGCCGCGTGCGGGCTGCCGCCGGTCGCCGCCGGCCTGGTCGTGTCCTTCGGCAGCGTCGCGCCTGCCGTCCGGGCCCAGCAGGCGGCGGTCACGGAACGGGCCGACCGCCTCGGGGCGCGCCTGGAGACCATGGGCCCGGGCTTCTGGCGGACGTACGACCGGATGCTGGCCGGGACCGGCGCGAGCGTGCTGCGCGTCACGACACTCACGACGCGGCTGGCGGCGACGCTCGGCGAGCTCCGGAGCGCGCTCGGCGGCGCCGCGAACCTCGTCGTCACGGGGTGCGCGCCGTTCGGCCTGCTGCGGGTCGCGGTCCGGCAGGGGGAGCCGGCGCTGCTGGCCAAGGCGATCGAGCGGCTGCGCGCGTTCGTCGGCGCGGACGACGGCAGCGTCGTCGTCGAGCGCGGCACCGCCGCGCTGCGGTCGAGCGTCGACCCGTGGGGGCCGGTGCCGCCGCCGGCGCTCGAGCTGATGCGCGCGCTCAAGCAGGAGTTCGACCCCCGCCGCACGCTCAACCCCGGCCGCTTCGCGGGCGGGATCTGATGCAGCCCACGGCCCACGCCGGCCTCGCGGACCCCGAGACGCTCACGGCGCTGCGCACGTGCGTGCACTGCGGCATCTGCCTGCCCCAGTGCCCGACCTACCGGGTGCTCGGCGAGGAGATGGACTCGCCCCGCGGCCGGCTCTATCTGATGCGCGCGGTGGCCGAGGGCCGCCTGGAGCCCACCGAGACCTACACCCACCACCTCGACCTCTGCCTGGGCTGCCGGGCGTGCGAGACGGCGTGCCCGGCCGGCGTGAAGTTCGGCGCCCTGCTGGAGACCGCGCGCGCCGACCTCGGGCGGCGCGGCCGGCCGGCGAGCGACCGCTGGCTGCGGCGCATGCTCTTCGCGCTGTTCCCGCGTCCCGAGCGCCTCGGCCCGGCGCTCGGCCTGGCCCGGCGCTATCGCGGCCTCGGCCTGCAGACGCTCGTGCGCCGCAGCGGCATCCTGCGCCGCGTGCCGCGCCTGGCGGCGCTCGACGCCCTGCTGGAGCGGATGCCGACCGAGGTGTCGATGCCCGAGTACGTGCCGGCCCGCGGCAAGGCGCGCGGGCGCGCCGGCGTGCTGACCGGGTGCGTGCAGCGCTTCCTGTTCAGCGACGTCACCCGCGCGACCATCCAGCTCCTGTCGCTGGCCGGCTGGAACGTGGTCGTGCCCCGGGCGCAGGGCTGCTGCGGCGCGCTGGAGCTGCACGCGGGACGGGTCGGCGCCCTCCGCGAGCGGGCCGCCGCGCTGGCGTCCGCGTTCCCCGCCGACGTCGACTGGATCGTCACCGATGCCGCCGGCTGCGGCTCGGCCATGCGCGAGTACGGTCACTGGCTGCCGGGATCGCCGGCGGCGCGCCTGGGCGCCCGGGTCCGCGACGTCACCGAGCTGCTGGTCGACGCCGAGCTGCACCTGGCGCCGCTGCCACTGACGGTGACGTACCACGACGCCTGCCACCTGGCCCACGGCCAGCAGGTGCGCAGCGCGCCGCGCGAGCTGCTCAGGCGGATCCCCGGCCTCACGCTGGTGGAGCTGGGCGACAGCGACCTCTGCTGCGGCAGCGCGGGCGTCTACAATGTCCTGCAACCCGACATGGCCGACCGGCTGCTCGACCTCAAGCTCGCCCGCATCGCCGAGACCGGCGCCCGCGTGGTCGCCGCCGGCAACCCCGGCTGCCTCATGCAGATCGCCAAGGGCGCGCGCGCCCGGGGCCTGGAGCTGGAGGTCGTGCATCCGGTGACACTGCTGGCCCGGTCGGCGGGAGTGGGCGCGCCGTGAAGAAGATCCGCTTCCGCGATCATGCGCGCTTCTCGGCCGAGAGGATGGCCAAGATCACGCTCGGCGCCACGCCGCGCGTCCACCTGGATCTCTACGCGCTGGAGCCGGGGCAGGCGCAGAAGGTCCACACCCACGACGACCAGGACAAGGTCTACGTCGTGCTGGAGGGCCGCGGACGCTTCTCGGTGGGCGCCGACGAGGACACGCTGGAGCCGGGCGAGGCGGTGGTGGCGCCGGCCGGCGCCGCCCACGGCGTGGTCAACGACTCGGGCGCCCGGCTGCTGCTGCTCGTCCTCGTCTCGCCGCCGCCCCCGCACGCGTGAGCGCCGCGCCCCGCGCCGCGTTCATGGTCACCTGCCTGGGGGACCTGTTCTACCCGGAGGTCGGCGAGAAGATCGTGCGGCTGCTCCGCCGCCTGGGCGTCACGGTGGAATTCCCGGCCGGGCAGACCTGCTGTGGCCTGCCGCTGTTCAACTCGGGCTACCACGGCGAGGCCGCGGCGGTGGCCCGGCGCACCGTGGCGCTGTTCGAGGACGCCGAGCACGTCGTGGTGCCCTCCGGCTCCTGCGCCTGGATGGTCAAGCACGAGTATCCCGGCCTGCTGTCGGGGGCCGAGCGCACGGCCGCCGAGCGGCTGGCCGGGCGCACCCACGAGCTGTCGCAGTTCCTGGTGAAGGTGCTGGGCCGGCGGCAGTTCCGGAGCGCGGTGGGCGGGCGGCTCACGTACCACGACTCGTGCCACCTGCTGCGCGGCCTGCACGAGTCGGAGAGCCCGCGCGCCCTGCTGCGCGGCCTCGACGGCGCCGAGTTCGTGGAGCTGCCAGGCGGGGACGAGTGCTGCGGGTTCGGCGGCTCGTTCTCGGTGCGGCTGCCCGAGGTCTCCAGCGCGATCCTCGACAAGAAGCTCGCGAACGTCGAGGCGACCGGCGCCGGGTGCGTGGTCGCCTGCGACGCCGGCTGTCTCATGCAGATGCGGGGGGGCCTGTCGCGGCGCGGCTCGCGGGTGCGCGCGCTCCACCTGGCCGAGGTGCTGGCTGACGGGGCAGGGGAACCCGGAAGCGCGGCGGCGCCACGAGGAGGCGCCGCGTGAGCGAGGTGGCGCCGGCCACGCCGCTGCGCGAGCGCGCCGGCCGGGCGCTCGAGGACACGTTCCTGCAGCAAGCGCTGACGATCGCCACCACCAAGTTCATCGGCCTCCGCCGCGAGGCGTTCGACGAATTTCCCGAGGGCGAGGCCCTGCGCGACCAGGCCAGGGCGATCAAGGAGGCCACCCTCCAGCGGCTCGATCACTGGCTGGAGACGCTGATCGACAACATCGAGCGCCGCGGCGGCCACGTCCACTACGCGGCCTCGGCCGAGGACGCCCGGCAGATCGTGCTCGACATCGCCCGGCGCACGGGAAGCGGCATGGCCGTGAAGTCGAAGTCGATGGCGACCGAGGAGATCCACCTCAACGAGGCGCTGGAGGCGGCCGGCGTCACGCCGGTCGAGACCGACCTGGGCGAGTACATCATCCAGCTCGCCCACGAGCGCCCCTCGCACATCATCGCCCCGGCCATCCACAAGACCAAGGGCCAGGTGGCCGAGCTGTTCGCGCGCGAGCTCGGGCGCGAGACCCAGCCCGACCCCGAGGTGCTCACGCGCATCGCCCGCGCCGAGCTGCGCGAGAAGTTCCTCCAGGCCGACCTCGGGATCACCGGCGCCAACTTCGCGGTGGCCGAGACCGGCACCGTGGTGCTCGTGACCAACGAGGGCAACGGCCGCATGGTGACCTCGCTGCCGCGCGTGCACGTGGCGGTGATGGGCGTGGAGAAGGTCGTGCCCTCGATGACCGACCTCACGGTGTTCCTGGCCATCCTCGCCAAGAGCGCCACGGGCCAGAAGCTGTCGGTCTACACCTCGCTCGTCAACGGCCCCCGGCGGGGCGGGGAGCTGGAGGGACCGGAGGAGTTCCACCTGGTGCTGCTCGACAACGGGCGCATCAAGCAGATCGCCGGGCCCCTGCGCGAGTCGCTCTACTGCCTGCGCTGCGGGGCCTGCCTCAACGTCTGCCCGGTCTATCGCCAGATCGGGGGCCACGCCTATGGCTACACCTATCCGGGGCCGATCGGGATCCTGCTGACGGCGATGCTGAACGGCCCCGAGTCGGTGAAGGACCTCGCGCACGCCTCGTCGCTGTGCGGCGCCTGCGCCGACGCCTGCCCCGTGCGCATCGATATTCCAAGAATGCTGGTCGAGCTGCGCAAGGAGGTCGACGAGCGCCGCATCGCGCCGTGGCCCGAGCGCGTCGTGTTCGGCGCGCTTGGATCGCTGCTCCGGCGCCCGGCGCTCTACCGGCTCTCGGCGCGGCTCGGGCGGCTGTTCCAGCGGCCGTTCGTGCGCGGCGGCGCCATCCGCCGGCTGCCGCTGTTCCTCGGCCGGTGGACGCGTACGCGCGACCTGCCGCCGGTGGCGGCCCGCACGTTCCAGGAGCGCTGGGCCGACCTCGCGCGCGAGGGGCGGCGATGACGAGGGCCGAGTTCCTCGCGCGCATCCGCGGCGAGATGGGCAAGACGCGCGGGCTGTTCGAGGCCTCGCCGGCCTCGCGCCCCGCCCGGCCCCGCGAGCGGCTGGACCTCCTGCGCCGCGAGCTGGCGGAGCGCTGGCGGGAGAACCTCGAGCGATTCGCCCGCGAGTTCGAGCGGGTGGGCGGCGTTCTGCACCGGGTGGGGGAGGCGCGCGAGGTGCCCGACGCCATCGCACGGATCGCGGGCGAGCGGCAGATGAAGAGCGTGGTGGCCTGGCACGGCGACGCGCTCGGGCTCGACGTGGCCGAGTCTCTGGGGGCGCGCGGCCTCGCGACGTCGGCGGCGCCGGGCCTGGAGGTGTCCGCCACCGAGCGCGGGCAGCGGCGCGCGCTGGCCGCGGCCGCCGACCTCGGCGTCACCGGCGTCGATCTCGCGATCGCCGAGACCGGCACCCTCGTCGTCGTCTCCGGAGCCGGGCGCCCACGCTCGGCCTCGCTGCTGCCGGCGTGCCACGTCGCCGTCTTCGG
>Ga0214471_10002161_pt1 | contig 15445 bp, 18 predicted proteins | sample RVTome_5_FD_207665 | JGI IMG/M metagenome (GOLD analysis project Ga0214471, IMG submission 207665) | Soil microbial communities from uranium-contaminated site in the Upper Colorado River Basin, Wyoming, United States - RVT142D155 | ecosystem: Environmental > Terrestrial > Soil > Contaminated >... | reverse complement strand
CTCGCGCACCGAGAAGCCGGCGGCGCCGGCCACGCGGGTCGGGTCGTTCTTGTCGGTGACCAGGCGGACGATGAAGATACGCTCCTGGATGCGATCCATGCCGAGCGCCTTCTTGGCGGCCTCGGCCACGATCCACTTGTAGGACTCGCCGTTGATCATGATCTGCCACTTGCCGGAGCGCACCGGCTTGCCACCCTGGGTCAGCGGCTTGCCTTCGTCGCCGGGCTGCTTCCAGACCGGCAGACCCCACTCCTCGAAGTGGTGCACGGAGTCGTCGACGTGACGGCCGACGTCGTACACCAGGTCTTCGCGGATGATGCCCATCAGGTCGTTACGCACGTAGCGCACGTAGTCGGCCGGATCGTTCTCGCCGCAATAGGTGTTGATCGCGGACAGGCCCTGGGCCACGGCGCCGGACCGGTCGATCGCGGCCTTGTCGACCAGCTTGACCTTGATGTCGGTGCCGTCGATCCAGCGCATGACCTCGAACGCCGCGCCGCACGCGGCCATACCGCCGCCGATGATGAGGATGTCGACTTCCTCCTCGATGATCTGCGGATTGCCAAATGTACCTTCTGCCATGTCTCTATCTCCTGTCGGCGACCGGCCAGGGCTCTCGGCCCCTCGCGGCACGACCGCCGGATGTTGAAAAGTCGCTTAGCCGCCGATCAGCTGGCTGCGGTCGGTCTTGTGGATGCTGTCCGGCGTGAAGAAATCAATCGCGTCGAGCTTCGACAGATCGGCCTTGGGCTTGTTCTCGTAGGGCTTGATCGAGCCTTCCGGCGTGGTGCGGATCGGAAACTTGAAGCGCTTGATGTTGCCGTTGCGGAACTTGATGGTCCACATGATCGAGTCCGTCCCGCGCAGCGGCTGTACCGAACCGCCCAGCGGCACGACGTCGGCGTAGTGACGGCATTCGATGGCCTGTTGCGGGCAGATCTTCACGCAGGAATAGCACTCCCAGCACTGCTCGGGTTCCTGGTTGAAGGCCTTCATGGCGTGCCCGGTCAGGGAGCCGTCCTTGTCCAGCAGCATCAGGTCATGCGGGCAGATGTACATGCAAGCGGTTTTGTCCTGACCCTTGCAGCCATCGCATTTGTCGGTACGAACGAATGTTGGCATCGTTGCTCTCCGTCTAGGTTATCGATTTCAATAAGTTAACAACAAATCCTCTGGGCTTGGCGGCGTCGATCGGGTTCCGGTGTTCAAGGAATCGCGCCAGGATGGCGCTCCCACAACCGGGTTTCGATCGGCGCCGCGGAATCACTTGGCCGAATGGCCGCTCATCTTGATCTCCACCTTCTCGGTGAGGCCGGCGTAGTACTTGCGCAGGATCGTCAGCACCTCGGGACGCGAGAACTCGGCCGGCACCTCGGCGTTCTCCGACAGTGCCTTGCGCAGCTTGGTGCCCGACAGCAGCAGGCGGTCGCCGGCCTCGTGCGGGCAGGTGCGCGCGGAGGCCATGCCGCCGCACTGGTAGCACCAGAAAGTCCAGTCAATCTTGAGCGGCTTGGTCTCGAGCGCGTCCTTCGGGATCTCGTCGAAGATGTGGTGCGCGTCGAACGGACCGTAGTAGTCGCCGACGCCGGCATGGTCGCGGCCGACGATCAGGTGCGAGCAGCCGTAGTTCTGGCGGAACAGCGCGTGCAACAGGGCCTCGCGCGGGCCGGCGTAGCGCATGTCGAGCGGGTAGCCGGACTGCACCACGGTGTTCTTGACGAAGTACTTGTCGATCAGCATCGCGATCGCCTCGGAGCGCACCTCGGCCGGGATGTCGCCGGGCTTGAGCTTGCCGAGCAGCGAATGGATCATCACGCCGTCGCAGATCTCCACGGCCACCTTGGCCAGGTACTCGTGGGAGCGGTGCATGGGGTTGCGGGTCTGGAAGGCGGCGACGGTGGACCAGCCTTTTTTCTCGAACAGCGCGCGGGTCTCGGCCGGTGTCATGTAATTCGGATACTTCTTGGGGAATTCGCCCTGGGAGAGGACTTTGACCGGGCCGGCCAGATTCACGTCACCTTGTTCCATCACCATCTTGACGCCGGGATGCTCCAGGTCGGCCGTCTTGTACACCATCATGCATTCGTGGGCCTTGTCGATGGTGTATTTTTCGGTGACCTTCATGGTCGCCATGGTCTCGCCGGTTTCCGCATCGACCAGCGCCACGTCCGAGCCGGTCTTGATCCCCTGGGCGGTCACCTCGTCGGTCGAGAGCGTGATGGGGATGGGCCAGAACAGGCCGCTGGCCAGCTTCATCCCGTCGCATACCCCCTGCCAGTCGGCCTTGGTCATGAAACCGTCGAGCGGGGTGAAGCCGCCGATGCCGAGCATGATCAGGTCGCCGACCTCGCGCGAGCTGATGCGCACTTTGGGGAGGGTCCTGGCGCGCTCCTGTTCCGCCTTGAGCGCGGCGCCCTCGAGGAGCAGGGGTTTCAGGCGGTCGCTGCCGTGTGGTTTAACCAGTTTGCCCATGTCGGTAAGCCTCTGTTCCTCTTTCTATTTGGATGCGTCCCGGGTGCCGGCCCAAAAGCCGCCCCCCCCAAGAGCTTAATTCAAGAGCCGAAGATGACGTCGCAGCGCGTCTTTCAGGACGGCGCGAGCGCACGACTCTAAAGGGTTGCCAGACCCAAAACTAATTAGTATTACTGCAGTGGCACATAAGCCGCCTTTATTTTTATCGGATCTATTCAGCGATGAAAACGGGCCGGAGCGGGACGCCCGTGGGGCTGCTGAAAAAACGGCTGATGCGCAACTTAAGGCCGTGTAAACTGCGCCATTCTAACGCAATTTTCGACCCCGGGAAATTGACCGGGGTCACGAAACCGCCATGACTCCGATTACCGTCCGATTCTTCGCCAGCATCCGTGAAGACCTTGGCAAAGACGAAGAACACATTGATTCACAAGGCATTGCCACGGCCGCCGATGTCTGGGAGCGGGTTGCCGGCCGGCCCCTGCCGGCGCGCACCCTGGTGGCCGTGAATCAGCAATATGCGAGCCCCGGGCATCCGGTGAAGGCCGGCGACGAGGTCGCCTTCTTTCCCCCAGTAACCGGAGGGGAATTGCCGTGATCGTGCGAGTGCAGCGTGATCCCTTCGACCCGTGGCAGGAGCTCGCGGCCGCCGGTAAGCGCCTGGCGGCGGCCGGCGCGCATGGCGCCACCGCGGTGTTCGTGGGCAGCCTGCGGGATTACAACCAGGGCCAGCCGGTATCGGCCATGACCCTCGAGCACTACCCGGGCATGACCGAGGCCCACCTCGAGAAAGTCGGCCGCGAGGCGGCGGCGCGCTGGCCGATCCTCGATGCGCTGGTAGTACATCGCTATGGCGCCTTGACGCCGGGGGAGCCCATCGTGCTGGTCGCGGTGTGGTCCGCGCACCGCGACGCAGCCTTCGCCGCCTGTCGTTACATCATCGACGAGCTGAAGACGCGCGCACCGTTCTGGAAACGCGAACGGACCGCCGCCGGCGCGCGCTGGGCGACGCCGGAGGACTGACGGGCGGGGTGCGGGGACCGGGGCGGCCGGGAACGGTGCGGGTTACGGGGATGCCGCCGGCGGGGCGGCCGCGTTCTTGATCTGGCGATAACGCTCCAGTTCCTTCTGGTAGTGCACGCGCAGCGACTCCTGCTCCTTGCGCAGCACCTGGATATGCGCCTCGTGCTTGGCGATCTGCGCCTCCGTGTTGGCGACGCTCTTGCCGGCCTCCTCGCCGGTTTGTTTGCGCATGCGTTCGAGCGCGGCGGTGAGCGACTTCATGGTGTCCTGGCTCGCCGCGATCTGGGCATCGAGGTCGGCGATCTTGCGGTCGCGGACGAAGCCGATGTCGTCCTCGTGGCCATAAGTGGAAAGCAACAGCTTGTCGCGTCGTTCGGCCTCCTCGGCGTCACGCTTCTCCTGCTCGATCTCGGCCTTGCGGGTGTCGCGCTCACGCAGCTCGGCCTCGGTCGGTGGCGCGGCGATCTCCTTGGTCTTGATGCCCTGGCCGGTCATTTCGATGACTTTGGATTCCGCGCAGGCGTCCGCGGCGACGTCGCCGTAATGCCAGCGCCCCTGAGCGTCCTGGCACTTCTTGATCTTTTGCGCGCCGTCGGCGGCATGCACGGGAGGCGCGGCGAGGCTCAGCGCCGCCAGGCCGAACAGTATGATAGGGTACCTGGCCATGATTGATCCATTCTGCGGGTCGTCTGTCTCCAAGATACGATTGCGGCGCGAAAAGTCAATCGGCCGCGGGCGTTTGCCTGCCGGAACCGCTTCCCGGGCCGCTGAACGCGCGGTGGCCCCGGCGCCGCGATGATCCCGCTCGAGCAGATCCTGCTGTTCCTGGTCTCCCTGGTCGCCAATCTATTGTCGGCCTTCGCCGGCGGCGGGGCCGGTTTGCTGCAGCTGCCGGCGCTGATTTTTCTGGGGCTGCCGTTCGGCGTGGCGCTCGCCACACACAAAGTGGCGAGCGTGGCGCTCGGCATCGGCGCGACGCTGCGGCACGCACGCGAGGGGACGCTTGCGCCGCGGTTCTCCGCCCTCATCCTCGGCACCGGGCTGCCGGGGGTGGTGCTGGGCGCGGCCACGATCCTCAGCGTGCCGGGCCGCGCTGCCGAGGTCGCGCTCGGCATACTGACCGTCGGGCTCGGTGCCTATTCCTTTTTCAACCGGCAGCTCGGGCTCGGCCTGGCACCGGCCCACCGCGACCGCCGCGGGCTTGTGCTCGGCGGCCTCGGCCTGTTCGTGATCGGCCTGTTGAACGGATCGCTCACGTCCGGCACCGGGCTGTTCTGCACGATCTGGCTGGTGCGCTGGTTCGGCCTCGACTACCGGCGCGCGGTCGCCTATACGCTGGTGCTGGTCGGCCTGTTCTGGAACGGCGTCGGCGCGCTGACCCTGGGGCTGTTGGGCGAAATCCGCTGGGGCTGGCTGCCGGCGCTGCTGCTCGGTTCGCTGCTCGGCGGTTATGCCGGCGCGCACCTGTCCATCGTGAAAGGCAACCGCGCGATCAAGCGGGTCTTCGAGTTGGTCACGGTGCTGGTCGGGCTCAAGCTGTTGATCGGTTGAGGATGCGCGCCGGTCCGCGAGCGTTGCATGCGCCGGCGTTTGCGTTTATCTTGCGCCGGACCGCGCAACCGGCGACGGGGAGGAGCATGGGCATCACGAGCTTGTTGAGTTGGGGGCGTCGGCGCCGCAGCCTCGACCGGGCGGGTGCGTTTTCCAATGCCCTGGGACCGGGCGTGCATTTCCACGGCACCCTGGCCGGCCGCGACAACAGCATCGTCTTCGGCCGCGTGACCGGCCGGGCCGAGCTTGACGGCAGCCTGGTGCTGGCGCCGGGGTCGGTCTGGGAGGGCGATATCGCGGCCGACATCGTGATCATCGCCGGCGAGGTCGCGGGCAACGTCAGCGCACGGCGCAAGATCGAGCTCACCGCCACGGCCCGCGTCAGCGGCGACCTGGTGAGCCCGTCGATCGCCATCGCCAAGGGCGCCGCCTACGACGGCAGGATCCATGCCCCGCGCAAGACCCGTAAGCTGTATTTTGAGGATCGCCGCGCCCGGCTCGTCGGTCTCGCGCTGGTCGGCGCCGACGCCTGAGGCCTCGGCCGCCGGCGTCCGGGCGGGCTATTGTTGGGCGCTGCGCAAAGGATTAAGCTTGATTTAACGAGATTACTCTGCGGCGCCTCGGGCGCCGCCAGCCGCTGCCAGGATGCCGCCATGATCAAACGCAGGGCGCTCGACGAAGTCAGCAAGCTTCCGTCCATCATCGACCGGGACGCGGTCTACGTCGGCAATCTCGAGGGCCGCGACAATTACGTGGTGCACGGCGAAGTCACGGGTGACGCCGACCTGGAGGGCGCGCTGATGCTCGGCCCGGGCTGCCGCTGGCAGGGCAACATCCGCGCCGACGTCGTGGTGGTGCGCGGCCGGGTGATGGGCGACATCCAGGCGCGCGTCAAGCTCGATCTGCGCGCGACCGCGCGTGTCACCGGCAATGTCAGCGGCCCGCTGATCGCGATCGCCGACGGCGCCGTGGTGCAGGGCGAGATCGGCGGCGACAGCGTCATCAACCATTACCGCGAGCGCCGCACGCACTGAGCGTGCGCGACGCCGGTCATTCGCCGTAGGCGTCGCGATAGGCCTCGATCGCCGCCAGGTGGGCGTGCGATTCGCGCCGTTCGGCGAGGTAGGCGATCAGCGTGTCGAGATCGGCGATGCTCACCACCCGCAGGCCGTAGCGTTTCTCCACTTCCCGGACCGCCGACGACTCGCCGCTGCCGCGCTCCTGGCGGTCGAGCGCGATCGCCACGCCCGAGGCGGCGGCGCCGGCGCCGAGGATGATATCCATCGACTCCCGCACCGAGGTCCCGGCCGAGATCACGTCGTCGACGATCAGCACCCGGCCGGCGAGCGGGCTGCCGACGATGATGCCGCCCTCGGCGTGGTGCTTGGCCTCCTTGCGGTTGAAGGCATAGGGCAGGTCGCGGTTATGCCGCTCGGCAAACGCGATCGCGACCGCGGCGACCAGCGGGATCCCCTTGTAGGCCGGCCCGTAGAGCATGTCGAACTCGATGCCGGCGTGCAGGATGGCCCGGGCGTAGAAACCGCCGAGCCGCGCCAGCCGCGCGCCGCTGTTGAACCGGCCGGTGTTGAAGAAGTACGGGCTCACGCGCCCCGACTTGAGGGTGAACTCGCCGAAACCGAGCACGCCGGTATCGATGGCGAAATCGAGGAACTCGCGCTGATAGGCATGCATACGCTGGCTCGCGGTCGGAAGGACGATGGCGCCGCCCAGTGCGGGCCGGCGTCATTATACGGTCAAAACGCCTCGAGTGAATCGACGATCCCGCCGTCGGCGCGGCGCAGGACGAGTATCAGATCGGCATAGCGGCAGTACAGGGGCACCAAGGCGTAGTCGGCGGCGCTTCCGCCGTGGCGGTCGAGAAACGCCTGCCACCAGGCGGTGTGTTGCTCCGAGCGCTTGAGGTAGCTCTCCAAAGGAAGGCTGCGCTCGAACACCTCGGGGAGGTTGCCCGGTCCCAGCGGTTCGTACCGGTCACCGTGCTGATAGAGCGGGGCGCCCGCGAAGATGCTCCACTTCTTGAAGGCAAGGCGCTCGCCGGGATCGGCCGGCAGGCGCACGAAGGCGTAGGCGGGCGGGCGTTCGGCCGATTGCATGATCTCGATCGCCTTGTCGCCCACCAACGCGATCCGTTCGGGGGTGAGCGAATAGAAGGCGCCGTCGGCATAGGTGACCAGCGCGGTGCGCTGGTCGTGCACGATCCAGATGCCCCAGGCGAGCGCCGCGGCTTGTGCCAGTCCGATGAGAGTCAAATCGAACTTGAGCCCCTTCTTGCCGGGCTTGAAGACGATCAGGGTGAGCGTCGGGCCGAGCACGAGGTCGACGCCGGCGATGATGCGGATGCCCTGCCATCCCCCGTCGGCGGCGAAGAACGGCTGTGGATACCAGACGAAGACGATCATGCCGACCAGCGCCATGAAGATGGCCGCGCTGATGCCGAGATGGATGAGAAAGGCCTTGAACCGGGACATGTGCACGCTCTATCCTCCGTGCGGGGAATTATAGTCAGTGCCCACCGACCTTCAACAATCATGCGCATAGTGACCCTGAACCTCAACGGCATCCGCTCCGCGGCCAAGAAGGGATTCTTCGCCTGGCTGGCGCGGCAGCGCGCCGATGTCGTCTGCCTGCAGGAGATCAAGGCCCAGGAGGATCAGATCACCGACGCGATGCGCGCGCCCGCCGGGCTCACCGGCGTGTTCCGCTGCGCCGAGAAGAAGGGCTATGCCGGCGTCGGGCTGTTGAGCCGCCCGAGCCCGGACCGCATCCACACCGGGTTCGGGTCCGGCGAGCACGACGGCGAGGGCCGCTACCTGCAGGCGGACTTCGGCCGGCTCAGCGTGGTGTCGCTGTACCTGCCGTCGGGCTCGTCCGGCCCGCACCGCCAGGCGTCCAAGTTCCGCTTCATGGAGCGCTTCCTGCCGCATCTGAAAAAGCTGGGCGGCGACGGGCGCGAGTACATTCTGTGCGGCGACTGGAACATCGCGCACAAGGAGATCGACCTCAGGAACTGGCGCAGCAACCAGAAGAACTCCGGTTTCCTGCCCGAGGAGCGGGCCTGGCTCGGCGAGGTCTTCGACGAGCTCGGCTGGGTGGACGTGTTCCGCACCCTCAATCGGAAGCCGGACCAGTACACCTGGTGGTCGAACCGCGGCCAGGCCTGGGACAAGAACGTCGGTTGGCGCATCGACTACCAGATCGCCACGCCGGGGATCGCCGCCCAGGCGCGTGCCGAGCGCATCTACAAGGACAAGCGTTTCTCCGACCATGCGCCGCTGATCATCGATTACGATTTCGAGCTATGATCGGATCATGGTGAGCCCATCCCCGCGCTCGTGGCTGCAGGCCATCCAGGTCTATCGCCGGCCGCGCGTGCTGGGTATGTTGTTTCTCGGCTTCGCGGCCGGGCTGCCGTTCCCCCTGGTGTTCACCACCCTGTCGACCTGGCTGCGCGATGTCGGCGTCGATCGCACGACCATCGGCTTCTTCGCCTGGGTCGGCATCACCTATTCGATCAAGGTGTTCTGGTCGCCGGTGGTGGACCGCGCGCCACTACCGGGGCTGACGCGCGGATTGGGACAGCGGCGCGGCTGGATGTTGCTGGCGCAGGCCGTCATCGTCGCCGGCCTGATCGGCATGGCGACCACCGATCCGACGCAAAACATCGTGGCGATGGCGCTGTTCGCGCTGCTGGTGGCGTTCGCTTCGGCGACCCAGGACGTGGCGATCGACGCCTACCGCATCGAGGCCGAGGCCCCGGAATTCCAGGGCGCCATGGCCGCCATGTACCAGAGCGGCTGGCGCATCGCCGCGGCGCTGGTCGGCGGCGCCGGCGCCTTGTATCTCGCGGAATGGGTGACCTGGACGGCGAGTTATATCGTCATGGCGATCAGCATGGGCATCGGTATCGTCACGGTGCTGATCATCGCCGAGCCGGCGCGCGCCATCGCCCGCCGCACGGTGATGTCCGAGCAGCGGGTGATCGATTTCCTCGAGGGCGCGGCCCACCTGCCGGCGGCACTGCGGGTGCCGGCCGCGTGGTTCATCGGTGCCGTGGTCTGTCCGTTCACCGATTTCTTTCAGCGCAACGGCCGTTGGGCCCTGATCATACTGCTGTTCATCGCCGTCTATCGCATCAGCGACATCGTGCTCGCGAACATGGCCTACCCATTCTATATCGACCTCGGTTTCAGCAAGATCGAGATCGCAAACATCAGCAAGCTCTATGGATTCGCCATGACCATCGTCGGCGCCATGGTCGGCGGCGTGCTGGTGGTGCGCTACGGGGTGATGCGCATCCTGTTGATGGGCGCGATATTGGTGGTGCTCACCAATCTGCTGTACGCCCAGCTGGCGCTCATCGGCAAGAGTCTCGTCGGGCTCACCTTGGTCATCAGCGCCGACAATTTCGCCGCCGGCCTGGCCGGATCGGCGTTCATCGCCTACCTGTCGCGCCTGACCAACTCGGCGTACACCGCCACGCAGTACGCCCTGTTCAGCTCCCTCATGACCCTGGTGCCGAAATTCGTGTCCGGATTCTCGGGCATGATCGTCGACGGCTACGGTTATGTGCACTTCTTCCTCTACGCATCGACCATGGGCATCCCGTCCGTCCTGCTCGTGCTCTATCTCATGCGCAAGCTCGACCTCGATGCCGACCCGGCCGCGACACGCCTGCGCTAGTCCGGGGCAAAACAGCAAATCTGGTGTAGCCTCCGGATTGTGCCGACCTGTCGTGCTGCGTATGATCGGTGTACGGCATGCGCCGCCGGATCGCGCAAACCCTGGCAACGGAGTGTCGCCCCCATGAACCACGACCACTGTCCCGACAACGGCGACCTGCGCCGGCTGCTGGCGCGGCGCATGCGGATGCTGCGCGCGATGCGCGGCTGGTCCCAGGAGGTGTTGGCGGAATTGAGCGGCCTGCACCGCAACTACATCGGCCATATTGAACGTGCCGAGGTCAATATCGGTCTCGAAAACCTGAGCAAGATCGCGCGCGCCTTCGGCCTGCCGGCCTATGCCCTGCTCAAGGACGAGGGCGGTCTGGGATGTGGCGATTATCCGCGCGTGGAGGAAAGCGCGGCTTGGTATGTGGCGGACTGCGCTTGAGCCGCTCCGGGCGCTAGCCCACGGAGGTGCCCGCCAGGGATGGCGACTGTTCTGCGCACTCTGGATAAGAATGCGCGGCGAGTGTGCGGGGTTGGGTCCGGGCCCCTGGAAACAGGGCCCGGCGCAATCAGGCCGCGGCCCGGTCTTCGCGGCCTGAAACGGCGGGGTCCGAACCGAGTTCGTCGACTGTCTGCGACGCCAGGGAAGTATCGGCGGATGCGAGCGGGTCGCCCACTGTTTCCGCGCGGCGTGCCAGCACGCCGAATCCGACCGCGACAATCACGCCGACCGCCAGCCAGCTCAAGAGCAACCATACCATCGTGCCACCTCCTGTGTGTACATTAAGGTCTGTCCGGCGCAGCATCGCGCTCCGGTTTCCCCACCCTAAGATTCCTTATTTTCTTGGCCGCGAACCGCTGCGACTGTCATGCCAGCGTAACACCGCGACTCGCCACTTCCGAAAACGATTTTCTCCCAACGTGCTGTTCTGGCCGACAAACGGTGTGCCCGGCGAAGGGGCATCGTCATCCCGATAATTCGGTGGATTTCCGGTGGATGGCGGGTCACGGATCGCGGAAATACCCGATATCCAGCCTGGAGTTACATCAGACGCGTTAAATCATGGCCAGGACCCCGCGTTTTCGGCGAGACAGGCTAGAGTTGGCATAGTGCTTGCTCAGAATGGAGGTAACGGGATCCATCAAGAGCGTCGGTCCCTGGGAGCTTGCCATGTACCGCCTTGCTGAATTGGTGTTAGTACTTACTAATGTATGTGCCACCGGGTTGTGGGGTATGCGTCGTACCCTGCGTCTGGTCCGCTTCGCCGCGGTGCTGCTCGCGGCGTGGGTCGTGCCCCCGGCCTCGGCGGCGGTAACGGACGGTCAGTTTGGCGGCGAAATCGCCGTGCCGGCGTCCGCCGGCCCCAGCACGGCGACCGTGAGCGCCGACTTCATGCGCGCCATGCAGCATTTTCACCGCGGCGAATCGGCCGCGGCGCTAAATCTCTGGCGGCAGCTTGCCGATAATGGTGATCGCGAGGCCCAGTTCACGCTCGGTGCGCTCCACACCACGGGCGATCGCCAGGCCGGGATCGACCGCGACCTGCCGGCCGCGGCCGACTGGTACCGGCGCGCCGCCGAACTCGGGCATGGCATGGCGCAGTTCAATCTCGGGGTGTTATACGCCAACGGTTCCGGGGTTCCGCAGGATATGACGGCCGCCGCCCGCTGGTGGCAGCGGGCGGCGATCCAGGGCCATGTCGAGGCCCAGTTCAATCTCGGCCTGCTGTACGCCCAGGGCATGGGTATCGCCGCCGATCCGGTCGAGGCGGCGCGCTGGTGGGACCTGGCGGCCAAACAGGGCTCTGCCGCCGCCCAGTTCAACCTCGGCGTCATGTACGTAAAGGGCGAGGGCGTCGACCTGGATCCTATCGAAGCGGTGCGTCTGTGGCAGCTCTCGGCGCGTCAGGGATTCGGCCAGGCCATCCATATCCTGAAAACACTCGATCTCGCCGAATAACGGGTGCCGGCAGGTTCGACATCCTTCTCACAAAGCAAGTCCCTGCCGTCCACGACAGCCGCCTGCGAGTAAAAACTCGCAGGCGGCTGTAAGTTTTTGTTTTCCCGTGTGCTTATCGTTGTTGCTTATCCTGTGTTGCGGTCGGCCGCCGGAAGCCGCACAATGGCCGGGCACTCAGGAGAAAATAAGAAAATCCTGATAAGCGGTAGCCAAACATAACCATCCACGAGGAGAACCAAGCGATGTCAAAGCGCATCAAGAAAGGCGGCGTGCTGCTCGGCAGCCTGCTGGCCGTATTCACCTGGATCGGCGCCGCCCAGGCAGCCGAGGACAACATCGGCATCTTCGAGCGCGTGCTCGAGGCGTCCGGCGATTTCAATGCGACCACTGCCGCGCTTGAAGCGGCGCTCGGCGAGTCCGGTCTGACGCTGCATTCCAAGCGTGACCTGACCGTGCCGGAGGGCGCGCAGCACGCGCGGGTCTATATCCTGACTTCGCCGACCTACCTGGGGGCCGCCAGCAACATGCCGGCAAACTCGATCTCGGCGCAGATCCAGCGTATCGCGGTCTACGAGTACGGTGAGGGCAAGAAGGTCCATGTCAACATGGCCAATCCGGTCGCGCACGCGATGGTGTTCTACGCGGGAACCAAGGAATACCCGCAGATGATCGCCGCCGCGAAGAACTGCGCGCAGGAAATCCGCGACGTGGTCGCCAAGGTGCCGGGCACGGCGATGTCGGTGCAGCTCGAGCCGACGCGCAGCGAGAAGGCGCTCAACGGCTTCAACGGCGACGGACCGGCCAAGATGATGGCCAAGTGGCGCAACTGGAGCGAGAGCCAGAATCTGGTGTTCGACGCCAAGCCCGATAACTTCGCGGAGACCGTGGCGCGCGTCGAGGCGGCGCTCAAGTCCAGCAAGGACAAGGGTGCGAGTGATTCGTCCGGCTGGCGCCTGGTCAGCAAGATCCCGGTGGGCGGCAATGCCGTCTATTTCGGCATCACCAACGACTACACCGAGAACAAGGCTATCAACATCAACTCCGATTTCCGCAGCGACGGCAAGGCCAAGGACGCGCCGTATCCGGGCGTCGATCACGCCGCCGCCCTGCCGCTGGAGGTGCTGGTGGTGAACGACGGCAAGGAGACGCGCGTGCTGCAGTACGGCCAGATGTGGCGTATGCAGCTGTACTTCTGGGACTCGGGCTATATGGCCTTCGCCAAGAACACGCTGATCCCGAACACCATCTTCAGCTCGATCGACAAGACCCTGACGGCGCAGAAGTAACCGCGCCACTGGGCCGGCATCCCAAAGGCCGGGTTCGCCCCGGCCTTTTTCTTTGGCGCCGGCTTAAGGCCCGTCAGGCGTCGGAGCCGAGCGGCTGGTTGATCTTGGCGAGCATGGACTGCGTGGTTTTCTGCTGATCGATCAGGTTCTGCCGGGTGGCCTCGACCGCGGCGATGCGCTCGCCGAGGCTGTCGAGGTTGTCCTGGATCTTCTTGAGATTCTCGAGGCGCCGCTCCATGAGCGCTTTGTGCTCGCGGATCTGACTCAGGATCGGCGTCATGATCGCCTTGCTCCAGGCCTTGGCACCGGTGTTGCACTCGTCGAACACGGTGCGGGCGCGGCTCACCAGGGTGATGAAAAACTTCTTCACCACGAAGTGCTGCTCGGTCATGACCATCACCGGGCTGTTGCGGAAGGCCTCGGCCTCCTCCTGCAGGCGGGCCAGCGCGCTGCGGTAGGGTAGCAGGGAGAAATTCACCGGCCGGATCTTGGCCAGGCCGTGCTCGGTGTGAAACTTGGTGTAGATCGCCTCGACCAGGCCCTTGATCTGCTGCGATTGCTTGTTGACCTTATCCATGGTTTCGGTGGCGCCCTTGAAGAATGTGACCATGCCGACCTTGAGGCCGTGAGTGGTCCAGCTCTCCTGCATTTCCGTGCGGGTCTTGTCGATCAACCGGTCGAAGCTCGACATGCTCAGGTATTCGAGCAGGATCTTGATCTGGTCGGACAACACCTGACGGGTGGCCTGGAAGCTGTCGAGCTTCTTGTCGTAGGCCTCCTTCTCCTTGCGCAGCCGCGCGACCATATCCTGGATAACGTTGAGACTCTTGCCTCCCAGGCTCTTGAGTTCGGCGAGCTGGGCGTTGGCGGCATTGAGGCGCGCGGCCACCATCGCCTCGGTAGTCTCGATCATGGCGCCGATCTCGCCCACCACCTTGTCGCGCAGGTATTTCTGCTTCGACGGGATCAGGTCCTCGGACAGCTTGATCTCGAGCGCCAGCAGGCCGCTGCGCTCCACCAGGCTGTGGTCGGCCTTGATCTTGCCGAGCAGGCCCTTCTGGGCCGACACCGGGAACACCTTGGTCTCGGGGATGTCGAGCACGCGCGCGGTCTCGCGCGTCTGGCGCGCAATGCTGTCGGCGATCACCTCCTCGGTGCGCAGCTCGTCCCACAGCGTGTCGATCTTGTTGAGCAGTGCCAGGCAACCGTTCTGCCGGGTGTTCCTGGCCATGCGCACGTGGTTGTTCCAGACGTCGAGGTCGGACTTGGTCACGCCGGTGTCGGCCGCCAGCACGAACAGCACGACATGCGCCTTGGGCAGCATGCTCAGGGTCAGCTCCGGCTCGGTGCCGAGCGAATTGAGCCCGGGGGTGTCGAGGATCACCAGTCCCTGCTTGAGCAGCGGGTGCGGATAGTTGATGACGGCGTGGCGCCACACCGGGATCTCCACGGTGCCGCCGGCCCCGGCCGGGCCGTCGCTCTCGTGGTAGAGGCCGAGCTCCCGGGCGTCGCGCACGGTCACGGTCTTGCTCTTGACGAACTCGTGGAAGGTTTCGGTCATCTGCTTGGCCGAGCCGATGTCGAGCGGCAGGCTCGTCCAGTGGATCGGGGTGCGCTTGTACTCGGCGATGGTCATCGACGAGCTGCGGGTCTCGATCGGCAGCAGCCGCAGGCAGGGCTCGAGCTTCTCGTCGTACATCAGCTCGGTCGGGCACATGGTGGTGCGGCCGGCCTCGGACGGCAGCAGGCGTTGCTTGTAGTCGGCGAAGAACAGCGCGTTGATCAGTTCGGTCTTGCCGCGCGAGAACTCGGCGACCAGCGCGATGTTGAGCTTGTCGGCCTTGAGCGTGTCGATGAGCTCGTAGATGCGCAGGTCATCCTCGCCGCTGGCGAGGTTCTGCCGCTCGATCCAGTCCTGGTAGGCGCCGATCGTGGTGATCAGCCCGTCGCGCCAGCGCTTGTATTCGGCGAGTCGTTTGGAAAAGCTGTTGATGCCGGCCATGAGTACTGCCCCGTCGCGCAACTCGTCGGAAACCCGCGAAAATTACCAGGAAAGGCATCGGTTTGCACGAAACCGCGCAGCAAGGGGTCGGAGTCGCCATTTCCCCGCGACGCGATCCCGCCCGCGACACCGGGAAAATCCGACTCCGACCCCTTGTCTTACTTCAGTGTAGATCAACTTCGGAGCGGCCGCCCCGCGGGGGCCGGCCGGCGGTCAGCGCCCGAGCGCTCCGGCCAGGTCGTAGAGCGGCTGGATGATCAGCATCTTGGCGAGGACCAGCAGCAGGATCGGCGCCATGGGCGACAGGTCCAGGCCGCCGATCGGTGGAACGTAGCGTCGCGCCGGGCGCATCAACGGCTCGGTGAGCTGCGCCAGCAACCGGCTCGCGGGGTTGGGATAGGGGCTGAACCAGCTCAGGATCACGCGGATGAAAATCGCCACCAGGAACACCGTCAGCGTGAAG
>Ga0214471_10002159_pt1 | contig 15448 bp, 14 predicted proteins | sample RVTome_5_FD_207665 | JGI IMG/M metagenome (GOLD analysis project Ga0214471, IMG submission 207665) | Soil microbial communities from uranium-contaminated site in the Upper Colorado River Basin, Wyoming, United States - RVT142D155 | ecosystem: Environmental > Terrestrial > Soil > Contaminated >... | reverse complement strand
CTCGGGAAGCACTCGAAGAAGGGTCTCTCAGGCAAGACCTGTATTTTCGGCTGAACGTATTTCCGATCGTCGTTCCTCCGCTGCGGGAGCGTGTCAGCGACATCCCGCTATTGGTCGATTTCTTTCTCCGGGAGTTGCAGCAGGGGAATGGGGATCTGAGTTTCACGGAGGAGGCCTTGGACCGTCTCCGAGATTACTCCTGGCCCGGCAACGTCCGCGAGCTCAAGCACGTCGTGCAGCGCGCGTTTATCATGGCAGATACGAGCTCGACCAGGCTCGAGTTGCCAGAAAAGTTCGGTAGCCCGTTCGGCGCTTCCGGCAGCAATGGGAGCTTGACGGCGGGGCGGTCGATTCGCGACGTCGAGCGCGAGCTCATCGAGAAAACACTCGAGCATTTCGAGGGCGACAAGAGAGCCGCGGCCGAAGCTTTGGGCATCAGCTTGAACACGCTCTACAACCGGCTGAACTCCTACCAGGATTCTTAGAACGCCAGCTCCTTACCGAGCGGCCTTCCAGAATTCGCTGCAATTCTTGCAAATATTGGTCCATCATGGGTCGATTCGCCGTCCCTGTGTGCATGCCGCTGCGAGCCTCTTGGCACAGGACTTGCTTCTCTATGTAGCGAGACCGGCAGCATTGATGTGGAGGTTTGATATGAAAACGAAAGCTCTTTTGACGACGACTACAGCCGTATTCTTGGCAGTCTTTGCCGCGCTCGCTGGAGCAAACGAGTCTTTCGAAGGCGCGTCGAGAGACGCCTGGATAACAGGCAAGATCGAAGCGGTCTACACTCTCAACAGACACTTGAACCCGTTTGCAATCAATACCGATGTCGAGAACGGCGTTGTTCTCCTTACGGGGTCCGTCAAGAGCGATATCGATCGCGATCTGGCGGAAGAGATTGCAAAGGGAATCGAAGGCGTGACCGAGGTCAACAACGAGTTGACAGTGGACCTCGGAAACGCGGGGTCGGCTCGCGAAGCCGAGGGCTCGTCGAGTCAGGACAGGGATTTCGGCACATGGGTGAATGACATCACGATCACGGCAGCCGTGAAGTCGCGGCTCATCGCCAACGAGAACATCGAAGGCCTGCGTATCGACGTGAGCACCGATCGCAATGTCGTTACATTGAATGGCAGCGTGAGCTCGGCGGAGCAGAGCGACTTGGCAGAGGAGATAGCTTCCAACGCGAATGATGTCGCGGAAGTCAAGAACAACTTGGTCGTTGACCCGAACGCTTGAGAATGTTCTACGGCACGAGCTGACGCGGGCAGGAGGCTCTGACCCGCACCCTGACAGGGACACCGGCTATGCTAGCCGCCGAGCCGGCCGGTGTTCGCTCGTGTGCCGGCCGCATCTCGGTACGTTTCCTTGACAACCTCGCACTGTTATCCTCAGGTTCACTCCGCGAGCCGGGCTTACTGATTCGAGGCCACCCTGCGTGATTTTTTCAAGTAACGCGGCATCGGCGCCAACACCGTCGCTCGAGAAGCTCACTGCCAAGTTCGAGCGAAATCGACCCAAGCTGCACCTGGACGAGGCTGCGTGCCGCTATTTCGGGTGCGAGCAGGACGTCGCCGCTTCGTCCCTTGAAGGCTTGGGCCCGGTGGTCACGTCTCCGGGTCCGCGGGTCACGCTCGGAAAGTGGATCTCTACCCAGGCATGTCAACTGGCGCGCGAAGGATTCTGGGGGCTTGCGCTCGAAGATCACAGTTGGATCGATGCAGTGGTCGTCAGCGGAGACGTAACGATGTTCCTGGACAGGCCGGGCTCTCCGGCAGACGAGCAGGTCTCGACGCTCGTGCACAGGATGCGAAATCAGCTCAATGCGATACAGATCAATGCGGAGCTACTGACGATGATCGCCCAAAGCCGTGACGACGATCAAATAGGCAAGCCGGCCGCGCGAGTTCTGAACAATGCCCATCTGCTTCTCCAAACACTGGAGCAACGCGTCGATTGCGCGGGAGCGGGCTGGCCGGACGCATGCGATCTCGGAGAGACCTTGAAGTCCAACTTCTTCCGCAATTCCGGATCAAAAGTCAAGTTCGACCATATGCCGATATCCGTATCGCTGGCTTATTGTACGAGCATCGTGCGCTTGATGATGCAGTGGCTGGCCTTCGAGAGAGACTCGGAACGTGGGTGCGATCCGATTCGGCTGGCGGTCGACCCCGAAGCAGAAACAATAAAGCTGGAAGCGACCGGGCTCGACCCTTGGGTGGCGCATTCCCTGTCTAGCATGGTCGACTGGTTGCACGGGTGCGATGCATCGATCGCGCCGACGCGCGCGTTTCGCGATACCGGTCTGGGTTGCGGCTACTGGCGGGACGGCCGCGCCGCAGGCGCCGAGTTCGGGTACCGCCAGGAGTCGCGTTAGCGCTCGCTCACTGGTCGGCGGCGGGTCGGTTGCACTCGGCGGGCTGCTCGCACACCATCTTGTCGAGGCTCCCATCGCCCGGCAAATGGTCGTCTATGTGGTCGCAGTCCTGAGCAACTAGCCGCCGCGATCGTCGTCATGTCGGCCTTTACACGGCGCTCACATTCACCGCGCGCTTCGGCGCGGTCTGGAACGCGGAACATGACGCCGCGATCCTTCTCGACGCAGTTGCGCGATGGCTGACACTCCTGTCCGTTTTCGGAATTCTGCTGGAAGGTATGGCAGTCCTCTTCGACGATGCCTGCGCGGCAATGCGCTGAGCGGAGATCAGTCCTTTGTCGAGGTTCTCTTTCCGACCATTCGTGCGACGCTGCGGAGCATCACGAGGGTGACGAGCGTCACCAGCACTGCGAGCAGCATTTGCCCGAGTGCGACGACAATACCGATGGCGGCGACGAGCAGCAGTGAAGCGGCCGTCGTCAGGCCCTCGATCGTCCCACCGTCGCGCTTTCTGAAGATCGTGCCGGCGCCCAAGAAACTAACGCCCGTTACGATGGCCTCCACTACCCGAATGGGGTCGGCGCGCAATACCGCCGGCGCGGTCTCGCCGACGAAATGCATGACCAGAAAATCCGCCGTGCCTACCAGTAGAGCCGCGGCGGACGCCAAGATGGCATGTGTGCGCAAGCCCGCGGGGCGGTTCGCGAGCTCACGCTCGAGGCCGACGACACCGCCAAGACAGCCGGCAATGATCACCTTGATGACGACCTCGAGTTGCTGCAGCCAATTGGTGTCGACGATATCCATGAGCCCGTCAGCGTTCCAGACGGCACCAGCCCCGAGTCGCCGGGCCCAGGCGTGCCGCCGCCGGCCCGGCTTTCGTCCTCCTAGGGGCTCGGGGAGAAGCGGACACCGAGCATATAGGTCGACACATCGTCACCGGCATCGACGGATACACCGATATCCCAAGACGGCGATAGCTCGAAAAGCAGCGATGCGAGAAGACTCGTATTGTCGATTTCCTCGACATCGATGTGACGTACACCGATGCTGCCTTCCAGATTTGTCAGCAATTGCGATCTCAGGCCGATGTCGACGAGATAACCGTCGGAGCTGTCGTCCAATAGATCATTGGCGTCGATGTCCTCGCTCGCGCCGAAATCGAAATCGCCGAAGTCGATGTCGACGTAACCCAGCCTGCCGACGAAATCCAGCCGGTCGTTGATCTCCACCATCGTGCCGACACCCAGATCCAGTCGCTTGATATCCGTTTCGGCCGGCAGTGGAAAGACCTCGTCATTTGCGAACGTGACGTCGGATTCCGTATCCGAGTATCCCCCGAAAATGAAGAAGTTATCGCCGAGGGCCAGCGAGCCTTCCAGAGCGACTCCGCCGCCGTCGTCGAGGTCCTCTATGACACCCTCATCGTCATCGAAGGCGTCGATGTCGCGACCGACGTAGGCCAGGTCCAAGTACGTGTAGTCGAGACTTTCCGCTGCATCGACGCTGTGAGGTGCCACGATGGCCAGGCTCATTGCCGCCAGGCAGCAAGAAAGATAAAACCTTCGCATGACGTAAACCTCCTTGAACGTCCATGATCCGTCATGTTGTATTGGTGCAATTGCTGTGCCAAAAGGATGTCGATTGGCGTGGCGTCGGGGCAGCGCGGACGTTGGCAAGAAACAACGCTGCAATTTGCAGAATTTGGGAGCTTTTTACAAACCTTAGCAGAGCCGAGTACGCGAGCTCCAATGCTTGCGGGAGATCGTCGGCATGAGCCGAAGCTCGAGACTCACCGACAGCCACGGCAAAACGGGTAGACTGAGGGTGTCATGGAGCGCGTATGAGAGATTGGACAACCGGCAATAAGCTCAGGCTTCTGGAGAACGGCGAGGAGTTCTTTCCTCGGTTGAACGCGGCGATCGACTCGGCCGAGAAGGAGGTCGTGCTCCGGACGTTCATATGGTTAGAGGACGCCGTCGGTATCGATTTCGCCAGAGCGCTGATTCGGGCTGCGCGTCGAGGCGTTGAGGTGAACGTCACCGTGGATGGGTTCGGATCGCCCGGTTTTTCCGAAGAGTTCTTGCGTGATCTGAGCAACGCGGGCATAAGTGTGCTGTCCTTCGATCCGCAGCCGACATTTCTGCATGTTCGAACGAACGTGTTCTGCAGGCTGCATGACAAGGTTGCCGTCATCGACAGGCGCATTGCCTTCGTCGGCGGTATCAACATCTGTGAGCATCATCTCTGGAGCTACGGTGATCGCTCGCTGCAGGATTACGCGGTCGAGATCGAAGGGCCGGCAGTGGAGCAGATCCACCGGTCCAGCAGCGGCGTCGAGAATGGTCGGAAGGCATCGCCGTTGAGACGCTGGCGGCGTCGGTTGCGCCGGCTGCCGCGAGAGATCGATCGGCCGGGCAAAGACGGTCAAGCGCTGTTCGTCACGCGCGACAACAAGGAGCACGCCACCGACATCGAGTCCATGTATCGGATTGGTTTTCGAGCCGCGAAACGAGATATCACTATTGCGAATGCATATTTTTTCCCGAGCTATCGCTTCATTCGCGATTTGGTTTCGGCGGCACGCCGAGGCGTGAAGGTAAAACTAATTCTTCAGGGCAATCCGGACGTTCCGATATCGGCCGCCGCAGCGTCTTTGCTCTATAGCCACTTGCTGTCGGAGGGGATAGAGATCTATCACTACACGGAGCGGCCGCTGCATGCGAAGGTTGCCATGATAGACGGCGTGTGGGCGACGGTGGGGTCGAGCAATCTGGATCCGACGAGCCTCGGATTCAATCTGGAAGCGAATGTATTCACGCTCGATCGAGGGTTCGCGTCCGCCTTGGCTCAAAGTCTTTCCCGGCTCCTCGAAACGTCTTGCGAATCGATGCCGAAAAGCGGCTCATCCGCAAGGAGTTTCTGGGGGCGCTTGGTGCCCATGCTCATCTATCATCTGACCTACCGGATGCCCAGATGGGGCCGGATCGTGCTGCGGCGCGGACAGCGGACGAAGGTCCTGGAGCCGTCGTAAGCGCCGGCCTGCAAGGTTCATCGATCGCTGGACGCAGCCGCGCCTGCGCTGGGCGGTCAAGCACGCGGCCACGCCGGTGATCGCGATCGTGTGCGTGATCCTCGCGGCGGCGACGCCTTTGATGGAGGTCATACCCTTCAGCGCCAATATCGCCGGCCGCCTTTTCGTCTCGGAAGCAGGGGAACCCGTATGGCATGCGTCTTGCAGCCTGCTATTCGAGCACGGGATCCGGATCTTCAGATGACCCCGAGAACGAAACTGCTGATTGTGCTGGCTGTGATCGCCGTGATTCTTGGCGGAATGCGGCTTGCCTTGCCTCAAATCGTAAGGTCCTATGTCAATGCCGAGATGGCTGAGTTGGGCGAGTACACGGGCCGGGTCGGGGAGATCGATATCGCTTTGCTTCGCGGCGCCTACACGCTTCGTAATCTCGTCATCGACAAGCGCGGCGCCGAAACGGGCGCACATTTCGTTGATTTGGAGGCGGCGGATATCTCGCTGCAGTGGGACGCTCTTATATCGGGTGAGCTGGTGGGCGAGATCGTGGCCGACGGTCTGGTTCTGAATCTGATCCAGGCGAGGACCGAGAAGGATACGCAGCTCGGAACGGGCGTGAACTGGACCGAGAAGGTGAAGGAGCTGTTTCCGTTTCAGTTCAACCGTGTCGAGGCGGGCAACGCGCTGGTCACGTTTCGTGCACCGGGCATCGACACCGATGAGGTTCTGACTCTCAGCGACGCGCACCTGATCCTCGAGAATCTGACCAACGTTCGGAGAGAGGATCGTGACGCATTCGCAGATTTGAACTTCAGAGGAAACGTCATGAGCAGTGCTGCGCTCGAGCTGACCGGGCAGATCGACCCGAACGAGCAGGTACCGACCTTTGATGTCAATCTCGAGCTTCGAGACACGGAGCTCACGGACGTGAATCCATGGCTCGATAGATTCCTCAAGATCGACGCCGAGCAGGGGAGGTTTTCCATGTACATGGAGCTGGCGGCCGCGGATGGCAGGTTCGAAGGTTACGTAAAGCCCATCCTAAAGGACGCGAAAATTTTCGGCATCGAGGAGGCCGATGAGAACCCGCTTCGTAAGGCGTGGGAGGCGATAGTCGACGTTGCCGGAGAGATATTCGAGAACCAGGCGACCGATCAGATCGCGACGCAGATCCCCCTTTCGGGGAAGCTGGAGAATCCCGATGCCGGGACGCTCGTCGCGATTGTGAATCTCTTGCGGAACGCATTTGTCGCGGCGTTCTCGCATTCGCTCGAGGGCACTATCAATCTCAGAGACGTTGATCTGGATGCGGACGTTGATCCCGCCTAGATCTCGGCCGCTTGATTCATGGCGCAGGTAGTTTTCTTGCACTGGGTTGGAGATAGAGGTAGCAGCACAAGGAAATAAGGAATGGAAGCAGATAGTAGATCACGCGGAAGATCAACACGGCCGCCAAAAGCTCCCCTACCGCAACACGATGGCCGAGCATATTGAGAAACACTACCTCCGTTACGCCGAGACCGCCCGGCACATGACTCCAGATCCCTGCGATGGCGCTGATCATCAGCACCGGCATGATCTCGAGCCAACCGGTGTCGCCTGGAATCAGCCAGGTCAGCACAGCTCCAATGCTCGCCCAGTTCGTGATCGACAGGGCTACTTGGGCTGTCGCGATACCGAGCGTAGGCAAAAGCAGATCGCTGTTTCGCCATCGCAGCCGGGTACCCCCGCGAGCGGCGCAGAGGGCGAAATAGGCCGCGGCGAGCCCGATGAGGAGGAAGCCAATGCCGCGCAAGACCGCTGTGCCAGGGCCCCAGTTCGCGAGGAGCTCCGGCGGCTGGTACGCGAGCACGGCGCCCGCAACCAACACGTATCCAGACCAGTTCGTCAGCACCGAAAGCGCAATGATCTGGCCAACACGAAGTGCCGAAAGCCCATAGGGTGCGTACAAGTGATAACGAAATGCCAGACCGCCTACGAGCGCGCCCAGATTCAGCGAGAAGAAGTATCCGGTATAGGAAATGAGCATGACGCGCGGAATCGAAAGTTCGTGCCGTGTTGCATGGCGCCCGATCAGATCAAGGCAAGCGCAGCTGAGCTGACCGGGCAGCGACAACAGCAACGCGGCCGTGAGCGCGGTAGGGCCGTAGCTTCTCGCAGCTTCCGCCACTTCGGCCCAATCGATGCGGCGAGCTTCCTTTATCACATACGCGGAAACGGCTATCACCACGGCGATCGTCAAGGCTCGTTTCAGCCAGGCGGTCGTCCGTGGACCGATTTGCAATGGATTTGCGCGCATCGAATCGTCAGTCTCGCACGCTGGCCGTGCAGGGCACGGCCAGCTCGAGCCGCGGGTATCGCTTGGCGTAGCTGCTAGCCTTTCGTGGTACCGACGAATGTCCGATTCTCAGTTTGTGCCCTGGATACGCGATCTGGGATCCGCCTTGCTCAAGATACTTACGCTCAACGTTCATAAAGGCTTTTCTCTTGGCCGACGCTTCATTCTGCACGATCTCCGGGATGCGATCCGCAGCGTTTCCGCGGACATCGTTTTCTTGCAAGAGGTTCTCGGGGACCATCGCGAGCTATCGACTCGTCACGAAAGGTGGCCCAAGGAAGCCCAATACGAGTTTCTCGCAGATACGATCTGGAAAAGTTTCGCTTACGGGAAGAACGCCGTCTATCCCGCCGGGCACCACGGCAACGCACTGCTTTCGAAGCTTCCGATAGTGCGTCACCAGAACAGAGACATATCCGGCCATGGCGGAGAACGCCGCGGGATGCTTCATGCGGTTCTGGATGTGCCGGAGCAGCAGAAGGATTTGCATGCGATCTGCGTACACCTTGGTTTTGGGGAGCGGCACCGAGCCGGGCAAGTCGCAAAGTTGTGCAGCTTCGTTGACGCCGAAGTGCCGCACGGCAACCCGTTGATTGTCGCCGGCGACTTCAATGACTGGCGAGGCAAGGCGCATAGACCGCTGTCGAGAATCGGAATGCAGGAAGTGTTTCGGGAAACGACGGGGCGCGCGGCAAAGACGTTCCCGGCGATCTTGCCGATGCTGAGGCTCGATAGAATCTATGTACGCCATCTGCGCGCTCATAGACCGACGGTGCTGCGCCACAAGCCGTGGTCACACCTATCGGATCACGCGGCCTTGTCTGTAGAGCTACGGTCGATTTATGCAGGGTTGGACATCCGGTAATAGATTGCGGCTTCTCGAGAACGGCGAGGAATTCTTCCCTCGAGTGTTGCGCGCCATAGGTGAAGCCGAGCAAGAGATCTTGCTCGAGACGTTCATCTGGTCCGAGGACGGCATAGGTAGAGAGTTGCTGCAAGCTTTGGTGGATGCCGCAGCACGTGGCGTGCGTGTCCGGGCGACAGTCGACGGCTACGGATCTCCCGGGTTTTCGGAGGAGTTCCTCTCCAAGCTCGCCGGCGCGGATATCAGTATCGATTCCTTCGATCCTCGGCCGAGGATATTCCGTATTCGGACGAACCCGCTGTGTCGACTCCACAGAAAGACGGTGATCATCGACCGGCGCATCGCATTCGTCGGCGGCATCAATTTCGGAGACGTGCATCTCCGCAGCTTTGGAGAGCAGTCGAAACAGGATTACGCGGTAGAGGCGGAGGGCCCCGTCGTTCGGCAAGTCTACGATTGCTGTCGTTTCACACCGGATGCTCCGGCGAGGATCAAGCGGCGCCGATGGCGCTACTGGCTGCGGCGGTTTCCCAGAGAGATGTCTCACCCTACGGAGAATGCCCAGGCGATATTTGCCGTTCGGGATAATGATGGTCACCCGACGGATATCGAAACCATGTACCGAATCGGTATTCGGCATGCAAAACGAAGGATCATCCTGGCCAGCGCCTACTTCTTTCCCGGTTACCGCTTCATTCGGGAGTTGAGAAGAGCGGCGAGGCGGGGCGCAGAGGTCTGCCTGATCATGCAAGGCAAACCCGACAGGCCGGTGGCCGTCACCGCCGGCTCCATCGTCTATGAAGACCTCATGGCGGCCGGCGTCAAGATCTACCTCTATATGGAGCGGCCATTGCATGCGAAAGTTGCCGTGATTGACGATCAATGGGCAACAGTCGGATCGAGCAACTTGGACCCGATAAGCTTAGGCCTCAATCTCGAGGGTAACTTGTTCATTCTCGATAGAGATCTCAACGAATCCTTGAGAAATAGTCTCGAGCGACTGATCGAGCACTCATGCGAGCAACTGAGCTCCGGCGGCGCGCAGACTCGCGTTTGGTGGCGGCGATTGATATTGACGGCCGCGTATCACTTCACTCGAAGAATGAGCTCGTGGGGCAGAAAGGTTCGTTACAGCCAGCAAGCAGTTCGTCCGATGCGCGCTGCCGAGGAGTAGAGGCAATACTGTAAAGTGAAAGCCAATCTGCGCTCAATCAGTTCTGATTGTCTGGGGTCAAACCCTCGTCGAGCGCCTCCTGATACTCTTGCTGGTCGATACCGCCGCTGCCGTCGGCGTCGTATCTCTCGAAGTTCTGCGCTAATTGCGGTACGGCGCGGGCCTCCTCCGGGCTGATTCGGCCGTTCTCATCGCTGTCTAACGCCAAGTAGAGAGGGCCTCGCGCGTCGCCGTTCGTGTCCAACTCATTGAAAGACGGTTCGACGATGCCGGGCTCCGGAGGTTCGTTGACGTTACCGTCTGCCGAAGGCGTTTCTGGCTCGGCACAGCCGGCTAAGGCCAGCATCGTCCCGATGCAGGCTATCGAGAAGTACCTGGTTCGCATCCTGTGGCTCCTTCTGTGGCTCGCTTCCATGAATGCTCATGCAAGCACTGTGCCGCCGCGGGGAGGCGCACGGCGGCTGCTTGGCTACCGGTATCCATATCAGGAACATCGAGGGCGACGAGAGATCCTGATCTGATTCGCAGGCTTTGGACGGAGGGTCAACGCATCTGGTTCGAGAAAGGGCGAGGTGATCCGGCTCTGGTCGCGTTGGAGATAGTTCCTATATACGGAGAATACTGGGACCGCGCAGGCGTCAACCGCATCCAGTTCTTTCTCGCCGAAGCGAACGCCCTACTGACCGGAAGCACGCTGAGCGATGAGGGCCCGGGGCACGCAAAGATCGACTTCGGGAAATGAGGCATGGTTCGTGCATCCACTAGGTTGACGGCGAGAGCCCTGGTATCGGAGGTAAGGTTGTGACTGCTTTAAAGTCGAGCTGGCGAATCATGCTCATGGCTCTGTTTCTCGGTATTCATCTCGGCGGCTGCAACACCGTCGAGGGTGTGGGCAGAGACGTCGAGGCTGCGGGCGACGCGATCGAGGATGCTGCCGAGGACGCAAACGACTAGGCAGAGCGCTATGGCGCTCGGTCTGATCGGCTAAGCAGCAGGACTGCGGCTAGCGACCGCAGTCCTGCCGAGTGGAGCGTCTAGCTCCAGTAGGGTTGATGGCCGTAGTACTGATATACCTGCTGGCCAAATTTCGCGTCGGCGAAGTCCGGCCAATGATCTTTATCGAAACCGGGTGCGTCTTTCAGGCGCTCTTTCTCGAAATCCAGGACCAGACATTCGTTCTCCTCATCGAGCGACAGGGCTTCCGGGGGGACGGCGAAGAATTTGTTCCCCATCCCGAGCACGCCACCGAAGGAAAGAACCGCGTATCGGACGCGACCCGTATCCAAGTCGAGCATGAAGTCCTCGATCTTTCCAAGATCTTCGCCAGCCAGGTTCCGCACCTTGTCGCCTCTAAGCGTATCGGCGGACATGATGGCTTGTGTTCCGGTCAAGGTTGTCATTTCGTAGACCTCCAGGTGTTGAATCCTTTGAAATGTGTCTCACTGCAAACGTTGCATCTCAGATAAGCAAGTTGTGTGCCAGGAAGAGGGTGCGCTCGATAAGAGAGTTGCGAGATTGCGGTGACCGGCCGCGTTCGACGGCGCGTTTCTCGCTAGGAATGCTCGGGCGGGGGACGAGCTACCCCTATCAGACGAACGGCGCGTTCGGTTTGCGATGCCGTTCCGAACGTCGCGAAGAAGATGCTCAGGCTCGTCACGAAAATGCCGGCAAGTGCCGGGCCGATGATGAGCCCCGTCGCGCCGAACATCGCAATTCCGCCGAGCGTGCTGACCAGGACCAGGAGGTCGGGCATTCTAGCTTCATGACCTATCAAATAAGGCCGCAAGATATTATCGACGCTGCTTACGACGAACGCACCCCAGAGAGTTAGTCCTATGGCGAGAGCGTGGTCCCCGCGAATCGCCAGGATCACCGCCGCAGGCACCCAGACCAACGCAACGCCTATCCCCGGTATGGCCGAAGCGAATGTCATTACCAAACCCCAAAAGATGGCGCCCTCGATGCCGACGACTGCGAAAGCCAGCCCGCCGAGGATGCCCTGAACGGCGCCGATCACGAGTATGCTCTTGAGCGTGGCACGGGTGACCGCGATCCCTTTCTCGGCGATGCTTTGCTGCTCTGCCGCGCTCAGCGGGATATGCTCGGAAAGTAATTCAAGCAATGAGCGACCCCTGATCAAGAAGAAGAAGATCGCATAGAGCATTACGAAAAGATAAAGCAGGAAAGCCAAAGTGCCTTGGGTGACCCGTGAGATGTTTTGGACGACGAAGTTTCCCAGTTGCCCGAGCGCTTCCCCGGCCCTTTCGACGATACCTCGGCGGTAAGGTTGCAGTTGCTCGGAGAAAGGTATCCAGCTGGGGATAGTCAGGAATACGCCGCTTCCGCTGGTCTGCTCTTCCACCCAAGGTTCGGCAACTTCGGTGAGTCTGATCGCCTCCCCGCTGACGGCGCTTACAAGCAACGTCAACGGAACGGCAAAGACGATCACCGCACCTAGTGTGGTCGCAAATGACGCGATGGCTTCGTTGCCGAAGACCCCTCGAATGCGAGTGAAGACGGGATACAGCATGTGACTGAATAGCGCGCCAAACAGCAGGGATACCAGGAACGGCGCTATCATTCGGAGGAAGACGATCGCCAGCAGAAGCGTCAATCCTGCAGCGAAAATCTTTCTCAGGTTGGCGTTTGACGTGCTGTGTTCGGCTTGCGCCGTCGCGGATTCCGCAGCGGCATTAGTCTTCTCCGGGCTGTGACTATCCACGGCGGATCGGTACACCGATTCGGGATCACCGCAGCTTCGCTCGTGACGGTTCCTTCACCGGCGCTCCCGCAAGCAGCTTGTCTGAGCTGAGCATTTCGAGCTCCCTGATAAGAAACGAAGCGTAGTCTCGGTAACGCCACCGTACAGCGCTCCCAGGCTATTGGTCAGAGGGCCTAGCTCCAGTCTATGCCTACGAAACATATCCCCGGTTGACACGGCGGTCTCCTTCTATCGTTGCCCTTGGTCAAGAAGCAATGCAAGCGCCGTGCCAGGGACCGCGCCCAATCGAACGGTTTGCGGGACAGGGAGCCGGCGGAGTATGCAGCGCCGCGACGGCCGTCGGCAGGGTGAGCTAATCCACAGGTTCGACGTAGAGGGCGGCGGTCAAGAGTCGCGAGCTCAGCGTCAGACCCGCTTCCCTGGCTGATGCAAGGGATATCTCGAATTGCACGCGATCGCCTACCTCGACGAAATTGATGACTGCGCCATCCATCAAGCCCTCAGGTGCGTCCGTGACCACGAGTATCGGGCGCCCGTTCAGCGCCATCAGCAGCTCATCGAGACGTGAGTTCGCGGACGAACCGATGAACAGGATCTGCTCGTCGGTAAGTTCGGAAATATTCGTGATGACCCTGGTCCGCACGGGGCGATCGCCAATCGTTCTGTCCACCAGATACTGTTGCAGTAGATTCGAGAGCGCATCCGCCTCCAGAACCGCGATCGTTATGAAGTCGGCTTCATCGGCAGGCCACTCAACGTACGTGCCAAAGTGATACAAGAACGCAGCCTTCACCTCATCGGCGAGATAAGCAGGGTCATCGGCGAGATTCATCAGGGTTTGGGAAAAACCCGGACGCGTCCAAAGCATCAGCACTGCGAGAACGAGCGGTGCTTGGCCCCGCCTGATAGACAGCGGCCGGAACCGCCGCCGACCATCCCGGTGCCGGCGGTTCATGAATCGACATCCTGCGTAAGGCGGTCTATCGCCGACTCGATCTCTTGAAGCCCCACCGGCTTCACCAGGTGCAGCGAGAATCCAGCGTCGGCAGACTTGAACCTGTCTTTCTGCTGCCCCCATCCACTGATGGCGACGAGCACGATAGCCGCTGTCTCCGGTAACTCGTGGAGTCTCTTTGCGAGCGAGTAGCCGCTGATGTCCGGCAGCCCTATGTCCAGAAAACCGAACTCCGGCTGAAATTCAGAAGCAAGCTTTAGCGCAGAACGTCCGTCGTTGGCGACTTGGACGGTATGACCCTGCATTCGAAGCAGCAGCCCCAAGCTGGACGTGAAGTCGATGTTGTCGTCGACCAAGAGAATCTTGTGGCGTGTCTTGGGCTCGGCTCGTGAAGCCGCCGATCGATCTTCTTGCTCCAATCCCTGTCCTTGCAAGATGGGCAACTCGATTGCAAAAGTGCTGCCTTTCCCTGGACCGGGGCTTTCGCCCGCAATGCTGCCTTCGTGTAGCTCTATCAGGTATTTTGCCAGCGTTAAGCCGACGCCAAGACCGCTTTGGGAACCTTCGACTTCGCTATCGCCCTGGGAGAACATGTCGAAGATGCGTGGTAGAGCCTTTGCCGCAATGCCAATTCCGGTATCCGTAACGGCGATACGTGCCACGTCGCCGTGAACTTCGACCCTGACTGAGATCGAGCCGCCCTTGGGGCTGTATTTGATGGCGTTGTTGAGCAAGTTGGACAGCACTTGGGCCAGGCGCACAGGGTCGGCCGACACATAAACGGGCCTCTCCTCATCTCTAATCGACAGACGGACGCCCCGGGCCTCGAGCAGCGGCTGGACGATCTCCCCGACGTCGGAAATTACGGCGGCAAGCTCAACCGTCTTTCGGCGAATCGTGAGCTTGCCGCTGGTAATTCGAGAGACGTCCAAGAGATCCTCGACGAGCCTGATGAGATGGGCCAACTGTCGTGACACGATCTCCCGTGCTTGTCGGGCAGCCTGAGGCTTTGTCGCTGCGGTATCGTTCAGCAGCTCGATGGCGTTGACCATTGGAGCGAGAGGGTTGCGCAGCTCGTGTGCCAGCGTGGCCAGGAACTCGTCCTTGCGCCGATCCGCGGCAAGGAGTGCCGATTCGGCCAAACGGCGTTCCTTGGTTTCCTTACGCAAGCGCCGGTTGGAAGCTCTCAATGCGGTTGCGTGGTCGTCGACTTCACTGAGCATTGCATTGAATGCGTCGACAAGGACACCGATCTCGTCATTCGTCGTTCTGCGGGCCCGCAACGTAAAGTCACGCTTGTCGATGACGCGCTGAGCCACGGCCGCGACGGCAAGCACAGGGCTTGTGATATTCCCCACGAGCAGCAGGGATAGAGCCAGGGCCACGACCAGGCTCAACAGCATTACGGTAGCCAGGATTAGAGAATAGTCCCGGATCCGGTCTCCGAGTCCGTAACGTGCGCGTAGGAAAACCGTGCCGAGCACGTTGCCGCTTTCGACGATCGGCGAAAAAAACTCGAGGCGATCGTCGAAGGTCCGCAGGGAGGATTCTTGCGCCGGCGTTGGAAGCTCGACGGGTGCCTCGTCCCGGCTATAGGTCGCGAAGAGCTCTCCGTCGGCGTCATAAATCGCAGCCGCGATGAAGTTGCTGCGAAATGCCAAGGTCGCCAGATTGGACTGCGCGGCCGCGGAATCATTGAAAGCTAGCGCCGGTGCGTTGGCTCTCGCCAGAATCTCGGCTTGAGCCCGGGCATTGTCGATCAGGAAGGTCCGGTAGTTCTCGACGTCGTATGCCAGCAGGGCGGCTGTCGAGACCACCAGCGCGACGAACGTCGTGAGCAATACGACGGCCACGACTTTGGTGCGGAGCGAGCGGCCGGATGGTTCCAGCATCCCCGGCTCGTTTGGCACAGGACGTGCATCTGCGGTGGTGGAGACGCTCGAGAACATGGCCCAGGCATCGGTTTTTTGGGTGTCAGTGCGA
>Ga0214471_10002158_pt1 | contig 15450 bp, 17 predicted proteins | sample RVTome_5_FD_207665 | JGI IMG/M metagenome (GOLD analysis project Ga0214471, IMG submission 207665) | Soil microbial communities from uranium-contaminated site in the Upper Colorado River Basin, Wyoming, United States - RVT142D155 | ecosystem: Environmental > Terrestrial > Soil > Contaminated >... | reverse complement strand
GAAGTCCTGGTTGACGGAACCCTTCTGCCACCCTATGATGGTCTGTAGGGGGAGTTAATGTCTCAAATCCGCGTCGATCCCGGTGAACTTGCCCAGGCTGCCCAGAAGTTTGGGGACCTCGCCGCTCGGCTGAGTCAGTTGGCCGCTGAGACAGTTCAGGCCGCAGAGAGCGCTCCAAGCTACGAAGGTCAATTCGCTCCCCAAGTGCAGTCCATGGGCCAGGACGCACAATCCCGGCTATCGCAGCAAGCTACGCGACTGAGAACGCTGGGAGAAGAACTGGCCGCCACCGCCAGCGCCTTCGAATCGGCGGACCAGCAATCCATCCAAGGCTTCGAGCAGCTTGTACTCCAGTTCAGGAGTCTGCTGGATGGACTCGGGCAACTACTGCCTGGGGGGTTGGGGGCCACGATTGCCGCAGGGCAGCCCCTCCTGGGACTACAACCGGTCCCGCCTCCGCCCGAGCCGCCTACAGATGAAGATGCTGAGAAGGACTGGATCGACCGGTTCTTTGATCAGATCAAGCAGCCGGAGTTCTGGTGGGACCTCCTTACGCAGAACCGTGCTACCGCATGGATGCAGAGGTTCAAGACTGCCATTCCGGTTACTCTTGTCTTGCCGATGCTCAAGGGGTTCGGAATGGATGACGTGGCTGGGCCGCTCGTGCGGACGTTCGACGGCAGCTTTTTGATACGGTCGGTTGGAAGATTATTTGGTGACGCTTCCGCTCCGCCTCTGTTCGTCGCCGGCTGGGTAATCTCGGCTGCCCCCGAGCTGTACCAGAACATAAGAACCGGCGCGCCCTGGAATGAGTTTGTCGCGGACTCGGTCATTGACAGCGGGATTTACCTCGGAAGCGAGGGGGCAGGGTGGTTGGCCCTAGCTGGTGGGACCGCTGTCGCGGGACCCGAAGCCGGCGTCCCTCTCAAGTTTGCGGCGGACGTTATTGCGGGTGCTTACTTGGAATACCAAGCGGAAACCCATGGCTGGAGAGAAGGCCTGACTGCCGAAGTGAGAGGGATACCGGTGAGTTTTGATCTTTGGTTGGCGAGGGGTCTTGAGGAAGCCCTTACCGCTGACATCCCGCCCATCCCAACCCCGCCTGAAGTTCATTCCGCAATTCAAACCCCCGTTCCATTTGGAGCCATCCCCCGCTCGCCATTGCCGACGGCGACACCGAGCCCCCTGATGACAACTCCGCCATTGTCGCCAATCCCGTTATCTGCGCCTCCGCCAGACGAATCTCACTGAGAGGAAGGGACCCCAAAGCCCCCTGCTCAGGACAGCCTGCGAGCACGATAGCCCGCGGAATCGCACACACTACAAATGTCGCGCGAATCAGAAATGTTAGCGGTCATGCGCTGGGCAAGTCCCAGGTCTCTGAGGCGACGAATTCGACTCGCCCCAGTCATCTCACTAGCGATGCTGACGGTATTTGGCGCGATGGTTGGTTTCGGAATCTATACAGCGGCACCTGCAGAGGGCCCGCCGATCATCAGCTGGAAAGTCGGTGTCGCCTTCTGGCTGCTGGTTGCAACCTTCGTCCCGGTCTATTCCCTATGGGTTGTTAGAGTAAGGCGGGCCATGGCGGCATATGCGGCCCTTACGCTAGCGTTTCTGCCGGCCGGCATCGTGATACTCGATGGCGCGATTCGGTTTTCCATCGCCCTCGCTGGCATTGGCGCGACCACGGTCATTGCAATTGGTTTGCTACTAGGGGTCGTGACTCTGCCACTCATCATTCGGACCCGCCAGCTCCAATTTGGGGCTGCGATCAAACAGGGACATCTAAGGCGATCCCTAGATAGAGAGCGAGCTCTTTGGGACGCTCAATTCGACCATGACAAATCGCTGTCGGCGGGCTGGCTAAGACGCCCCGGCTGCTTAATTAGAATTCTTCCATGGATCGGTCCGGCCATCGGTATGAGTCTGGCCGACGTGTTGGGGAGAAGCACGGCTAATCTAGTTATGGTCGTGGGCTTCATAGGGATCGGGTACGCATTTGTCTACTCTGGATTAGTCCAGGTCAGTGTGCACCTGCTCGAGTTCCGCAGAATGGAAAAGGAGCTCGGCCGGCCAATCATGTTGGCTGAGGAGCCCGCGGGCGCGTAGGTTCTCCCTGACTTGGACGGGCCAAAGAGTAACCGACTCCTCCCTGGCGTGAATTCCCTCCGGTTACGCCTCCGTCTGGTGCACGGGATTGACAGTCAAATAGCCTAGCGCCCGCCATTCGAATCAAGTCGCGACATCGATCCCCATCGGAAAAGGAGGGAAGGCCATGCTCAGAGAGTCAATATCATTGACGGTATGCAGTGGACTATCAGACCACGGATCCAGATTGCTCCCGATTTTTCCCACGGCAGGCTAGCGGGTCCCGCAGTCTAACCAGCCCTCAACGTATCAACTGTTAGTTCGCAGATTGCCAGTATGCCTTCCGATCTCAGCCCGCAGAGGATGTCGATTGAACAATTCAACAACCAGGTCAGGATCCGGATTCCTGGAGCACGGCACAAGGAACACACCCTTCTTCTGTCGATTCAGTCTGTCGCCTTGGCTTTGAGCGGTCCGGTTGTATGCTGCCTCGCAACCCAGGTGATGTTGTCCCTCCTCGAAACCAATGATGCCGCAAGTCTAGTCTTTGGGTTGGCCTGCGTCGGTGGCCTCGTGTTGGGCTGGCCTGTAGCAGCAGTTTCGCTTGTCTATTCCCTCTTGTGGGAGACCAGGGGCGTCGAGACGCTGACCCTTAGCAGCGACGGGATCACAAGAGAGCTCACGCCCGCTCCCCTGTTCCGTGGCAGGAGGCATTATCCTGCGGATGGGATACGCAGCCTGAACCTGCTAGAACGGCCGACCGGTGGTCTCAGACCATTCAGACAGATCGACTCGGCGGGCTATGGCTTCGGCAAGTTGAAAGGGCGATTGGCCCTCGAGTACGACGGGGCGACAGTTGAATTGGGAAATGGGCTCTCGAATGAAGAGGCCCAACATGTTCTGGCTACCGTGCAAGAAGCACTCGAGGCAGACGCGGTTCCGATAGATCCGAGTGTATCGCCAGACCGCGATCCCATTCCGAATGGGTCCTCCGCGCTCCCATCCTTACGCCTTTCTTCGTTCGTCTTACCCTGGTCGATCGGAGTCGCTCTGGGGGTAGTCGCTTTGGCTTCGCCTCATCAGGTTCCGCTGATTGCCCTCGTCTCGGAGCTCGAGCCTGCAACTGGGTCGGGACTCGCCGGCGCGCTCGCTATCCTGCTGGGGAGACTGATCGCCGGGGGGTTGTTTGGGATTGCGATTGGCTACATGCAAGCGAGGGGCCTCTCCAAGCTGATTCCCAACGGCAAAGGTTGGATTGTAGCGTGCAGTGTATCCTACGCACTTGCCGATGTCGCAAATGTCCTGATTCTTGGGAGAGTTCGCGAATTATTAGTTAGCATGTACTCGGCCTTTGATCTCGCGATCAGTGACGCGCCTTCTGAACCCATCCTGGCCCCCTTGGCCGCCCTCATAAGCTTCCTCGGGATCTCCCTCTTTTTCGCCGCGCCGTACGGCGTATTGATCGCGGTGCCCCAATGGATTTACCTCCGCAAGAAGGTGTTGAGGCCATGGCGCTGGTTGGTCGCCTATCCGGCCGCGTTCTCAGTGGCCCTGGGCTTATCATTCGCCTTCGCATGGCTTGTCGGGGTAATCTTGTTCGGAGGCTCGCAGCTCGGTGACACCGTTATCCTCCGCGCGATGCAGGTTATCGCCCTGATCATTTTTCCAGTTCCCGCAGCGGTTATCTCGGCGGCAGGGATGCTGGCCATTGCCCGAAATCCAGTGGCTCAGGCGAGGTAGCCCCACGGCCCTTGGGGGTTGAGCTTTGGACCTATCCGAGCCCGACCCGAGAAAATCGAGCGATGCGCGCAGAGCAAGCTGATCTCTGATCCCCTAGGTATCAATTTCAACCTTGCTGCGCATGGACCGTTGTGTATAATGTGATGTATAGCGACCGCACTGGAGGCATTGAGCCAATGGCCAGGATGGTTCGAAAACAGATCTACATAGAGAAGCGGCATGAGCGACAGCTCAGGCGAATTGCCGAGCGGCGCGGAGTCAGCCAGGCCGAGGTTGTCAGGGACGCCATCGAGCGGGAAGCCGTCGGCTCCGGGGTTGACCCAAGTACGGATCCAGCCGCCTGGCAAGAGGCGCTCGCAACCATCCGGAAGATCCACCGAGAGGAAGGCCGTCCCGCCACGGCTCGTCGCTGGAATCGCGCAGAGCTCTATGAAGATCGGCTAACCAAGCGTGGCAGCCGCACTGATTGACACGAACATCCTGGTCTATGCCCACGATCCCGGACAGCCGGAAAAGGCGGTCCGAGCGGTCGAGGCGCTTGACTACCTGCAATCGACTCAGAGCGGACGCCTGAGCGCACAATGCATGGCCGAATTCTTCGTGGTGGCGACTCGCGGTAAGGATCCACTACTTCCGATCGAAAAGGCTCTCCGCCAGATCGACCTGCTCTCCCGGGCGTTCCGAATTCTGGACATCACCTCGATGATCGTGCTCGAGGCGGCCCGCGGGGTACGAGCTCACCGATTCTCGTATTGGGATTCACAGATCTGGGCCGCCGCCCGGCTCAATCAGATCCCGGTGGTCTTGACCGAGGACTTCCAGGACGGCGCGTCAATCGAGGGAGTGAGGTTCGTTAATCCCTTCGCTTCGCCTCTGCCATTCGCCCGGCTCGTCTGAACAAGCTCTCCAAGATCCCCAGATGGGCCGGCTGCCTACCTCTCCCGGGCGGCGAATGACTTAGTCACCACGATACGAGTCCCACACCGCCAACGCCGGCTTCGGCGTGCCATCGAACTGGCGGAGGCCGAGCGCGGCAAAGAAGCTCAGAGTTTCGATGTCGCTCTCAGGGCGCCCCTCAGCCCGCATGACCTCGGCGAAAGAGTCAAGATTGAAATCCGAGAGGATCAGGTAGACCCAGAAGCTGAGCCGGTCGCCGAGCTGGTCGTGGATCGCCTGAAGGTACGCCAGCTGACCCTGGTCATCCCCGAGCACCGGCCCCACCGGCCGTGAAGCCCAGCCTCCCTCGGCGACGGCCAACGGCTTGCTCGTGCGCTGGGCCAGCCGGCTGTAGTAGTCCGAGGGGATCCCCTCGCCACCCGGGAAAGCGAAATAGGGGTAGGAGGAAATCACCCACAGATCGAGGCGCGGCTCGAAGGCTTCGACCTGGTCCCAGTTGGTCTGCCCGGCCGGGCGGCCCTCAGCGGCGCTCGCAAACATGTTGTTTAGATCGTCCCACTGGAAACTGACGAAGATCTGGGTGTCCGGCGCCTCGGCCTTGACCCGATCGTAGACCTCCTGATACAGGCTCAGGTAGCTCGCGACGTCGTCCGGGTAGGCGTCCATGTAGGTATTGATCTCGGAGGCCAGCCCTAAGTAGCGGGGCTGGAACTCGCGCACGATCCACAATGTGAAATTGGTGAATGCAGCCTGGACATCTGGGTTGCCGAAGCTGGCCTGCCAGCCCGCTGGCAGGCCGAAGAACTCCTTGCGGTTCAAGCCATTAAGTGGATCGACGACAAAGATCCACCCCAGATTGTTCTGCTGGGCAAGCACGATCTGATTCTTGAGGTCGGTCCGCTGGGTCGACTCCCCCTCGACACCGGCCCGGAACTCTTCCCAGGGGATGTTCGGCTGTACGAGAATGAAGTCTCCGTGTTCGCCCAATGCCTTGAAGTGATTGAGCACCGCCTCCAGGCTGGCCTCCGGCGGACTCGGGAAGAATCCGTACGCCGTCCGATCGGTGTCGAAGACCGAGGCCGCGGGCGAATCCGGCGGCGGTTGGCTTGAATCGGAAAGCGCCGCGGTCGGGGTGCCAGCCTGGCAAGCCAGGCCGACGAGCACGAGGGACGTGAGGGCGAGAACGAGAGACCGGGACGCGGATGACTTGTTCATGGAGCTATCTCATTATGGGTTAGGGCGATAGCGGTCTCGTCGGGAGGAACCCTTGATGACCTGCCCTACTCGACAAGGCATACATAACAGGATGGGCGAAAGTTGCGGGGAGGCGATAGCCTAGGAGTACTTGTAGCCTGCCGAGCCGTATGCCAGCCTGAACCGGTATAATCGGCCCGCTCCTGAGCCAGGAGACCAGATCCAACTCCCTGGCTCGGGGCGTATGAATTGAGGTGGGTCGCCAACCCATCTCAGTGACCGGTGAAACTGTGAGCGGCCAGGCCTCCAACGGGTGGCCCGCACCGAATTCGGCTTTTCACCGTCTCAATACATGAACGCAAACATTGATGACCAGGCCTTGCTCGCGGGCGCCCGACGCTTGGATGAAGGGGCCCTGAGTGAAATCTACACCCGCCACAGCACCGAGCTGTTCCGCTATGCGGTTCGACTGCTCGGCGATGGCCAACTGGCAGAAGATTGCGTCGCCGAGACCTACAGCCGGTTCCTGCACGCGCTGCAGCGAGGCCGAGGACCACAGCGGCGGCTCAGGGCCTACCTCTATCGGGTGGCGCACAACTGGATTGTCGATCAATACCGCCGCCGAGCGCCTGACCCCGTGCCCCTCGACCCTGAGCTTCCGGCGGGCAGCGGCAGCGAGCCAAGCGCGATCGTTAAGGCACGGCTGGAGCAGGAGCAAGTTCGGCTCGCTTTGATGCGGCTGACCGCGGACCAGCGACAGGTGCTCGTGCTGCACTATTTGCAGGGTTTCTCTAACGAAGAGGTGGCGGCAGCGCTGCAGAAGACGCTTGGGGCAGTCAAGTCGCTGCAGCACCGGGCGCTGGCGGCCCTCAAGCGGATGATGGAAGAGCAGGAGCAGCTTTGATGATGGAACGTCCCGAAAACGACAGCTCCCCCGAGATCGCTCGACTTCGGTCGCTCGAAGAAACGCCCCTGCGAGACCTCCAAGCCGCCGAGCGAGGGCGAGCCCGCTTTCTTGCGGAGGCCCGGACACTGCGGCAGGCCGTATCTCCTTCGCCCGTTCGCCGTCTCATAGGATGGATCGAACAAATCAAAACAAAGGAGATTTCAGTCATGAAGAGGAGTTTTGGATCTGCTTTCAGCCTGGCAACTGCCGCGATCGTGGTCGTCGTGTTGCTTGGAGCAACCGTGGCGACCGGCTACGCGGCCCAAGCCGCCTTGCCGGGCAGTCCGCTGCACTCGGTGAAGACCGGTTTGGAGCGCGTCCGGCTGACCTTGTCGGCGGACGCCGCCGGCGACGCCCGGCTCAATCTGCAGTTCGCAGAGAAGCGCCTGGAGGAATTGGATGGGTTGATCGAAGCCGGGCGGTTCAGCGAATTGGCCGACGTGGCACAGGCCTTTGAGGCTCACATCCAGGCGGCTATCGCGGGGCTGGGAGCGGTCGCCCAGAGCGACCCCGCCGAAGCGCAGGATTTGGCTGCCGCGGTGACGGAGGCGTTGTCACGCTATGCCAGCCTGTTGAGCGAATTCGCGGCCTCGGTTCCAACCGAGGCGCAAGCCGCGCTCCTGAGCGCCCTGGAAGTTACGAACCAGGGAATCGACCTCGACGATGATGGAATCGACGAGAATGAGAATGACAACGTTGACGAGAACCTCAACTCGAATGAGAACGCCAACGAAAACGAGAATGAGAACGATAACGACGACCTGAACGAGAACGACAATCAAGACGAGAATGAGAACGAGAATCAGAACGAAAACGAGAATGAGAACGACAACGAAGACGAAAACGAGAACGAGAACCAGAATGAGAACGACAACGAGAACGAGAACGAGAATGACAACGAGGACTAGCGAACACCGTTCTTAGCGGTGGAACGACGGGCGGGGCGCAAGTGCGCCCCGCCTTAGCGTCCAGCGACCATCGGGAGGGGCATCTCCGGACTCCGGTGTCAAACGAAACCATGGCAGGCGGCATACAGTCGGTCGCAACGAAGCCGGGCAACTTTCGAGGCCGCTGGCAGGGGCTGCGATCGCGTGTGGGCTGGCCTACCCGGGTCAGCTTGCGAGATTGGGCGACCCTTGCGGGGGTCTGCACAGTCTCAATCGCCTTCCTTACCATCGTCCAGTTCTCGACCCCCAGCATTGTCGGTAACGACGGCTACTACCACATCAAGCTTGCCGCCCTGATGCGGTCCGAGGGACTCCGGCCGGACTTCGGCTGGCTGCCGCTGACGATCCTTAGCCCCGATCAATTCGTCGACCATCACTTTCTCTTCCATGTGCTGCTGATGCCATTCACCTTCGGCGATCTCATCGCCGGCGCCAAGTGGGCGAGCGTCCTGTTCGCCTCTTCGGCTGTGGTCGCAATCTGGTGGTTGCTCCGCCGGCAGGCGGTCCCGCATGCTGCGCTATGGGCTCTTGGGACCCTGGCCGTCTCGGAGGCCTTCATTTTCCGGATGAGCATGCCGAGGGCCCAGTCGCTCTCGCTGACAGTCCTGGTCCTGGCGCTGGGCTGGATGCTCAGCGGCCAGCACCGGCGGCTGATTGGGCTAGGGTTCTTGTACGTCTGGCTCTACGACGCCTTTCCGCTGCTGCTGCTGGCTTGCGCTTGCTACGTAGCCGCCGAATGGCTTGTGGCCGGGCGGCTGCGACCGGCGCCGCTCGGCGATGCCGGAGTGGGGATCCTGCTCGGGCTGGTGATCAACCCCTACTTCCCCGATAACTTGCTCTTCATCGGCCGCCACATCCTTCCCAAGATCGCCGACCCAACCAGTGTCAACGTGGGCAGCGAGTGGTATCCCTACGGCACGGCCCAGCTGCTGAGCAACTCGGGGCTTGCCCTGTTGGCATTCGTCTCCGCCGGGTTGGCACTCGGCTTGGCAGGCCGGCGGATGCGAGTCGGAACGGCGACCGCGCTGCTCTTCAGCCTGGCGGTTGGGCTGATGCTGTTCCAGGCTCGGCGGTTCGTCGAGTACTTCCCGGCCTTCGCCCTGATCTTTGCCGCGTTCGCCTGGGCCCCGCTGCTCGAGCGGGCAAGGAGTAGGGTAGTGCTGCCGGGGTTGGCTGCGTTGGGGCTCGGGTTGGGCCTGTGGCTCAACCTCGGCGCCTCGATCGAGAGCGCCCAAGGGTCGAAACCCGCTCAGCGCTACCGGGCGGCTTCAGCCTGGCTCGAGCGGAACACCCCGTCGGGTGCCCGGGTCTTCCAGACCGACTGGGACGACTTCCCCCGGCTCTTCTACTACAACAACCACAACACCTACACGGTCGGCCTGGACCCGACTTACCTGCAGCTGCAGGATCCCGATCTCTATGAGCTGTGGGTCGATCTCACGCAGGGCAGGTCCGAGGATCTCTCAGCGGCCATCGTGGCTTCCTTTGGGGGGGAGTATGTGCTCACCGATCTGGAGCACGAGCGGTTTCTCCGAGCGGCGGAAGAGGACCTTGAAATGACCGAGGTTTACCGAGATGAGTTCGCGGCGGTGTTCGCCGTGGAGGGAATCCCAGCGAAATAATCGACACTCATTGTAGCTGGTATCATGTCAGTATGGCCCGAGTGCCGCGTCGAATCGAGCAGATCATTGACCCGCAGTTCGTCATCGAAGGTGCCGGGGTACTGCTGCGTCGATCGTTCGGGCCAAGCCGGGCGAATCCGTTCGACCCGTTCTTGCTGTTCGACCACTTCGCCTTCAACGACCCGATCGAGGGACCGATCGTCGGGTTCCCGATGCACCCCCACCGGGGCATCGAGACGGTCACCTACATGCTGGAAGGCAACACTCGTCACCGGGACAGTCTGGGCAATGTGGGAGTGATCGGGCCGGGGGACGTGCAGTGGATGACGAGCGGGCGGGGCATCATGCACGAGGAGATGCCGAAGCGCGGGCCAAGCGGTCGGGTGGATGGCTTCCAGCTCTGGGTCAACTTGCCCGCAGCGCAAAAGATGGGGCTGCCCCGCTATCAGGAAGTCAATGCCGACACGATTCCGGCAACTCAACAGGATGGAGTGACGGCGCGGGTCGTGGCCGGAGAATTCGGCGGAATCCGCGGACCGGTAACCGAGATCGCCGCCCAACCGATCTACATGGATGTTACCCTCGCCCCCGGTGCGCAGTTTGAGCTGCCCGTGAACGAAGGCCACACCGCGGTGGCCTACCTCTTCGAGGGCGCGAGTGAGTTCGGGCCGGACGAAGCCACGGAGCCGGTCAGCTCGGTAAAGATGGTCGTTTTCGGAGAAGGAGATCTGATCCGGGCTCGAGCGGCCGGCGACTCGCCGACCCGCTTCATGCTGATCGCCGGCGCCCCGTTCGGCGAGCCGATCGTGCCCTACGGACCGTTTGTAATGAACACCGAGGACGAGATTCGGACCGCGCTCGCCGAGCTGCGGAACGGGACCTTCGTCAAGCCTTAGTTCTCCCGGGCGGACCTGGTTATGCCCTCTCAGGCTGCGCGCTGCAGTGGCGAGCGGCCGCGAACCGGGGCATTCCCCTTGACAGTCGACTGATCTGCAGATATACTGATCATCAGCTATTCTGATAATCAGGAGGACTGATGGCTACAGAGGTCACTCTTACTCTGGGTCAGCGGGGGGTATTGACGCTTCCTAAGTCGCTAAGAGCGCAATACGCACTCGACCCGGGGGATTCGTTCACTCTGCTCGATCTGGGCGGTGTCTTCGTGCTCAGCCCCCGATCGACCCAAATCGATGAGCTATCCACCAAGATCACCAAATCGCTGCTGGAGAAAGGCGAGGATCTCGAGGGGATGCTGAGAATCCTCCGCGAACAGAGAGAGCGGTATGGTGGACAGGATCCGGATCTTTCTTGACACCAGTGCGATTTTCGCGGGGATCTGGTCGGACCGGGGCGGGGGTAGAGTGCTGCTCGGGCTGGGAGAGGCCGGGGCAATCGCGCTGCTGATGAGCCGCATGGCGCTGCAGGAGCTGGAGGGCGCGCTGCGCACCAAAGCTCCCGACGCGCTTGGGACGCTGGCCCTCATTCTGGATCGGGCCCAATTCACTATCCTCGGCCCTCCGAGCGAAGCTCAACTTGCGTTGACCCACAAACTTGTCGACCACGCCGGGGATGCGCACATCCTAGCCTCAGCGCTAGGCGGGCAAGTGGAGTTCTTCGTCACCCTCGACCAGAAGCACTTTCTGGCGAATGACCGGGTGGCGAGCGGAATGCCCTTCAAGCTGGGCACGCCCGGAGAGTGCCTCAGCTGGCTTCGGCGCAGGCTCCGTGCCGGATAGGAGCCGGCTGCAGATCTGGCGGTCCACCTCCAATCGATCGAGGGCTCGCGAGGACGGGAAGGAACCATTCCCGCCCAACCAGGGTTGTAATTGCTGACCTTGAGCGGGGCAGCCTGGATAACAGGGATTGGTCTCGCATTTCCTACAGAGTGAGGAGAGCATGAATATTAAGGCGCTAACGGCGGAATTTGTCGGAACCTTCGCGCTGATCTTCATCGGCGCAGGGGCGGGGGCGATTGGAGCGGGGGGCCTGGTGGGGGTCGCGCTGGCTCATGGGCTGGTGCTCATGGCAGTGGCCGCGGCCTATGGCCCGATTTCGGGGGCACACATCAACCCGGCCGTAACGATCGCGCTGTGGTTCGGCCGGCAGATCAAGGCGGCCGAGGCGGTGGGCTACATCGTAGTTCAGGTATTGGGTGGGATCGCGGGCGCCTTCGTACTCCGCTTTGTTCTGGGCGGTACCGGCAGCGGCCTGGGCGCAACCGTCTTGGCGGGCAGTGTCTCGCCGACCCAGGGGCTCGCCGTGGAGGCGGTGCTGACTTTCTTCCTGGTCAATACGATTTACAACACGGCTGTGAGCGGCAAGGCCGGTAACCTGGCGCCCGCGGCGATCGGGCTGACGTTGGCCTTCTGCATTCTGATGGGCGGCCCGCTCACCGGCGGCTCAGTGAACCCGGCGCGCACGCTCGGGCCGGCGATCGTCACGGGCAATTACGCTGACCTGTGGGTGTACCTGGTCGGCCCGGTGATCGGCGGCCTGGCGGCGACGCTGCTGTACGACCGAGTCCTCAAATGAGGCTAATCACTATCTACCCCACCTGAGATAGAGAGGGCAGCAATCAATACCGCCGGTGTCTTGAATCGAGTTCCTACTCGAACCAATTCTCTCAGCTGTCGAGTGCGGAGGGCCGAAGTTCCGGTGGAACATCGACTGTATAGAGCGTTGAGACCGCTGGGCTTGTTAGCGAGAAGAGACCATATGCAAAGGCAATCTTCGAGCCGTCTGGTGACCACGTGAGGTCATGGATCTGATAGACGGCGAGCGTGGGATTCAATAAGGTAAACGGCGAGCTGCCGTCGGCGTCAGAAACGACGAGCGACGTGGGCGCGATAGAGGGGAGATCCTTCGTCGTGTAAGCCAGTTTGGTCCCATCGAATGACAATTGAGGGTCGCACTCCTCCTGATTCGCCGCATCCACAAGGGCCGTCAACTCTCGGCTCGGGAAAGAGTATTGCCAGATCCCGATGCAGTCTCTATCCGGCAGGATGGCAGTTTCGCCGCCAGGCGAAACTGTGAATGGGCCCCAGTACGGCTCGCCTATTCGGCGCTCCGTCAACCAGGTGCCCGAAGATGGATCGACGGTAACAATCCCAAATTCCCCACTCTGACCTGGGCCAGCGCCGAGCAGCGCCCCGGCGAAGATCTCGTTGCCCGGAGCTTGCCACGTGGAGAAGTCGCAGAACTTACAGCCCAGGTCTTTCCACTCTCCGCTTGCTATCGAATATGTGATCAGATGATTCAGCTCGCCATCATAAGCTATGAATGCGAGCTGGTCTCCCCCAGGTGACCATGTCGGATAAGTCAGCGAATACTCCTCCCCGACCGAGAGCGATTTAGACTCAAGAGTCTGGAGGTCGATGAGGACGATTTCCCATCGAAACGGGCTCGGACCAGCCGGAGTCTGATTCGATCGGTTTCGCGCGACCGCAATTGATGCGCCGTCTGGCGACCACTCCGGGTTGCGGTAGAGAAACTGATCATCGGTGATCTGCAGAACATTGCTCAACTCGAGGGTAGGGGCGGAGGCTACTGGCGTGTGGGCCGAAGGCGCGGTCAGTGGTAGGAACTCGCACGATCCAGTCGCACCGCCGATGAGCGCGAGAAGGAGAAGGACCTTCGGAGTTTGCATTCGGAACTCCTCTACGCGCCCGCGGTTGCCGCGGCCGAGACGAGTCTCCGTCACTTTGCGGGTGTGGGGGTTGGAGTCGGGGTCGGAGATGGAAAAGGAGTCGCGGTGTGAGTTGGAGTAGCCGTGGGGGTGGTTGTATAAGTCTGAGTAGGCGACGCTGTGGGGCTAGGTGTGGCAGTCACATAGGCACCGGTGTTCGGATCGATTAGCCCCTGGTCTATATACTGAGGCGTTCCCTGGCTCGCGATATCACGGATATGGTCAACCGCGTCGCTAGAGAACCCAATCTTAGTCAACCAGAGATCCCACCCACCATCCGGAATTCGATGATCGTCCACCGCCAGCTCAACGACATAGTTCCTCTCGTATACCACTGCACCCCGATGCGTGCTTACGACGTATCGGGTTGCGTTCCAGGCGTCAGGGTCTGTAAATGTCGCGAGGTTGTCCTCAATCGCGTGAACCCTGACCTGTTCAAAGGGAAGGAGCCCAACCGTCGCTTCCTTCTCCTTCAATAGGTCATACTCGACGGTCTCGCCGACGGTATAGGCGAGCACTTCCATGTAATTGGTTGAATCTCCGACCACTGCCCTGCTGGGCTCTGAGAGCCCAAATCCACCGCCAGGGAAGAACTTCGGGTCAGCGAGCTCCCGATGAAGGTTATGGGTCAGTTCGTGGGCGATAAGACCGCTTCCGAATGGAGTCTCCATCTCGCCTGGATCGAGATAGAGGTCATCAATGATGATCCGTCCCACCCAAGGACTCGCGCCTCCTCCTATGTCGATGAAGGAGACATTCACGCTTCGCTGACTGATCATAGCAGACAGCTCAAGACCCACAGGCGAAATCGGATCGCCGTTTGAATCGAGGCGAGCCATGTTCAGAAGTCCTCCGGTGATGGGACCCGCGGCTGGCAGGCCCGGCGGCTGGACTAGGAAAATATACTCGTGCAAGTAAGTAGCCAGTGCCGCATCATTCCGTGCCTGCATGTACTGGGTAATGCCGATGAGATTGACGAGGTTTTGGGCGCCTTCGCCTGCCCGTGATAGCAAAACCGCAGTAAAGCCGACGATGCTCTGGGAACCGATTACGGCCCGATTCCAACCGTCTGCAAGCCATTCGAGAGCGGGCGCGTACCAAGGTGGGCCCCCGTCTTCCACTTCAGGGCCGCTTCGCGAAGGGGATCCATACAGACCAACCCATTCTGCGAATGCCGCCAAAGGTCTGAGCGATGCCGCCTGCTTCAGCCAGTCTTGAAACCTAAATTGAAGGCCGGCGACGCCTTGTTGGCTCTGCAGATCGGCCTCCTCGAACTCATTGGCTTTGACCGCCAACGCAGCGCTGAGCGCTGAAAGCCGATCGGATATGGCGCTCATCCGAGTCTCAATCTCAGCCGCCATAGATTCAACCTGCGGCGCGAATTGACCGTCGTACGAGGGGGCTGAGGCCGCCGCCAGGGCAACTTCATGGCCGAGGCCGCGGGCATGGTTGGCAGCTTCGTGCAGCTTCTCAGAAGCCTCGCTGAGGGAGGACGGTTCGACCCGGATGATGGCCATTTACAGTGGATGGGTTGGCGAGATTTCTCTGATAGTAACTGCGAAGTAGAGCCCAGTCAAATGGGCGATCTTTCCCCGCCCACTTCCGAGCTCGAGACAGGCACTCGGCCCTTGGAATGGGGTGTCCAAGCGACATGGTGGGCAGATTACTCGCCGCATGTGGTGGCAGGCCCTCTTAGCAAGATTTCTGGTTGGGATGCCAGTGACGCAGGCCTGTATGACTGAATTCCTGACCAACAAAAAAGGCCCCCGCTAAGCGGGGGCCCTCTTTCGTGGTTGGTGTCTTAGTTAGACTACCGTGACGTCGGCCGCCTGCAATCCCTTGGGGCCCTGCTGGATGGTGAATTCCACCCGCTGGCCTTCCTGGAGTGAGCGGAAGCCGTTGCCCTGGATCGCCGAGAAGTGAACGAAGACGTCGTCTCCGCCTTCACGGGCGATGAATCCATAGCCCTTTCCGTCGTTGAACCACTTGACCGTACCGGTAACTCTTTCAGTCATGTTGCTTGCCTCCTTTAGGCAATAAAGATTTGTGGTGCTTGCTTCGTTCCCGGTGGTCGGGCATGTGGTTAACCAATCCGGCCCAGGCATCGTTCGCCCGGGCCGTGATCTTTCGACTTCCAGACAGAACTTGCTCGCAACCTACAAGTCATTAATATACCACATTCGTCTCAGAGTGCAAGGGTCAATTTCCGGGCTAGCGGACAGCTTCCAGCGCCCGGCGAACCCGCTCTACGTCCGGCCTCGCGCCCATCGCCTCGAAATAGCTCAGCGCAAGCGATAGGTGAGCCTGAGCCCGATCCGGCTCTGACTT
>Ga0214471_10002156_pt1 | contig 15455 bp, 20 predicted proteins | sample RVTome_5_FD_207665 | JGI IMG/M metagenome (GOLD analysis project Ga0214471, IMG submission 207665) | Soil microbial communities from uranium-contaminated site in the Upper Colorado River Basin, Wyoming, United States - RVT142D155 | ecosystem: Environmental > Terrestrial > Soil > Contaminated >... | reverse complement strand
GCGAGTCGCCGAACTGAGCGATCTGGGTCTTGAGCTTGGCGAGCGCGGGGCTACTCCCGACGAGGCCCTCGACATCGTCGGGCCGGCGCGTGAGCTCGACCGCGCGCATCTCGAGCGCGCGCAGGAATGCCTTTTTGAGCGTCGCCGGGTCGCAGGGCTTGGCAACAAACTCCGCGGCGCCAAGCGTACGTGCATGCCGCGCGTGCGCGGCGTCGTTCTGCCCCGACAAGACGAAGATGCGCATGCCGCGCGAGTGCGCCAGCAGGTCCCCGATCAACGCAAAGCCCTCGTCGGGCGCGTGCGGCGTCGGTGGCAGCCCGAGGTCCACCAGCGCAAGCTGCGGCGGCTGCGGCAGCTGACGCAGCAGGTCGATCGCATGCTGGCGCGACTCGCAGGTGTAGACCTCGAAATCCACGCCGAGCGCGAAGGCGAGCGTGTCGGTGATCAGCGCGTCGTCGTCGACGATCAGCAGCGACGGCTTCGCTTCACGGTCCTGGAGGTTGGTCGCCATCGGTCCTGATGCAACGAAGAAAGGCGCGCTCGAGCTGTGCCTCGCCGGTGCGGGCGCACAGGTCTGCCGGCGCCCCGCTGTAGCGGATCGCGCCCCGGTCCAGAACCGCGATCGAGGAGCACAGCTCCTCGACGTCGGCGAGCACGTGCGAAGTGAAAAACAGGGTACGACCCCTGCTGTCGAGCTGGCGCAGCACCGATTTCACCGCTACCCGGCCCGCAGGGTCAAGGCCGCTCATGGGCTCGTCGAGCAGGACCAGATCGCGCTCGACCAGGAAGCACGCCGCGAGCCCGAGTTTCTGCGTCATGCCTTTGGAGAGTTGGCGCACGGGGCGCCCGAGCACCTCGGCATCGAGCTCGAGCTTAAGCAGCAGCGCCACCGCGTGCGCCTCGTCGTAGGTGTCGCCGGCGAGCGCGAGCATCATCTGCAGGAATTCCCGGCCGCGCAGGTAATGCGGCGGCATGAATCGTTCCGGCACATACGACAGGCGCCGTCGCGCGCCGCTCGCGTGGCTTGGCACGCCGAAGATCTCGACCTGCCCGGCGTCGAAGCTCGCCAGGTCGAGCACGCATTTGAGCAGCGTGGTTTTGCCGGCGCCGTTTACGCCCACCAGGCCGAAGGCGGCGCCCGCGCGCACTTCGAGTTCGATGCCCGCAAGCACCTCACGCATGCCGAAACGCTTTCTCAGGCCCGCGACGCGCAGTGCGGCCGCGCCCGAGGCCTCAAGCGCGGGTGAAGTGCGGTCAGCGGCGGGCGCGAGCATGGTCTGTACTATAGGCGAATCCGCGCGCCGCGCGGCGCGCTTTGTGGCGCATTGCGCCAGTCGAGTAAAATCCTCGCCTTGCGCCCCGCCCCCCTCCCCATGTCGGACTCCGTCGTCGAGATCGAGAACGTATCGTTTGGCTACCAGGCCGGCCGCCGCGTTCTGCACGAGATCGACATGCGCGTTCCGCGCGGCAAGCTGGTCGGCATCATGGGGCAGTCGGGGTGCGGCAAGACCACGCTGCTACGGATCATCGGCGCGGCACTGCGCCCAACCGAGGGCAGCGCCCGCGTGCTCGATGTGCTCACCAACGAGCTCGACGGCGATGCGCTGTACGCCCTGCGCTGCAAGATGGGTATGCTGTTCCAGTTCGGCGCGCTGTTCACCGACATGTCGGTGTTCGACAACGTCGCATTCCAGATGCGCGAGCACACTGACCTGCCCGAGGACCAGATCCACGACCTGGTGATGATGAAGCTGCAGGCGGTCGGGCTGCGCGGTGCGGCGCGGCGCATGCCCTCGGAGCTCTCCGGCGGCATGGCGCGCAGGGTGGCGCTGGCGCGCGCCAGCGCGCTCGATCCGCAGCTGATGCTCTACGACGAGCCTTTTACTGGCCTCGATCCGATTTCCTTCGGCGTGATCGCGCGGCTCATCCGCGACATGAACGACTCGCTTGGCGCGACCTCGATCATCGTCACCCACGACGTGCAGGAAGCGCTCGACATCGTGGATTACTGCTACTTCGTGGCTGACGGGCGTATGGTCGCCGAGGGCGAGCCGCACGCGGTGCGCGACTCGGGCCAGCCGTTCGTCGAACAGTTCGTGCACGGCAAGGCCGACGGGCCGGTGCCGTTCCACTACCAGGCGCCGGCTTACGGTGCGGATCTGGAGCTGGAGAGTGCCTGAGATGTCGGAAAATGCGGTGCGGGGCTTTTTCGAGCGCATCGGACGTGGGGTGACCGCGCGCATGTGGCAGCTGGGCTACGGCGCGCGCTTCCTGTTCTACCTGGTGGTGCATTCGGGCACTGCGCTCAGGCGCTTTCGCCTGACGATGCGCGAGGTGTACTACGCGGGCGTGCTCTCGCTGGTCATCATCCTGGTGTCGGGCCTGTTCGTAGGAATGGTGCTCGGCTTGCAGGGCTACGAGACGCTGCAGCGGTTCGGCGCGTCCGAATCGCTTGGCGTGCTGGTCGCGCTCTCGCTGGTGCGCGAGCTCGGTCCGGTTGTGGCGGGGCTTCTGTTCGCGAGCCGCGCCGGCTCGGCGATCACCGCCGAGATCGGCCTGATGAAGGCCACCGAGCAGATTTCGGCGATGGAGATGATGGCGGTCGACCCGATCGCGCGCGTCGTAGCGCCCCGCTTCTGGGGCGGGGTGCTCTCGATGCCGCTGCTCGCGGCGCTGTTCTCGGCGATGGGCATCTTCGGCGGTTACATCGTCGGCGTCGAGCTGATCGGCATCGACCGCGGAGCGTTCTGGTCGCAGATGCAGGCCGCCGTGGACGTGCGCGAGGACATCTTGAATGGCGTCATCAAGAGCGTCGTGTTCGGACTCGCGGTGTCGTGGATCGCGGTGTTCGAAGGCTACGATGCAACGCCCACGGCCGAAGGCGTCTCGCGCGCGACGACCCGCACGGTGGTCACGTCGTCGCTCGCCATCCTGGCGCTCGACTTCGTGCTCACCGCGCTGATGTTTACCGGAGGTAACGCAAGATGAACCGCTCCACCATCGATCTATGGGTCGGCCTGTTCGTGGCGGCCGGCTTCGGCGCGCTTTTGTTCCTCGCGCTCAAGGTCGGCAACCTCGCCAGCTTCACGACCAACGAGTCGTATCAGGTGCAGGCCAAGTTTGCTAACATCGGCGGCCTGAAAATCCGGGCGCCGGTCAAGAGTGCCGGCGTCGTGGTCGGCCGCGTGGCGGGCATCCACTTCGACACCGAGACCTATGAGGCGATCGTCACCATGAACGTTGACGGCCGCTACAAGTTTCCGCGCGACACCTCGGCCAAGGTGCTGACCTCGGGCCTGCTCGGCGAGCAGTACGTCGGGCTCGAGGCGGGCGGCGACGGCATGATGCTGAAGAACGGCGACCGGCTGCGGCTGACGCAGTCAGCGGTGGTGCTGGAGAACCTGATCGGCCAGTTTCTGTACAACAAGGCGGCCGAAGGCAGCGAAGGCAAGGATAAGAAGTGAGCGTGCCATGCCCGTCGTCCCGCCTTCGCCACCGGTTGAGGCGCCTTGTCGTCGGGCTACTGATGGGGGCGGCTGCGGGCTGCGCCACGATCGGGGAAGCCGATCCGCGCGACCCCGTCGAGGGCCTCAACCGCGCGGTCTATGCGTTCAATGACGGCGTCGACCAGGTGATCGCCAAGCCGATAGCCACAGCCTACGTGAGCGTCATCCCCGACCCGGTGCGCGAACGGGTGCGCAATTTCTTCGGCAACATCGCGGACCTGCTGATCGGCGTGAACAACCTATTGCAAGGCAAGCTCGGCGACGCGGGCAACGACTGGGCGCGTTTTCTGTTCAACACGACCTTCGGGCTGTTCGGCATTCACGACGTCGCGACCGAAATGGGCTTCGAGAAACATAATGAGGACTTCGGCCAGACCTTCGGGCGCTGGGGTGCGGGCAACGGCCCCTACATCGTGCTGCCGTTTCTCGGGCCAAGCACGCTGCGTGACGCGATGGGCACCGTGCTCGACATCCGCGGAGATCCGCTTACGCGACCGGGCCACGGCGAGCGCGACGCTTTGATCGTGTTGCGTCTGACGAGCCAGCGCGCCGACCTGCTTGATGCCGGAACGCTGCTCGAGGAGGCGGCGTTCGACAAGTACATCTTCACGCGCGACGCGTATCTGCAGCGACGCAGGAGCCTGATCTATGACGGCTCGCCGCCGCGCGAGCGCATCCCGGACGCGCGCCTCGATCTACCCGACGTTTCTTCGCGCGTCCCGCCCGTGGCGCAGGCGCGCACTCTCGGGACCTACGCCCCGCGCGTTCCCGCCAATTACGAGCCCGTGATTGCGGTGCTCGAGGGAGCCCAGGGATGATGTTGCGCTCGTTGCGAGGGCTGCTGACGGGCATTGCGCTCGCGGCATACGCGGCGGCGAGCGCGCAGGCCGAGGTGCCGCCCGACGTGCTGGTGAAGACCGTCACGCTCGAGATCGTCGACATCATCGCAAAGGACAAGGACATCCAGGCCGGCGACAAGAAGAAGGTCATCGAGCTGGTCGAAGCGAAGGTACTGCCGCACTTCAGCTTTCCCAGCATGACCGCGCTTGCCATGGGCCAGAACTGGCCCATGGCAAGCGCCGAGCAGAAAAAGCGCCTCACCGAGGAGTTCAAGTCCCTGCTGGTGCGCACCTACGCCAGCGCGCTTGCCGCCTACAGCGACCAGAAGTTCGAATTCCGGCCGCTGCACGCGCGCCCGACCGACACGGACGTCACGGTGCAGGTGCGCGTCCTCCAGAGCGGCGTGCAGCCGATCTCCATCGACTACGGCATGGAGAAGACTGCGAGCGGCTGGAAGACCTACGACGTCGTGGTCGGTGGCGTCAGCCTGGTGGTGAACTACCGCACCGAGTTCCGCAACCAGGTGCGCGACGTCGGCGTTGAAGGCTTGATCCGCGAGCTACAGGCCAAGAACCGGGCGCTCGAAAGCGCTGACGCCGCATCGGGGAAGAAGTGATCCGGCGCGAGAGCGATCGGTTGATCGTGGGCGGGCCGGTGACGCTCGCCAACGTCACCCAGGTGCTCAGTGAAGGCCTGGCGCAGATCGAGAACGGCGCGCGCACGGTCGATCTCGGCGAAGTCACCGAGCTCGATTCGTCGCTGGTCGCGGCGCTGCTCGCATGGATGCGAGAGGCGCGCCGCCATAACACCGAGCTCGGCTTCATCAACCTCCCCGAGGGGCTCACGACCATCGCCAGGCTGTACGGCGTCGACCAGCTGCTGCCCACCGGTACGGCGCCGCGCTGAACCGCGCCGCCGCGCGGCCGCCCAGCAGCCGCGCCCGAGATAAATCTTGCCATCGAGATCCGCGACGTCGAGAAGCGCTACGGCAGGTTGCGCGCGCTGGCGGGCGTGAGCCTCGAGATCGGCGAGGGCGAGTTCTTCGGCCTGCTCGGCCCGAACGGCGCGGATAAAACCACCCTGATCAGCATCATTGCCGGACTCATCCGCGCCAGTGCCGGCACGGTGGCGGTGATGGGCGCGGACGTGGTGGCCGAGTACGGGCGCGCGCGGCGCATGCTCGGCGTGGTGCCCCAGGAGCTGGTGTTCGATCCGTTCTTCACGGTCCACGAGACGCTGCGCTTCCAGTCGGGCTACTACGGCATCCGCGGCAACGACGCGTGGATCGACGAAGTGATGCATCACCTCGATCTCACCGCCAAGGCGGGCGTCAACATGCGCGCGCTCTCCGGGGGCATGAAGCGGCGCGTGCTGGTGGCGCAGGCGCTAGTGCACAAGCCGCAGGTGATCGTACTCGACGAGCCGACCGCCGGGGTTGACGTCGAGCTGCGTCAGGGACTGTGGCAGTTCGTGCGGCGCCTGAACCGCGACGGCCATACGATCGTTCTCACCACGCACTACCTGGAAGAGGCGGAGTCGCTGTGTGCTCGCATCGCGATGCTCAAGGCCGGCCGCGTCGTGGCGCTCGACTCGACGCGTAACCTGCTCGAGTCCTTCTCCGGGCTGTTGCTGCGCCTTGGCCTGGAGTCGGGCGAGCTGCCCGCAGCGCTCGCCGGCCGGGTGATCGAGCGCGAGGGTGCCCACGTCACCTTGCGGCTCGAGAATCACGCCGAGCTCGAGGGAGTGCTCGCCGGGTTGCGCCAGTCGGGCGTCGTGATCAATGAGTTCGACCTGCAGCCGCCCGACCTCGAGGAGGTGTTCCCGCGCCTCATGGAGCGGCCCTGATGGCGAGCTTCGCGACGCTGTTCTACAAGGAGCTGCTGCGCTTCTGGCGGGTAAGCTTCCAGACGGTGGGCGCGCCGATGCTCACCGCGCTGCTTTACCTCTTGGTGTTCTCGCACGCGCTCGAGGGGCGCGTGAACGTCTACCAGGGCGTGTCCTACACGGCATTTCTCGCGCCCGGCCTGATCATGATGAGCGTGCTGCAGAACTCGTTCGCCAACAGCTCCTCGAGCCTGATCCAGTCCAGGATCACCGGCAACCTCGTGTTCGTGCTGCTCGCGCCGATCACCTATGCGGAATTCTTCTTCGCCTATGTGCTCGCCTCGATGGTGCGCGGGCTAGCGGTGGGGCTGGGCGTACTGCTGATATGCGCCGGCTTCGTCGGGGTGCGGCTCGAGGCGCCGCTATGGGCGCTCGCCTTCGCGCTTCTTGGCAGCGCGATTCTCGGCTCGCTCGGGCTCATCGCCGGCATCCTGGCCGAGAAGTTCGACCAGATCGCGGTGTTCCAGAACTTCATCATCCTGCCACTCACCTTTCTATCGGGAGTGTTCTACTCGATCCACTCGCTGCCCGCGCACTGGCAGACTCTGTCGCACGCGAACCCGTTCTTTTACCAGATCGACGGATTCCGCTACGGCTTCTTCGCGGTCTCGGGCGTGCCTCGGGGTATCGGCCTGGCGGTCGTCGGGTTAAGCTTCCTCGTTCTTTCGGGCGCGACGCTGCTGCTGCTCAGGTCGGGCTACAAGCTCAGAGGGTAATCCCATGGTGACACCGGAAAGCATCAAGCACGGCATCGAATCAGGCCTCGCGTGCGAACACGTCGAGGTGTCGGGCGACGGACAGCACTTCGAGGCGCTCGTGGTCTCGAAGGAGTTCGAGGGCCGCGGCAGGGTGCAGCGCCATCAATTGGTGTACGCCGCACTTGGCGAGCGCATGCGCGAGGAGATTCACGCCTTGTCGATGCGCACCCTGACTCCGGGCGAGCGGGGCCGTGGATAAGCTGCGGATCAAGGGCGGCGCAGCGCTCGAGGGCGAGGTGCGCGTCTCGGGCGCCAAGAACGCGGCATTGCCGATCATGTGCGCGGCGCTGCTCACCGAGCAGCCGTTCGCGCTCGCCAACGTTCCGCAGCTGATGGACGTCGCGACGATGTCGCGTCTGCTGCAGCAGATGGGCGTGAGCGTGGCGCGGCACGAGGACGGCCGCGTCGATCTGCACGCCGCGAAGATCCGCGATCCAACTGCTTCATACGAACTGGTCAAGACCATGCGCGCCTCGGTGCTGGTGCTTGGTCCGCTGATTGCGCGCTGCGGCCGCGCCAAGGTGTCGCTGCCGGGCGGCTGCGCAATCGGCCAGCGCCCGGTGGACCAGCACATCAAGGGGCTCGAGGCGATGGGCGCCGAGATCAGCGTCGATCACGGCTACATGCTGGCGAGCGCGAAGCGCCTGAACGGAGCGCGCATCGTCATGGACGTAGTGACTGTTACGGGTACCGAAAACCTGATGATGGCCGCCACGCTCGCCGAGGGCGCCACCGTGCTGGAGAACGCCGCGCGCGAACCCGAGGTGGTGGACCTCGCGCGCTGCCTCGCCGCCATGGGTGCCAGGATCGCGGGCGCTGGCAGCGATGTGATTCGCATCGACGGCGTACGCTCGCTCTCGGGCGCCGCGCATCGCGTGATGCCCGATCGCATCGAGACCGGCACCTACCTTGCGGCGGCCGCCGCCGCGGGTGGCAAGGTGCGCCTGGTCGGTGCGGCGCCGCAGTCGCTCGACGCCACGCTCGAGAAGCTTCGCGAGGCGGGCGCGAAGATCGCCCGAGGGGAGGATTCGATCGAGATTGAGATGGCGAGCCGGCCGCGGGCGGTGAGCTTGCGCACCGCGCCCTACCCTGGCTTTGCCACCGACATGCAAGCGCAGTTTATGGCGCTGAACGCGATCGCGCAGGGCACCGCGGTGATCACGGAGACGATCTTCGAGAACCGCTTCATGCACGCGCTCGAGTTGCAGCGCCTCGGCGCCGAGATCTCCATCCAAGGCAATACCGCGATCGTCACCGGGGTCGAGCATCTGCAGGGAGCCACCGTGATGGCGACCGATCTGCGCGCCTCGGCGAGCCTGGTGATCGGCGCGCTGGTGGCACAGGGCGAGACGCTCATCGAACGCATCTACCATCTCGACCGGGGCTACGAGGCGCTCGAAGCCAAGCTCGCGCGGCTCGGGGCGAGCGTCGCCAGGGTGCATTGAGGCGGTGCGGTAGAATCCGCGCTTCGCGCCGCTCCGGGCCGTCAATCCTGAAAGTCGTGTGATGCGCGCAGGCGCATCGTTGCGCCATTCCCTATGCTCACCCGCATCGCGCTCTCGAAAGGCCGCATCCTCGAGGAAACCGCGCCGCTGCTCGCGCGCGTCGGCATCCGCGCGAAGGAGAACCCGGAGACTTCGCGCAAGCTCATCATTGCGACCAGCCGGCGCGACGTGCAATTGATCATCGTGCGCGCCTCCGACACGCCGACCTATGTGCAGCACGGCGGCGCCGATCTGGGCATCGCCGGGCGCGACGTGATCGTCGAGCACGGTGGCGAAGGGCTTTACCAGCCGGTCGATCTCGGCATCGCCACCTGCCGCATGATGGTCGCGGTGCGCGAAGGCTTTGACTACAAAGCCGCAGTGCGCCAGGGCGCGCGCCTGCGCGTCGCGACCAAGTACGTGCGCGCCACTCGCGAGCACTTCGCCGGCAAGGGGGTGCATGTCGACCTGATCCGGCTCTATGGCTCGATGGAGCTCGCGCCGCTGGTGGGCCTCGCGGATGCGATCGTCGACCTCGTGTCGACCGGCAGCACCCTCAAGGCAAACAGACTCGTGGCCGTCGAGGAGATCATGGCGGTGTCGGCGCGACTGGTGGTCAACCAGGCCGCGCTCAAGCTCAAGCGCGACACGCTGCAGCCGCTCGTCGACGCCTTCGCCAAGGCCGCGCGGAGCGCAACGTGAAGCTGCGGCGCCTCTCCAGCCGCGATCCCGGCTTCGACGCGGCGCTCGCCGCGCTCACACGCTATGAGGCCGCGCAGGACGAGTCGGTCAGCAAGGCCGTGCGCGCGATTCTGAGCAAGGTGCGCGGGCTGGGGGACACCGCGGTGCTCGAGTACACGAGAGCCTTCGACCGAGTGAAGGCGGCCTCGGTCGCCGAGCTCGAGATCCCGCGCTCGGAGCTCGATGCGGCGCTTGCCGGGCTCCCTGCGGAGCAGGTGAAGGCGCTGCGCGTCGCCGCCGAGCGCGTGCGCCGCTACCACAAGAAGCAGCTCCTGAAGTCCTGGCAGTACACCGAAAAGGACGGCACGATTCTCGGGCAGCGCGTAACGCCGCTCGATCGCGTCGGGCTGTATGTGCCCGGCGGCAAGGCGGTCTATCCGTCCTCGGTGCTGATGAACGCGCTGCCGGCAAAGGTCGCCGGCGTTCGCGAGCTGGTGATGGTGAGCCCGACCCCGCGCGGCGAACGAAATCCGTTGGTGCTCGCCGCGGCGGCGCTTGCCGGGGTCGATCGCGTGTTCGCGATTGGCGGCGCGCAGGCGATCGCCGCGCTCGCCTACGGCACCGAAAGCGTTCCGCGCGTGGACAAGATCGTCGGCCCGGGCAATGCCTACGTGGCCGAAGCGAAGCGCCAGGTCTTCGGCCAGGCCGGCATCGACATGGTCGCCGGGCCCTCGGAGATCCTGGTGATCGGCGACGGCAGCACGAAAGCGGAATGGATCGCGATGGATCTGTTTTCGCAGGCTGAGCACGACGAGATCGCGCAGGCGCTGCTGCTCTCGCCGGATCGCGCCTACCTCGACGCCGTCGAGGCGGCGATCGCGCGGTTGCTCCCCGAAATGCCGCGCCGCAAAGTAATCAGTGCCTCGCTCGCCGCGCGCGGCGCGCTGATCGAAACCAAGGACCTCGAGGAGGCTTGTGCGCTAGCCAACCGCATCGCACCCGAGCACCTCGAACTCTCGGTCGCCGAGCCCGAGGCCTGGTTGCCGAAGCTGCGCAACGCCGGGGCGATCTTTCTCGGGCGCTGGAGCTCGGAGGTAATCGGGGATTACTGCGCCGGGCCGAACCACGTGCTGCCCACCGGCGGCACGGCGCGCTTCTCGTCGCCTCTGGGCGTGTACGACTTTCAGAAGCGCTCGAGCCTGATCGGCGTGTCGCGATCCGGTGCGCAGACGCTCGGCCGGCTGGCGGCCACCCTCGCCGACGGCGAAGGCCTGCCCGCGCATGCGCGCTCGGCGCGCATGCGCATCGAGAGCAAGTAACGCCATGACGCGCAAACCGCAGGAGCTCGTTCGCAAGGAAATCCTCGCGCTCAAGGCCTACCGCGTGGCCGAGGCCGAAGGCATGGTCAAGCTCGACGCCATGGAGAACCCCTACGCGCTGCCCGATGCGATGCGCCGGGAGCTCGGCAAGCGGCTCGCCGAAGTCGAGCTGAACCGCTACCCGGAGCCGACCGGAAGAAAACTGCGCGAGGCGCTTGCACGCTGCATGCACGTGCCGGCAGGCATGGAGCTTCTCCTCGGCAACGGCTCGGACGATCTCATCCAGATGGTCAGCTTCGCACTCGCGCGTCCGGGCGCGGCAATGATGTACCCGGATCCCACTTTCGTCATGTACCGGATGAACGCGGTGCTCTCGGGCATGAAGCCGATCGGCGTGCCGCTGCGCGCAGATCTCTCGCTCGATGCTGCCGCGTTCGTCGCCGAGGTGAACAGGCACCAGCCGGCACTGATATTCATCGCCTATCCGAACAATCCGACCGGCGTGCTCTATCGCGAGGAGGATGTGGTGGCAATCCTGCGCGCGGCCGAGGGCCTGGTGGTGCTCGACGAGGCCTACCACGTGTTCGCGCAGAAGAGCTTCATGCCGCGCCTGGCGGAGTTTCCGAACCTCGTCGTGATGCGCACCGTGTCGAAGCTCGGCCTGGCCGGCATCCGGCTCGGCTACCTCGCCGGGCGAGCGGAGTGGATCGGCGAGTTCAACAAGGTGCGCCAAGTGTACAACGTTAACGTGCTGACCCAAGCGGCGGCCTTGTTCGTTCTCGAGCAGCTGCCGGTGCTCGAGGAGCAGGCGGCGCGCATCCGCGCCGAACGTGCGGGGCTCGGGCGCTCGCTCGCCGCGCTGCCGGGCGTTACCGTGGTTCCGTCGCAGGCCAATTTTTTCCTGGTGCGCGTGCCTGACGCGGTGCGCGCGTACGAGAGCCTTCGCGGCCAGGGGGTGCTGGTGCGCAGCTTTCACGGCGCCCACCCGATGCTCGCCAATTGCTTGCGGGTGACCGTCGGCACCCCGGACGAAAACCGTATACTGTTGACCGCGCTGAAAGAGGCGCTCAAGGGATAAGGAAGCTTTTTCTGTACGTCAGGCGTTGCGGTGCGGCCGGCACTCGCGCGCCGCAACGCAGCGTGGTTCTTCAGCTCATGCGCACCGCCGAGGTCGTTCGCAACACCAAGGAAACGCAGATCCGCGTCCAGGTCAACCTGGACGGCAAGGGCGCGGCGAGGCTCGCCACGGGGCTCCCGTTTCTCGAGCACATGCTCGAGCAGCTGGCGCGCCACGGCATGCTCGACCTCGAGATCGACGCCAAGGGCGACCTGCACATCGATGCGCACCACACGGTGGAAGACGTCGGCATCACGCTCGGGCAGGCATTCGCAAAGGCGCTCGGCGACAAGGCCGGGCTGCGCCGCTTCGGACACGCCTACGTGCCGCTGGACGAGGCGCTGTCGCGCGTGGTGATCGATTTTTCCGGCCGCCCGGGGCTCGAGTGGCACGTCAAGTTCACGCGCGGACTGATCGGTGAGTTCGACGTCGACCTGGTGCACGAGTTCTTCCAGGGCTTCGCCAACCACGCCCAAGTGACGCTGCATGTCGATAACCTGCGCGGCGACAATGCGCATCATCAGTGCGAGACCATTTTCAAGGCCTTCGCGCGGGCGCTGCGCAACGCGGTCGAGCCCGACCCGCGCGCCGCGGGCGTCGTGCCTTCCACCAAAGGCTCGCTCTGAACATTTTCTTCCGCACCTGCGCTTTTCGAGCTTCGCTCCTTGTTTGTCGAATCCCGCAACTCGAATCTCGCACCTGACTCATGAAAATCGCCGTCGTCGACTACGGCATGGGCAATCTGCGCTCGGTATCGAAGGCGCTCGAGCACGTGGCGCCCGAGGCCGAAGTGAAGGTCGCCTCGGAAGCAAAGGCGATCCGCAGTGCGGATCGGGTCGTAGTGCCCGGCCAGGGTGCACTGCCCGATTGCATGGCCCAGCTCAGCGAGAGCGGCGCGCGCGACGCGGTGATCGAGGCGACCCGAGCCAAGCCGTTCCTGGGCATCTGCGTCGGCATGCAGATGCTGTTCGAGCGCGGCGAGGAGGGCGACGCACCGGGCCTCGGCGTTATTGCCGGTCGCGTGCCGCGTTTTCCGCCGGCGCGCATGATTGCCGCCGACGGCACGCCGCTCAAGGTGCCGCACATGGGCTGGAACGAGGTGTTGCAGGCGCGTACGCACCGGCTATGGCAGGGCGTGCCGAGCGGCACGCGCTTTTATTTCGTGCACAGCTACTTTCCGGAGCCGCGCGACGCCGCCGTTTCGGCCGCCACGTGCGTCTACGGTGTGCCCTTTACCTGCGCGGTTGCGCGAGATAACATTTTTGCCGTACAGTTTCATCCGGAAAAGAGCCAAGCGGCAGGCCTGCAGCTGTTGCGCAACTTCGTAGACTGGCGACCCTGATTTTTCGCGCGATCCCCGCGCCCCCCGGAATTCGAGACCTCCCACGCATGTGCAAGTCGCGAGCGCTCCAGAGCGCACGCACTCCTCATTGCTGCGGAATTCCGCGATGCTGATCATCCCGGCAATCGATCTCAAGGACGGGCGCTGCGTGCGCCTCAAGCAGGGCGACATGAAGACCGCGACCGTGTTCTCCGAGGACCCGGTCGCGATGGCGCGTCACTGGGCTTCCGAGGGCGCGCGGCGCCTGCATATTATTGACCTGAACGGCGCGGTGGCCGGCCGGCCCAAGAACGAGAAGGTGATCCGCGACGTCATCCAGGCGGTAGGCGAGGGTTTGCCGATCCAGCTCGGCGGCGGCATCCGCGACCTCGACACCATCGAGAGCTACATGGACGCTGGGGTCACCTACATCGTGATCGGCACCGCAGCGGTGAAAAACCCCGGCTTCCTGTCGGATGCTTGCTACGCATTCCCGGGGCACATCATCGCCGGCCTCGACGCCAAGGACGGCAAGGTCGCGGTCGAGGGCTGGTCGAAGATGACCGGACACGACGTGATCGATCTCGCGAAGAAGTTCGAGGACTACGGCGTCGAGGCGTTGGTCTACACCGACATCGGACGCGACGGCATGATGGGCGGGGTCAACATCGAGGCGACATTCAAGCTCGCACAGGCGATCAAGATCCCGGTCATCGCGAGCGGCGGGCTGAACAGCCTCAAGGACGTGCAGGCGGTTTGCGAGAAGCTCGCGCCCGAGGGCGTGATCGGCGCAATTGCCGGGCGCGCGCTCTACGAGGGCAAACTCGACCTGAAGAAGGCGCAGGCCGCAGCCGACAAGGCACTGCGCAAGGAATAGCGTTGGGCCTTGCCAAGCGCGTCATCCCCTGCATGGACGTCACCGCCGGCCGGGTGGTGAAGGGCGTCAACTTTGTCGGCTTGCGCGACGCCGGCGACCCGGTGGAGATCGCGGCGCGCTACGACGAGCAGGGCGCGGACGAGCTCACTTTTCTAGACATCACGGCCAGCTCGGACGAGCGCGATATCATCCTGCACGTGATCGAGGCCGTGGCCGAGCGCGTGTTCATCCCACTCACCGTGGGCGGCGGTGTGCGCCGCGCTGAGGATGTGCGCCGCCTGCTCAACGCCGGCGCCGACAAGGTCTCGATCAACACGGCCGCGGTGCAGAACCCCGAGCTGGTACGGGCGGCCTCCGACAAGGTTGGCAATCAATGCATCGTGGTGGCGATCGACGCCAAACGCCGCGAAACGGGCGGTTGGGAGGTCTACACGCACGGCGGACGCCGGCCCACCGGGCTGGACGCGGTCGACTGGGCGCGCCGCATGCAGGCGGCCGGCGCGGGCGAGATCCTGCTTACCAGCATGGACCGCGACGGTACACGCGACGGCTTCGACCTCGCGCTGACTCGCGCCGTAGCCGAGGCAGTGAGCGTGCCGGTGATCGCCTCCGGCGGGGTCGGCACGCTCGAGCATCTCGCCGCGGGCGTGCTCGAGGGGCACGCGGACGCAGTGCTCGCGGCGAGCATATTCCATTTTGGCGAGCACACCGTGCGCGAGGCGAAAGAGCACATGCGCGCGCGCGGCATCGAAGTGCGACTCTGAGCCGACCCATGCCCGTCCTCGGAAAATGGTTCGATCAGGTGCGCTGGGACGAAAACGGCCTCGCGCCCGTGGTGACGCAGGACGCAGCGAGCGGCCGCGTGCTGACCGTGGCGTGGATGAATCGCGAGGCGCTCGAAGAAACGGCGCGCCGCGGCGAGGCGGTCTACTGGTCGCGCTCGCGAAAGCGGCTGTGGCACAAGGGCGAGGAGTCGGGCCACGTACAGAAGGTTCGCGAGATGCGCCTGGACTGCGATGCCGACGCGATCCTGCTGCGAGTAGAACAAACCGGCGGCATTGCCTGCCATACGGGGCGCGAGAGCTGCTTTTTCCGCAAACTCGACAACGGGAGATGGGTGAGCACCGATCCGGTGAAGAAGGACCCGGCGCTCATCTACAAGAAATGAAGCCTGGCATGCAGGAGACGCTCGAGCGGCTTGCCGCGACAATCGAGGCGCGCAAGGGCGGCGATCCGGCCAAGTCCTACGTCTCGCGGCTGCTCGCCGAAGGCGAGGACGCGATCCTCAAGAAGATCGGCGAGGAGGCGACCGAGGCGGTGCTCGCGGCCAAGGGCGGCGAGCGCCTCCAGCTGGTGCGCGAGACCGCCGACCTGTGGTTTCACTGCCTCATCATGCTTGCGCACTATGGGCTCGGCCCGCAGGACGTGCTCGCCGAGCTGCAGCGCCGCGAAGGCATTTCGGGCATCGACGAGAAGGCCGCCCGCAAGCGCGCGCGCAGCAAAGGAGCCTAGGGAACCTCGGAACAATTTCCGCGTGCGCGAAAATCGCCCCGTCCCTTCGGGTTGCCGCCAGGAGCAACGGGCGATGAGCAAATCGAGCTATGCTCCGGGCGCCTGCCAATGAAAGGGGAAGGGGCCCCTTTCGTTCCCCCTGTTGCCGGCCGGGGC